>Ga0268299_1002527_pt1 | contig 21332 bp, 20 predicted proteins | sample NOBtaG_FD_193484 | JGI IMG/M metagenome (GOLD analysis project Ga0268299, IMG submission 193484) | Activated sludge microbial communities from bioreactor in Nijmegen, Gelderland, Netherland - NOB reactor | ecosystem: Engineered > Bioreactor > Aerobic > Activated sludge | place: Netherlands... | reverse complement strand
GCATCTGCCTACGTTGCGGGCAGCCCTGCAACGAGAGTTGAAGATCCGGTCGGCAGCCACGAACGAGGCTGCCTAACATCAACGTGGGAGCCACGGAGAATTTCAACTAACTTTGGGCTTGACTCCCCCGATACAGTTGAGACTTAACGGCGGCCACCAGGTCAAAAAGTGACTATGTTAGGTAGTCAAAGCCCGGCAGATTTAGCATTTTGCCAATTCCGTGAGATTCTCACCTCGAATCGCCTTCTTAAGTTAGACGACAGTCTCTTAACCGAATCTGATACCCGCTCGAAACTAATCGATCCTCTCTTTAAATATATTCTAGGGTGGAATGAGGCTGAGATCCGTAGAGAGAAGCCAGTGGCCAACGGTTTTGTCGACTACGTATTAGGAGCAGATTATAGTTATTTACTCATAGAGGCAAAGCGATCAAAGCCTCGATTCAATTTAATAGACCCTGGCAAGCATCGCCGTCTGAAGCTTGACGGCCCCCACTTAATGGGCAACAAAAAGGTTAAGCCTCCTATCGAGCAGGCCCAGGCATATGCAGCAGAAATAGGAGTGCAGTTCTGCCTTGTTACTAATGGCTCACAGATAATCGTTTTTCGTCCCTATTTACCAGGTCGTCCGTGGCGAAAAGGAACTGCGATTGTTTTTCATGATCACAGTGATATTGAGAGCAATTTTGCAGAATTCTATTCGCTCCTTGCTAGGCAACAGGTCATTTCAGGCAGCTTGATTGAAGCGTTCGAATACCTAGAAAGAACCACAACTGAACGTAGATCCGTTCTTGATAACCTTTCTGATCGAGACAGAGAATTGGTGCGAAACCGAGTTTGGCAACAAATAGCTCGGATATTTGGGCCGCTGCTAACAAATCAGACTGAGGAAACCGCACAACTAGAGATAATCGAGAACTGCTATGTGTCAACTCCCTTAGGTGACCAAACAGATAAGAGTTTGAATGTACTCCTGCGAGACGCACCAACCCACCACCTCAGCGCGGCGAATGTCCAAGATCTCAAGCCAGACCAAAAGGGAAAAACCGCATTTTCATATCAGTATCAGAGCGATGTGTGGGCAGGCATAAAGGGCGGAGCCTACATACTGACTGGTGGCGTTGGAAGCGGCAAAACAACATTTTTGCGACGCTTTGCACAGATCGTCGAAAAAGATTTCGTTGATCGTTTTGCGGTATGGATTCACGTCGACTTTCTTCCATTCGGAAATATCGGTCCCACCATCATCGATGTGGAGTTGCGGAGATTTGTCTACCGTCACATGCGAGACCATCTGAAACAGAACTTTCAAGCAGATTTGGCTAACACGGGAGAAAAGATCCGAGAGCTGTTCGCTGACGAAATCGAACAATCCCGACTAACTCTCCTTCACGGCGTCGAAAAGAATACTGCTGATTGGGACACCGCTGTTAATAATTTGGTAGACGGATTACTTAGAGATGATGAGCGTTATGTGCACGCGGGTTTACGCGCTTTACAGAGACGAGGCCGACGGATAGCAATTGTGCTAGACAACACAGACCAACTTGGAGAATCTTTCCAGGAGAAAGTGTTCCTCTTCTCTCAAAAGTTATCGAATGAACATCAAGCTTTATGCGTGGTCACGCTTCGAGAGGAGAAATTTTTTGCGGCCTACCGCCGTGGGATCTTTGACGCATATGGAGATCGTCGTTTCCACATAGGAGCCCCAGATCTCAAGCAATTATTGCGCAAGCGACTTGAGTACGGCAGAACCAAGTTTAAGGCGCTAGCTGGGCAGGATTCTGGAGCCTTAAACCTGGTGGATCTGAAACGTATCGATGGACTTCTGAGGTCGCTCATAGTATCTACAACCGGACAAAATGAAAACATTGTCCGTATGTTGGCCAGCGTTTCAAATGGCGATATGAGATATGCACTCGATATGTTTCGAGAGTTCTTAAGTTCTGGCAACACCAACATCGATAAGATTATCACGATACTTGATCGGCAAGGCACCTATACCGTCTCATTCCATGAATTCGCCAAATCTGCCATTCTTGGATCAAGAAAGTATTACCAGGCTAGTGTTTCGCATATTGTAAATCTATTCAGTCAATCAGATGCTCTGGGCTCGTCTCACATGACCGCATGTCGCATACTGGCACGTCTAACATCGGCAGAAGGAGTCGCTTCTGCCCACGGGGAAGGATTTGTCGCAACATCAACTCTCCTACGGGAGTATCGCCAGTCGTTTGGGTACGCAGATGATCTTGTTCAATGGACTGGTGAGCTTATTCGTCGCAATCTGATCGAATCAGAGCCGCCCCGTGTCACTGATATAAATTATGCCGATGCGTTACGCATTACAGCGGCTGGGGCGTATTACTGGAGATACTTGGTGCGTTCGTTTGCATATGTCGACCTTGTCTTGGTCGACACACCTCTAGCTGATCAAACTTTGGTACGTCACTTGGAATCACTGGTTGATACTACTGAGATGGCAAGCCGATTTGACCGTGTAGAATCCTTCCTTGAATACATCGCGCGTAAAGAAGCAGATGAATTACAACTTTCCGCTGAGAGAGCTGGGCCATTTCAAGAAGCCCTTATGCCAAAGATCCGGGATCAAATTGCAACAGAAATAGGAAGCATACGCCGAAAAACTGGCGTTCACGACTTATCCTGAAGATAGCAGAAGGTATGGGGTGGATACTTTTCTGTTGACTCACAAGATGAAGGGTAGGCTTGTTGGAGGGGCCGCTGGAGGAACAGCCATCTAGGTCGTGGACACGAGATGGGGTCTGATTAGCGGTTCACCGTCCTCTCCCAACACCCTCAACATCTGGGATACAGTCCAGACACTCTAGCTTCGAAAGAATCAATACCGCCCATCATGTGCCTGGGGTGAGACCAGCCCCGATAGTTACCTGCCGCACCGAAGTTGCGATGCGGTGGCTTGGCACAAGCAAGACACTATTCGCTGAGCAACTTGGCCAGTGCTGCATAGTCCAGCGCTTCGAGCGACGCCTTGAACCATGCATAGTTCGGATCGGTCTTCGGCTGGGGGCTGAGCCCGACCACAACCAAGTGAATGAGTCGGGGGTCGCGCTGCGCGTATGCCGGATCGACTTTTGCGAGTGGTTTGCCCGCCGGATCGTCGACGCGGATGACTTTGTCCGGCGTCAACGAATTGCTGATGGTGCCCGGCGCTGCAAGTTGCGCGGGTGTGAATGAAGCCCGGTACATATCGAAGGCGTTGCTCTGCTGCATCGTCCATTGCGCAGCTTTAGCTGACTGGCGTGTGCTATCGGCTCGCATTTTCTTGAGCGAGGCGAGCATCTGGGTGCGTATCTTCTCCGCTTCTGCTGCATTGATCTTCTTCATGTCGTGATACATCTGGTCAATCTTCGCTTCATTGAGGCCGTTGCCGTTCTGTTGAACGGAAGCCTGGTACTCCTCCTCCTTTTTCTTGAGTTCACGCTCGCGCCAATCCAGCATGTCGGCCACCGTCACCGACACCCATGGTTCATACCCTGCACGGCTCATCAATAGGCGTGGGTTGTCCTTGTTGCCACCCCCGGCATACATGGGAAATCCGGCGGTGTTGCCTAATGGCGTAGGCATTCCGCTGGCCTTCAGTTCGGCATCACCCAGTTGCCCGCCAAGCATCGCTTCCGGTTGGTTGATGAAGATGGCGATCGTCCCATCCGAGAGCCCGCCACCGCGATCCGCAAACTTGCTGACCTTGCAGCCGCAGGCGAGCCAGGCCTTTTTGTTGTATGCCGTGGTCACGACGGAGGCAGATTGCCGGTCCCAGCCACCATAGGCGATCGTGGTACGGACCCGCACCGGTTTGTTGCCCTGCATGAAGACGGCATTCTGCTGGACAATGGCGGCCACCGCACGCGCGGCACGCTGGAGCTTTGTGGCACCGCGCTGCTTCAGATCGAAGCCTTCTTCGCGCGCGGGCACGATGCAGTCCAGTTGCGCTTGTGCGAACGTAGGCACGGTCAGCCCGATCAGCGTCATGGCAACCACTATCTTCATGTTCTCGACATTCTCCGTTGATTTAACACTTTTGCCAAATGCGAGATAAACAAAGAGATCCGTATCCGTTACTGGCTTTCCGCCGTTCCTTGCCACAGCATGTCGTACCCTAGTTCTTTGGTCTCGGAACATCGCGTCGCTAATTTGGCAAATTTCTTTTGGAACAGGTCGTTCGCATGCGAGCGAGCGTGCGCGTCTAACTCCGACGTGCCGTCTTTGTGAACAAATTAGGGGCGGGGGGTAGGGCCCAAGAGTGCATGCGAAGGTTGCCGATCAGCAGCGCGGCTGTTGGGTTTGTCTAGAGGGCGCCAGGGCATATCCACAAGCAGCATGTGTTTTCGATGCCCATTCGCGAGATATGCAAACGGTTCTTCCTGTGGGGGTGAAAGCGAAGGGGCATTCCCAAAGGTGGTGCGGAGCGTGTCAACGAACAGTTCATTAATGGCGTAGAGTGACGCATCGTATTTCCCCGGCTTTCCAGGGACCTTCGTGGCAAACAACGTCGACAGCCCGTCACCAAAATCGATCGCCGTCAGTTCTTGTTGTTCCTTTGCTGCCGGAAGTCGGAGACCCAGGCGTCCCCCATGGTCTCCATGAATAATGACGATCGAATCGCCAAGCACTCCGGACGATTGTAGGCTCCGGAATACTTCATCGAGTTTGACATAGAGACACCCTATCTGTCTCAAGTATTGGTCGTAGCGAACAGCTCTGCCCTCCGTTGTGCGCAACTCCAGAGGAACTTGCTCCATGTCATCCATCGATTCCGAAATCGCCCGCGGTGAGCAATCCTCCCTATACACGTAGGGGAAATGCGGAATCATGAGATGGGCAAATAGCATGTGACCGCGAGGGAGTTGCTGAATGCGCGCTGCTAGCGTCTCCATCGCCACCATGGCATTCACCGAAAAGGGATGGACCCGTCGCTTTGTCCAAAGAGATTGCCGATCAAGGACCGGCGCCACTACCCCACGCAAGAGCAAGGCGGGGCGTATCCGGCTTTCATAGACATCGAGAATGGCCTCATATCGAGGATAACTAGTGACAAAGGCGGCTAGCGCCGTCGTCGTCTTCGTGAGTACCGGGATGTCCAGCCTCGCCACATTGCTCAAGCTAAACCATCCCGATTTCGTGCAGGAGTCAAGCTCCACACCCGGGCTGGAGCAAAAATCTATGTAGTCCCCGTGCAAAACATGGATGCGATAGTCCAGACTCTTCAAGAATTGAAAATAGCGGTTCTGCTGTAAGACATACGGAGGGCGATCACCTGTACTGAATGCCATGTTTACGTTTTCCGCTGAGAAGTTGACCAGATTCGGGATCGAGTCTTCCGTGTCGAGGTAATGGCTGTATGCCCCTCCATACAGATCAAACCCGTATCGTTGATAGAATTGTTTGATCTTGTGTTTCAGCGCCTTGGCATACTCGGTATCGTTGGGCATTCCCTCGATGCCAAGATGTTCATCCAGGATGAGATGGATGAGCCGTGGCGGTCCATCAGTTCCCACATCCATGTGCGATATGGCTGAGGCCGGATCGGACTCTTTCTCAAATCCATTGAGCAGGACCGTTGACATGACAAACACGCAGAGAAATGCCGTTACCACCAAACTCGCGGTCTTTTCAAAACGTCGGACCAGAACCACAAGTACGCCAAAAATAACCAGGAGCGTAATGGTACGACTCTGTGCAACCCATGCAATGAGATAATCAGCAGCAGCGGCGAGAAATCCGCCGACACTCATGGCATACACTCGTCTTGCGCCAACGTACCGGAGCAAGCCGATCATGGTTGAGACACAGAGCATGCCCACAAGAATGATCAAAATCTCGGGACTCATCGGAGGATAATCCCGCTTCATCAAGTAGACTACAAAGGGGGTGAGCAATGTGAGGAAGGGGAGTATTATCGCGAGGTGAGGTCTCTGGTCGAGCCAAAACGCTTCCGATGACGGCTCCGGCTTCACAAGGGTGGCTCGCGGCGAATTTCCTCGTATCCATGCCGGATGTAACTCACGAGGGTGCGGCCATATTGCCCAACTTGTAGAACACGGTCAATCCGTGCCTTCTTGGCGATACGGTCAGTGAAAAAGTCCCACGTATAGTCTTCAAATATATCCGCGCGAAGCGCCAAAAGTTTCTGTACCATGGGATCTGTCTTTGGGACAAACTCGATCACCCCACAAGGGGCAAGATCGATGAGCCAATCCAGGAGCTCGCCGAATGGAATGTTTCTGGAGATCGCAAGGTGATGCACCACAGCGAGGGCAACGAGGGCATCAGCTGATCGACGTGCGCCAAATCCTTCCCGTTCGACTCCCAACCATCCTTGGTCTGGGCTCACATTGGCCATGTCCATCACAATGGATTGGATAGGCGCTTGACTCTCACGTGCCCGTGCATAACACTCGTCGAGTGCTCCTTGATCGAAATCAAACCCAACAACGTACTTCGCGCCGCCATCTATGGCGGCTTTGGAAAAGACTCCGGCATTGCAGCCAAAGTCCCACAACTGCTGAGGGCAGTGCTGCGCGGCAAAGTCCCGCACGAAGGCTACTTTCTTCCCTAACTCATCGGCCTGGTACGAGTGATTTTTGGCATAGTCTTGCCAAGTCGACTTGCTGGTTTGAGCAGGCTCAAGACGGCTAATCCAATTACGCAGGCCAACGAGTAGCTTTCGATAGGCCTGTACGGGCAGGCCCCCCACTTGCACAGTGGCCTTGTCGAGACTCTCCCCCCGTAAAGTGGACTCGGTGGATCGTTGCAACCAGGACTGAAAGACAATATGTGTTAACAAATCCTTCTTGAGATAGTGTCGCCAGGTCAGTAACTGACTGAATTCAGTGACAGAAATCCCTTCCAGATTCCCGCGATACCATGCGTTATGGGGGATGCCAAACAGTGACCGCAACAACAAAGGAATCAAAAACTGCTCACAAAACTGTCGATGCCCCGCCCACATCTCACCCTGTTCATATCGACGAAATGAGAGGTGGTCAATAAATACTGGGGTAGCGCCAATGAATTGAATATTGTAGGCAGAGGCATCAGAGAGCGTTACGGTGTGATCAAGGGCAGTCAGCTGAATATCCAAATGCAAAAGAGCAGCAGCCTTAAGGGCGGGAAACGGCCATTCATAAGGGAAGGAGACAAATGCGAGTTTCGGCACCTCCAGCACATAAGACACCGCTTCGCTAACCCCATCAGGTATGACCGCTCCTTCGACGAGGTTGAAGGGCAAGAGACGTTTGTCTCGCATGAGCAACTCGAAGAGTCCGGATTGGCGCACGAAGTCGAATTGGTCTTTTCCTGCATTGGTGACGGTCCGCAAAATGCGGTCACCTTGGCGATAGACATACCCACTCGGATCTCGGAAAGACCCACCTACCCTTGCTGGTCTGGCCGTGTGGACCATCGGAGGTTTAATCATTGGGATCCGTTTTCCCCGCACGGCCGAATAGCGATTGGCATGTCGTTTTGACTCGCTCCCAGTACAACTTGACGACAACTCCGACACCAGCGGCCCCTCCGAGAATGAGTTGGAGGAGAACGCTTCCACTTCCGGGGTCAATATAGGCATGAGCCTCCGAGACGAGGATACCGCTTAGAATAAGCACGCTGTAGGCAATCCTGGTCATCAGCCATTTTAGCAACATAATGCGCCTCCTAAAGATCATGCAGTTATTGACAATAAAAACACATGTGGTCTCTGTGTGGGTTGCTTCATCTAGGGAAGGTCTGATCAATTCAACACATCAGATAGCGATTAGTCAAACGCCCTGTATCCTGCGAAGTGACCACTCGCAATCGGGAATGATTCAGATCTTTCCTATGTTACTCATTCTGTCCATGAAGGAGTGCACATGGTTCAACTGAAAAGTATCTTGAAGTCTTTGGTTGCAGGCATTCCGGGCATTCAATATGATTGAGGTTTCATCCGTGCACTATTTCGCGTTGAGCTCAGTAATCTAGCCCGCATTATTCCTGAACGTTTCTACTGCAATCGCGAATTTACTGCTACGACAGAGCCTCTTGCGGGCAGGTTAGCCCCTCACAACGCGATTTTGCAATTTCGCCACGAACCATCATGAATAATGCGGGCTAATTGCATGCGGGGATTTGCCTGAGCGAAGACATCGAGTCGCACATGAGTTTACGGTACTTGATAAATGACTGATAAAACAACCTAGGAAACGTACTTGTCTTGAAAAATGTCCTTACTGGCACCTTAGGCTCATTCTTTGAGACAGAAGATGGCGGTTGCAGTGAGATAGATCGCCGAGACAAAGCTGTCAGCACAGCGATCATGCCGCATGGCAATCCGACACGGGGCTCTGCGCGGTGGGTGAGAAACAATCAGGCAGAGCTGGCGATAGTCCCAAGACACAGGCCTTCTTCACATGCCGACGATCCCAACCGCGCTTCTCGGTCAGCGCTTTGCGCTTGCTCAGATTAATGTTGGACAGGGTCCTCGACGTTCCCAATGATGGTTGGGTCAGTGGGCTCAGGTACTTCAATTAGCAGCCTGGAGTGATGTTGGCACAGCAAGTCGGGAGCTACTACCGTAGTATTCATGGGCGACGATGTCATAGGAAGACAGCAGTGCAGAGTTCTTCGACGGCTATCTCCACATCCTCAAAGGTCATGCCCGGCTTGAGTGTGACAGTGTTGAATAGCATTTGGGCTCCAAATGGAACGGTAATGGGTCCGAACATGGATACCCTCCTGGGTTTCTCGTCTTGAATAAGGAGTATTGATGATAGAAGCTGCCCTGTATGGTTAGAAGAGTTGTGTAGATGGTCCATCGCTTATGAGATTGCCTCAATAAAAAGCATCCCAGGCGACCGTACGACGGTTTGGAAGAGCCGGTTGTCGAGCTCAAGTCTCGTACTCAAGGGAGGGTCTGCTGAAATTGATGCATGCAGAAATTGCGACGTCATCCTCCTCTTTGATCGAATTGCTCCCTCTCAAGCCGATTCAAGAATCATGCATGCATTGGCACTATGAAATGGCGGCTCACGTCAGAACGGTTTATCCGGTGGTACGAGGCTGGAGAGGGACCGGTGAGTGCCACTTTCTACGAAGGGGAGAGCACTCCAGCAATGCAACCGGTCAGCAACGTCGCCAAAAATGCGGTCCATAAGGCGCGCAGGCCCAGCAGCGAGATATCTTTCGCCCGATGCGGGACCAAGGCGGAGATGCCGCCGACAAAGATGCCCATGCTCGCCACATGCACGAATCCGCAGAGGGCATAGGTCATGGCCGTGAGAGACCGTGGAGAGAGCGGCGGCGGAGACGCGGCTTGTACGGCAGCCAACTTGAAATAGGCGGCGACTTCCGTCTCGATAAACCGTGATCCCAGCAAGTCCGCGCCGATCTGCCATTCCTCAGGCCGGAGACCGAGGAGAATGGCGAACGGCCAGGTCAGCCAGGCGAGGACCCGTGTGACGGAGAGCGGCACTCCACCGATTGCAGGCAGCTGTGCCAGCGCCAAATCGACCAACGCTTCCAATCCAAGAAACACGATCAGCAACGCGGCAATGCCGACCGCCATTTTCATGCCCTGCCCCGCCCCATCGATCAAGGCGACAATGAGGTTGGAGGGCGGCTGGATTGCTTCACCGTCGGATGAAGGCGATGGAGGCGGGTCGATGGGAATAGGCGGTACGCTGCCCAGGGTCACCGGCTGTCCATCTTCGGGAATGGTGAGTTTGCTGATGAGCACCGCACAAGGAATCGAAATGATTGACGCGGAAATCAAATGCCCGGCGATCTGAGGCACCACATGCTGGAGCGCCGACACATAGATGCCCATGACTGTGCTCGCCACGGTCGCCATCATGCACGTCAGCACCAAGAGCAGTTCCGATCGCGTCATGGCCGTGAGGTAGGGGCGGACAATCAAGCCTGCCTCGATCCCGACGAAGATATTCGCGGCGCCGGAGAGCGACTCGGCTCCCGATAAGCCCATGGTTCGGTAAAAAAGACGGGCAAACACCCTCACGATCGCTTGCATGGCGCCTACATAGTAGAGACCCGACATCAAGGCGGCGAAGAACACGACGGCCGGCAGCGCTTGCGCCGCCAAGATAAACCCGATCGAGACCGTTCCACCCGGCAACGTCTGGCCGGGACCAAGTGCGAGAGGCCCAAGCAGAAACACCGTGCCCTTTTGCGAGGCGGTGAGGACGGCGACCACCAGATCGTTGATCATGCTCCAGAACCAGCGAGAGCCTGGAAACCAAAAGGACAGGATACCGAGACCCCAGGCCAATGCCGCGCTGCCCCCAATGGTCATCCAGTTCAGCCGATGGCGTGTCCCCGTCACCCAGGCCAGCGACATGATCGTGACGAAACCGATGCCCGCAATAAGGCGATAGGGCCATTCCTCCACCGTCATCTCCTCCCTCCGATGAAAGCCCGGCGGGAGGCTACGCTGGGAGCCGATTGCCGTCAAGAAGAAATGTGGCGAGCAATCTACGCTTCTTCAGCTGAGACCATCCAGACCTGTGCGAGAAGCCTTCTAGGCTCCGCTGCTCTCCCATATGGGTGGTTACGCCCCCTACGGATGCGGGATTGGTTCTCGGCTCCGCGAGGGCAATATGGAAGCCTGATGCACGGGCTTATGAGTCAACACCCTGTTCAGATTCACTCGTACTGGAAGGAGAGGACGATGAGCATGTTCTTACACACCCAAGCGGCTCATGGGTTTCACAAATACAAAGGTGTTATTGCGCTCGGGGTTTTGTTGTGGCTGGCGCTGTTGCTGATTGGCTGTTCCACCTCAAGGAAGGAATACGTGGTGAACTTTACTCGCGGGAACGATACAACCGCTCAAGGTTCACATGAGCGTCCATGCCAGACGGTGAAGCATTGCCAGATGCTGGCTGATCGCGATGGGGTGCGGTCATATTGGATGGTCTATCAATGATGGTCGCAACGGTTTTGCCCGGCAGCATGAAGAACTCTTCATGCTCTCATCATAGAGGCTTCATCTTGGAGGTGTATAAGAAACTCAGGTAACACAAGAAAAGGGGTGACACATCATGCTTTCCTTCATCGAAGCCTACGCATTCGTCGCCATATTCGGAATGCTCTACGGAATGTTGCAACTCGCCGGCCGTTGAGGTGTTCGACTCCCGAGAGCGAGAGGCGTCAATCATCTACGAAGGCGTGGTGACATTCACCGTCCACTGCCTGGTGGGCGCGCCATGTAGATAGAGCCGGAATAACCGGCGGTCTGTAAATCATATTGAGCTAGGACGCTGTTGCGGTGAGTGGGAGTCGTGCATTGAGCTGCTTGTGGAGCAGCCAGGCCAGTATGTGACCTTTCGGGGTTAGTGCGAGCAGCACTGACCGATCGCCTGCCGGCGAACGCTGTTTGGTAATCCATCCTTTGTGGTGTAAGCCACGAACCAGTTGTCTCATCGTTGAGCCAACGACACCAAACACTCCGGCACACTGCTGAATAGAACAGTCGGGATTTCGCTGAAGATAGAGTACGGCACGGGCCTGAGCAGGAGTGATTCCAAGGTCAGATAGTTCCTCTTGATAGGCATTCAACCATCTCAGGCACAGTCGCCATTCTGCTGAAGTCGTAGACCGTGATTCTCGGAGCAGTCGTACAAGTCTCATAGCGGTATGCTGCCTCAGGATTTCAAACCTGACTACTGATTCTGCAATTCCTGCTGTCTCAATTGGATGACCTGGAACGGGCAATGTTGAGGCGGATCTATGGGCAGGATCGTTTCAGAATATTCACTAGCCGTACTGTATCTTTCTCACTCGTTCCCACTCAGATCTGCTACGATCCACTACTGCGCAGTCTCAGATACCTGAGTATGTTGTAATCAGGTTTGTCTTGTTCAGCGGGGATACAACGGTAGCAGTGCCACAACTGATGGACGAGCAAGCCTCCGAAAACCAGATACCCACTCCGTCAAGCAGGGGTCCGATCGAGCGGTGGCAGAATATCCCTCTCTATGGACGCATCGTCATCGCCTTGGTGCTCGGTGTCATTACCGGGTTGCTGCTTGATAGCCATGCCGCCTCGCTTGCCGTGCCGGGGAAGCTTGTGTTGCGTCTGCTCGGTGCACTTGCGCCGGCGTTGATTCTAGCGGCGATCGTGCACACGTTCATGACGACACAGCTGGGTGGGCCGCTCGCAGCGAGGCTTCCACGGTTGTTGCTGCTGAATACGCTGGTCGCGATTACGGTAGGGTTAACTGTCGCGAATGTGATTCAACCAGGGCAGGGGGCGGGACTCGTATCGCCGGCTTTACATGAGGAAACTGCCAGGAGCGCCGATCCGCTCGCCCTTTTTCTGGAAAATGTGCCCAAGAGTCTGCTTGGTCCGCTTGGTGATGACGGCAAGGTGATCGGTGTGATCTTCGTTGCCGTAGCCTTTGGTATGGCACTCCGCCAGGAACGGGCGCGCCCTCTTGGAACCGTAGGCCATCTTGTCGAACTCCTATTGGACACACTGATCAAGATTTTGCATTGGATCATCGCGGTCGTGCCGCTGGCGGTCTTTGGCATCGTGGCCAGCATCGTGGGAACGGAAGGTTTTGTGCAATTCAAGGCGCTGGGGATGTTTGTCGTAAGCGTCCTGCTTGCCCTTGCGATCCAGATGGTCTATTACCTTGCCCGCATCCGGTTCGGTTCGTGGGTATCTCCCGGGCAGTTGCTGCGTGGTGGACGCGACGCGCTGGTGATGGCTTTCTCGACGGCGAGTTCCACTGCCACCATGCCGGTGACCTATGCTTCTTTAAAAGAAAAAGTGGGATTGCGCGAGCAGTCGGCAAGTATGGGGGCGCTGGTCGGTGCGAACTTCAACAACGACGGGACGGCACTCTATGAAGCGATGGCGGCCCTGTTCGTTGCTCAAATGATCGGGATGGACCTGAGTATTCAGCAGCAACTGATGGTAGTGCTGACGAGCATCATCGCTTCCGTCGGCGCCGCCGGCATTCCCGAAGCAGGGCTTGTGACGATGACGATGGTCTTTACCGTTGTGGGGTTGCCCGTGCAATACATTCCTGTTCTACTGACCGTGGATTGGTTCCTCGATCGTTGTCGCACGGCGATCAACGTCATGGGCGATATGAACGTCAGCTGCCTGTTGGATGGGAAACAGAAGGAGGAGGCGTAACAGGCTTCGGAAATATGGGTTGCATGCTTCGACAGGCCTGCATACATGACAACCTCAGCTAGTCAACGACTGCTTTGTTTCGTACAGCTTGTCGAAGGATGAACGTATCTCTTGACGATACTGCTACTCTTTAGCGCTCTTTTGCTTGTGCTGGTCTGTCAGGGTGGCCCGCAGTTTATCTTCCTGCTCCTTGCTGAGTGATGTTTTGAGGATTGTTCCTTCGTACCGGGAGAAGCCCGTCAACAGCTTGTCTTGGTCAACATTCCGGATCAGTAGAAAAATCGCGGAAGTGCCTCGCTGGATCGTACTACCCAAATCCTTGATAAACTGATCGGGAATCCCATAGTCGCTTAAGATGCCAAACTCACTGGCTCCCACGGTGACCGCTCCGCCGCTGGCTCCGCCTGCGAGGCTTCCCAACAGGCCTGCAAGGGGGTTAAAGAACAGCAAACCGATCAACCCGCCCCATAGCATGCCCAGCGCGACACCATGCTGGGTGGCACCCCCGAACACATCGACGCATTGTTTCAGATGAACCTTGCCGTCCATATCCCGGATGACGATGACGGCATCTTCCAGGTCGAGGATATAATTCGATTCCATGGCGCGCAGTTCGTTGAGCACACGATCGGCAGTGCTGAAGTCCTTAAACGCGATACAAACCAGTTCACTCATGGTGTTCTCCTTGGAACGGACAGGTGCCACCACAATTTCCGGTGGCGAGGAATCAACCTAGTTGATTGGATCTTAGATAGCAGTAGGATTGTCCTCAGTGCAAGATGGCAGTGCCAACTGTCTGATAAGTCGCTCAGTATCTACGCTCACACCTCTTGTTTTTCAGCTTCTTGTTCCCTTACCCTCAACGGTTCTTGAGTGGATAAGTGGATTATGTTGCAAGCTGTTGCCCTGGGTTGTCGTCGCGGCGAGCGCAGGCTCTTTTCTGATCTCAATGTAATGGTTGAGCGGGGCAAGCTGTTGGCGGTCGTGGGAGAGAACGGGAGCGGAAAGACCAGCTTGCTCCGTATCTTCTCAAGTTTGTTGCCCCCCGAGGAAGGTTCGGTGCGATGGGAGGGGGAGGACATTCATCAGCTGAAAGAACTCTATTCCGGGCAGTTGATGTATCTCGGGCATCTCAACGGAATCAAAGATGATCTCACGGCGGTTGAAAATCTGATGAGTTCGATGGCGCTCGCCGGGGAGCCCTGTTCGGAGAGTGGGGCTAAGGAGGCGTTAGAGGCGATCGGGCTGAAGCGACTGGTCCATCGGTTACCCTCCAAAGTGCTCTCGCAAGGGCAAAAGCGACGAGTGGCGTTGGCCCGGCTGTGGCTGTCGACGCGCCCGCTCTGGCTGTTAGACGAACCGTTTACGTCGCTCGATACGGCATCAACCGCGGTGGTGACACAACGGCTTCATGCGCATTTGCAGCGTCAGGGGTTGGTGGTTGTCGTGACACATCAGGAGATTGCGCTTCCCCCGGAGCGCCTGCAACAGCTGAGGCTGGCTGGATGAGTCACTCCAGTATGTGGGACTCCATCAGTGGAATCATCCGGCGGGACCTGCTGCTGGCCATGCGACGGTGGTCGGACGCCGCGATGTCGGTCTTTTTTTTGGTGATTGTCGTGAGTCTGTTCCCTTTGGGGGTCGGGCCCGAGCCGGCAGTCTTGCGGACCATTGCTCCGGGTGTATTGTGGGTCGCAGCCTTGCTGACTTGTCTTTTGTCGCTCAGTCGCGTGTTTACCCCGGATTATCTAGACGGTGTCCTTGAGCAGATGGTCCTGGTCCCTCAACCGCTGTCGCTCCTGGTGCTTGGGAAGGTGCTGGCCCATTGGGTGATCTCCGGGCTTCCCGTTGTGCTGCTTTCTCCACTGCTGGGGTTACAGTTCGGCCTGGACGGGGAGGTGCTGGGGGTGCTGGTGTTGTCGCTCTTGCTTGGGACGCCGACGTTGAGTATGATTGGTGCGATCGGCGCCGCGTTGGTCCTTGGCGTGCGGGGGAGTGGTCTACTGGTTGCCCTCCTGGTGCTTCCACTCTACGTTCCAGTCTTGATCTTCGGGGCCGGCGCCGTGACCAGCAGTATGGCTGGGATCGGCGGGGAAGCAAACTTGTCGCTGCTTGGGGCCTGTCTGGTGCTCTCACTTTTTCTGGCACCCTGGGCCACGGCGGCAGCGTTACGTATCGCATTGGAGTAAAAGGATTTCAAGCACGTGATCTGGTCCAAGTATTCAGCTCCTCAAGCGTTTTATCCTCTGGCAGGCCGCCTCATCCCCTGGTTTGCGGCGGTGGCCGTCATCCTGATGGGTGTTGGTCTCTATATCGGGTTCTTTGTGGCACCGACCGACTTTCAGCAGGGGGAATCCTACCGGATTATCTTTGTGCACGTTCCGGCTGCCTGGATGTCGATGTTCCTGTATGTGGTGATGGCCATCTGGGCCGGTGTCGGAATGGGACTCAATGCTCGACTGTCCTTCATGATGGCGCAGGCGATTGCGCCCACCGGGGCGATGTTCACCTTTTTAGCCTTGCTGACCGGAGCCATGTGGGGGAAGCCCACGTGGGGAGCGTGGTGGGTTTGGGACGCTCGGTTGACGTCGGAACTGATTCTCCTGTTCCAGTATGCGGGAGTGATGTTGCTTCGGACATCGATCGATGACTTGCGTCGTGCGGATCGTTCAAGCGCGGTGTTTGCGCTGGTTGGGGTCGTCAATGTGCCGATCATCTATTATTCCGTTCAATGGTGGAACACCTTGCACCAAGGGGCCTCCGTGAGTATGGCGACGGGTTCGAAAATGGCGGCGACCATGCTGATGGCCATGCTCATTATGACGATCGCCTTCTGGATGTATAGTATCGCCGTGATCCTTGCTCGAGTCCGCTGTATAATGATCGAGCGGGAATCCTTGCCCGTATGGGAGGAGAAACAGGCTGTGATTCACGAAGCAGTAGAGGCGCGCTGATGCAGTGGGGAAGCGCTTCAGAATTCTTTGCGATGGGAGGCTATGGCCTCTATGTCTGGACGTCGTTTCTCGCCACGGCGCTGTGTATGGCTTGGGAAGTGTTGGCCTTGTGGCGCCGCAGGGCGGCGGCGCGCGCTGAACAGCGGGCTGCGTTGTTAGGAGGCACTGATGAAACCGCGGTATAAACGGTTCGCCTTTATCGGCCTGGGGCTGGTCGTCTTAGGGATTACCACTGTCTTAGTCTTGAACGCGTTCCAGAGCAATCTGGTCTTCTTTTTCACGCCGACGCAAGTGGTCAACGGCGAAGTGCCCCAGGGGCGTAGTTTCCGGATTGGGGGCATGGTTGAGGACGGGAGTCTGATCCGAGAAAACGACGGGCTGACCGTTCGATTCATTGTGACCGATACGGCGAAGCGGGTGCCGGTGACCTATAGAGGGATTCTGCCGGACCTCTTCAAGGAAGGGAAAGGCGCGGTCGCCCAAGGGAAACTCATCGGCGACGGCACGTTTGTCGCCAGCGAAGTGCTGGCGAAGCACGATGAAAATTACATGCCACCAGAAGCGGCTGCAGCCTTAGCCAAGGCCAAGGCTTCCGGGGCACAACAAAGCAAATCGCTCGTCGTTCCTGAAGGTAGGAAAGATTCACTATGATTCCAGAGATCGGTCATTTTGCGTTGATTCTTGCACTGTGCGTTGCCGTGGTGCAGGGCATTCTCCCTATCTACGGTGCGGCGGTCGGGAACTCGGCGTTGATGGCCGTGGCGAAGCCGGCGGCGCGCGGGCAGTTTCTCCTGGTCCTCACCGCGTTCGGCTGTCTCGCGTACGCATTTGCCGAGAAAGATTTCTCCGTTCTGTACGTCGCGGCCACAAGCAATTCGCAACTTCCGCTTCATTATCGCCTGGCGGCCATCTGGGGCGCCCATGAAGGTTCGCTGCTCTTATGGACGCTGATCCTGACCATCTGGATGTTTGCGGTCACGCTGTTCTCCGCGCATCTTCCCGAGTCCACACGATCTCGTATTCTCGGCGTGATGGGCCTCGTCAGTATCGGATTTCTTTTGTTCATGCTGACGGTCTCCAACCCGTTCGAGCGTCTGATTCCTGCCGCTGCTGAGGGACGCGACCTCAATCCTCTCTTGCAGGATCCTGGCATGGTGATCCATCCGCCAATGCTGTACATGGGGTATGTCGGGTTCTCAGTAGCCTTTGCCTTTGCCATTGCCGCTTTGTTAGGGGGAAATCTTGATGCGGCTTGGGCCCGCTGGTCTCGCCCATGGACGACTGTCGCGTGGTGCTTTCTGACGGTCGGCATCGCGATGGGCAGCGGCTGGGCCTATTACGAGTTGGGCTGGGGTGGCTGGTGGTTCTGGGATCCGGTTGAGAACGCCTCTTTCATGCCGTGGCTGGCAGGGACGGCGTTGGTTCACTCATTGGCTGTCACGGACAAGCGGGGCGGATTCAAAGTCTGGACGGTTCTCCTGGCCATCATGGCTTTTTCATTGAGTCTCCTTGGGACGTTTCTTGTCCGGTCTGGTGTGTTGACTTCTGTGCATGCGTTTGCGACCGACCCAAAGCGCGGGATGTTCATTCTGGCTTTTTTAGCTATCGTAATCGGTGGGTCGCTGGCCCTGTACGCCTGGCGGGCGCCGCGCGTCGGGTTGGGCGGCAGTTTCGCGGCAATGTCCCGTGAAGGAATGTTGTTGGCGAATAATGTCTTGCTGGTTGCGGCGATGGGATCCGTGCTGTTGGGGACGCTGTACCCCTTGTTCTTGGATGCACTGGATCTGGGAAAAATCTCTGTCGGGCCTCCCTATTTCGATTCGGTCTTCGTTCCCTTAATGGCTCCGGCGGTCTTCTTGATGGGAGTCGGTCCGTTGGCGCAATGGAAAAAGGCCAGTTTGCCTGATTTGGCGAAGCGATTAAAGTGGGCATTTGGAGTGAGCGTGATCACCGCCATCGTGCTTCCCCTTGTGATGGGCACCTGGACACCGTTGCTCAGTCTTGGACTGCTGCTGGCGATTTGGATTGCGACAACTAGCGTCGTGACATTGCGAGAACGGTTGACGCATGTCGCCGGGAATAGTCTCGGAGAGCGGCTGGCGTCTGTGCCACGATCCTATTGGGGGATGCTTGTCGCGCATTGCGGCATCGCAGTGTTTATCGTCGGCGTGACTATGGTGAAGGGCTTTGAGACAGAAAAAGATGTGCGCATGAATGTGGGAGAGACGGCAACCATCGGGGACTATCTGTTCCGTTTCGACGGGGCGCAGGATGTCGTCGGTCCGAATTACACTGCTGCCCGTGGGAGCTTTTCCGTGAGTCGGGATGGTCGTGAGACGACGGTCCTGTACCCTGAGAAACGGCGGTATACGGCTCAAAATCAGGTTATGACCGAAGCGGCGATCGATCCCGGATTGTTGCGCGATCTCTACGTGTCGTTGGGGGAGCCGCTTGATGACGGAGCCTGGAGCGTGCGCCTCTACCATAAGCCGTTTGTTGATTGGATTTGGGGCGGATGTTTTATCATGGCGCTGGGTGGTGTGCTCGCCATCAGTGATCGTCGGTATCGCATTGCCTGGCGTCGGCAGGAGCCGGCTGTGCCTGCGGCCACTCGTGCAGCAAGGCGAAAAGTGGCATGAACCGCTTTCTGCTGCCGCTGTCGATTTTTATCGTCGTCGTAGTGTTTCTCGGGATCGGGCTGAAGCTCAATCCTCGGGAAATTCCATCTCCTCTCGTCGGGAAGGCCGCACCGGATTTCTCCCAGCCCCAGTTGTTCGAGCCAGCGAAAGTATTTTCGCCGGCGGATATGAAGGGGAAGGTCTGGTTGCTCAATTTTTGGGCATCGTGGTGCAGTGGGTGTAAGACGGAGCATCCGGTCCTGATGGATCTGGCGAAGTCCGGTGAGGTGCCGATCTACGGCATGGATTATAAGGATCAGCGCGACGAAGCGATGACCTGGTTGAGCCGGTGGGGCAATCCCTATCCGATTGTGGGCGTGGATGACGCAGGCCGGGTTGGGATCAACTATGGAGTGTACGGAGTGCCCGAGACCTACGTGATCGATAAGCAAGGGGTCATCCAGTATAAGCAAATTGGTCCGTTGGATCCTGAGACCGTTGAGAAAAAGATCATTCCCCTCGTCAAGCAGCTTGAAGCACAATGAACATACAATGGATCGCACTCATCGTCGTTCTGTTCCTGTCCGGGCCTGTCTGGGCTGGTGAAGCCAGGCCGTTGGCTGATGACCCGGCGAGCGAAGCACGGCTCAAACATCTTGCCGTTGAACTGCGCTGTTTGGTGTGCCAGAACCAGACCTTGGCCGATTCCAACGCTCCGCTTGCCGAAGACCTGCGGCGGGAGGTCAGGGAAATGATTGCGAAGAACATGAGTGATCAGGAGATCATCGAGTTTTTGACTGCGCGGTACGGGGACTTTGTCTTGTACCGACCGCCACTCAAGGCCACGACGACCCTTCTGTGGGTCGGGCCGTTTGTGCTGGTGATTGTCGGTGCGACCGCGCTGATTATCACGTTGCGACGTCGGGCTGGTAAGGTGATCGATGTGCCGGTCACGGAAGACGAGCATCGACGAGTCGAACAGCTTTTGGCCGAAGGAGTGAAGCGTCCATGACGGTAACATTCTGGTCTATCGTGTCCGCCATGACTCTTGCCATTTTAGGACTTGTCCTACGCCCGCTGTTGATGCGCCAGTCAACCGTGACAAATGAACAAGAGAAGAAATTGCCTGTGTATCGGCAGCAGTTTTCGGAGCTGGAGCAAGATCTTGCCAGTGGGTTGCTGACCGATGAACAGTACCAGGCCGCACGAAGTGAGCTGGAGCGCCGCGTACTCGAAGAGACCGGTTCTACTGATACTTCAACGACGACCACGGGAGGACTTGTGAATCTTCGATTTGTGGCGCTTTCGTTAGCGATGATTATTCCCGCGTCTAGCGCTGTCCTCTATTGGACGCTGGGGAATCCTGCTGCCATGACCCATCCGACGGTATCCGCTGCCTCTCAAGGCGGGCCCGGTAGTGATGCCCAGATGGCGGAGGGTTTGAACCAGCTGATCGAACAATTGCGAAAGAAGTTAGAGCAGAATCCCAACGACGCGGTCGGCTGGGGGTTGCTCGCGCGATCCTACATGGCAATGGAGCGGTACGCAGATGCAGTGCCCATCTTTGAACGGGCGACGAAGCTTGATCCCGACAATGCGAGTCTTCTCGCCGACTATGCGGATGCCCTCGCGGTGCATCAGGGGCGTAAGCTGGAGGGGAGGCCGGAAAGCTTGATCCAAAAGGCGCTGAAGCTTGATCCTCACAACGTTAAGGCGTTGATGCTATCAGGGACGATTGCGTATAACCGGAAAGACTTTGCACGTGCAGCGAAGGAATGGGAGGATGCCCATACGTATCTTCCCGCTGATGACCAAGAATCGTCCGATCAGCTCAAGGCCAGTATTGCCGAAGCGAAACGGCGAATGGGTGGTGGGCCGAGTATGAACATGCTGGTGGCGAATCCACCAATGGAGCAGGCAAAGCCAACCAAGCCGGTGGCGCAATCCGGTCAGTCTCGCGCGATTACAGGAAAGGTGATCTTGGGGCCGAATCTGGCAAGCAGGGCTTCTCTGCCGGACACGCTGTTCGTGTTTGCCAAGGACGTGGCCGGTCCGCCGATGCCGGTGTCTATCGTGAGGGCATCGAGAAAGGATCTCCCGTTTACATTCCGGCTTGACGACTCTACGAGCCCGATGCCGTCGAGAAAATTGTCGGATATCGATACCGTTGTCATCGTCGCGCGTCTGTCAAAATCCGGGAAGGCGATGGCGGAAAGTGGGGATCTTGAAGGGATGAGTCAGCCGATCAAGCCGGGTGCTGAAAACATTACGGTCGTCATTGATCGGGAGCGTCCGTGACCGGAGTGGAATCCTCATGGCATTGATGAAGAAATCTGCGACGTTCTCCGATCGCGACTCATGAAAATTTCTTGACACTCGGATGGGGCTGAGCTATATTTCGCCGCCATTCTATTTCTAATTTTGCGCAATAGAAGTAAGTAGATACAAGCGTGTAATGAGTGAGAGTTTGTTGAAGGACAGGGCGCACTGGCCATCAAACGGAAGGAGTCGAGCTGTGACGGTACAACACATGGTGAAGTATGCGCTGGTGGTCTGCGGCGTGTTGGCTGCAGTCCAGGCC
>Ga0268299_1002526_pt1 | contig 21359 bp, 24 predicted proteins | sample NOBtaG_FD_193484 | JGI IMG/M metagenome (GOLD analysis project Ga0268299, IMG submission 193484) | Activated sludge microbial communities from bioreactor in Nijmegen, Gelderland, Netherland - NOB reactor | ecosystem: Engineered > Bioreactor > Aerobic > Activated sludge | place: Netherlands... | reverse complement strand
GTAGCCTGCACCGGCATGGCGTTGACCTCCTGATGGAACCGTAACGTCCGCGAAAACGTCTGTTCCCCAGTAGAATCAACGCCATGCGCTTTGTACAGAAAAATCAAACCGGACAGCCGTGGGACAAGCCCGTTGATGACGGAACGAAAACGTGCCGCGCCGTGCGCCCTCTACTTCCCGCTCAGCATCCGGTGCGCACGGTGCCAGTCCTCCAGCGACTGGTCGGGATAGGCCTTGAACCTGCGGTCGCCGCGTTTGGCATCGACCGGCACCCAGCCGGCTCTCGAGTCCAGCATGATGTGCTGGTGCGACGGCGCCTTGGGCAACTCGCTGTCGATGGCGCTGGCGAAGGGATGGATGAGCTCGGGCCAGCTCGGATCCCAGACCCAGAGCGCGGAGCCGCATTTGCCGCAGAACCGGCGCTCGCCGGAGCTCTTCCGGCCGTCGATTTTGGCGTGGAACATCTTGATGTGCTGCTTGCCACGCACCTTCAGGCTCTTGGCATGGGCGCCGAGATTGATGGCGTAGCCGCCGCCGCCGGCACTCTTGCGGCAGATCGAGCAATAGCAGCGCATGTAGGGCGCCGGGGCATAGGCCTCGCAGGTGAACTTCACCGCGCCGCAACAGCAGGAGCCTTCGAGCTTCATCCGGGCCTCCCTTCAACTGAATCCGACAACCGGATGCGGCACATAGGGTTCCTCCAGCGCCGCGATCTCGTCCTTGGTCAGGTTGAGCGTGAGCGCCGCCACCGCGTCGGTCAGGTGATGCGGCTTGCCGGCGCCGATGATGGGCGCCGTCACCTCCGGCTTCTGGGCCACCCAGGCCAGCGCCACCTGGGCCCGCGGCACGCCGCGCTTGGCCGCGATCTCCGCCACCCGCGCGACCACCTTGCGGTCGGCCTCGATCGTCCTGGCGTAGAGCGAGGCGCCGTATGTGTCGCTTTCCAGCCGCGCGCTGCTCTCGCTCCAGTCGCGGGTGAGGCGGCCGCGCGCCAGCGGGCTCCACGGAATGACCCCGATCCCCTCCGCCGCGCAGAGCGGCAGCATCTCGCGCTCCTCCTCGCGGTTCAGCAGGTTGACGTGGTTCTGCATCGAAACGAAGCGGGCCCAGCCATGCCGGTCGGCGGTGTAGAGCGCCTTGGCGAATTGCCAGGCATGCATGGAGGAGGCGCCGATGTAGCGCACCTTGCCGCTCTTCACCGCGTCGTGCAGCGCCTCCAGCGTCTCCTCGATCGGCGTCGTGTAGTCCCAGCGGTGGATCTGGTAGAGGTCGATATAGTCGGTGCCGAGCCGGCGCAGGCTGTCCTCGAGCTCGGTCATGATCGCCTTGCGCGACAATCCCTTGCGGTTGGCGCCGCCGGCGCCCTTGGCGATGGCGCCGCCGACCACGGGGAAGAACACCTTGGTGGCGAGCACGATGTCGTCGCGTTTGGCGAAATCGCGCAGCGCGCGGCCGACGATCTCCTCGCTGGTGCCCTCCGAATAGACGTTGGCGGTGTCGAAGAAATTGATGCCAAGCTCGAGGGCTTGGCTGATCAGCGGCCGGCTCGCGGCCTCGGGCAGGGTCCAGGCGTGGTCGCCGCGTTCCGGCACGCCATAGGTCATGCAGCCGAGGCAAAGACGCGAAACCTTGAGGCCGGTTTTGCCGAGATTGACGTAGTCCATGTGACAGATTCCTTCCGCTGTTGCCGCCATTTTAGCGGTTGACGGCGCGCTGTCATCGGGGTCTATCTGCGGCCGATTTTCCTGGGGATGCGGGATATCTGGCTCATGACGGCGTTGATCTTCCACGGCGGCCATTACAAGACCGGCACCACCAGCCTGCAGCACGCCTTGCGCGCGGGCGAGGGGCTGCTGGCCGGCGCCGGCATCCTCTATCCGCGCGGCCTGCCCGACGCGCAGTTCAGCGACGTACAGCATGCCGACCTGGTGACCGATTGCTTCGCCGGAAAATGGGATCGCGTCGAGCGCTATCTCGATCAGGTGGCGGCGGAAGCGAAGCATCGGAACTGCGGCACGGTGCTGCTCTCCAGCGAGCTCGCGACCTCCTTCCACCGCTTCCCCGACGCTTTCCGGCGCTGGCTGGAGATCGCCGCCCGCCATTTCGAGACACCGCGCTACGTCTTCGTCGTGCGCGACGTGGCCGGCTATGCGCGCTCGATGTATCGCGAGCTGGTCAAGTCGGGCCGCGCCTCGTTCCACTACGATCTGGTAAGGGACGAGATCGCCCGCCTGCTGCTGGAGCAGCAGAGCTCGATCGCCTTCTTCCGCGGCTGGGAAGAAGGCCGCACGACCTTCCTGAGCTACCAGGAGCTCGCCGCGTCCGGCCTGGTCGAAACCCTGGTCAAGCGGATGGTGGGTTACGAGGTCGACCCGGCGCTGGTGCGCCTGCTCAACACCTCGGAGAAGAAGGCGCAGAACATCGCCGCCCTGCTGCTGAACGACGTCTACGCCCTGGTCGGCGCCGCCCGCGGCCTCGACCCGCTGGCGAACGAGGTGCAGGCGGCGGTGAAAGAGAAGGTCAAGCGCGGCCGCCTGAAGCGCGCCTTCGACGAGGCCTTCGCCGCCGAGATCGAGCAGGCCTTCCTCGACGTGACCGATGCGCATGTCCGCCGCGCATTCGACGAGAGGTCCTCCGCGGTGGAAGCCAGCCTCGCCGCCATGCCCCCCGAAATCGCCGCCTGGCTCCGGTGCGCGCCGGCGGAAGCGCGCGCGATCCCGGCCTGATCCGGCGCGAGGCCGCGTCGGCGGGCGCGACTTTTCGCCGGTCGCCCGCGCGCAATTCGGCGTGTATGCATAGGGCATCGGCCGGGTCGAAGGACGGAGGTAAGCATAGACCGCATGGACGCGCGCAGCCTGCCGGCGAACCCGCACGCGGCGACCAGGGACGAGGCGCTACGGTCGCTGAACGCCCTTGAGACCGGCCTGACGGCGGCCGCAGCGGCGCGCCGCCTTGCCGAATACGGCCCCAATGTGCTGCCGGCGGCGCCGAAGCGCGGGCCGGTCCTCAGATTCCTCGCGCAATTCCACAACGTGCTGATCTACGTGCTGATCGCCTCCGCCGCGGTCACGGCGGCGTTGCAGCACTGGGTGGATACCGGCGTGATCCTCGCGGTCGTCGTGGTCAACGCGGTGATCGGCTTCATCCAGGAGGGGCGCGCCGAGCAGGCCATGGAGGCGATCCGCGGCATGCTCGCCCCGCATTCGGCGGTGCTGCGCGACAATCGGCGGCAGAGCGTCGACGCGGCTGACCTGGTGCCGGGCGACATCGTGCTGGTCGAGGCGGGCGACCGTGTTCCCGCCGATCTGCGGCTGATCGAGGCGCGGGGGCTGAAGGCGGAGGAAGCGATCCTGACGGGCGAATCGGTACCCGTCGACAAGGGCACGGCGCCGGTGGCCGAACAGGCGGCGCTGGGCGACCGGAGCTCGATGCTGTTCAGCGGCACGCTGGTCGCGGCGGGAGTCGGGCGCGGCGTGGTGACGGCGACCTCTGCTTCCACGCAGATCGGCCGGATCAGCGGCATGCTGTCCGAGGTGCAGACTCTGACCACGCCGCTGGTCCACCAGATGGATCTCTTCGCCCGCTGGCTCACGCTGTTCATCCTGATGATCGCGGCCAGCCTCCTGGTCTATGGCTACTTCGTCGGTCACCTGCCGTTCGGCGACTTGTTCATGGCGGTGATCAGCCTCTCCGTGGCGGCGATCCCCGAAGGGTTGCCGGCGGTGCTGACGATCACGCTCGCCGTCGGCGTGCGCGCCATGGCGCGGCGTAATGCCATCGTCCGCCGCCTGCCGGTGATCGAGACCCTGGGCTCGGTCTCCGTCATCTGCACCGACAAGACGGGCACGCTGACCCGCAACGAGATGATGGCCGCTTCGCTGGTGGCGGCCGGGCATGTCTATTCCGTCGGCGGCGAGGGATACGCGCCCGAGGGCGCGGTGCGCTGGCGCGACGCGGACGTGCATCCCGGCGAGCACGCCGTCCTGGCGGAATTCGCGCAGGTCGCGGCTTTGTGCAACGACGCGGTGCTGCACGGCGCGCCGGGCGGCTGGCGGGTGGAGGGCGACCCCATGGAGGGGGCGCTGATCGCCCTTGCTGGCAAGCTTACCGGAGCGGGGGCGGATCCGTTCCGCGAGAGTCGCAGCGACGCGATTCCCTTCGATGCCGCGCATCGCTACATGGCCGTGCTGCACCACGACCACGACGGCCATGCGCGCATCGATGTCAAGGGCGCGCCGGAGGCGGTGCTGGCGCTCTGCGCCGATCAGCGCGCCGCAGCGGGTGGCACGGCGCCGCTCGACGAAGCCTATTGGCACGCGATGGTCGAGCGGCTCGCCGCCGGAGGGCAGCGGGTGATCGCCGTGGCGGCGCGTGTCGTGCCGCAGGAGCACACGATACTCAATACGGCCGATCTCCGGGGGCAATTGACGTTGATCGGCCTGGTCGGGCTGATCGACCCGCCGCGGCCGGAGGCCATCGCGGCGGTCGCCGAGTGCCATGCGGCCGGCATCCGCGTGAAGATGATCACCGGCGACCATGCCGCCACCGCGCGGGCGATCGCAGCGATGATCGGGTTGCAGAACCATGACACGGTGCTGACCGGCGCGGATATCGACACGATGGACGATGCCGCCCTGGCCAGCGCGGCGGCGGAGACGGATGTCTTCGCCCGCACGTCCCCCGACCACAAGCTGCGCCTGGTTTCCGCGCTGCAGTCGCGCGGCCTGACCGTGGCGATGACGGGTGATGGGGTGAACGACGCGCCGGCGCTCAAGCGCGCCGACGCCGGCATCGCCATGGGGCGCAAGGGAAGCGAGGCGGCGAAGGAGGCCTCCGGCTTCGTGCTGGCGGACGACAACTTCGCCTCGATCGCCGCGGCCGTGCGCGAAGGGCGGACGGTCTACGACAACATCAAGAAGGTGATCAGCTGGACGCTGCCGACCAGCGCCGGCGAGGCGATGACGATCGTGGTGGCGCTCTTTGCCGGGATGGCCCTGCCGGTCAGCGCAGTGCAGATTCTCTGGGTGAACCTGATCACCGCCGTGACGCTCGGCCTTGCGCTCGCCTTCGAGCCCTCCGAGCCCGGCACCATGCGCCGGCCGCCCCGCTTGCGAGATGCGCCCCTGCTGACCGGCGAACTGGTGTGGCACGTGGTGCTGGTCTCCACGCTGTTCCTGGGTGCGGTGTTCGGGGTCTACGCCTATGCCGTCGACCGCGGCTACGAGCAGGCGCTGGCCCAGACCATGGCGATGAACATGCTGGTGGTGCTGGAGATCTTCCACCTCTTCTTCATCCGCAACATCTACGGCACCTCGCTCACCTGGGCGGCGGCCAAGGGCACGCCGATCGTCTGGGCCTGCATCGGCGTGATCACCTGCGCGCAATTCGCCATCACCTATGTGCCGCCGTTGCAGGCGGCGTTCGACACGCAAGGCGTCCCCCTGACGGACGGCATCCTGATCGTCGGCATCGCCGTCGTGTTCTTCGCCCTGATCGAAACCGAAAAGCAGATGCGCCTCGCCTTCCGCCGGCAGAAACCGCGGGGCTGAGAAACAGTTCAGGCGGCGCCGCTTTCGCAACGCCGCCTGAGATGCGAAGCGCGGCGGGAAGGGGCTCAGGCCCAGCCGGCGCGGTCCATGATCTTCACCGCCTCGGCGTTGTTCTTGCCGAGCTCGGCGACGTTGATCGTGTCTTCCTTGAAGCTGCCCCAGGCGGCAATGACCGGCGACATCTCGGCCCCGTCGCGCACCGGGTATTCGAAATTGGCGGCGGCGAAGATCTCCTGCGCGCCGGGCGAGACCAGGAATTCCAGGAACTTCACCGCGTTGTCCTTGTTCGGCGCATGCGCGGCAACGCCGGCGCCCGAGACGTTGACATGGGTGCCTCGGTCGCCCTGGTTGGGGAAGAACACCTTCACATTGGCGAGCTTCGCCTTCAGCGCATCGTCGTCGCCGGCCAGCATGCGGGCGAAGTAATAGGTGTTGGAGACCGCTATATCGCCCTCGCCGGCGATCAGCGCGTTGATCTGGTCGGTGTCGCCGCCCTTCGGCGCGCGCGCCATGTTGGCGACGATGCCCTTGCACCAGGCTTCCGCTTTCTCCGCGCCGTCATTGTGGATGATCGAGGCAACCAGCGACTGGTTGTAGATGTTGCTGGAGGAGCGGATGAGCACACGGCCCTTCCATTTCGGGTCGGCCAGATCCTCGTAGGTCGAGAGCTCCTCCGCCTTCACCTTGCTGGTGTCGTAGACGAAGACCCGCGCCCGCTTGGCGAAGGCGAACCACTGGCCGGAGGGCTCGCGCAGATTGGTCGGGATGTGCTGCTCCAGCTCGGGCGAGCTCACGGCCTGGTAGATGCCCTGCTCCTGCGCGCGCCACAGGTTGCCGGCGTCGACGGTGACGAAGACGTCGGCCGGCGACTGGTCGCCCTCCAGCTTGATGCGCTCCATCAGCTCCTCTGCCTTGCCCTGAAGCTGGTTGACCTTGATGCCGGTCTGCTCGGTGAAGAGGGCGAAGAGCTGCTCGTCCGCCGGATAGTGCCGAGCGGAATAGACGTTGACCTCGCCAGCATCCGCGCGCGCCGCGCGGAAGGACGGCGCCAGAAATGCCGCCCCGGCGCCGGTCAGCATCGCGTTGCGCAGCAGGGTTCGGCGGGAAAGATGCATATTCGGACACTCCGCGATCAGAAGGGGAAGACAGTCATCGCGACCATAGGCCAGGGTAACCAGAGGTGCAACTGCGACTTATTCGCACATGCTCACGAAACCGTGATCGGCCGGCGCCGGGACCGGACACCGGCCGCAGGCCGCCTGTGGCGTGCTTCACAGCAGGGCCGGGGACCTTCCGCCTATACCCCGGGGCGACGGACCGGTCGATTTCGAGTCCGCCACGACGCCGCCAGGAGCGGCCTTATTTTAGGGAGACGCATATGCGCAAACACCTGTTGTCCGCCGCCGCCATCGCCTTGCTGGCCTCCGGTGCCGCGGCCCATGACGGCGTCGCCACCAACCTGATGGACGGCCTCGGCGACCACCACCACGCCATCGCGACCACCAATGGCGAAGCGCAGAAATTCTTCGATCAGGGCCTGATCCTCACCTTCGCCTTCAATCACGACGAAGCGATCCGCGCCTTCCGCCGCGCCGCCGAACTCGACCCGAAATCGCCGATGCCGCTGTGGGGCATCGCCTTCGCGCTGGGCCCGAACTACAACCTGCCGGCCGGCCCGACGCAGCTGGCCGAGGCCTATGAGACGGTGCAGAGGGCGCTGGCTCTGGCCGAGGATGGGCCGCAGCGCGAGCGGGCCTATGTCGAGGCGCTTGCCGCCCGCTATGCCAGCGATCCGGCCGCCGACCAGCAGCAGCTTTCCATGGCCTTCGCCGAGAAGATGAAGGCCCTGACCGAGGCCTATCCCGACGATCTCGATGCGGCGACCGTCTATGCCGAGAGCCTGATGGACCTCAATCCCTGGCAGCTGTGGTCGAAGGACGGCACGCCCTGGGAAAAGACGCCGGAAATCCTGGCCGTGCTCGAGCGCGTGCTGGAGCGCGATCCCAGCCATCCGGGCGCCAATCACCTCTACATCCACGCGGTCGAGGCCTCGCCGCATCCGGAATGGGGCCTCGCCGCGGCGAAGCGGCTGGAGACCATCGCGCCCGGCGCCGGGCACCTCGTCCACATGCCCTCGCACATCTACATGCTGGTCGGCGACTACAAGGCCGCCGCCGACAGCAACGTCGTCGCCGCGGCGACCGACGCGCACTACATCGACCGCGAGCATGTGCAGGGCGCCTATCCCATGCTTTATTTCCATCACAACCTGCATTTCATCGCCGCCGCGCGCGGGATGGAGGGCCGCTACGGTGACGCGCGCGCCGCCGCGCGGCGCCTGACGGAAAGCCTGCACAGCCACGCCGACGACATTCCGGGCCTGCAGAACTTCGTCACCGAGTATTTCGGCATGTATCCGCTGCTGACCGCCTTGCGCTTCCGCGATTGGGAGACGGTGCTGGCCGCGCCCGAGCCGGCCGCCGACCTGCCGATCTCGCGCGGCCTGCGGCACTACGCGGTCGGCGTGGCCTTCGCCGCGCAATCCAACGCCGCGAAGGCGGCGACGTCGCGGGCGGCGCTGGCGGAGATCCTCGAAACCCTGCCGGCGGAGAGCCGTTACGGCAACTCGCCGGCGAAGGAGGTGCTCGGCGTCGGTTTGGCAATTCTGGACGCGCGCATCGCCCAGGCGACGGGCGACCTGGAAAAGGCCGTCGCCGATTTCCAGCTCGCCGTCGCGATCCAGGACAAGCTCGCCTACAACGAGCCCGCCGATTGGCACTATCCGGTGCGCGAGAGCCTGGGCGCCGCCCAACTCGCGGCGGGACAAGCCGCGGCGGCGGAAGCCACCTTCCGCACCGATCTCGAGAAAAATCCGCGCAGCGGCCGGTCGCTCTATGGCCTGGCCCAGGCGCTGGAAGCGCAGGGCAAGAGCGAGGCCGCGGCGCTGGTGCGGCAGGAATTCGCCGATGCTTGGCGCACCGCCGAGATCAGCTTGACGCCCGAAATCCTCTGACCGGCGATCGGAGAAAAATCATGAACTTCACCGAGCATTCCATCCGCCTCGCCAGCGGCGTCACCCTGAACTACGCGGAGCAGGGGCCGGAGGATGGCCCCGTGGCGATGCTGCTGCACGGCTTCCCGGATTCCTGGCGCAGCTACGCGCCGGTCATGCGGCACATGCCGCCGGAATTCCGCGTCATCGCCCCCTCGCTCCGCGGCTTCGGCGAGTCGGACAAGCCGGCGGACGGTTACCATCCGCGCGATCTCGCCGCCGACGTGGCCGAGTTCATGGACCGCCTCGGCATCCATGCGGCTTACGTCGCCGGCCACTCGATGGGCAGCTATGTCGCTGCCTGTCTCGCCATCGATCATCCCGACCGCGTCGCCGGGCTGTTCCTGATCGGCACCTTCCCATGCCTGGCGGGCCGGGCCGACATGGCGGAGCTGATTGAGGCGGTGGACGGCATGAGGGACGAGGTCGACGCTGCGTTGATCAATGACTTCCAGCGCGGCACCCTGGCCCAGCCCGTGTCGGACGCGTTCTTCGCCGGCATCCTCGCGGAAAGCGCCAAGGTGCCGCTGCATGTCTGGCGGGCGGTTCTCCCCTCGCTGATGGCTTGCGATCTCGCTGGCGAACTTCCCCGCATCCAGGCGCCGACCCTCGTCCTCTGGGGCGACCAGGACGGCTTCTCCGCGATTGCCGACCAGGAGGCGATCGCCCGCGCCATTCCGCGCGCCAATCTCGCGGTCTATCGCGGCGCCGGCCACAGCCTGCAATGGGAGGAACCGAAGCGCTTCGCGGAGGATTTGGCGGCGCGGATCCGTGGCCTTGCACCCAGCCGGCGGCGCGTCGAAGGCGCCGCCCTGCGCCGGCCGCTGGTCTGGCCCCGGACGTAGCAGGCGGGCCTAGCCGGCGAGTACATGAAGCACGCCATCCCGCGGAAGCGCAGCCGGGGGATGTGCAGCGGGGGCCGCCGCCCGGTTACCTGGCATACCGGGTGGCGGCGACCCCCGCATATGCGCCCTGGACTCTGTGGTCCGGTTCACAGCTTTGAGATCGGGCCGGGCCTATATGGAACGTGACGGGCGCGCAAACATTGTTAAGATGCGCCCCACGGAGACAGAAATGGCCCGCAAGAAGACCCCGAACAAGCCCAGCCAGCCGGCAGCGACGCCGCGCCAGGTCGCCCTGGTTTTGCCGCACGCTTCCGCCGCCGCCGGCCCCAGCTTCGAAACCGCGCTGGAGACGCTGAGCAGCGACCTCGCCGTGCACAAGCTGTGGCAGGCGAACGTGGCGGGCAAACCCGCGAAGAAATAGTCTCCTACCGCGGCGCCGCGCGCAGCCGCAGCAATCTCGCCATCGCCCAGATCCCGGCCGCTGGTCCCAGCGCCAGGCCGGCCAGGATGGCCGGCCAGCCGAAGGCGGCAGCCAGCAGCGGCGTCGCCTGCACCGTCGCCACGGTGAGGGCGAAGCCGATCGCAGTCTGCAAAGTCATCAGGCTGCCCGCCATGTCGGCCGGTGCCGCGTCCGCCACCAGGGCCGAGAACTGTGCCGAATCCGGGATGACGAAGATTCCCCAGATCACGATCAGCGCCAGGGTGAGCCACACGGGGCCGCCGAAGCTGGCCGCCGTCGCCAGGGCCGCGCTGCCGCTGACCGCCATGGCGATGATGGTGACCTGCGCCTTGCCGATGCGGTCGGCGAGCGCACCCGCCGGCACGCAGGCGAGGCCGCCGAGGCCGATGGCGAAGAAGGCGGTGAGCTTGGCCAGCCGTGTCGCCGCCTCACCTTCGAGCGATGCGCCGTAGGAAACGGCCGCCGCCGCGCCGATCCACGCCCACATGGCGTAGAGCTCCCACATATGGCCGAAATAGCCGAGATAGGTGAAGCGGATGCGCCGGTCGCTCCACGCCAGATGCACCGCCCGCATGGTGAAGCGCGGCGCCCGCGCATGATGCGGGCCGAGGCCGCAGGGCAGCACCAGCAATCCGGCGACGAAGGCGAGCGCGGAGGTCGAGACGATGACCGCGCGCCACTCCGCGCCGCCGAGATAGGCGGTGAGGTGCGGCAGGGCTGAACCCAAAGTGAGCGCGCCGACCAGTAACCCCACCAGCAGCCCGCGATCCTTCGTCCCCCAGCCGACGGCGATCTTCATGCCGACGGGATAGACGCCGGCCAGCAGCGCTCCGGTCAGCACGCGCAGCAGGATGGCGAAATCGCCGCCGATGGGCGCCGCCAGCAGCGCCAGATTGGCCAGCGCCGCCAGGATGGCGCACAGCGCGAACACCCGGCGCGGATCGAACCGGTCGGCCAGGCCGCTGGCGGCGACGGTGAGCGCGCCGACAACGAAGCCCAGTTGCACGCCGCTCGACAGCAGCGCCTGCCGCGTTGCGCTGATGCTGGCTTCGCGGACCATGTCCGGCAGCGCCGCGGCTGTGGCGAACCAAAGGCTCATGCCGGCGACCTCGGCGAAGGCGAGGAGCGTGATGGAGCGGAGCTTGCTGGCGGTCATGGTTTGCCGGATGAGATGTGCCTCGTGATCAGACGATCTTGCCGCCAAAATGGCCCCGTGGCCATGCGCAAGCACGACCAATAATCCCAATCTCAGTCAAATCTCGTCGACAGAGACCGCGCAGGACTTGAACGACGGCCGCGCGGTGCCCACCTATTGCAGTGCCGGATCCGGGCCCCTCTGACGGCCTCTACGCCGTGATGTCGGATCCTTCACCTGCTCGCTCGATGCAAGCACCTGGAGGATGCGACGCCGATGACAAATCCAAACCTTCCCAGAGCCATCCAGCCGCTGGTTTCGACCTCACCGGTCGGTCGTTCCAGCTCGCGCGCGATGGCGAAACACGCGGCGCCGCCTGTGGCCGTTGGCACCGCGTGGTCTGCCGCGACCCTCGTCGCCGTCTCCCCGACAGATCATTCACCCCGCAGTGGAGAACGCCCATGCCCCGGCAACAAATCGACCTGCAGCGACAAATCGATGAGTTCCTGGCCGAAATCAGCGAACCGGACGCCGAAGTCATTCTGGAGGGCGTCATGGCGGCATGCGCGTTCATCGCCTATGCCGACGGAAAAGTGACGCGGGATGAGCGGCAGCGCATGTTGAGCGTCGTCCCGCGATTTACCGCGCTGCGATTCCTGTCCGAAAGCGAGCTGGTCGACGCCTTTGAGACCGCAGCTGGGTGGTTCGAGGCTGCGCACACGGATGGCAGGCGCCGCGCCATCGAGGCGATCAGTCGCGTGCGCCACCACCAGAGCTGCAGGGTTCCCCTGCTGCGCGCCTGTCATGCGATCGCGACGGCGGATTGCGCCTTCGACCGGCGCGAGCGGGAAGCCTTGGTCAGCATTTGCGACGCGCTGGATCTGGATCCGGCCGAGTACGGGCTCAGGGAGCCTGTCTGACACCGGCCGGCGGCTGCAGGCCGGGCGCCGGGAAAATCACTTTGTCGATCGCGAGGAGGGCGAAGATGGGCTTTAGAGACGTGTTGTTGCAGATGAGCAGCTACCCCGACCCCACACCCACGGAGGTGATCGAGCGCGCCATCGACTTCGCTGCGGCGCAGCAGGCGCATTTGACGGCGCTGACCTTCAGGATCGAGATTCCGCGCGTGGGGAATGCGCTCGCGAACATGCTTCTCGACATACCGGGAATGATCGCGACGGAGGAGAAGAAGAGCCTCGACAATGCCCGGGGTATCGTCGGCCATTTCAGCTCCGCTGCCGCGAAGCGCGGCATCGAACACGCGCACGCGATCGAATCCTGCGCGAGTTCCGCGCTGGGAGACGTCGTCACCGAACATGCCAGGATGCATGACATCGCGATCATTCCCGTCGGCGCGGATTTGGGCTTGCAGCACTACGTCGCCGAATGCGTGATCTTCGGCTCTGGCCGGCCGACGCTGATCATGCCCGAAGTTCCCCAGCGAAGCGGTGCGCTGCATCCCGACGTCGTCGGCGTGGCCTGGGACTTCAGCCGCCCTGCCGCGCGGGCGGTCGCGGACGCCCTTCCGATCCTGAGGCAGGCCAAGACCGTGCGCGTCGTGACGATCACGCAGGAGAAGACGATCGGAACCGGACGCTCCAGCACCGACCTCGCCCGACATCTGGCCTTTCATGGCATCAAGGCCGAACTCGAGGAGGAGAAGGCGGCCGGGCGGACCATCGGCCAGACGCTGGAAGAGTGGGCCGCCGCGCGCCGGATCAACATGCTCGTGATGGGCGCCTATGGCCACTCGCGCCTGCGCGACTTCGTCCTCGGCGGTGCGACGAAATCCGTGATCTCGCAGCCGAAGCTGCCGGTCCTGTTGTCACATTGAAGGCATCGTCGCCGGACTTGATCCGGCGATCCAGGCTCAGGCGGGGAGGGGCAAGATGGGGGTGGATTACTCCGCCGACCCGCCGCCGCTCGCGGCGACGAACTCGTCCTTGGTCACCATGCCGTCCTGGTTTGTGTCGGCGGCGGCGACCACGTTGGCGCAGAACTGCATGTATTCTTCCATGGTCACCCGGCCGTTGGTGTCGGCATCGGCCAAGCGAAAGCGCTTGGTGAAGCGGTCGATGACGTCCTCGCGCTCGGACGGAATGCCGTCATTGTATTCCGACAGGGTCATGGTGCCGTCCTTGTCGAGGTCGGTGCGGACGAAGACCTTGCCCTCGATGCGCTGCATGTCGGCCAGGGTGAAGAAACCCTGCTTCTTCTGGTCGAGGCGGTCGAAGTAGCGGGCCGCCGATTGCTCGGGGGTTTCCGGCTCCTGGGCCAAAGCGGGAAGGGCGCCGAACAGGACGCCGCCGAGCGCCAGGACGTGAACCAAACTCTTCGCTGCCATCATCGCTTCCTCTTCCAGCCCCAGGGTCACGCTTCGGGTTCGCCACCCTCGCGCACCAATTCATATAGGGAGACCGCCGCCGCGTTCGACACATTGAGGTGATCGATCGGCCCTCCGGTCGGCAGGCGCACCAGGAGGTCGCAGTGCTCCCGCGTCAGCCGCCGCAATCCCGGCCCCTCGGCGCCGAGCGCCAGCCCGATCTTGCCGCTGAGCTTCGCCTGGGAAAGTGTCCGTTCGCCTTCCGCGGCCAGCCCGGCGATCCAGAAGCCGCCTTTTTTCAGGATCTCGATGGCGCGGGCCAGGTTGGCAACGCGGATCAGCGGCACATGTTCCAGGGCGCCCGAGGCGGCCTTGGCCAGGGCGCCGGATTCCGGGGCGGCGTGGCGCTCGGTCAGCACCACGGCGAGCGCGCCGAAGGCGGCGGCGGAGCGCAGGATGGCGCCCACGTTCTGCGGGTCGGTCACCTGGTCCAGGATCATGACCACGGCCTGGTCGCGGCCGGCGGCGTCTTCGAGCACGTCCTCGATGCCGCGCTCGGAGAGGGGGTGGACCTTGACGGCGATGCCCTGGTGGACGGCGCCGGCCGGCAGCCAGCTCTCCAGGATGTCGCGCGGCACCTGCTCCCATTCCGGCCAGTCGGCGCTGCCGCCTTCGACCTCGCCGGGTTCGATATCCGCCCCGGTGCGCGCCAGGCGCAGCAGCTTGCGCGCCGGGTTGCCGAGAGCCGCCGTCACCGCATGGTGGCCGTAGATCCAGTAGGGGCCGCCGACCTGGACTTTGTCGCCTTGGAGTGTGCCGCCGGCATGCCCATGTGAGGCGCCGCGACCGTCTCGCTCGGGATCGCGGCCGCGGCTCTGGAAACTGGGCTTCTGGCGCCGCTCGTCACCGCCCTCGCGGGGGCCGGGGCGGCGGGAGTTAGAATCGTCGCGACGCGGGCCTCTGGCGGAGGATTCGGATTTCCGCTTATCGCGCTGTTTTTGCGGGAAATCTTTCGGCTTGCCCGATTTGGACTGGCGGTCGCGGAAGGGCGGCTTGCGCTTTGACATCGAGGACCCTAGTATCGGTTTGAAACTGGGTATTGCCACAACTCCCTTCCCGCCGGAAACGAAATCGGCGGGAACGGAGTTTTTCGTGTGTTTTCAAATTGACACCGAAAGGTAAATGCCCATAAGTGCGCATCCTCCGTCGTGGGCGGAGTCGTGGGAGCCCGGAGGGGTGCCCGAGTGGCTAAAGGGGGCAGGCTGTAAACCTGCTGGCTTCGGCCTACGTAGGTTCGAATCCTACCCCCTCCACCAGCGACTCGAGCTGGCGCAGCGGGTGAGTAATCGGCGGGTGTAGCTCAATGGTAGAGCTCCAGCCTTCCAAGCTGGCTACGCGGGTTCGATTCCCGTCACCCGCTCCAGAACAACGCCGCCGCCCGGCTCAGCCGGGATCGGGGGCGAGACGGGACGAGAGAGCATGGTTTGGCCGCAACCCGCGCGGGGTTCCGGCTCGATCGAAGGATCGCATAGAGCGCAACCGATCTGGTCACAGGACTGAAGAAAAATGGCGAAGGCGAAGTTTGAGCGGAATAAGCCGCACTGCAATGTCGGGACGATTGGTCACGTCGATCACGGCAAGACGTCGTTGACGGCGGCGATCACGAAGATTCTGGCCGAGACGGGCGGTGCGACCTATACGGCGTATGACCAGATCGACAAGGCGCCGGAAGAGCGTGCGCGCGGCATCACCATTTCGACAGCGCATGTCGAATACGAGACGACGAACCGCCACTATGCGCATGTCGACTGCCCGGGCCATGCCGACTACGTGAAGAACATGATCACCGGCGCGGCGCAGATGGACGGGGCGATCCTGGTGGTTTCGGCGGCCGACGGCCCGATGCCGCAGACCCGCGAGCACATCCTGCTGGCGCGTCAGGTCGGCGTCCCGGCGCTGGTGGTGTTCATGAACAAGTGCGACATGGTCGACGATCCGGAGCTGTTGGACCTGGTCGAGCTGGAGGTGCGCGAGCTGCTCTCGTCCTACCAGTTCCCGGGCGACAAGATCCCGGTGATCCGCGGCTCGGCGCTGTGCGCGCTGGAGGACAAGAACCCGGAGCTCGGCAAGAACGCGATCCTGCAGCTGATGAAGGCGGTTGACGAATACATCCCGCAGCCGGAGCGTCCGAAGGACCGTCCGTTCCTGATGCCGATCGAGGACGTGTTCTCGATCTCGGGCCGCGGCACGGTGGTGACGGGCCGCATCGAGCGCGGCATCGTGAAGGTGGGCGAGGAGGTCGAGATCATCGGCCTGCGCCCGACCACCAAGACGACGGTCACGGGTGTGGAAATGTTCCGCAAGCTGCTGGACAGCGGCGAGGCGGGCGACAACATCGGCGCGCTGCTGCGCGGCACCAAGCGCGAGGAAGTGGAGCGCGGCCAGGTGCTGGCGAAGCCGGGCTCGATCACCCCGCACACCAAGTTCAAGGCCGAGGCCTACATCCTGACCAAGGAAGAGGGCGGCCGCCACACCCCGTTCTTCACCAACTACCGCCCGCAGTTCTACTTCCGCACCACCGACGTGACCGGCACGGTGCAGCTGCCCGAGGGCACGGAGATGGTGATGCCGGGCGACAACATCTCGATGGAAGTGCACCTGATCGCGCCCATCGCCATGGATGAGGGCCTGCGCTTCGCCATCCGCGAAGGCGGCCGCACCGTCGGCGCCGGCGTCGTCGCCAAGATCGTCGAGTAAGGAACAAGAGTGAGTTGTTTGCCGGTGGCGGCCGGATGGCCGGCCGGCACAGGCAAACCGAAGGACTGAACGATGGATAACCAGAATATCCGCATCCGACTGAAAGCGTTCGATCATCGCGTTCTCGATCAGTCGACCAACGAGATCGTGAGCACGGCGAAGCGCACGGGCGCCCAGGTGCGCGGGCCGATCCCGCTGCCGACCCGGATCGAGCGCTTCACCGTGAACCGGTCGCCGCACGTCGACAAGAAGAGCCGCGAGCAGTTCGAGATCCGCACGCACAAGCGGTTGCTGGACATCGTCGACCCGACCCCGCAGACCGTGGACGCGCTGATGAAGCTCGACCTCGCTGCCGGTGTCGACGTCGAGATCAAGTTGAAGAATTAAGGAGCCGATCCGATGCGTACCGGATTGATCGCCCAGAAAGTCGGGATGACCCGCATCTTCGCCGAGGACGGCAGCCACGTGCCCGTCACCGTGCTGAAGGTCGACAATTGCCAGGTCGTCGACGTCCGCACCCAGGAGAAGCATGGCTACAACGCCGTGCAGCTCGGCGTCGGCAAGGCGAAGGTGAAGAACGTCTCCAAGGCCGAGCGCGGCTCGTTCGCGCGCGCCAAGGTGGAGCCGAAGGCGAAGCTGGCGGAGTTCCGCGTGTCGAAGGACGGCCTGCTGGAAGTCGGCGCCGAGCTGTCGGTCGCCCATTTCGTGCCCGGCCAGTTCGTCGACGTGATCGGCACCACCATCGGCAAGGGCTTCGCCGGCTCGATGAAACGCTGGAACTTCGGCGGTCTGCGTGCCACGCACGGTGTGTCGGTTTCGCATCGTTCGCACGGTTCGACCGGCAACCGCCAGGATCCCGGCCGCACCTTCCCCGGCAAGAAGATGGCTGGCCATCTGGGCGTCGAGCGGGTCACCACGCAGAACCTGACCGTGGTGCAGACCGACGAGGCCGAGGGTCTGCTGCTGATCAAGGGCGCGATCCCCGGCCATGATGGCAGCTATGTCCTGGTGAGCGATGCGGTGAAGCGAGCGGCCCCCAAGGGCCTGCCGTTCCCGGCGGCGCTCAAGGGCAAAGCCGAAGCGGCGGCCTAAGGACAAGGACGAAAAGTCATGAAACTGAAGGTCACGGACATCAGCAACAAGGCGGTCGGCGAGGTCGAGATCGACGACGCCGTGTTCGCCGACATTTTCGGCCGCGACGTGCGCAAGGACATCCTGGCGCGCGCGGTGAACTGGCAGCTCGCCAAGCGCCGGTCGGGCAACCACAAGACCAAGGAGATCGGCGACATCTCCGGCACCACCAAGAAGCCGTATGCCCAGAAGGGCACCGGCAACGCCCGCCAGGGTTCGCTGCGCTCGCCGCAGTTCCGCGGCGGCGCCACCATCTTCGGCCCGGTCGTACGCAGCCACGCCCACGACCTGCCGAAAAAGGTGCGCAAGCTGGCGCTGAAGACTGCGCTGTCGGCCAAGCACAAGGACGGCAAGCTGGTCGTCTGGGGCGAAGCCGATGCCAGCGGCAAGACCAAGGACCTTGCCAAGCAGTTCAAGAAGCTCGGCTGGGATTCGGTTCTGGTCATCGACGGCCCGGAAGTGAACGCCAAGTTCGCGCAGGCCGCGCGCAACATCCCGAACGTGGATGTGCTGCCGCAGCAGGGCGCCAACGTGTACGACATCCTCCGCCGCGACACCCTGGTCCTGACCAAGGGCGCGATGGAGCATCTGGTGGAGCGACTGAAATGAGCCGCGCGCGTCCGATGAACAAGCCGGTGGTGAAGCTGAGCCAGGCGCAGATGTACGACATCATCCGCCGGCCGGTGGTCACCGAGAAGAGCACGCTGGCCTCGCAGCACAACCAGGTCACCTTCCGGGTGCCGCTGGATGCGACCAAGCCGGAGATCAAGGCGGCGGTCGAGGGCGTGTTCAAGGTGAAGGTCACCGCGGTCAACACCCTGCGCGGCCTGGGCAAGACCAAGCGGTTCCGCGGCCTGGAAGGCAAGCGCAACGATTTCAAGAAGGCGGTCGTGACCCTGGCCCAGGGCCAGACCATCGACGTCACGACGGGAGTGTAACCGATGGCTTTGAAGACATTTAAGCCGACTTCCGCCGGCATCCGCCACGTGGTCATCGTCGACCGCGCGGAGTTGCACAAGGGCAAGCCGGTCAAGGAACTGACCGAGGGCCTGAAGAAGAGCGGCGGCCGCAACAACTACGGCCGGCTGACCTCGTTCCGCAAGGGCGGCGGCCACAAGCGCCGCTACCGGCTGATCGACTTCAAGCGCCGCAAGTTCGACATGCCGGCGGTGGTCGAGCGGCTCGAGTATGACCCGAACCGCACCGCGTTCATCGCGCTGGTGAAGTACCAGGACGGCGAACTCGCCTACATCCTGGCGCCGCAGCGCCTGAAGGCGGGCGACACGGTCGTCTCCGGCGAGCGCGTCGACGTGAAGCCCGGCAACGCCATGCCGCTGAAGAGCATTCCGGTCGGCACCATCGTGCACAACGTGGAGCTGAAGCCCGGCAAGGGCGGCCAGATGGCGCGCGCCGCCGGCACCTTCGTCCAGCTGGTCGGCCGCGATCAGGGCAAGGCGCTGCTGCGCATGTCCTCGGGCGAGGTCCGCATGGTCCAGGCCGAGTGCATGGCCTCGATCGGCGCGGTCAGCAACCCGGACAACCAGAACACCGTCCTCGGCAAGGCCGGCCGCGCCCGCTGGAAGGGCCTGCGCCCGGTGGTCCGCGGCATCGCGATGAACCCGGTGGATCACCCGCATGGCGGCCGCACCAACGGCGGCATGCACTGGGTCACCCCCTGGGGCATCTCGACCAAGGGCAAGAAGACGCGTCACAACAAGAAGACCGACGGCCTGATCCTGCGCCGTCGTCACGCGAGCAAGTAAGGAGATCGCTCGATGGCTCGCTCGGTTTGGAAGGGTCCGTTCGTGGATGGCTATCTGCTGAAGAAGGCGGATGCCTCGCGCGGTTCGGGCCGCAATGAAGTGATCAAGACCTGGTCGCGGCGCTCGACGATCCTGCCGCAGTTCGTGGGTCTGACCTTCGGCGTCCATAACGGCCAGAAGTTCCTCCCCGTGCTGGTGACCGAGAACATGATCGGCCACAAGTTCGGCGAGTTCGCGCCGACGCGCACCTTCTCCGGCCACAGCGCCGATCGCAAGGCGAAGAGGGAATAACGATGAGCAAGGCAAAGACGCCGCGCGCCCTGAAGAGCAACGAGGCCGCCGCCAGCGCCTCGGTGATCCAGGCCAGCCCGCGCAAGGTGAACCTGGTGGCGCAGATGATCCGCGGGCTCGGCGCCCAGCCGGCCATCGCCGCGCTGACCTTCTCCAAGCGCCGCGCCGCCAACGACGTGAAGAAGGTCCTGCAGGCGGCGATCGCCAATGCGGAGAACAACCACTCGCTCGACGTCGACCGCCTGGTGGTGGCCGAGGCGTTCGTGGGCCGCAGCTTCAAGCTGAAGCGCTTCCACGCCCGCGCCCGCGGCCGCGGCGCCGCCGTGGTCAAGACCTGGAGCAACCTGACCGTGGTCGTGCGCGAGCGCGCCGACCAGGAGGAGAAGGCGTAATGGGACAGAAGGTCAATCCGATCGGCCTGCGCGTCGGCATCAATCGCACCTGGGATTCGCGCTGGTACGCGAACCGCGATTTCGCCAACCTGCTGCACGAGGACCTGAAGCTGAAGAAGTACCTGACCGAGCGTCTCGGCCAGGCGGGTGTTTCGCGCATCGTGATCGAGCGTCCGGCGAAGAAGGCCCGCGTGACGATCCACACCGCGCGTCCCGGCGTCGTCATCGGCAAGAAGGGCGCTGACATCGAGAAGCTGCGCGGCGACCTGTCGAAGATGACCGGTTCGGAGGTCAGCCTCAACATCGTCGAAATCCGCAAGCCCGAGATCGACGCCAAGTTGATCGCCGACAACATCGCCCAGCAGCTGGAGCGCCGCGTCGCCTTCCGCCGCGCCATGAAGCGCGCGGTGCAGTCGGCGATGCGCCTGGGCGCGCTCGGCATCCGCATCAACTGCTCGGGTCGCCTGGGCGGCGCCGAGATCGCGCGCATGGAGTGGTACCGCGAAGGCCGCGTGCCGCTGCACACGCTGCGCGCCGAGATCGATTTCGGCGAGGGAACCGCGAAGACCACCTACGGCACGTGTGGCGTGAAGGTCTGGGTGTTCAAGGGCGAGATCATGGCCCACGACCCGATGGCCCTCGACAAGCGCGCCATGGAGCATCAGGCGGCCCGCTGATGCGGCGGCCTGAAGAACAGGAACCAGGAACATGCTTCAGCCAAAGCGAACCAAATTCCGCAAGGGGCACAAGGGCCGCATTCACGGCACTGCGAAAGGCGGCACCACGCTCGCCTTCGGCGCCTATGGCCTGAAGGCCGTGGAGCCGGCCCGCATCACCGCGCGCCAGATCGAGGCCGCCCGCCGCGCCATCACGCGTCACATGAAGCGCGTCGGCAAGGTCTGGATCCGCATCTTCCCGGACGTGCCGGTGAGCCGCAAGCCCGCCGAAGTGCGCATGGGCTCGGGCAAGGGCACGCCCGAATACTGGGTCTGCCGCGTGCATCCCGGCCGCATCATGTTCGAGATGGACGGCGTGCCGAAGGAACTGGCCAACGAAGCGTTCACGCTGGCGGCGGCCAAGCTGCCGATCAAGACCCGCTTCGTCAGTCGGTTGGGCGAATAGGGCGCAGGGAGACGAGAGATGAAAGCCGAGGAACTGCGCACCAAGACCGCCGACCAGCTCAACGCCGAGCTCGCCGGCCTGAAGAAGGAAGCCTTCAACCTGCGTTTCCAGCAGGCCAATGGCCAGCTTGAGAACACCGCGCGGGTGCGGGCGGTGCGCCGCGACATCGCGCGCGTGATGACCTTCCTCGCCAAGCAGGCCGCCGGTGCGGCTGCGGCGGCGCCGAAGGCCGAGAAGAAGGCCGCTGCGCCCAAGGCTGCGAAGCCGAAGGCGGCGAAGAAGACTGTGAAGAAGGCCGCGGCCAAGAAGACCGCGAAGCCGAAGGCCGCCAAGGCCAAGGCCTGAGACAAGGACTAGGAGCAAGATATGCCTCGGCGAGTGTTGCAAGGCACCGTGGTCAGCGACAAGACCGACAAGACCGTGATCGTCTCGGTCGAGCGTCGCGTCATGCACCCGGTCTACAAGAAGTTCATCCGTCGTTCGAAGCGCTACGCCGCGCACGACGAGGGCAACGTGCACAAGATCGGCGACACCGTGTT
>Ga0268299_1002525_pt1 | contig 21364 bp, 17 predicted proteins | sample NOBtaG_FD_193484 | JGI IMG/M metagenome (GOLD analysis project Ga0268299, IMG submission 193484) | Activated sludge microbial communities from bioreactor in Nijmegen, Gelderland, Netherland - NOB reactor | ecosystem: Engineered > Bioreactor > Aerobic > Activated sludge | place: Netherlands... | reverse complement strand
GCCAGCCTGCTGGCCTCGACGGTGAAGATGGCGATTCCGCTGTTGCTGGCGGCGTTGGGAGAGGTGTTGGTCGAGCGCGCCGGCGTGATCGACATCGGCATCGAGGGCAAGCTGCTGTCCGGCGCGTTCGTCGCGATGGTGGTCGTCTTCGTCACCGGCTCGCCGCTGGCGGGTACGGCCGCGGCGGCGGTCGCCGGGATCGCGCTGGCGTCGGTGTCGGGGGCGCTCATCCTCTACCGCGGCGCCAACCAGGTGGTGGTCGGCACCGCGGTCAACATCCTGAGCGCCGGCATCACGGGCGTCGCCTATCGCGCCGTCTTCGGCGTCACCGGCGCCGCCCTCACGGTCGCCGCGCCCGAGACCTGGCGGATCGCCGGTCTGGCGTCGCTGCCGATCGTCGGCGAGGCGTTCTTCGCGCAGACCTGGCTCGGCTATCTCGCCTTCGCGTTCGTGCCGGCGGCCGCCTGGTTCCTGTTCCGCACTCTCCCGGGCCTACGCCTGCGCACCGCCGGCGAGGATCCGCGCGCGGCCGAAGCGCAGGGCGTGCGCGTCCGCCGCGTGCGCCTGGCGGCGCTGCTCACCAGCGGCGCGCTCGCCGGCCTGGCGGGCGCCTTTCTGGCGGTGGCCTACGCCCAGACCTTCGTCGAGGGCATGTCGGCGGGGCGTGGCTTCATCGCCCTGGCGATCGTCGTGTTCGGCCGCTGGACGCCGTTCGGCGTGCTGGGCGGCGCGCTCCTCTTCGGCTTCGCCACCGCGCTGCAGTTCCATTTTCAAGCCCTCGGCCTGGCGGTACCCTACCAGTTCTTCCTGGTGCTGCCGTACGTGCTGACGTTGTTCGTTCTCGCCGGCTTTGCCGGCGAGCGCCGCCCGCCGGCGGCCCTCGGCAGGGAGTAGAGGCGCATGATCCGCATCGGACTGATCGGAACCGGCAAGCACGGCGGGCGCTACGCCCGCCACATCGTCGCCGACCTCGCCGGCGAGGCGCGCCTGGTGGCGATCTCGCGGCGCGATCGCGAGGCCGGCGCGCGCCAGGCGGCCGAGCTCGGCTGCCGCTACCACGCCGACTACCGCGAGCTGATCGCGTCGCCGGAGGTGGAGGCGGTGGTGGTGGTGGTGCCGCCGACGCTGCACCGCGAGATCTGCGCCGCGGTCGCCGCGGCGCGCAAGCCGGCGCTGTTCGAGAAGCCGGCGGCGCCGAGCGTGGCCGACGCGCGCGCGATGCTGGCCGCGGCCGAGACCGCCGGCATCGCGGTGATGGTGGCCCAGACCCTGCGCTACAACTCGGTCGTGCGCGCGCTGCGCGCCGCGCTCGCCGACATCGGCGCGGTGCACGCCGTGCGCCTGAGCCAGCGCTTCGAGCCCTCGCCGCTCGGCTGGATCGACGATCCGCGCATCTCCGGCGGCGGTATGATCCTGCACACCGGCGTGCACAGCTTCGACCTGCTGCGGCTATTCGGCGGCGAGGTGGCGTCGCTCGCCTGCGACGCCGGCCACGTCGTCACCCACGACACCGAGGACAACTGGGTCGCCAGCCTGCGCCTCGCCGGCGGCGGCCTGGCGTCGATCGCCGGCTCGCGCGCGACCCGCAGCCGCACCGGCCCGATCGAGATCGTCGGCGCCGAGGGTCTGCTGCAGGGCGACCACGTGCTCGGCACCGCCGTCAAGGTGGTGGGTACCGCGGTTGCGCCGCTGGCCGTCGCTCCGCCGGCCGCGACGGTGAGGGAGATCGTGCGCGACTTCGCCGCCGCCGTGCGCTCCGGCGCACCCATGCCGATCCCGCTGCGCGAGGGCGCGCGCGCCGTCGCCGTCGCCGAGGCCTGCTACCGCGCCTGGCGCGAACGGCGGGTGGTGGAGGTCGAAGCGCTCTGATCCGGACTGCGGCGAGCGATGCAGAGCGGCGCTGCACGCCGCACTCCAGACGCTTCGCGGTGCGGCGACGAGAGCTTCGCGGCGCAGCCGCGTCTGGAGTGCGGCGGTCTCCGCCGCTCTGGATCGTCGGCGAACCATCCAGGGCGGCGCTTCAGGTCGCGTTCCGGACCGTTCGCGCGGCGGGCATTGCCGTGCGCCGTCGCGGCGGTCTACCTTGCCGGCATGTGGAACGCGCCCCGCCTCGCCACTCTCGCCTTACTCGCGCTGCTCGCCGCCGCCGTCGCGGCGCAGGCGGAGGAGGCCCCGTGGACCCTCGACCAGAACAACTGGCAGGACGGCGAGGGCCTGGTGCCGCAGCCGGTGCTCGAGCGCATCAAGAACGGCGACTACAGCTTCCGCATCGTGCCGGTCGACCCGGCGAAGTTCCGCGCCAACTACTCGCGCAGCTTCTGGCAGGCGAGCGAGGCCAACGCCGGCAAGTACGACATCGCTCCCGACGTCTGCGGCCTGGCCGACAAGGCCACCGGCAAGATGCCCGCCTTCTTCTTCGGTCTGCCGTTCCCGAAGATCGACCCGCAGGATCCGCAGGCGGGATGCAAGATCGCCTGGAACTTCACCGCCGCCAGCATGCAGGGAGAGGGCGGCGGCGCGACCTTCACCATCAACGGACTCGACCGCGACGGCGAGTTCAAGCACGTCAAGGTCGCGGTCGAGGGCATGACCTTCGTCGGCCGCCACGGCGGTCCGGTCGAGAACCCCGAGAACCTGCGCTCCACCGGCATCGCCTTCCTGCTCGAGCCGCAGGACATCGAAGGCGTCAGCCTGCTGATGAAGCGCGACAACGACTGGCAGAGCCAGGACCAGATCTGGGGCTACGTGCCCTCGACGCGCCGGGTGCGGAAGCTCAACGCCGCCACCCGCTCCGACCCGATCGGCGGCATGGACGTGTTCGCCGACGACGGCAACTGCTACGCCGGCAAGACCGAGTACTTCAAGTGGAAGCTGACCGGCGAGGGTCGCATCCTGGCACCGGTGATCGGCCCGTACGCCCTGCCGATGAAGCCCTCGTCCGAGAGCGCCACCCGCTTCGAGGTCGAGATCCCCTACATGCGCGGCGCCTACGAGACCCCCGGCGCCAAGGGCGCTCCCTGGCTGGTGACCGACGGCCTGGTCTACGTGCCGCGCGACGTCTGGATCGTCGAGGGCGAGTCCAGCGACCCGCAGTACAACTTCGCCCGGGTCGTGTTCTACTTCGACAAGGAACTCTTCCAGATCCACTGGAAGATGGTCTACAACCGCGCCGGCGAGTACTTCTACAATGCCGCCTGCGGCCACCATTGGGCCAAGAACGCCGACGACACCTACTCCGCCTCCGCCAACAACATCGTGATCGGCGTCAACGACAAGACCAACCGCGCCGCCTTCGGCGGCCGCTACACCTCGCAGTTCCTCGAACGCGCCTTCGTCGCCGGCCGTTTCACCCTGCAGACGCTGACCTCCCAGGCCGACTGACCCCCCGGCCCGGGGGGCGCCTCCGAGCTTGACCTGCCAGGGAAAAGCGGGCAGCCTTCCTCTCATTTTTCGGTACACCAGCTCCCCACACCATTCGATGGAGGTCGAAATGCAACTGGCACAGACGAGTGCGTCCTGGCTGCGTACCCTGGGTACGGCCGCCGTTGTCGCGGCGGTGCTCGCGGTTTCTCCGGCCGCGGCGCAGGACACGGACACGGTGGTCAAGTACTTCCGCAAGAAGGCGAACATCCCACCGAACGCCACCGTGGCGGTGAAGGACGTCAAGGACTCGCCGATCAAAGGCGCGAAGCAGGGCATCATCGAGGTGGCCAACGGGCCCCAGGTGCGCGCCGTCGCCTTCACCATGTCGTCGGACGGCCGCTACGTCATCTTCGCCGAGGTCGAGGACGTCACCGTCGATCCCTTCAAGAAGGTTGCGGAGAAGATCAACCTGAAGGGCAAGCCCTTCAAGGGCAAGGACGGCGCCAAGGTCACCATCGTCGAGTACTCCGACTTCCAGTGCCCCTTCTGCACGCGCGGCTACTCGACCGTCGAGAACGAGGTGCTGAAGGAGTACGGCGACCAGGTGAAGTTCGTCTACAAGCACTTCCCGCTGAACTTCCACCCCTGGGCCGAGCCGGCAGCGGTCGCGGTCGAGTGCGTCGGGCAGCAGAACAAGGACGCCTACTGGAAGCTCTACGCGTACTATTTCGAGAACCAGAAGGAGATCAATCCTCAGAACCTCAAGGAGAAGACCAAGGAGGCTCTGAAGGACAGCAAGATCGATCAGGCGAAGTTCGACAAGTGCTTCGACAACAAGGAGACGCTGGCGCAGGTCAAGGCCGAGATGGCCGAGGGCCAGTCGGTCGGCGTCACCGGCACGCCCGCCTTCCTGATCAACGGCCGTCTGCTGAGCGGCGCGCAGCCCTTCGCGCAGTTCAAGGCGGTCATCGACGACGAGCTCGCCTCGTCGAAGTAACCCATCCCGCTCTGTGCTCCGCCCTGCTGCCGGCCGCCGCGATCGCGGCGGCCGGCACGGCGCGGGGCGCGGGGTGAGCGCGCCGCCATGCTCGAACCGGGCCTCGCTCTGACGCGCGAGTACGACGTCGAGCGGTCGATGACCGCGGCGGCGCTGGCCGAGCGCGACAACCCCGGGGGCGGCGCGCTGCCCGAGGTATGGTCGACGCCCGACATGATCGGGAAGATGGAGATCGTCGCCGCCGCGCTGGTGGAGGGCCACCTCGCTCCGGGGCAGATCACCGTCGGCGCGCGCAACGAGATCGACCATCTCGCCGCCACCCCGGTCGGGTTCCGGGTGCGCGTTGGCGCGACTCTGAGCGCGGTCGACGGGCGCAAGCTCATTTTCGCGGTCGAAGCGCACGACGGCAAGGAGAAGGTCGGCGAGGGCGTGCACGTCCGCTTCATCGTCGACGCCGCCAAGTTCGACGCCCGCCTGCAGCAGAAGCGGGCCTGAGGCGCCATGCCCGCGCGCGCCGGATTCCGCCTCTCCTGCGACTCCCTCGTCGCCCTCGGCAACGCCACCGCCGACGGCGTCACCCTGTTCGCCAAGAACAGCGACCGGCCGGCGAACGAGCCGCAGCCGCTGGTGCAGGTCGAGCGACGGCAGCACCCCGCCGGCGCGCGCCTGCGCTGCCAGTACGTCGAGATCGAGCAGGCGCGCGAGACCGCCCGCCTGATCGGATCGCGACCCTTCTGGCTGTGGGGCTTCGAGCACGGCCTGAACGAGCACGGGGTCGCGATCGGCAACCACACCGTGTTCGCGCGCGACGGTCTGGCGGGCCACGGCCTGATCGGCATGGACCTCGTCCGCCTCGGCCTCGAGCGCGGGCGCACGGCGCGCGCCGCGGTCGAGACGATCACGGCGCTGATCGAGCGCCACGGCCAGGGCGGCTCGGGCTACTTCGACAAGGACTGGCCCTACCACAACTCGTTCCTGGTCGCCGACGCGCGCGAGGCCTTCCTGCTCGAGACCTCGGATCGCGTCTGGGCGGTGCGGCACGTGGCCGACGTCTGCAGCGCCTCGAACCACGTCTCGATCACCGACGACTGGGACGCGCTCGCCGACGGTACGATCGAGCACGCCGTCGACAACGGCTGGTGGGACGAGGGGCGGGACGAGCGATTCGACTTCGCCGCCGCCTATCGCGACGCCAGCCTGGTACCGGAGATCATCTCGAGCGGCCGGCACCGCCGCACCTGTGCCCTGCTCGAGGGCGGCAAGGGCGCCCTGCGGCCGGCCGATCTTCGGCGAGCGCTGCGCGACCACTACGACAGCGGCACGACCTTCACCCCCGGCCGCGCTCCCGACGACGAGCGCTGTTACAGCGTCTGCATGCACGCCGATCCGGTCGGCACCACGACGGCCAGCATGATCGCCCGCCTGGCGCCGGGCGAGGACGAGGTGCAGACCTACTGGGCCAGCCTGGGCTCGCCCTGCCTCGGCGTCTTCCTGCCGCTCTACGTCGGCGCCGAGGTGCCGGCGGAGCTGGCGCGCGCCGGCGAGCAGCCGAGCGACGACTCGCCCTGGTGGCGCTTCAAGGCGCTGCTGACGCGGGTCGAGCAGAACTGGTCGCAGGCGCCGCGCCTGCGCGCCTCCTGGGACGAGCTCGAGGCGCGCATCGAGGCGGAGCGCGAGCAGGTCGAGTCGCAGGCGCGCGACCGGCTGCAGCGCGGCGATCGCGCCGGCGCGCTGGCGGAGCTCGGCGACTTCTCGCGCCGCGCGCTGGACGAGAGCCTCGCGCACCTCGCGACGTTGTAGGTCGCCGCTGCCCGCGAGTCGCCTGCGGGATCGCTGCCAACCGCTCGCTCACGCTCGCGGCTCCGAGGGCGTGCGGTCACGGGGGCGGAACCAAAGGGCGCGACCAACGGAGCCGCGAGCCAGCGCGCAGCCGAAGGCTCCCTCCGATGCCGCGGCTACAGCTCGGTCGGGCCGGCGGCGAGGGGGAAGACCGGCTCCTCTCTGCGCTCGACCTGCGGCTTGGCCAGCAACGCGACGAGCGACAGGGCGATCCCGAAGAAGGCCTCGAACGCGACCGCGATCCAGCCGGGGATGCCGGGGTCGCCGTCGAGGTAGGCGCCCGCCAGCCGGCCGGCGCAGACGCCGAGCCAGAGCAGGCCGACCAGCAGCAGCGCGCCGCGGTTGCGCCCCGGGCTGGCGGCCGCCACCAGCGTGAAGAGACCCATGGCGGCGAACAGACCGCCGTAGATCGCGCGCACTTCGCCCAGGATCAGCGGCCCGACGCCCTGCTTCGAGTAGCCGACGAAGTCCATCACCCACAACGGGTTGAGCAGACCCATCACGCCGAAAAAGAGGAAGACCAGGCCGGAGAGGCCGACGAACCAGCGCATGATCAGATGTAGAATCCGCCGTTGGGCGAGATCACCTGACCGGTGGTGAAGCTCGAATCGTCGCTGGCCAGGTAGAGGGCGACGGCGGCGACCTCGCGCGGCTCGCCGAGGCGCCGCATCGGCGTCTGGAAGAGCAGGCCCATCTTCATCGAGTCGTCCATGAAGTCGAGCAAGGGCGTGTCGATGAAACCCGGCGCGATGGCGTTGACGCGGATGCCGTGCGCCGCGACCTCCTTGGCGACCGCCTTGGTGAGGCCGATGATGCCCGCCTTGGCGGCGGAGTAGTCGGGCGCGCTCGCCAGTCCGGTCAGCCCCGCGATCGACGCCATGTTGATCACGTTGCCCGAGCCGCGCTTCTCCATCAGCCGCAGCGCCTCGCGGCTACAGTAGAAGGTGCCGTCGAGGTGGATCGAGAGCGTCCGCCGCCACTGCGCGTCGGTCATCTCGCGAGTCGCGCCGACGCTCTCCTCGGGCGGCTGGCCGGTGAGGGCGCGCTCGAGGTTGGCGCGCATGCGCGCCTTGACGTCGTCGGAGGTGATCACGATGCCGGCGTTGTTGACCAGCACGTCGAGCCGGCCCCAGGCGTCGGTGAGCTGCTCGAAGATCGCCGCCACCTCGACGCTGTCGGAGACGTCGGCGGGCAGCGGCAAGGCCTTCCTGCCGAGCGCCTCGACCTCGGCGCACACCGCCACGGCCGCGTCCTTGCGGATGTCGTTGATCGCCACGTCGGCGCCCTCGCGGGCGAAGGTGAGGGCGATCTCACGACCGAGGCCGGAGCCGGCACCGGTGACGAGGGCGACGCGCCCCTGCAGTTTCATGCGAGTTGCTCCTTTCGCCCGCGTCCGTGGGGGCTATAATCCCAGCCGGTGACCCTAGAGAAGCGCCCGCTCTTTGTCCACATCATCACCCACGGCCCGCACTGCCTCGACGGCGTCGCGGCGGCGGTGGCGATCGCGCGCGCTCGACCGCAGGCCGAGATCCTCCCCTGGTTCGTGCACAACCACGAGGTCAACGACGCCGTGCGCGAGCTGCGCTGCGGCAGCGACGTCGCCAACGAGGTGTGGATCACCGACGTCTCCTGGACCGATCGCCAGGCCGACCGCCATCTGCGCGGACTGGCCGAGCGCGGCGCGCGGGTGTTCTGGGTCGACCACCACCGCACCGCGATCGAGCGCTTCGAAGCCGGCGAGGTCGACGTCCCCTTCGCCGCCAGCGTCGTGAGCGAGCGCTACGCCGCCAGTCGACTGGTGTACGAGTACCTCGGCGAACGCGACGACGGCGCGCTGATCAAACGCTTCCGCGACTTCTGGCCGGTGGTCGAGCGCGCCGACGACACCGACCGGTGGATCCACGCGATCGAGGGCTCGCACGACCTCGCCCTCACCGTGCGCGCCATGGGCTCGACCGCGGCCTACGACGACCTGCTGTCCATCGATCGCGCTGTCACCTACACGCCGCGCATGCGCGCCGCCCTCGAGCGCGTCGGCGGCGAGTTGCAGCGCAGCCGCGACGCCGCCGAGCGGCAGCGCTTCAGCCTGCGGTTGCCGTCCGGCCTGGTGCTCGTCACCAGCGTCTGCCACGGCTACCCGAGCGAGGTCGCCGACGCCTGGGGACGGGTCACGCCCAACGCCGTCTTCGCCCTCTACGACGCCAAGTTCCGCGCCGTCAGCCTGCGCCGCTCGCCCGACTGCGCCGTCGACCTGTCCCGCCTCGCCCGCCGCTTCGGCGGCGGCGGCCACCCCGCCGCCGCCGGCTGCGAGCTGCCCTGGGTCGGCACCAACATCCCCCGCGGCATGGCCGATCTGCTCGGCCCCGCCCTCGCGCACGTCGCGGATTGAGGGGGCTTAGGGGGTTAGCCTTTCCAACCCCTAACCCCTAACCCCTAACCCCCGGCGCCGCGGTGCACCAACTTCGCCGACCGAGGCACAAATTCGTACACCCCAGGGGCGATCGCCTGCCTCGAAAGGAGGCGAAAGCTGACAATCGAACCGTGCAACTTCTACAGGTTCCTTGCGCCGCCGAGCGGATTCGGGGGTCAAGGCAAACGCATTGGCAGGTCGCAGGCCAGTGGCACCCGGCTTGCACTTGCTCGACCGCCGTCAGCAAGGAGGAGGGCCGGTATGGCACGGGTGAAAATTCTGGGAACGCAGGTCGAGCAGCGGACGTTGATGTCGGAGGAGCTCCTGATGATCGCCGTTCTGGAGCAGGCTCTGGCCGATCTCCGCAACGGCTGCCCGGCGGTGCGCGCCGACGCGGAGGCGTACTTCTTCGCCTACGACCCCGAGTCGAGTGCGTTCAGCTTCGACGCCATCTGCACGCAGTTCGGACTGTCGCAGAGCGCCATCCGCCGCACGATCCGCAAGGGCGGACCGGCGCCGCGCCTGGTTCTCGACAAGGCCGCCTGATCTGGAGTGCGGCGCTTCACGCCGCACTCCAGATCAGGAGAGTTTCTTCCACTCGCGCTCGACCCGCGCCCGCAGCTCCTCCAGGCTGCCGGTGTTCTCGATCACCACCTGGGCGTGGGTCCGCCGCTCCTCGTCGGAGATCTGCGCCTTCATGCGCGCTTCGATCTGCTGCGCAGGGAGGCCTCGCTCGGATTGGACGCGCTCGATCACCGCGGCGGGCGCGGCGGTGACCACCCAGACCTCGTCGACCAGAGGGATCCAGTTGGCCTCGATCAGCACGGCGGCCTCGAGCACGATGGGCACCCGGCTGCCGGCGGCGCGCCGCGCGGCGATCTTCTGGCGCACCGCCGCCGCGATCAGCGGGTGGACGATGCGATTGAGCTCGGCCAGCGCCTCTGGCTTGCCGAACACCAGCGCGCCGAGCTTCCGGCGATCGATGGTACCGTCCTCGGCGACGATCTCGCGGCCGAAGGCGGCGACGACCTGCTCGAAGCCCGGCGTTCCCGGCCGGTAGACCTCGTGGCCGACCAGGTCGGCGTTGATCACCTCGGCGCCGAGCGCGGCGAGCATCTTGGCGACGGTGCTCTTGCCGCTGCCGATGCCGCCGGTGAGACCGATGGTCCTCAGTTGTTCGCCCACGGCAACGGCACGCCGGCCTGCTGCAGGCGCAGGAAGAACGACATCAGCGCCGGCGGCATGGCCGTCTCCTCCTCGACGGTGGAGTCGGGCAGGTGTTCGAACTCCAGGATGTCGAGCTCCTCGAACGCCTTGCGCACGCGCGGCGTGAGCAGGCCGAGGCGGCGCAGGTTGGGGACGATCTTCGAGAACAGGATCTGGCGGAAGCCGATCATGAAGGGGGTGCTGAGCGACCACGGCATCCACACCTTGGGGTCGAGGCCGATGCGGTCCCAGACCTCCTCCATCAGCAGGCGATCGCGCATCAGCACGGTCGCCTCGATGACGAACTCCTCGCGCTCCTTCAGCTCGGTGGGGGACATCTCCTTGGTGTAGAGATCCTGCAGCGAGAGCACGCCGAAGGCGACGTGACGCGCTTCGTCGCGCATGACCTGGGTGGTGATCTGCTGGATCAGCGGCTCGTCGGCCTGGGTGAACTTCATCAGCCCGAAGGCGGCGAGCGCGAGGCCTTCGACCATGATCTGCATGCCGAGGTAGGTCATGTCCCAGCGCGAATCGCCGATGATCTGATTGAGCAGCGTGCGCAGATGGCGGTTCACGGGGTAGCTCACGCCGAGCTTCTCGGTGAGGTAGCGGCGGTAGACCTCGACGTGCCGGGCCTCGTCCGCCACCTGCTGGCCGGCGTAGAACTTGGCCTCGATCCACGGCACCGAGCTGACGATCTGCGCCGTCGCCAGCAGCGCGCCCTGCTCGCCGTGCATGAACTGCGACAGCATCCAGGCGTTCATGTGGTGGTTCATGCGGCTGCGCGCCTTGGTGTCGAGGCGCTCCGGCGGGTTGAGGATGGCGTCGAGCGCGTCGGTGTCCTGCAGGCGGATGCGCTCCGGGTCGACGTCGATCGTCCAGTCGATGTCGCTGTCGGCGTTCCACTGCAGCGCCTTGCCCTTGTCGTACAGCCGCATCAGCGACTGGTGGTCGATCTCGTAGTCCCAGTTGAAGATCGACGGGTACGCGGTCGGAACCTGCTCCTCGCGGCCCTGCGGCGGAAGCTCGATCGGCTGGTATGCGGCGTTCATGGACCCCCCTTCGCTGCACGCAATCGGTGCGATTGATCGCCGTCGAAGATATGAGTAAATGCTCACGTTCGCAACTCGCATTCGCGGAGGCTCTGCATGGCACGACTGCAACGCGTCGAAGCTCGGAAATTGCCGCTCCAGCAGCGCAGCCGCCAGACGGTGCACGCGATCCTGGCGGCGGCGGCTCGCGTTTTTGCCGAGCTGGGCTACGCCAACACCACCACCAACCGCATCGCCGAGCAGGCGGGGGTGTCGATCGGCTCGCTCTACCAGTACTTCCCCTCGAAGGACGCGCTGCTGGTGGCGCTCGCCGAGCAGCACGTCGAGAAGGCCTTCGCCGCCGTGCTCGAGGAGGTGTGGGAGCAGCGCGACGCGCCGGCGCGCGATCTCCTGCGCGCGCTGGTCGACGCGCTGCTGCGGGCACACCAGAAGGAGCCGCGGCTGCACCGGGTGATCTTCGAGGAGGCGCACCTGCTCGACGCCTCTTTCCGCCGCCGCCTGGAGGAGCTCGACGGTCGCGCGCTCGAGCTGGCGCGCACCATCATCGAGGCGCGCTGCGCCGAGCTCGCGATCGACAACCCCGAGATGGCGAGCTTCATGGTGGTGCACGTGCTCGAGGGCATCACCCACACCACCGTCATCCACCACCCGGAGATGATGACCCGCCCCGAGTTCCGCGAGGAACTGCTGCGCCTGCTCGAGAGCTATCTGCTCCCCGGTGATCGAGCTGCACGACCGCGGCGCTGATCCCGCGCGTCCGCAATCCGGCACGCAATCGGAGCCGCGACCGTCAGGGAGCGGTTGGCCCCGCGCTGGCACGCACCCAACCGCTCCCTGACGGTCGCGGCTCCGATGTCCCGCTCCGGGCTACACAGGCGGTGAGCGGACTGGTAGACGCAGCGGCATGCGAGCGATCGTCTTCGACGAACCGGGTGACGAGTCCGTTCTCCACATCGGCAGCGTGCCGGCGCCGGCGCTCGGGCCGCGCGACCTGCGTCTGCGGGTCGCCGCCACCGCCGTCAACCGCGCCGATCTGATGCAGCGCCGCGGTCTCTATCCGCCGCCGCCCGGCGCGTCGCCGATCCTCGGTTTGGAGTGCGCCGGCGAGGTGATCGAAGTGGGCGCCGAGGTGCGCGGCTGGCGCACCGGCCAGCGCGCCATGGCGCTGTTGGCCGGCGGCGGCTACGCCGAGGAGGTCGTGGTCGACGCCGGCTCGGCCATGCCGGTGCCGGACGTGCTGAGCGACGAGGAGGCGGGCGCGATGCCGGAGGTCTTCCTCACCGCCTTCCTCAACATCTTCCTGCTCGGCCAGCCGCCCGCCGGCGGCGCAGTGCTGGTGCACGGCGGCGGCAGCGGCGTCGGTACCGCCGCGACCAGCCTCTGCCGCGAGGCCGGCCTGCGCATCGTCGTGACCGCCGGCAGCGCGGACAAGTGCGCCCGCTGCCTGGCGCACGGCGCCGACGTCGCGATCGACTATCGCGCCGGCGATTTCGCCCCGGCGGTGCGGGAGGCCACCGGCGGCGCCGGGGTGAACGTGGTGCTCGACAGCATCGGCGCGAGCTATCTGACGAGCAACCTCGAGTGTCTCGCCCCCGGTGGCCGCCTCGTCCTCATCGGCCTGATGGGCGGCGTTACCAGCGAGATCAACCTCGCGGCGCTGATGCTGAAGCGCCTGCACGTCATCGGCTCCACCCTGCGCGCCCGGCCGCTCGACGAGAAGGCCGAGATCGTGCGTGCCTTCCTCGATCGCTTCGGCGACGCCCTGCGCGCCGGCCGCCTCCGCCCGCCGATCGACCGCGTCCTGCCGCTCGAGCGCGCCGCCGACGCGCATCGCGCGGTGCAGGCGAGCGAGCACTTCGGGAAGGTGGTTTTGAAGATAGGGGGATAGGGGGTTAGGGGGTTAAGGGGTTAGGGGTTAGGGAAGAAGGTAGGAGCGTGACGCTCCGTCCAACCCCTTAACCCCCTAACCCCTTAACCCCCTAACCCCTTAACCCCCTATCCCCCTAAAAGTACGCGTACCACGGCGTCGGCTCCTGCTCGCCGCGGTCGAGGACGATGCGGCGGCGCTCGAGCAGGGTGCCTTCGGCGCGGTGCAGGTTGGCGAGATCGGTGCGGTAGCGGGTGAGGGCGTTGACCTCGGCGAAGCGGGCCTGGGTGAGCTGGTCCTGGAAGTCGAGGATGTCCTTGGTGGTCGCCAGGCCGACGTCGAAGCGCGCCTGCTGGTTGCGCAGGTTCTCCTCCGACAGCTCGCGCGCGATGCGCGTCGCCTCGATGCTCTGCACGTCGCTGATCAGCGTCGTCACCGCCGTCTTCACCTCCAGCGTCACCTGCTCCTGCTGCGCCTGCAACTGCCGGCGCGAGGACTCGAGGTCGATGCGCGAGCGGGCGAAGTCGGCCTTGGCCTGGGCGTTGTCGAGCGGGATCTCGAGCGCCAGACCGGCGCTGTAGGAGTAGTAGCGGCCGTCGAAGGCGCTGTTCACGGCGTCGCCGTAGGGGCCGGCGAACTGGTTGGCGACGAAGGTGCCACCCATCGCCGCGCACTCGCTCGGCCCGAGGCGCGCCGGATCCTCCATCCCCGGGATGACGCACGTCGGCACGTCGGTGCCGCTCAGGCCGTTGGTGCCGATCGAGCCGACGGCGTTCAGGCGCGGCAGCATCTGGTTCTCGGCGACCTTGACCGCCATGCCGCGGCCGCGCACGTCGAGCTTGGCGGCGGCGAGCTCGGGGCGGTGCTCGAGCGCCGCCGCCAGGCTGCTCTCCAGGCTGAACTCGCGCTCGTCGACCACCGGCGCGTCGCTCGGGTCGATCGCCAGCAGCTCCTCGCTGCCCGGCGGGCGGTAGTTGATCACGGCGCGCAGTGCGTCGCGGGCGTTGGTCTCGGCGTTCTTGACGCGGATCAACTCGGCCTCCCGCCGCGCCACCTCCGCCTGCGCCTCCAGCACCGCCGTCTGCGACAGCGCGCCGACGTTGAACTTGCCCTCGTTCTGCCGCTGCAGCTCGCGCGCCAGCGCCAGCGCCTGCTCCTGCACCCGCACCGCCTCCTTGGCGAGGACCACCTGCCAGTAGGCCGCCTCGACCTGCTGCACGGTGGTCGAGATCGCGGCCTCGTACTGGTAGGTCGCCAGGTTCTGGGTGTTCTGCGCGATGCGCACCAGCAGCGTGGTGAAGCCGTAGCCGAAGTCGCGCAGCAGCGGCTGGTTGAGCGAGAGGCCGAACGAGGTGGTGTAGTTCGGCACGATGTCGAAGAAGGCGGAGTTGGTGTTGAAGCGATTGTTGCGCCAACTGAGCTGGAGCTGGCCGCCGCTGGTGAGCAGCTTGCGGAAGCCGATGTCCCAGGGGAAGTTGTTCTGGCTCACGGTCGCGGCGCCCTGCAGCAGCGAGGAAGCCTGCTGCACCGAGCGGTCGACGGCGACGTCGCCGAAGAAGCTCGGATCGAACATCGCCTGCGTACGCTGCACCTCGGCGCGCGCGCCGAGCGGGGCGAGACGCTGCACCTGGAGACCGGTGTTGTTGAGCAAGGCGAGGGCGACGGCGTGGGTGAGGGAGACCGGCTGCGGCGCAGTGGTGTCGCGCAGGCGGCCGAAGAAGGTGGTGTCCGACTCGAACATCTCGAAGCGGGCGGGGACGTCGCTGCCGCTCCACTGATCGGCGAAGGCGCGCGCCAGGTTGGGGGCCTCGTCGAGCAGCTTGATGTCGCTCAGCGACGGGGCTTCGAGCTCTTCCTCGGCGGCGACCGGCGCGGCCGCGAGCAGGAGAGCGGTGCTGAGGGCCAGAAGCGTTCGTCTCGTCATGCGCGCGCCCTGTTTAGGCCGAATCCATACGTGGGACAACATCGTCACGCTGCCTTTCGCTGGCGGTGCGGCACGACCCGGCGCAGCCACTCGGCCAGCCGCGCCAGCGGCCGGGTGCGGGCGAGGTCGTCGAAGAGCGAGTAGGCCACCGGCGTCAGCAGCAGGCTGAGCAGCAGGCAGAGCGCCTGGCCGCCGATGATGACCTTGGCCATCGAGGCGCGCACCGCCGAGCCCGGGCCGGTGCCGAGGGCGATCGGGATCATGCCGGCGACCAGCATCGCGGTGGTCATCAGGATCGGCCGCAGGCGGACGTGATTGGCCTCGACGATGGCGGCGTCGCGCTCCATGCCCTCGGCGCGCAAGTGGTTGGTGTAGTCGATCTGCAGGATGCCGTTCTTCTTGACGATGCCGAACAGCATGAAGAGACCGAGCATGCTGTAGACGTTGAGCGTGTCGCCCAGCACCAGCAGCGACAGCAGCGCGAACGGGATCGAGAGCGGCAGGGCGAGGAGAATGGTGATCGGGTGCAGGAAGCTCTCGAACTGCGCCGCCAGCACCATGTACATGAACAGCAGGCTGAGGAAGAAGGCGACGCCGAAGTTGGTGGCGCTCTCGCCCAGCGCCTTGGCGCGGCCGCTGAGCGAGACGCGGTACATCGGCGGCAGCTCGAGGTCGCGGATGATCTGCTGGATCTTCTCGGTCGCGACGCTCAGCGGGATGCCGTCGAGGTTGGAGACGATCGTCACCTTGCGCTGGCGGTTGAAGCGGTCGATCTGCGCCGGGCCGCGCTCCTCGGTGATGGTCGCCAGATTGGCGAGCTTGACGAGGCCGCCGTCGGCGCCGGCGACGGTGAGGTCGCCGAGGGTGCGGGGGTCGTCGCGATCGGTGCGCTCGGCCCGCAGCCAGACGTCGTACTGGTCCTGGTCCTCCTTGTACTTCGTCACCGGCTCGCCGCCGACCAGGGTCTGCAGCGTGCCGGCGATGTCCTGGATGCGGATGCCGAACTCCGACGCCTTCTGGCGCGAGACCTCGACCCGCAGCTCGGGCTGGCGCACCGACAGCGTGGTGTCGACGTCGACGAACCCGGGCGTGGCGCGCATGGCGGCGATGATGCGGTTGGAGTAGCCCTCGAGCTTCTCGAGGCTGGGTCCGGTGAGGTCGAACTCGACCTCGGTCTGGCGCTGGCCGCCGCCGGAGAAGGTGTTGATGTTCTGCACGCTGACGCGCAGGTCGGGGTAGTCCGCCAGCAGCCGGCGGGCCTGGTGCATGACGTCCTTCTGCGAGAAGTCGCGCTCGTCGAGGTCCTGGATGCGCACGTAGACCACGCCCTGGGTCACCGGGCCCTCGCCCGGCTTGAGGCGGCCGCTGACGTCGCCGATCGTCGTCATCAGATGCGTCACGCCCGGCAGCGCGCGGATGCGGGTCTCGAGCTCGCGGAAGAGCTCATCGGTGCGCGACAGGCTGTAGCCGTCGGGCGTCTGCACGATGATCTCGAACTCGCTGGTGTCGTCCTGCGGCAGGAAGTCCTTGCCGAGCGCGCCGAAGATCGGGATGGTGGTGTAGGTCGTCACCACCGCCAGCGCGACGATCACCCAGCGGTGCCGCAGCGACCAGCGCAGCAGCACCCCGTACCAGCGGTCGATGGCGGCGTAGAAGCCCTGCTCGCGCGAGCGCGTCTGGCGCGTGACCTTGAGGTAGCGGGCGCACAGCATCGGCGTCAGCGTGAACGACACCAGGAGCGACACCAGGATCGAGACGGCGGTGGTGATGCCGTAGCTGTGGAAGAAGCGGCCGATGCGGCCGGACATGAAGGCCACCGGCAGGAAGATGATCACCAGCGAGAAGGTGGTCGCCATCACCGCCAGGCCGATCTCGCGCGTCGCCGTCACCGCCGCCGACTGCGGCACCTCGCCCTTCTCCTCCATGTGGCGGAAGATGTTCTCCAGCACCACCACCGCGTCGTCGATCACCACGCCGGTCGCCAGCACCAGCGCCAGCATGGTGAGGTTGTTGATGGTGAAGCCGAGGTAGTCCATCAGCGTGAAGGTCGAGATGATCGAGGCCGGAATGGCGATCGCGGCGATCAGGGTGGCGCGCAGGTTGCCCATGAACAGCATCACCGTGAGGCTGACCAGCACCGCCGCCAGCACCAGGTGGAACTGCACCTCCTCGATCGAGCGCTTGATGAAGCGGGAGTTGTCCTTCACCACCTCCATCTGGATGCCGGAGGGCAGCGCCGGGCGCAGCTCGGCGAGGCGCTGCTTGACGACGTCGATCACCTCGACGGTGTTGGTGCCGGTCTGCCGGCGCACCAGCAGCGTCACCGACGGCTGGCCGTCGAGGCGCGCCAGGCTGCGCGGCTCGACCGCGCCGTCCTCGACCGTGCCGATGTCGCCGATGGTGATCGGCCGGCCCTGGACGTTGCCGACGATCAGCGAGCGGAAGTCGTCGACCGTCCGGATGCGGCCCATGGTGCGGAGCGTGAGCTCCTTGTTGCCCTGGTCGACGTGCCCGCCCGGCACCTCGACGTTCTGCGCCCGCAGCGCCTGCTTCACCTGCTGGACGGAGATGTTGTAGGCCGCCAGCCGGTCGGTGTCGACGACCACGTTGACGGCGCGCTCCAGCCCGCCCGCCAGGCTGACCGAGCCGACGCCGCGCAGCGTCTCGATGTCCTCCTTGATCATCTTGCGCGCCACCTCGGTGACCTCGCGCAGGTCCTTCGAGCCGGAGACGGCGATGCTGAGGATGGGCGAGGACTCGGGGTCGAACTTGTCGACCACCGGCGCGTCGGTGCCCTCGGGCAGGCGCGACAGCATCGAGGCGACCTTGTCGCGCACGTCCTGCGTCGCCGCCTCGCGGTCGCGCTCGAGCAGGAAGATGACGGAGATCTGCGACAGCCCTTCCTTGGTCACCGAGCGCAGCTCGTCGATGCCCTGGATGGTGTTGATCGCCTCCTCCAGCGGCTTGGTGACGGCGGTCTCCATCTCCTCGACGCTGGCGCCCTTGAGCGTGGTGGTGACGGTGACGATCGGAAAGTCGACGTTGGGGAAGAGGTCGACCGCCAGGCGGCGGTAGGAGAACAGACCCAGCACCACCAGGCAGGTGACCAGCATGGTGGCGAAGACGGGTCGGCGGATGCAGATCTCGGCGAGTCGTTGCATGAGAGGTCCTCGCGCGGCTCAGGACGCCGGCTTGCCGTCGCTCTTCTTCACCGCCACCGCCGCGCCCTCCTGCAGCTTGGTCAGGCCGGAGGTCGCGACCACCTCGTTCGCCTTCAGGCCCTCGACGATCTCGACCAGGCCGTCGGCGGCGCGCGTGCCCGGACGGACCTGGCGCTCGCGCGCCGTGTCGCCCTCGATCACGAACACCTTGGTGACGCCGGCGAAGGTCGTCACCGCCTCCTGCGGGATCATCACCGCCTGGTCGTCGGTGCGGGTGACGATCGCGGCGTTGGCGAAGAACCCGGGCTTGAGCGTGCGCTCGCCGTTCTCGACCAGGATCTCGACCGCGATCGAGCGATTCTCGCGGTTGGAGGCCGGGCTGATGCGCGACAGCTTGCCGGGGAATTCCTTGCCGCCGAAGGCGTCGACGCGGATGCGCACGTCCTGGCCCGGCTTCAACTCGGGGGCGTAGCGCTCGGGCACGTCGCCGCGCAGCTTGAGCGGATCGTCGGCGACCAGCGCGAAGAGCGGCGTCCCGGGGCGGACGTACTCGCCGCTCGACACCATGCGGCGCGCGACCGAGCCCTTCAGCGGCGAGCGCACGTCGGCGTACTGCACCATCACCGCGAGCGTGTCGCGCTGCGCCTCGGCGACCGCGACGCCGGTCTTCATCGTCTCGTACTCGACCTCGGAGATCACCTTGGTGGCCGCCAGTTGCCGGCTGCGCTGCTCGTCGGCGCGCGCCTTGGCGAGGTGCGCCTCGGCCTCGCGCAGGCGGGCGCGCAGTTGCGCGTCCTCGATGCGCGCCAGCGCCTGGTTCTTCTCGACCGGGTCGCCGAGGTCGGCGCTGATCTCCTGGATGGCGCCGTCGATCTGCGCCGAGAGGGTGACCTCCTCGTCGCCGAAGAGCGTGCCGACGAAGCTGACGACGCGCTCGCTCGGACGGATGACGGCGGTGGCCGCCGTGATCGGGATCGGTCCGTCGGCGCCGCCTTCGGCCGCCGCGGTCGCCGCGCGCGCGAGCGCCAGCAGGAGGAGGAGGGGAACGTGTCTGTGATGTCGGGTCGGGCTCATGCTTCTCTTCGATTCTTGGCCACGGCGCGCAGCGCCGCAGGAGTCGCGCCCTGCGCGGCCGGCGCGCTGGCGATGCCGTGCAGGAAGGTCTGGGTGATCAGGCGCGACAGCGCGGCGACCGTGTCGTCGGGCTGCCGGTAGAGACAGACGGAGCGGATCATGCCGAAGAGCATCTCGACGGCGGTGCGCGCGTGCGTGCGGCCGAGCGCGCCGTGCGGCAGCTCGCGCTGCAGCGCGAGCGCGAAGTGGCCGAGGAGGTGCTCGCGACGCTCCTGCCAGCGCTGCCGCTCGCTCGGCTCGAGCTTGGGCTCCATGCGGCTCAGCAGCAGGAAGAAGTCGCGGCGGTTCCAGAAGTACTCCAGCATGCGGCGCACGACGCGCTCGATGCTGAGCTCGAGGGGAGCGTCCTCCTGCAGCTCCGCCGCCACCGCCTCGTGCATGCTCTCGAGGCCGCTGGTGACGGCTTCGAAGTAGAGCACCTCCTTCGAGGCGAAGTAGCGGTAGATCGTTCCCTTGCCCATGCCGAGCTCGAGCGCGATCTCGTCGGTGAGCACCTCGTGGAACTCGCGCTTCGAGAAGATCTCGGCCGCGCAGCGCAGGATCGCCGCCCTCGTCTCGTCGTTCTTCTTGCGCCCGCGCATTCTCCCAAGGGTCTCCGAATAACGGAACTGACGGGTCCGTTCTTAAGGGGCGGGCGGCGCTACGTCAACGCGCGCAGGCGCCCCGCCGGCGCCCGCGACATGCGCTTTGCGGCGTCATCGAGCATGGGGGCCGCGCATGACAACATGCCGAGATAGCGTCGAAAATTTCCGGGTGGGGGAACGGCTCCGAATTCCCGCCGGCAGGAATTCCGGCGGCGGGGCGCCTGCTCCCGGGCTGGCACGGTCATCGCTTTCGACGGGGTTGTGAGGCGAGTTTCACCAAACCGAAAGGATGGATCGGATCATGAGGCTACAGGGATTGAGCCTGACCGCGCACATGGATGGCGCACCCGGGAGAGCGCCCGTCGCTAGACTGGCGCTCATCGGACTTCTTCTGCTGGCCCTGGCGGCGCGCGCCCAGGCCACGACGTTCGTCGTCGCCGACGACGCCGACATGCTCGACGCCGCCGACGTGGTGGTGGTCGGCAAGGTCGCATCGACCCGCGTGCTCGAGGACGACGGTCGGGTCGACACGCTGGCCGAGGTCGAGGTGTCAGAGTGGGTCGAGGGCTCGTCGCCCGAGACCGTCTCGGTCCGCCTTCCCGGCGGCGAGGGCCGGCGGCTGCAGAAGGTCGTCTACGGCCAGCCCGAGTTGGCGGCGGGCGAGCGCGTCCTTCTCTTCCTGCGCGACGGCGGCGACGGCACCTACCGCGTCGCTCACATGGCAATGGGCAAGTATCGCGTCGTCGGCAGCGGCCGCGAGGCGCTCGCGGTGCGCGACCTGCAGGGCGCCGTCGTCCTGCGCGCCCGCCGCAACCGCCTGATCCACCGCAGCCCGCAGGAGGTGCGGCGCCTGGCCGACCTGAAGCGCTCGCTGCGCGCCGGTGGCGAGTCGTACAGCGAGGTCATGCCGGTGCCGCCGCCGAGCGTGACGCAGAGCTTCCGCGGCGCCTTCAGCATGCTCGGCTCGACGCCGGCGCGCTGGAACGAGGCCGACGAGGGTCGGCCGCTGGTGTACATGGTCGAGCCGACCTCCGCCTCGGCCACCGGTCTCGACGCCTTCTGGGCGGTGGCGCAGGCGACCGGCGCCTGGACCAACGTCGACTGCGCCCGCGTCACCCTCGCCGCCACCGCCGGCGGCGAGAAGCGGCCCTTCGACTCCTGCGACGGCAAGAACCAGATCCTCTTCGGCGACCCCTTCAACGAGATCGACCCGCCCAGCAACTGCAAGGGCGTGCTCGGCGTCGGCGGCTTCTGCTCCAGCAGCGGCGGCCGCTCCGTCGGCGGGGTGAACTACAACCGCATCACCGAGGGCGACGTCGTCATCAATCGCGGCTTCGAGAGCTGCTCCTTCTGGAACGAGATGAACCTCGCCGAGATGCTCGCCCACGAGCTCGGCCACACCCTCGGCCTCGGCCACAGCTCCGAGAGCCGCAGCGAGAGCGATCCGGTGCTGCGCGACGCGCTGATGTACTACCGCTCGCACTTCGACGGCCGCGGCGCGACCGTGATGGAGGACGACGAGCGCGGCATCTGCTCGATCTATCCCGATCCGGCGGTTGCAGACGACGACGGCGACGGCGTCGCCAACGCCGGCGACAACTGCCCCGCGACCGCCAACCCGGCGCAGGAGGACGCGGACGGTGACGCCGTCGGCGATGCCTGCGATCCGCTCGTGCTCGACCGCGCCATGCTCTGCTACGACGAGGGCAGCGGCGCGCTCGACAGCCGCGTCAAGATCAGCGGCATCCTCCGCCCCGGCAAGGCGCTCGATCCGGCGCACGAGACGCTCGTCATCCACCTGCGCAACGGCACCGAGACCACCTACCG
>Ga0268299_1002524_pt1 | contig 21373 bp, 21 predicted proteins | sample NOBtaG_FD_193484 | JGI IMG/M metagenome (GOLD analysis project Ga0268299, IMG submission 193484) | Activated sludge microbial communities from bioreactor in Nijmegen, Gelderland, Netherland - NOB reactor | ecosystem: Engineered > Bioreactor > Aerobic > Activated sludge | place: Netherlands... | reverse complement strand
ACGCTGAAGACGAGAAACAGGACGGGAATCTGCACATCCTTGCCGATCAGCCAGGGGCGAAGGACCTGATCCACCGTTGAGACGACACCCGCTCCCCAGGCCAACATCACAACCGCCTTCCAGATCACTCCGGTCCAGAAGAGATACGCCACGACCGGCCCCCAGACGAGCGCGGTGCCCCCAAACGGGATCGGCGCGAGAATGATCGTCAGCGCAGTGAGCACGACGGGAAACGGCACGCCGAGCACCAGGTATGCCAGGCCGGCCAGAAGGCCCTGGACCGTCGCCGTGACGAGCATGCCTTTGACCACGGCCCGGACTGTTTGATCCAAACGGGTCAGAATCTTGCGCTTGTGCGACCGGTCCATGGGAATCAGTTCGTAGAGCGCCTCGGTCCATTCCCACCCCTCCTTATAGAGGAAGAACAGCACCAACAGCATGATGAAAAAATCCGCGACGAGCAGCAACGTGTTCTTCAACAGGCCGCCCATTTGATCGACGAAAAACTGGCTCAGAAATTTGGCGCCGGTGATGACCGATCGTTCCACCGAGATTTCCTGGAGATTCTGCCCGGTCACGAGGGTGCGGAGCCATTCACCGATCATCGGCATGGCCGCGGCCTGCTCGGGCAGGCGATCCAATCCTCCTGCGGCGATCCAGGCCCGGATCGCTTTTTCCGCATCCCTGGTCTCATGAACGAGCAGGATGCCGACGATGATCAACGGCACGACGACGATAGCCAGGACCACGATCGTCAATATCGAGGCGGAGAGCGTATCCCGCCCGCCGCAGAGCCTGGTCAACCGTTCATGGAGCGGATACGTCGCGTGCACGAGGAGCGCCGCCCAGAGAGCCGGAAACACGAACGGCTGGAGGATGAGTCCGATTTGATAGAGAAGAAAGAGAAGAAGCCCGAAAAAGACAACCGTGAACGGCTGCGGTCTGGTCATGCGTGCATCGACCCCGTTGACCAGTCCACTATCGCTAGGCGTTCGACTCCTTGTCAAGGACGACGACGTGTTTGGTTCGATGGGTGGAGAGCTCGTGCACGGTACCGGGGAGCTTGGGCAGTTCGTCCGGCCACGACGTGACACCCATGTCCGCGGCGCCTTGCAGCTTCGCGCCTTCCTCCATCATCAAGACCGGCGCATGGATTTCGCCGATCAAGACGGCGGTCTTGAGCAGCTGCACCCGTTCGCTGGCCGTGACCGTGGCCTTGATGCGGCCGCTGCTGACCACCACGCCGGCATTAACGGTCCCCTGCACCAGCCCTTCTTCGCCGATGATCACCTGCCCGTTGGTGTGAATGTCGCCTTCGAGGCGCCCGTCAATCCGGACCGTGCCCTCGACCCGAATCTCGCCCCTCAACTGGACACCCCTGGCCAGCAGGGTGATGTTGTCGTCGCCGGAGAATCCGTTTTTTTTCATCAAGGCCCTCCTCAGGCAATGTCACGCCAGATTACACCATCAGTCCCCAATGACCTAGCAGATAATCGAATCGCCCGTCCGCTCATGACAGGCCGAACGAGCGCCGCAGGCGCTCCCACATTCCTCCGCCATGAATCTCGCAGTAGACGCTCGGCTCCGTGCCGTCGATGAACACTTCGGCCGTTTGCTCGGGACACTGGGAAGTCGCGAGCTGGCCGGTCTTTGGGTCGACGCGGCGAGTCACGATACCGGTCGGAATCTGAAATTGCGGAGACCGTTCCGGCACAATGCGCCGAACGATTTCCATCCAGATCGGAAGCGCCGCCTGGCTCCCGGTAAGACGAAGCGGCTGCTCGTCGTCGAATCCCACCCACACGCCGATCGTGAGATCGGCCGTATAGCCCACAAACCAAGCGTCACGATACCCGTCGGTCGTGCCCGTCTTCCCGGCGATCGAGCCGGCGAAACCGAGCGTTCTCGCCTTGGTCGCGGTGCCCCGCTGAATGACGCCGTCCAGCAGCGACGTCATCAGGTAGGCCGCTTGTGCCGATACCGCCTGCTTGCGTTCAGGCGTCGCGGTCCAGAGGGAGGTACCTTGGCGATCGACGATCGTCCGAACCACGGTCGGCCGAACCCAGATCCCTCCGTTCTCGACGGCGCCGTACGCGCCCGTAATCTCCAGCAGCGAGACGGACGAACTGCCCAGGGCGATGGAGAGGTCTTCGGTCAAGGGGCTCGTCACCCCGAAACGCCTGATGAGATCGGTCACCGCGCGGGTACCCACCGCTTGAGCAACCCGGACGGCCGGCACATTGAGCGACTGCTCCAACGCGGCGCGCACAGTCACCCGTCCGTGAAATTGCCGGTCATAGTTCTTCGGAGACCAGGCACGGGTATCGGACTCAAATGTGACCGGTTCATCCTCCAGCGGGCTGGCGGCCGTAAAGTTCGCCCCCTTTCCCTCCCGGGACGCTTCAAAGGCGGCCAGATAAATAAACGGTTTGAACAGCGATCCCGCTTGCCTGCGGGCCTGGACCGCCCGGTTGAACTGGCTGAGACGATAATCCCGCCCTCCCACGAGGGCCAGGATGGAGCCGGTTGCCTGCTCCAGGATGACGACCGAGGCTTGAACCGATTGGCCGACTGTTTTCAGCGACGGGACGGTCCGTTCCAGCTTCTGTAACCCGCTTTCCACCGCGTCGGCCGAGACCTGCTGAAGAATCGGATCGAGCGTGCTGTCGATACGCAGGCCTTCCGGCAACGGTGTCCCGACCGCCTCTTCCACTTGCCGCAAAACGGCATCCACGAAGTAGGGCGCATCCGCCAGCACGTCGTCAGGCGGCACGACCCGAAGCGGCTCGTTCACGGCGGCCTTCCATTCTTCGTCGGTGAGACGCCCCCGTTCCCGCAGCGTGCGCAACACGACGTCCCGCCGGCCGGCAGCCGCCTCGGGATGTTTGGTCGGCGCATAGGAATTGGGTCCCTTGATCAACCCGGCGATCAGTGCGGTTTCCGCGATGCTGAGCTGGGACAACGACTTTCCGAAATAGCGATGCGCCGCCTCGCTGATCCCGTAGATCGACACGAAGCCCGCCTGGCCCAGGTAGATTTCATTGAGGTAACTCTCCAGAATATCCTGTTTGCGATACTTCACTTCCAGCACGACGGCGGCCAGCGCTTCTTTCAGCTTTCGCACGAACGTCCTCTGGGGCGAATAGAAGAGATTTTTCGCGAGCTGCTGGGTGATGGTGCTGCCGCCCTGCACAACCACGCCGCTCGTCAGGTTACGCCAGACGGCCCGGCCGATCGCGATCGGATCGATGCCGGCGTGCGAGAAGAAGCGGTGGTCCTCCACGGACAACACCGCCTCCACAATGAAGGGCGGCATATCCGAAAGCGGCACCCATTCACGCACCTGTCTGGATCCGCCCCGCAACCCGCTGATCAGCTCCGGCTCGAGATAGACAGGGAACACCGGCATCCGATCCGGCATCGACAGAACGTCCGCGATCGTTCCCTGATCCAACGTCAACCGGATGATTCGGGCCTTCTGGAGACTTTCAGGCCGGGCGCGCAGGTAGATCGTCAACGCCTCGGGAGCCAAGCGGTACTCTCCCGGGCTCGCGACTTCGCCGGGCACCGCCCGGTAGCCAAGGCGTTGCAACCGCTCGGACAGCCGCGACTCTTTGACCGACAAGTCGGGTTTCAGTTGGAACGGCGCAGCATAGAGCCGCAACGGCGGGTGGTCTTCGCGTCTCGGCAATTCGAGGAATGTCGCCAGGTACGCGCCGTACGTGCCCACCGCGACGAACAGGAGCAGGCCCAGACTCGCGGCCGCCACGGCGCCTCTCGCGAGCCACCGTGAACGCACGACTGTTCGGATCCATGCCTGCATCGTAGTACCCACGGGAATTCAGTCGAATCTGTCCGATCCGTCGGACGCAAGGCCGTCGAACTCGCGAAGCTGCCAGGCCTTCCGGTCAGCTCACTTCCCGGATGGCCGTCGGGGGGATTTTTCGACCGGACTCCCGATCATCCCACGCATCGCCGGCATCCCGTTGACGTCGGATGAGGGATCGCAGGCCGCGCCGGTCCGGCCGAAAACCAGATGCGCCTTGGAGCCGAGAACCATGCCGACTCCGGCCATCAAGAGCCCGAGGAGCTGGGGCGGCCAGACCGTCTGCTCGGAACTGAGCGCCTCCCCCGCGATCCACGTCATCAGGCCAAAGCCGATGGCGCACAGAGCCCCGGTGACCGTAGCGCCCCGCCAGTAGAAGCCCGCCGCCAGCGGGACGAACGCCGCCACCAGCGTGATCTTGTAGGTATTGACGACCAGCTGATAGATGCTGGCCTCCGAGCTGAACGCGATCGCCAATACGACGGCGGCGAACCCCACCAGTACGAGGCGCATCATCCGGAGAAAACCCCGTTCATCCAACCCGGGCATCATCCCTTTCAGGACGTTTTCACTCAAGACCACCGACGGAGCCAACAACGTCGCGCTGGAGCAGCTCATCACAGCCGACAAGACGGCGCCGAAAAACAGAATCTGCGCCACTGCCGGCGTGTGTTCGACAATCAACGTCGGCAGCACCAACTGGGAATCCTGCCGGAGAAGCATCCCGAACTTGTCCGGATCCACGAGCAGTGCCGCATAGGCCAGGAACATCGGGACGAAACAGAACGAGAAGTACAGGGCCGCGCCGGCAAGCGATCCTCGAACGGCTGTCCGCTCGTCCTTGGCCGACGTTATCCGCTGGAACACGTCCTGTTGCGGGATGGAACCCAACATCATGGTCACGCCGGCTCCGACGAACGGGATCCAGGCGTTGAGCGACGCCGGCGGAAAAAATTCCAACTTGCCGGCCTGCGCCGCATGGCCGATGACGGCGCCTACTCCGCCTGCCAGGCCGCTCACGACCGATACGATATACAGCAGTCCTCCGATGATCACTGAGAGCTGCACGAAGTCGAGAATCGCCACGGAGAACATGCCGCCGAAGGTGGTATAGGTCAGCACGATCATCGCGCCGATGACCATCCCGGCCTGTTGGCTCACCATGCCCTGGGTGACGACGTTCAAGACCAATCCCAGAACCTTGAACTGCGCGGCCACCCACCCGATATACGACGCCACGATGCAGAGGGTGCAGAGCACTTCCACCCGTCGGTCATACCGCAACCGGTAGTAATCCCCGACGGTGAGCAGATTCAGTCGATAGAAGCGAGGCGCGAAAAACAGTCCGGCAAGTACCAAGCAGAGGGTCGAACCGAACGGATCGGCTACGACGCCGCGCAGCCCTTCTTTGACGAAGGTCGCGGACATACCCATGAGCGCCTCGGCGCCGAACCACGTCGCAAAAACCGTCGCCGCCACGATGGGCAGAGGCAAAGAGCGGCCGGCGACCGCGAAGTCTTTGGCGTCGTGTACACGTCTGGCGGCATAGAGCCCGACCCCGACCGAGACCGCCAGATAGAGAATAACGAAGGTAAGAATCATGCAGGCCAGCCTGCGGAGCAGACTGGAGGCGCAGTGTACCGTTGCGCCGCGCCTTGCGCAACTATTCGCGCGGATCCTCTCCGGCAGGAGGCCACCCGCCGTGTCCCGACTTCGGAGAAAAGTATTGAGCTTGCCCGTCAGGTAGCATATGGTGTGACGGTTTCGCCTCACTCTTACAAGAAAGGATCTCTCATGCGCCCAGTGACGATCGTGATTGTGCTGCTGAGCCTGATGCTCCCGGCCATGCCTGCCGGCGCCGCGGATCCCTCCTCAGACGATCAGAAAACCTTTTATGCCTTGGGGCTGTTGATCAGCCAATCGCTGACCCCCTTCGCGCTCACGGAGTCCGAACTCGACTTCGTGCGGACCGGCATGACCGACGGCGTCCTCAAGAAAACACCGAAAGTCGACCTGCAAGCTTTCGGGCCTAAAGTGAATCAGCTGCAACAGACCCGCGCCGCTGCCCTGGCCGAGACCGAAAAGAAGGCCGGTACGGCCTTCATCGCGAAGGCGGCGGCCGAATCCGGAGCCAAGAAGACCGAGTCAGGAGCCATCGTGACGACCATCAAGGAAGGCAAGGGCGCGACGCCCACGGCCACCGATACGGTCAAAGTCCACTATCACGGCACGCTGATCGATGGCACCGTCTTCGACAGCTCCGTGAAGCGCGGTGAGCCGGCGACGTTTCCTCTGAATCAGGTGATCAAGTGCTGGACGGAAGGCGTGCAGCTCATCAAGGTCGGTGGAAAGAGCAAGCTGGTCTGTCCGTCGGCCATTGCGTACGGCGACCGCGGCTCACCTCCGGCCATCAAGCCGGGCGCGACGCTCGTCTTCGAAGTGGAACTGCTCGAGATCGTCAAGAAGTAGCGCGGCCTGACGAAGCAGGTTAAGTCGGACCCTTGGCGGGGGCGTCGAACCATCGATCCTTCGGCACGACCTTGGGTGAATCCGGATCACCTTCGTAGGCGGGGGTCATGATCTGGACGCGGTGCTCGTTGAAGAGGTCGAGAATATTCCGGTGCAAGGTCGTATAGAGTTCCGGCATCGCTTGCGGGTTGTCGCAATACGCATTGAGTTCGTAGGTCACGGCGAAGTCGCCGAGCACCTTCTGAAGCACGAAGGGCGGCGGCTCCTTGAGCAGGCCCGGAGTGCGCTCCGCAGCGATCCGTAGCATCGCTTCCACCTGCCGCCAGGCCACTTCATAGCCGATCCCCACTGTCGTGTGCAGAATCAGCCCGCGGGACTTGGCCAGCGTGTTGTAGTTCGTGACATGGCTGTTCAGGATTAGCGAGTTCGGCAAGATGACTTCTTCGTTCTTGATGGTCCGGAGATGGGTGACCATCAACCGCATCTCCACGACATCTCCCTCGACATCATCGACTCTGATTCGATCCCCAAGTCTGTAGGCCCGCCGGTAGATCATCGTATAGCCGGCGATCATATTCGAGATAAAAGAGGAGGAGCCTAGCGAGAATATGATGCCAAGGAAGATCGAGATGCCTTTGAACGCGTCTGATTGCGATCCGGGGATATAGGGATAGGCCACGACCAGCCCGAAGGCAATAACCAGCAGACGGACGATGCGGTACGTCGGCATCGCCCACTCGCGTTCGAATCCAGACCAGGTCAGGGTGCCTTGATCGATCCCGGTAAACAACAGCCGCACGGCTTTGAGCGCGTAACGGACGACGGTTACCAAAATCACCAGAAAGATCAGATTCGGCAGCGAGTCGAGGAAAGCGGCCGCCATGGTGCGTAGCGGATCCAGCAGCACCGCAAAGAGCCGCAGGGCAAGGGGCCTCGTCCAGGGATACAAACCGAGGACGAGATTCAAATACAGATAGCCGACGACGACCAGCGCTCCGATGCGGGCTCCATCGACCAACTTGTGCAAGAGCGTGCGTATCCGCCTGGCCTGAAGAAGTTGGAACGATTGAGCTTCCAGTCCCTCAATGCGGGCCTTGAATCGACGGTCGGCTGCCCCTTCGAACCATCGGAATCCGCGCTGGAGAAGCAGCACGAATCCCATGAACACGACCGTCGCGGCCCCGGCATACGCGGTGTCGGTCAAAAGGACTCGCGAACTCCGCTCATGTCGAAACGAGACGACTGCCTCGGTGACCCTCAGTCGAATACTCTCCGCGAGGATCTGCCGCGAAACGCCTTCCAGCTTCGCATCGCCGTCGAACACGCTCATCACAAAGCGGTCTCCGGCTAGAATGGTCGAGCGGTCCTCCGCCTCTTCGATGTGAATTGCGTGGGGTTGGATCAGGGGATCTTCCGCGATGGCAAGCATGCGAGCCATGATGTTCTGGGCGCGTCGATCGGCCGGATAAGCCGTGACTCCATGGACACGGAACAGGACCTCCCCGTCCATGGAGACGGTCGCCACCGTCTGCGACGGCATGGCATCAAGATCGAATGTGCCTGGAGGGGTGGTGACGTTGGACGAAGCAGGCATCCCCGCGCTCGAAAAGGCGAGGAGGACGGCGCATGCGAGGACCGAGACTCTCAGAATCATGGGCGGTCGCCCCCTCTAGTTTTGAGGCGCCGACCCAAGAGGCAAGTCGACCTCCCCTTTCTCGTCGAACGGCAATTTGAAGCTGCTCGGGGAATCCACGAAGGCGGTGCCTTTGAGTCGGTAGGTGAACTTGTTCTCCGCAGAACTTCCCGAACCTCCCGGACTTCCAAGGCCTTGAACCTGGCGCAGAAAGCTTCCCAGGCTCGTGATGACTTCGACGTTCACCACTTCGGATCCGAACCTCGGCACCGTGACACGCTCGCCCGACATGCCGTTGCCGAACTCCTTGCCATTGAGTTCGATGTCGCACCGCAATCCATTGATGCCCAACTCCTTGTCGTTGGGATTCTGAATCCGCAACTGGACATCGAATCGCTGCTCGAATAGGGCGAGATCCTTCGGCGCAATGTTGGCAATGCTGATCTTGGGCGGTTCGATATCGCTCGGCACCGTCGCACAGCCCGATATCAGGATCGTCGTGAGCAGCCAGCAGGTGGGCCATCCGGTCCGCATTCGTGCCATGATGAAGCGTCCTTCTGTTTTACTCCTCCCGCAGAGGAGCACGGCGGCGCCGACCGGGCCGGCGCCGCCCGATTCGCATGCGTCGGTCTACTTCATCAAGCTGGTCAGCAGGCTCTGAGCCTGCTCGCCGCCCGAGGCTCCGACGTAGTCGGACAATACCTTGGAGAATTTTCCGACCTTTTCCCAGCCCATGCCGAGCTTGGCGTACGCGGCCTGGAGTCCGGCCTGATCATTGATCGGTCCGGTTACAGCCCCGAGATCCTTGGCCGCTTTCATGTAGGTCTCCGTGCCCGGAACGTACTTGGTCAGCGACTCGAAGTCCGGAGCTTGAAGTTTTTCCTTCGCCAGCGTCAGAGTGGATCCGAGACCGCCCTTCGCCTGGTTGGCCGTCACGTCCAATTGGCTCGTCAGGATTTTGACCAGCGGATCGGTCACTGCTTTCGTGTCCATGCCGGCACAGCCCGACCCTGCCAGAAACGCACAGACCAACACGCCTGTCAGCACAACGGATCGATGCATACGATGCCTCCTTTCAAATCGCCGGTCATTACCTCCCGTGCCGGCGCTACAGATGACACGATCGCTAAGCCCTGCAGCGATCCCCGACCACTGCCGCTCCCGCGCTCGCGTCGGTTTACGTATTCACCGTCGCCTTCCCCGGAGATGGAACCAAATCGCAGGACTACCCTCCTAGTCCGAGCCGGCACCGCCGGCAGGGATGGTCCAGCCACGTTATACAGCGAGCGGTCACGACGGCCTACTGTCAAATTTGACAGTGGCCTACACCGCAGAGATCAGCAGGGGATGTCGACGGCAGGATCGCAGAGCAACGGAGGAATCGTCTGCGGACGCATAAGCAATGCAGGTGTGTCACCCCCACCCGGCGCGCTGTTGATGGGAGGACCGCCAGGAAACCCCGGCAAACCGCGGCCGACCGTACCGAACGACTTCCCGATGCTGGAACTCACCGCCGTATTGATTCCCGGCGCAACTTGGGCCTGCGTGCCACCCCCCGCAACCCCTCCCGCAGTAGCCGTTTCGGACAGCGTCGTCGCCTGTTGGGATAGAGGGACGACGCTCTGCGTGCCGTTCAGAGACGGCGAGGTGGTTTGCGCCGTGCCGGCAGACGGCATGCTGATGAGCGCCGTCAGAACGAGGAGCCGATTAATGATACCCTGCATGCGATCACCGAACCCATGGCGGTGCGGACGTCGGCGGCGGCGTCATTCGCTCGAGCGTACTCGGCCCTCGCTTCGGCGGCTCTGCCGGAAGCGTCAACCCCTCCGTGCCCGCATCGCGTTTGAGACGGACGACGAGGGCGCCCATGACGTCCCAACGCTGGAAATTTCTGCGCGACGATCGCGGATGCCGATTGTGGCAATCCACACAGGATTGGACCAGGGCCAAATCGGCGGAGAGGGCCTTGAACTGATCGCCGTCCATAAAGCTGACGAACCGCCGTTCCCGGTTCTTTTCCAATTGAATCAAGGCGTCCGCCTCCGCCGCCGTCTTGGGACGGTTGGCAGGATTCAGCGGGGCCAATCCAATCAATCCGATCTCGAATCCGTCCACTTGATCCGCCGCTCCTTTGACAAATTGAGCAGGAAGCGGCAGGAGATGGGCATTCTTCTCCCAGTCTTCCTGCGGCGTGATACCGCTTCCTCTGGTATGTTCGACGACTTGAAGGACATAGGCGGTGCGAAAGGCTTTGACGACTTCCAGAATGTAGCGGGCGGTCGTTTCAAACGACGGCTCGGCGGCGCTCACGGTCCAACCAAGCACCGTCAGCACCCCAACCAGACCGAACCCTACGCTCCTGTGCAGGTGTAGCATAAGAGGAATTCCTGAGATCCACAACCGGCGGACGTCGGCCGATCGCAGCCAGGAAGGAGCGTACCCGATCCAATCCTGGCGCGTCAACGCGCGCACCGTGAGAAACATTACTGCGAGAGCCTGATCAATGCGTTTCTCGTGATGTGCGCCACGGAGGGATCGTCCAACTGCCGGGCCCATTCGGTGCAGCCCACGGTCAATACCGTTCCCCCATTCGTCCATATACCCATCACGGCGGCACCCTGTCGCAAGTCCGTTCCCCAGGGCGTCCATCCATCTTCCCGGCCAAAGAGGGCTCTGGAATGTACGACAGCCTCATAATCAGGCATTCGTCCCGGCGTCAGTCCGAGTATTTGAAAGCCGGCCGGAGAGCCGTCGCGGTGAGTGGCCCTCGGTACCCCTTGATGCCACTCGACGTCGCACCCGTCGCACTCGTAGCCGATGCAGCCGACTTCCGGAAACCGTCCGGACCTCCCCCCCGCGGACCGCAGGCCCTCGAACAGCCAGTGATCGGGTTGATAGATCGTGTATGGCGTGGGTGCGGGATTAAGCGCGCCGTAGCAAAAACTGACTCCGGTCATTCGATTCTCCGGACGATTCGCTCCGCCGCGATGGCTCCACAAAGCATCTCCATCCATCTCGCCCCCCAAGACCATCCTCGATTCAGGCAGACTGAGACGAACCTGTCGATAGCACACGTTCCCGCTCAGGAAGAGGACATTGCCTCCTCTTCGAATATGCCGGTCGAGAGCATCCCTCATGCCTTCAGACCAATACTCATCATGTCCGACGCTCAGGACCAGTCGATACGAGTCCAGAAGATCGGGGTGCCGTTCCAGGTCCTCATTCGCCGCGTAGTCGAAGGAGAATCCCTCCCGCTCGGCCCACTGTACGAACGGCCACTCCCACTTGTCCCATCCCGCATAGCGCTGGTGGCGACTTGGGATTCCGCTTGTCCGACAATCGTAGGGAGAGAGAAAACCCAAAGGTAGCGGTCGATTGAAAGACGCCGCGCGTGCCTGCTCGTAGAAACTTCCATGAGTCGATGGAGACGCTGTTCCTTGTGCGGCGCCGTAGTTGTTGTACGCAAAATAGGTATTCGTCGACAGAATCAGGAGGATCCGGGACTTTGCGGCCGACCGCGCCGGACGGACGATGAAAAACCCTTCACCGTGCCCCTCGTGGTCCTTGGAAGAATCGTTCATCTCAACTCGATAGAATCCGGTTTTCCAGTCCGTGGGCACTTCAAACGACACGTCGCCGCCCTCCTGGTGCTCCCACAGGCAGCCCGATTCAGAGGCATCTATCGGGATAGGCTTGGGCCGCACCCAAACCGACGAGGACCAGACGGTGTCTTGCTTTGATCCCAGGCGTTTCACGGTCACCGTCACTCTGATCCGGCGCTGAGATGCCATGAAGACGGACACCCGTTCGCCCGGCTCGCAACTTCTTCGATCGGCATACCCTTCGACGCTCGAACGCCCTCCATCCATCCAAGAGGCCGGAGCGCAGGCGGGTGACGGACCCGGAGACGGGAAACAAGCGCCAAAGACGGAACGCCGTGCAAGCACGAGGCCGACCACAGCGAGGCCGGATGAGAGAATCTGGCGCCTGCTGCAGAGCTTGTCGATCATGACAGGGTTCTCCCGACCGACTCGGGCGAGCCGGTATCACCGCGTGATGTTCGTTGTGGGTTGACTCGGCGCGCGCCGACCCCAAGATGCAGCGCGGCAACATCGAGCTCCCGTTCCAGATGGTGAAGGACATCGTCGCTGATCGTCCCGTCGTTGCGAAGCGTGATGAGTGCCGCCCGCTCCGCAATCAACACCTCGTGGAGCAGCCGCTGAAATGTTTCCTCGGTCTCCTTGGTCGCAGGCTCCTGCGTCCCATGCAAGCCGGCCGAACGCTCCAAGCGACGGCTGTAGCGCAGCCGCAGCCGGTCCACCTGTTCGGGCGACGCCCACTCTTCAGCGACGACTTGATCCAGCCTGATCAGGGCCGCTGTCGCCGCATGTTCCCGCGCAAGCCTCTCTTCCTGCTCCAGCGCATGGTCTTCTTTCAGATGAAGCGCCTTGATCAGCGGCCCCAGCGACAGCCCTTGAAGCACGAGCGTGAATAAGATCACGGTAAAACTGACCAGAATGATTTCCGCGCGGAATGGAAACGGCGCTCCCGACGCCGTCGTCACCGGGAGGGCCAAGGCAGCAGCCAAGGTCACGATACCCCGCATCCCGGTCCATGACACGAGGAAGATGTTCGGCCAGGGAGGCAATGGGTCCCGCTTCCGCACCGCAAGGCTCAACCACCGCGGAAGCAATGCGGCCAATGGCACCCAGCTTAGCCTGACCACGATCGCGGTCAGGCTGATCGCGGCCCCCGCAATCAACACCGGCGTCAGCCGTTCCGGGGGCAACGCTTCCCGGATGCCGCCCAACTGCAAACCGATGAGGATAAAGATGACTCCGTTCAACACGAATACGAGCAAGTCCCAGACGGCTCGAGCCTGCAGCCGGGTGCTCGGAGACACTCCGTCACTGAAATGCTGCCTGAGGTGCAGGCCTCCCGCCACACACGCCAGCACAGCCGAGGCGTGAGCCGATTCTCCAAGCACCCATGCGATATAGGGCGCGAGGAGGGTGACGGCAATCTGGCTAAACACGTCGTCCGTCGCGCAGATCGCCCAGCGGGTCAGCATCGACACGCCGATACCGATGGCGACGCCGACGATCGCCGCGAAAAAGAACCCAAGGACGGCATCTCCCACCAGAAACGATCCGCTGACCGCCGCGCCCACGGCCCCGCGGTACAACACTAATGCCGTCGCGTCGTTGACAAGACTTTCCCCTTCAAGAATCGTCACGACACGCTGGGGAATGCGAAGTCGACGCCCCACGGCCGTCGCGGAAACAGCGTCCGGCGGAGAGACAATGGCGCCCAAGGCGATCGCCTCGGCCCATCCGATACCGGGCAAGAGCCAGCGCGCGACCCCGGCGATCGATGCGGTCGTCACCAGGACCAACCCGACCGCCAACATCAAGATCGGACGCAGATTCAGGCGAAAATCCCGCAGCGACGTAAAATAGGCCGCGGCCCAAAGGATCGGCGGCAGAAATACGAGAAAGACGAGGTCGGGATTCAGCGCCACCACGGGAAGGCCTGGAACACCTCCAAGCGCGAGCCCCCCGATCACCAGCAGAATCGGATAGGGAATCCGAATCTTTTCGGCGATCGTGGTGAGGGCGAGAACCGCCGCGAGCAGCAAGATGATGATCTCGAGTTGATGGAGATTCTGCATGCAGGACCTCGGACGCGGGGTCGACGGCTCCCTCCGCATCTTGGCCAGCTGGCTCGTGGCGGATTGAACCTCGACTGCTCCCCAGAGCACGATTGGACCCGCCGGGATGGTGGAGCCTCCGGCGCATCCACGCTGCTATAGCAAGGAGCCAGAGCGGAAGCAAGGTCGGGCGCAGGAGGAATATTCAATCTAGAGGTGAAGCGCGGCACGGATACGGCGAACGAGCTGCTCGGGCGAGTCGGCCGCATCGAGGAGGAGAGCGTCGCGTGGCTCTTCGAGCGTCTGCAGCTGACTGTGAAGGAGCGAATCCTTCATGAAATGACCGATACGGTGTCGCAGACGTTCCTGGAGCAACGGCGGGGAGGCTTTCAAGTAGACTAGCTGGACGAATTCGCGACGACCGTCGAGGACGAAATCGCGATAGGCGGCTTTTAACAGCGAGCAGGCCAAAACGACCCTCTTGCCGTCGGCCTTCCAGACGTCGATCGCATTCCGTATCCGCTCAAGCCAGGGATATCGATCGGAGTCGGTCAGCGGTTCCCCGGCGGCCATCTTCTCGATGTTGGAATGGGAATGAAAGGTATCCCCGTCGATGAAGGTCCAATCGAGATCCTGCGCAAGGCGAAGACCGACCGTTGTCTTGCCGGCTCCCGACACGCCCATAATGACCATGACCTGTCCGTCTGTCGGTATCATCCGATGACGCGCGAATCGTCCACTCACTCATCCGTTTGCTGCGGTCGCGCCGCCCGTTCTAAGGGCTTCGGGTGAAGGAGTCGTTCCTCTGCTGGCAACGGCAACGATGAGCATCGTGGTGCATGCCCCGATCACAGCGGCCGCCATGTCCTTCTGCGCATCCCACGGATCCCCCTGCATGCCCAAGTAGGCGGCCCCGAGATCCGGACTGACGATTTCCGCAACCACGGCTTCAATGATCTCGAACAGTCCGCTTTGCGCCAGCATGCCGCTCACGGGAAGATAATAGGACCAGAACCCGGTCACACCCGCGAGATGGACAAGCATCTCGCGCAACGGCAGTACTAAGAGAAGGCCGTAGGAGAAGTGGACGAGCCGGTCATAGGGGTTGCGGGAGAATCCGAACACCTGCTGCAACCAGAAACCAAACGGTACTTCCGCATAGGTATAGTGCGCACCGACGGCATGAAGGCTGAGGAAGATCGTGATCCCGACATAGGACAGGGAGGAGAAGCGAAACCAACGATAGGTGACGACCAGGACGGTCACCGCCGCGAGCGCCAGCAGGTTCTCCAACAACCAGTCCTGGCGGTCATGCGGCGAGAGCGCCAGACCGATCCAGAGGAGGCCATACCAGGCAGACAATCCTTGGATCAGCCTTGGTTTCTTCCACACTATTCAGTCCGATTGCGTTCAACGCCGGGAGTCGGCAAGCGCCTCGCCGGAAGGGATCGGATGCCCGTTTCGATACCAGCGCACCGACAGCACGACCGCCGTGCACAGGAGCGCCCCATACAGAGCGGCCGCCATATCCTTCTGCGCGTCCCATACGTCCCCTTGCGACCCCAGGTAGGTGATACCGAGTTCGGGATGAACCGCACGGGCCACCCATGACTCGATGATCTCCCAGAGACCGCTGAGGCCGAGAATCGTCATCACGGGCATATAATAAATCATCCACCCGCGGAGCGACGCCGTGAGGCGAAAGAGTTCCTCTATCGGATAGACCAACAAGAACCCGAAACAGAAATGGACCAACCGATCATAATGATTGCGGCCCGTATCGATCGTCGCATCCATCCAGCTTCCGAGCGGAACCTGGGCGTAGGTGTAATGCACGCCGACGGTGTGGAGGCTTAGAAACAGGGTGATCAAGAGATACGAAGCGATGGACAAGGGGAAATATCGATGCGTACCGGCCAACAAGAGCACGAGGAGACCCGGCAGGATGCTGGCCAACAGCCAAAATTGGCGATCAACAGGCGCGTAGGCGGTCCAGGCCGAAAGGAGCACGTACCACGCGAGTAAGGCGACCAGGATGCCTTTATGTGTTCGCACCAGCATGCTTCCGCAGTTCTCCTCCACAGCAACGCAGGCGTTCCCCGACGTCAATTACTGTACAGACCTGTTGATATTGATGCAACGGGAGCACGGCGCCCGCTTCGCGTCGATCCGTCACCTCCTGCGTGCGCGATCCCGCCGTGCGAGAAAGCATCGGGCGGTATGATCGTTGACCATGCCAACCGCCTGCATATACGCATAGATGATCGTGCTGCCGACGAAGCGAAATCCCCGTCGTTTGAGATCTTTGGACAGGGCATCGCTTTCGGCGGTCGATGCCGGGATCGCGCGGAGCGAAGTTCGACGCCTCTGCTTGGCTACACTATCGACAAAACGCCAGACATATTCGTCGAATGACCCGAACTCCTGCTGGATGGCCAAGAAGGCTCTCGCGTTCGTCACAGCCGAATCGATTTTCAGACGATTGCGGATGATGCGGGGATCTTTCAGAAGCGCCGCCCGCTTTCGAGCATCGAAGCGCGCCACTTTGGCGGGATTGAACCGAGCAAAGGCCCGCCGATAGCCTTCACGCCGGAGCAGGATGGCTTCCCAGGATAGACCGGCTTGAGCGCCCTCCAATTGCAACATCTCGAAGTGGGTTCGGTCGTCGTGAACCGGCCTGCCCCACTCTTCATCGTGATAGCGGACCAGCTGCGGCTTCTCGCCGACCCATTCGCAGCGGACCGGCGAGGCCATCGGCGGCCTAGTCGACGATCTCAACTTTCTTCCCCATCGACTTGGCACGTCCGAGACAGTCCGTGTCCGTGACGGAGCAGCGAAGCGTGTCCAGTTCCGCTTCGTCCACGATTTCGACTTTCTTGCCCTGTGCCTTCGCCTGTTTGAGACAGCTCGTATCAGTCGCCACGCACTTGACGGAGTCAGCCGGAGGAGCCGTGACCACGTTCACCTGCTTCCCCTGCTCCTTGGCCCGCTTCAGGCATTCCTGATCCGTCGCCACACATTGAGCGGTCTCCTCCGTCTTGTTGAGTCCCTTATCGATCGTTTGATCGATACGCTGGTTTACGCGGTCCCGCGTCTTGCGTTCCGCGCTGCCCTTGGCCTTGTCGAAGAGTCCCTCAATGATGCCTTCAGCCTGCGCGGCCGACGCCCCGCACAGCAGGCCGCACAGCATGAGGATTCCCAATGGACGGCTTGCCATCATCTTCCCTCCTCTGCTCCCGACGTGCAGTTTGGCGATAGGATCAGGCATCTGATTGGCCACGACCCGGGTTTACCGCTGTCGGATCCGCGAATTGGATTGTCTTCTCGTTTCTCGAGCGGAAAACAGATTCAGCGCGGTTCTGGCACCGGAGAACCGGCTAGAATTGAACGTAATGATAGGGACCGAATGTGCGTCGGCAACCGACCAGGAAATATTCGCCGACCGATGGGACCTGAACGGACTTGACCCAACGAACGTCGAACACCAAAAGCGTCTTTCGCCCCAACCCCTGAGACGTATGGACTTCCAACATCTTGGTCGGCAGCGGAGCGCGGTCCATGAACAGGAGAATTCCCTCCTGACTCTGGTCAAGAGCGACGGTTTCACCCACTTGAGTGTTCGAAGAGAACTCGCCCGGTGACTCACTGGCTTCATAGGAACAGGGTTGCCATTGTTCCACCCGAGGTTCCCGACGCCGTTCCCCTTCGTCCTTCGGAGCCGCGCTGACCCGGACCGAGCTGTGGCGCAGTCCAGGCTGGCGGATCGCCTGCTCGATACGCACCCGATGTTGCTCAAAAAAATCAGTAATCACGGAGTTGACACCATCTTTTGACCGGGCATTATGCCGCATTCATATCAGCCAAGCAACCCTCGCAAACGCGGGATCGTCACATACCAAACGCGAATGCTCTTGGTCCCGAACTACCTCCTCGGCGCTGTGCGGACAGTCGCGGAGACAACCGGTCGCGTCGTCTCAACAACCAGACTCGCAGGGAGGCATCATTTGTGGTAGCGTCACCGCAGGCCTGCACGCCATGATACATGGGAGCGACCAGACGTTGTCACACTATGAACCTATCGCGGCGGAACGAATGGAGATTCTGGATCAGGGCGCACATCGAACATCGGCCATGGATCGACAAACGTATCCCCTTGAAAGCGTATGAAGAAAGAGAGCCCTGACTCAAGCGACCGCCCAATAGGTGGTCGACTCACTGAGGCAGAACCGGAATCACGTGGTCCTTGGCTGGGAGAAATGGGACCAATTTTTCGAGTAAATGGCTTGCCTGAACCACCACCCGATCGGCGATGCTCAGATCAAACCTGGACAGCGAGCGCTGGATCCCGGATCCGGCACGGGCGCAACGTCAGCAAGGCTCGGAACGTGATGCGCACCAGGACGCACCTGCGGGTCTGCTGGCTGATCGGAGGGCCTCTGTGTCTGTTCATAGCTGCGGCTTGGGCGGCGAACGATCCGGCGGTGCCATTGCTCTGGCGCGAGGTGGGCGACCAGGCCTCAGCAGAGAGACCTTTCCCACCCAAGAAGCCCTGGGTCATCCGAGAACGGGAGATCGTCTTTGATTCCCAGCTCTTGGCGCTCCTGAAAAACGCCGCCGCGCGGCCCATCCCTCCAATCGCGATCGACTTGTTTCACGGTCACGCCTATGAGTTGGATGTGAGTTCGACGTTGGCCCGTCTGTCGGACGTCTCGACGATCCACGGGTCGCTGAAGCACGCGCCGAAGGCGACATGGTCGCTGATCATCAGCGGGAACGTGGTGAATGGCACAGTGCAGGTCGGAGACCGACTCTACAAGATTGAGCATGTATTCAACGGAAGACATCGGCTTCAGGAGGTTGATCCGGTCAAGATCCCGCCTGACTAGGTCTCAAATGCTCTACCGGCCGAAAGAGTGACGATCATGCCAACGCACTCTATGTTATGGACTATTGGTCACTCGACTAGACCGATCGACACATTTATCGCCATCCTGCGCGCCTGGGGGATTACGCGGCTTGTCGACGTACGCACTATTCCCCGCTCGCGCCACAATCCACAGTTCAACGCCGAATCCTTGACTGCCGACATGATGCAAGCAGGTATGACCTATGTCCGCATGCCCGATCTCGGCGGCCTACGGAAACCGCGGATGGATTCGCTTAACAGGGGTTGGCGAAACGTGAACTTTCGTGGGTATGCCGACTACATGCAGACCGATCAGTTCGCAACGGCTTTGGAGGCCCTCATGACGGAGGGCGCTCGACTTCGCGTCGCCATCATGTGTGCGGAAGCGGTGCCCTGGCGCTGCCATCGCCTCTTGATCGCCGATGCCCTGTTGTCGCACGGGTGGGAGGTGCAACACATTTTGTCGGAAACCAATCTTCACCCGCACTCGCTGACGTCTTTCGCGAAGCTCGAATCGGGAAGGGTGACCTATCCAGAACCCTCCAATTCCACCGGAACTCCATCCCTCTTCTAACTCTTTCAGACAAGTGCAATAGCCAGCGGAAGCAGACTCTTCCCGCAATGGAACCGCCTTCAGTGAGGAACCGACGCTTCACGAACTCTCGCGGCTTGCCCAGGCGACCGCAGGTCTGCTAAGGTGGCCCGCGAAGTTAACTCGTGAAGGCCCGCTGAATACCCTGCATGGCGTGGGACCCCAAAGATCCTTGGAGCAAGAGAAGCGACCCGCTTGAGGATGCCCTACGGCAGGCGCAGTCTCAATTCAGAAATTTCCTGCCCTCCGGAGGCTTTCGGAACATACTTCTCGCGGGCTTGCTGATCTTCCTGGTCTGGCAGAGCGCGTTCATCGTCGGACCCGATGAAGAAGGTGTCGTGAAACGTTTCGGCATTCCCGTGCGCACCCTCGGCCCCGGCCCTCACCTGAAAATTCCTCTGGTCGAAACGGTGCTCCAACCGAAAGTTGCCAAGCTCCACCGGGTGGAGATTGGATTTCGTACCGATCGGCAGGCTCGCCAGCAGATGGTGCCCCAGGAAGCCCTCATGCTGACGGGGGACATGAACATCCTCGCCATCGAATTCATCGTGCAATACAAGATCAAGGAGGCCGCCAATTATCTGTTCAACGTGGCGGATATCCATGACACGATCGGCAAGGCAGCGGAAGCGTCAATGCGCGAAGTGATCGGCAAGAGCAAGATCGACGAGGCGCTGACGACGGGCAAGGCTCAGATTCAGCAGGACACCCAAGATCTGCTGCAGCGGATTCTGGATCAGTACCAAACCGGTGTGCAGATTGCCGCGATCCAGCTCCAAGATGTTGATCCGCCCGAGGCGGTTGCGGCGGCGTTCAAGGATGTGACCAACGCCAAGGAAGACCGTGAAAAACTCATTAACCAGGCGATCGGCTATCGGAACGATATTTTGCCCAGAGCAAAAGGCGAGGCGGCCCAAACGGTCAACCAAGCTAAAGGGTACGCCCAGGCCCGCCTGAACCGCGCCCAAGGCGAGACGAACCGATTCCTCGCCACGCTCAAGGAATACAACCAGGCCAAAGACACGATCAGCAAGCGCATTTACATCGAGACCATGGAAGAGATCCTTCCTAAGATCGAGAAAATCATCATCGATGGGAAAGCCGGGGAACGGGTACTCCCATATCTGCCGCTCGACCGTCAATCCAGGAAGGCATCGCCGGCTCCGGAAGGAGCCAAACCGTGAGCAAGCAGGGCTTGACCATCGCGCTGCTGGCCGTGCTGTTCGCCTTGTTCGTGCTGGGTGCTTCTCCCTTGTTCGTGGTGGATGTCACCCAGACGGCCATCGTCGTGCAACTCGGGAAACCCATCCGCACGGTGACGGAACCGGGCTTGTATGTGAAGGTGCCGTTCGCGCAGGAAGTCACGTATTTTGACAAGCGGTTGCTGGATTATGATTCCGACGCGCAAGACGTCATTACCCAAGACAAGAAAACGCTGCTCCTGGATAATTTCGCCAAATGGCGCATCATCGATCCCTTGAAGGTGTATCAGAATTTCCAAAGCCAGCGCGGGGCGCTGCAACGGCTGCATGACATTATTTACTCGGAACTCCGGGTGGAATTGGGCAGGCACGATCTCCTTGAAATCGTATCGACCGCTCGCGCCGACCTCATGCGGGTCGTGACGCAACGAGCGAACGAAAAGGCCTCGGCCTATGGTATTACGATTCAGGACGTGCGGATCAAGCGGGCTGACCTTCCACAAGAAAATGAGAAAACTGTCTTCCAGCGCATGCAGGCTGAACGGGAACAACAGGCCAAGCAATACCGGGCGGAAGGAGCTGAGGAAGCTCAAAAGATCCGGTCAGACGCCGAAAAGGACAAGGAGATTCTGCTGGCTCAAGCGTATAAGGAATCGGAGGAAATCCGCGGAGCGGGCGACGCCAAGGCCTTTCGTATCTACGCCGACGCCTATCGGCAGGACCCGAAATTCTTTGACTTTACCCGGTCGATGGAAGCTTACAAAAAATCGCTGGACGACAAAACCACCCTGGTGCTGAGCCCCGACTCAGAGTTCTTCCACTATCTGAAACAGCGCTGACGACGGCTAAGAAAGCCCGACGATCGCCCCCGTTTGGCCGTCGACATCGATTCGTTCCCCTGCCGGCTTCTTGGGCAATCCCGGCATCAACTGAATCCCCGAACAGACCGCCGTCAAGAATCCAGCGCCCGCGAGTAAACGTAGTTCTTTGATCGGCAACGTGAAGCCGGTGGGCCGGCCCTTGAGCGAGGGATCATGGGAAAGCGACAGCGGCGTCTTCGCCATGCAGATGGGGAGCTGGTCATATCCCAGATCC
>Ga0268299_1002523_pt1 | contig 21385 bp, 17 predicted proteins | sample NOBtaG_FD_193484 | JGI IMG/M metagenome (GOLD analysis project Ga0268299, IMG submission 193484) | Activated sludge microbial communities from bioreactor in Nijmegen, Gelderland, Netherland - NOB reactor | ecosystem: Engineered > Bioreactor > Aerobic > Activated sludge | place: Netherlands... | reverse complement strand
GGGTCGGGACGAAAGGTGTAAATCGACGTGTTGAGCCATTCACCCTGTCCTTCGACGGCGGGGGTGATCGTGATCGGACTCGGCAAATCGCCCATATCTTCGGCAGAAACCAGCGGCACAACCGGGCGATTGAAAATGACGGTAATCAGGGAATCGGTCTGGATTCCGCTGCTGTCCTGCGCCGGAAGCACTTCCGAAATCGCCAGATTACCCGTCGTATTGAATTCGAGTTTATAGGGTTCGACCAGCGGCGCGCCGTCCTGCGCCTGGAGTGCGTCGCTCACGGTGAGCGTATAAGCTGTCGCACGTTCAAAAGGCGTGCTGGGCGCGAATTGAATCGACGCTTCCGCCGGATCGCAGACGATTTCCCCGGCAATATTGGGGGCAAGCGAAATGGCGTTCGAGGCCGTATCGCAGTTCAAGGGCTGGTTAAAAAACAGGCTGATCGGGGACTCGAGCGTGATTTCCTGCCCGGAAAGCGGGTCCGAATCGATCACCTGTAAAGGGTTATCAAACTGCTGTTGAGCGGCCAGACCGGGCACGCTCAAAACGACAAGCAGTAATGAAAGCAAAAGTAAGAAGCGTCGCATAAATAGCTCCTACGTTTAAAGAAGAATTTCTTATCTCATTATAGCTCTAACATTAAGAATCAGATAACCCGCGCTCAAGCAACGTTTGCCATACGCTCACGGGAGGAGGGTGCAGGATTACGGCATCTTACAGCGCAAAATTAGGCGATTACAGCACGGGGACGTAGGTAAAAGGCAGCCCCAGCGCATCTTTGAACACCTGCCAGTGGAAGGCAGCCAGTTCGCGACCCATTGAGGTGAGCCAGTTGCCAAAAGAGGGGCTTGCCGCAGGGCTGGTGTAAACCGTCAATCCGACTTGATTAAAGAGCCAGGTCGCCCGCAGCAGATGATAGCCATCGCTGACGACAATCGCGCTTTTCCAGCCCTGCTCATCCATCACCTGACGGGTATAAAAAGCGTTTTCTTCGGTGCTGCGGCTGCGATCTTCAAGCAAAACAGCATCTACGGGAACGCCATTTTCGACCAGAATTTCGCGGCAGGCGTCGGCCTCGCTCCGTCGCGATTCGCCGGGTGTCCCGCCGCTGCAAATGACGTGCGAGGCCAGCCCTTTTTGCCATAAGGCTGCGGCCTGCTCCGAACGCCGAATCAGGGACGGGCCGGGGCGATTGTTGCGCTGAACGCCCGCGCCCAGGACGACAATCACATCGGCTTCCTGAGCACGATCCATACGCCCATAGAGATAAATCGTGATCGCCAACAGGATAACGCCGACGCACCACAGGACTATCAGACGCATGATTAACCAGCGCAGCCAATGCCCCAAACGGCCTGACCATTTTTTAAGGAATGCGCGCATGAATCTCAGTGGCGAATATCGCTGCTATGCCCAGGCCCCATCATGCCTGGAATCGACGCGCCCATCATCCAGCCGTCGATATTGGCGATTCGGATACGCATCACGGGGAAGACACCATCGGAAAAAGTAATGGCTGGCTGTGGCGAAATGATAATCGGGTCTTTAAGATGTAGATGATAAATCGGGTTAACGCCGATCATGCTTTCGAAATCTTCGTTTTCCTCATCACTTTCATCGTCATTTTCATCGTCGCCTATATCGGGGTAAAAATCTTCGAGCAAATCGGTCAGATCAAACGCGGACTCGGCAATCGTGCGTTCTTCTTCGCTGAGGCCGGAGAGGGTTCGGCGAATTTGCGATTGCAGCATATCGCTGAGAATCGTGAGATATTCGCGTTCGCTAATCAGCGTACCCGTGAGAATCGTACCTTTCACCAGGAGGGTAATGCCGAGCGGCGCTCCTGCCAGATTAACCAACGCCGAAATCAGATAAGAGAGAACAAAATCTGGCTCCATCCAGGCGAAATTCCCCGATGATTCTGGGCCGTCGAATCCATCAAACATGCTATTCCCTCCGGCTGATGCCGCGTATAATGAACTGAATAACCGCCGAATTATACAACAAAAAAATCAAGTCCTCGAAAAGAGCATTTATTAACCTGCGTCTCATCATTCTCGTGCAAAATTAAACGATTATCTAAAACGAATGTTGAGGACGACCTGTGAAAACGAACCGCCAACGGCAACCCGTGCCCCGCAAAAAACCCTCTCGAATTCCGATTGAACTGACGACAGAGCGCGTCATCATCGGTGGAACCATTCTGTTGATTATCATCATCGTGGGTGTGATCGCGATCAGTACCAACCGGAATGCATCGAATCAGAATATCACAATTCAGGAAGTTGAATTTTTCCCTGGCATGATTGCCGAACACCGACAAACGCTGGTCAATTATGAACAATCCCCTCCTGTTGGCGGCCCGCACCATCCCGTCTGGCAAACATGCGGCGTTTATACCGAGCAGCTTTCCAATGAACACGCCGTCCACTCACTCGAACATGGCGCAGTCTGGATCACCTATCAGCCTGATCTCCCTGCTGACCAGGTTCAGACGCTTCAAGACCTCACCCGCCGCAGCAGCCACCGGTTGCTGAGTCCCTATCCTGGCATCGACAGTGCGATTATTGCCAGCGCCTGGGGCTATCAACTGAAAGTGGACAGCGCGAGTGACCCCCGGCTCGAGCAATTTATGCTGAAATATGATCAAGGTGCCTCAACACCTGAATTGGGTGCGACTTGCAGCGGCGGCGAAACCCGCACCTTGAGTCAACTACCAGGAGGACTATAAGCTGATGGCACTCGAACAGAATCATGATCCGGTTAATCTAACGACGGAAAAGCCACCTCAGTCTTATCGCGGCACAATCCTGATCGTGATTTTAGGCGCGATGATTCTCTTTGGTATTGTGGTCATAGTTTTGCTCCGGCTCAACCCTGTTACGGTCAGCAGCGACTCGCCCGTTGCAGGTTTTGCGCGTGACATGATCGTCCATCATGCTCAGGCCGTCGAGATGTCACTGCTGCTTTATGACCGCACCCAAAACGCGACCCTGCGTTCGATTGCACTGGACATTTTGCTCTCGCAGCAGAATCAGATCGGGCAGATGCAGGGCTGGCTTTATCTGTGGGATTTGCCTGTTGCCAGCGCCGAACTGCCGATGGCCTGGATGGGCATGGCGGTTGAGGGGCTGATGCCTGGAATGGCAACCGATGAGCAGATGGCAGCGCTGCGTGATTCAAGCGGCGAAGATGCTGACCGTTTGTTCATCCAGTTGATGATCCCGCATCACGAATCGGCGATTCACATGGCGGAGGCAATTGCTGACCGCACCTCGATCCCCGCGGTGCAGAATTTTGTACGTTCGGTCATCACCAGCCAACAGCGTGAGATTCGAGAATTGAAATTGATCGGCGAGGAATTAGGGCTGGAATTCAGCGATTCGTAGGGACGAGACATGCCTCGTCCCTACAACAGGTCTATCTTATTCCCACTCAATCGTGCCGGGGGGCTTGCTGGTCACATCATAAACCACACGGTTGACGCCGCGAACTTCGTTGACGATCCGGTTGCTGGCGCGCGCCAACAGATCATAGGGCAAGCGCGCCCAATCGGCTGTCATAAAATCGTCGGTTGTCACCGAACGCAGCACGATCACTTCTTCATAAGTGCGGTTATCGCCCATCACGCCCACACTTTTCACGGGGAGCAGCACCGCGAACGATTGCGCCGTGCCTGTCCGCAGAAGCCCTTCTTTTTCGAGTTCATCGCGGAAAATGGCGTCGGCCTCGCGCAGTTTTTCCAGCCGCTCCCAGGTAATTTCACCCAGGCAGCGCACGGCTAAACCAGGGCCAGGGAACGGCTGCCGCCAGACAATATGATCGGGTAGGCCAAGCGCCGTCCCGACACGGCGCACCTCATCCTTGAACAGATCACGCAGTGGCTCGACCAGTTCAAATTTCAGATCAGCCGGCAGGCCTCCGACGTTGTGATGGCTTTTGATGGTCTTTGATTTCTGGCTGGCGGCGGCGCTTTCGATTACGTCAGGGTAAATTGTCCCTTGCGCCAGAAATTTGACGCCTTCCAGATTGCGCGCTTCCTCGGCAAACACATCGATAAACAGCTTGCCAATCGTTTTGCGCTTCTGTTCGGGGTCGGTCACATCTTGCAGCGCGCTCAAAAATGTTTCCGTCGCGTCGATGTTCACCAGCAACATCCCCTGCCCATGCCGGAAAACTTCGACCACCTCCTGCGGCTCATTTTTGCGCATCATGCCGGTGTTGACGAAAATTGCTGTCAACTGGTCGTCAATCGCACGGTGAATCAAGGCTGCCGCCACCGCCGAGTCGACCCCGCCGCTCAAGCCGAGAAGGACGCGCTCACTGCCGACCTGATGGCGAATCATGCGAATCGCGTCATCAATGAAAGTCGCTGCCGACCAGCTATCCTCGCAGCCGCACACGTCGAAAATAAAATTGCGCAAAATTTCGACACCCTGCGGTGTATGCGCGACTTCGGGGTGAAATTGAACGCCGTAAATTCCACGCTCGACATTGCCGATAGCAGCATAGGGCGAATTATCCGAATGCGCCAGCGACACGAAACCGGACGGCGGTTCTTCGATGCGATCCCCGTGCGACATCCAGACCTGAAACGTCGGCATAATGCCACGCAGGATTACGCTGTCAGCCGTTTGGGTGACTCTCGCAGGGCCAAATTCACGCGCATGGCCTTCGGCAACCACGCCGTTCAGCGCATAGGTGATCGCCTGCATCCCGTAACACACCCCAAGAATCGGCTTTTTCGTCTCCAAAAGGTGCATTGGAAACTGAGGCGCGCCGGGGTCATAGATGCTGTTCGGGCCGCCGGACAAGATATAGCCACGCGGGTCGTGCTGGTTGATGCGCTCAGAAGCGGCATCAAACGGAAAAACTTCGGCATAAACATTTTGCTCACGGACGCGGCGGGCGATCAACTGCGTATATTGTGAGCCAAAATCAAGAATGACAATTCCGCCCTGTCGTGGATCGGTCATTGCTTAACCTAATACTCTATAGGCAAAACGCATCATCAATTCCTGATGTTCAATCTGTTGATTCATCGCGCGTGCGCCATGTCCGGCATCAAACCAGTGGACTTCAATCGATTTTCCAAGTGATTTGAGCTTGTCCTCATAAACGTGCATTTGCCGCGCCGGACAGCGGGTGTCGTTGCTGCCCTGGATGACCTGCACAGGCGCTTTGATATTCTCGGCGTAAGTGATCGGCGAACTGTTGCGCGTGGCTTCTGGCGTTTCGTCGGGCGTCCCGCCAAAAAGCCCACGTTGATAGCCACGCAATGTCTCAGCCTGGTCTTCGTACATCAGTTTCCAATCGGCAATCGCGATTCCTGCCATACCGCCCGCCCATAAATCCGAGCGTTTGCCAATCGCCTGAAGCGTCAGATAGCCACCATATGACCAGCCTGTAATCATCACCGAGTCCGGCTCGGCGATGCGGTTATCGACCAGCCATTGATACGCCGCCGCCATATCGTCCACTTCCAGATGACCGAGATTTCCCCAGATCGATTTTTCAAAATCCTTACCGAAGGTCGTCGAGCCGTGATAATTGATGGTGAAAAAAGCAAAGCCGTGATCGATCCATGCCTGACTGCGCGGCAAAAATGTTTCCGTCATCACGGCTGTTGGGCCGCCGTGAGTCTCCAGAATGGTTGGAAATGGCCCATCGCCCTCCGGTGTTGCCAGCCAACCCTGAATTTCTGCGCCATTGGTCGATTTGAAAGTGACCGGCTGCCACTTGCGCCCATTTGGGGGATCACCCGCTGCCAGAACCGTGCGCGTCTGTTCGCCCGTGACGCCATCCAATGCAATCAAACGCGGCGGGTTGACCGAATCCTGCCAGGTGACAAAAATCTCGCCCTGATCAGTAAAATAGCCGCCTGTGTAGCCACCAACCACCCCCGGCGGATGATTCAGTTTTTGGGTTTTGCCTGCTTCGACATCGTAGAGGTAAAGCTGATATTCGGCTTTGTAAAGCTGGCACAGCAAAATGTGTTTCGCGTCCGGCGACCACGCCCAGGGCGACACCTCGCCGGGAATATCGTCAATCGCCAAATCCTGGCGCTCCCCCGTGCGCGGATTCCAGATCAGCGGGCGGTTATAGCCGGAGCGGCTGGTGGTCGCCAGCATCCGCGTGTCACCTGCCAGCGGCGCAAACTGATAAGCCGTGATGCTGGAACCAGCGCCATCCCAGAGTTCGTTCAAGGGTTTACCGCTGGCAGTGTCAAACGCGATCAGGTTGGCTTCCAACGTGCCGGAGCGTTCGGTATTGCTGACGACGGCTGTGTCGCCGTTATGCGAAAGCGTCGGCCCAAAGCTCAGGCGCTCATTGTGGTAAATCTGGCGCGGCGCATTCCCTTTTTCGATGACGTAAATTTTAAAGCCATCTTTTCCAGCAGCCAGGAAGCCGAGAACGTCGCCATTCCGGCTTTGGGTGATGTTAAATGATGCGTAAGGCGGCAGATCGGGCGTAATGTCTTTTGGTTCGCCGCCTTCAAATGGCACACGCACATAATGACCAATCTCGTTACCTTGTGCGTCGCGATGGTAATAGACAAATTGACCGTCAGAAGCGATCATGCCCTGGAGAACACCCGCTGGCTGGGTCGTCAGTTGAGTCAAATTGCCTGCATCAACGTCCCAGGCATAAAGCTGATAAATGCCGTCTTTGTTGGTGCAAACCAGACCGCGCGCCGCGTTCTTTCGGGCGACAGCCGACCATGCAATGCTGGCAGCGCGGAAACGCTGCTTCCAGATCGCGTTTTCGCTCACATCAAGTTCGTTTATCATCTTCGGTTACTCCTATTCCGCCAGGACAATTCTGCCACCATCCATATTGGTGATGACTGCCAGCGCTTCAATGGGCAGGGCATCATAACCATTCTGACGCATCAGTTCACGCCCGCCCTCAAACGTCTTTTCGACCACGACACCAACGCCAACCACCTCAGCCTTCGCGCTTTTGACCATGCGTGCCAGCGCCATCAGCGTTTTGCCCGTTGCCAGGAAGTCATCGATAATCAGCACTTTTTCGCCAGCGTGTAAAAATTCTGCCGAAACCAGCAGCGGCACATCGCCGCCTTTGGTGTGGCTGGGCGCGGTTTCCAGAAAAACGGGTCCTGCCATTGTGATTGGCTTTTTCTTACGCGCATACACGACTGGTACGTTCAGCACCATGCCTGTCGTCAGCGCTGGGGCAATGCCGGAAATTTCCGCCGTTAAAATCCGATCAACGTGAATGCCTTCAAACCGTTTTGCCATTTCGCGTCCCATCTCGACCATCAAATCCGGGTAAATCTGATGATTGAGAAGGCTGTCAATTTTCAGAATGCCGCTGCCCAGGTTTTGCCCCTCGGCTAATATCCGCTCTTTCAAGGCTTGCATAGCTTGTGATTCAGTCCTTTGTTTCCGTTGTCTCAGTGCTGTTTGTAGAATTTGTCGTATTTGTCATTTCTGTGGTTTCTGTCGTTTCTGTCGTTTCTGCAGATCCTTCCAGGGAGTCCGCAGACACGTTTGGCTGCTCGGTTGGGTCAGGTGATTCGGATATTTCTGTCCTGGCACCAGCCTCCTCATAAACTTCCGCAAAAATCAATTCAAATGACTTCGCGGGAAAGCGCGAAATTTCACCTCCTGCTTCCTGACCACTTGAAGAACGCAGCGACTCCTCCATCTTTCCCTGATCGTCATAATAGACTTCAAGGATGCGATAAATCCGCGACTCGCCAAGCGGGCTGCCGACGACATCAATAACCTGCCGCCGTATGATGTAGGGCATTCGTTCCACCAACGCCAGCAGATCGTTGTAGCTGTTCTCGAATTTTTCAAGACTCGCGGGCTTATAAAAGATAATCATGAATTTGAACATGGCTTGAACCTTAAACTTGATGCAAAAACCGGGCTGTTGTTAGCCCGGTTGCTGATTATATGCTCATTTGTGAAGAATGCTACTTGTCATCTCCGCGCAGCATCAAACCGAGCAGGAGACCGATGACCAGCGCGATAATGACAGCGCGCCAGGGGTTTTTGGTGACGACCCGTGTCGCCTGTTCACCCATCTGATCGACGGAGTGGCTATTGAGGTAGTGGGCTGTTTTTTCGAGGTTTCGGGCCAGTTCGTCGGCTTTTTGAACTGCATCTTTATCGACATTGGCCTCGCGAACTTCTTTACGGATGGTTTGGGCAGCCGTATTTAACTGTTTGACCGTTTCTTTTTTAACATCTTCGGCGCGCTGGCGAATTTCGCGTCCCAGTTCGCCCGCTTCCTTCTTAATTTCGTCAACCATCTGGTCAGCTTTTTCGTTTCCATTTAATGGAGACATCTGTTCCCTCCTGATGGAATCCATTTCGTATGATCCCATTGTATCTCAAAAAATGGGGTTTGCGAGGGAGAGGTGTCCTATATTCCGATAGACAATCTACCGTAATTAGCGCAACAGACGCTATAATCGCCACCAAATTGTATTTTTATCAGGGGACAAGCTGATGAATACCGAAGTGACGCCTGAACAAATCGATTTTTACCGCGAGAACGGTTTTGTGGTTTTTGACGACTTTCTGACGCCGGAAGAACTGGAAATCTGGCGCAAGTATGTCGATGAAGCCGTCGCCCAGCGCGAGGATTTCCTGATGGCGACCCGTGATTCCCGCGCCGACAAAGTTTTTTACGAGCAGGTGTTCATCCAGCGCATCAATTTGTGGAATGACCACGCCGGGATGAAGGAATTGATGTTCGATGCGCGCCTCGGCAAGATGATGGCTGACCTGGCGGGCGTGGATGGCATTCGCATCTGGCACGATCAGGCATTGATTAAACCCGCCTGGGGCAACCCGACAGGCTGGCATCTGGATAACCCCTTCTGGTCGTTTACCTCGCGCGATTCCTTGTCAGTTTGGGTGGCGCTGGATGATGCAACACTTGAAAATGGCTGTCTCTACTTTCTGCCGGGAACGCACAAAATGGGCGGCTGGGATGTGACTAAAATTGGCGAAAACGTGGGCGACCTGTTCAAAATTTACCCCGAATGGATTAACACGAAGGCCATCCCCGCGCCGATGAAAGCCGGATCATGCTCGGTGCATAACGGCTTTACCGCACATGGGGCGAATTCCAACATGACTCCCGGCCCGCGCCGCGCCATGACCTGCGCCTACATGCCCGATGGCAGCACCTTCAGCGGACGCAAAAATATTCTCCCACAGGCGTATTTTGAAAAACTGAAGTTGGGCGATTTGCTGAATGACGATAACCAGAATCCGCTCATCTATCACCGCAGCAAAGAATTTGTGACGGCATAACGGTAAAATTTGTTGATGAACTTGAAAATAGTGCGCCGTCTCGCCGTTGTGTTCGTCGTCATCGCCGTTTTGAGCGGGTTGCTCGCGCTCGATTTAGCCAATCACGGCCTCGCGTGGAAAATATTCTGGAATCTGACGGGCGAGGAAACGCCGCTGGCGCAGGTTCGCGGCATGGTCGAATGGGCGGGTAATTTTATTCGCCCCCAGCCACGCACCGACCCGATGACGCCGATTAACCACACCGATGTCAACCCTTATGGCATCAACACCTTTCTTCAGCAAGAAGTCGAAGTTGCCAAGCGTGAACAGCAGCTTCAGATGATCGCCGACGCCGGATTCACGATGATTCGGCAGCAGTTCCCCTGGGCAGACATCGAGATTGATGGGCGCGGCGATTTTGTGGATCGTCGCAACGACCTCGACGGCGATGGCATGAAAGACGAGGTCAGCGCGTGGGATAAATACGACAATATTGTTGATCTCGCGGAGCAGTACGGCATCGAAATACAGGCGCGGCTGGATAATCCGCCCCGTTGGTCACGCGCCAACCCGGATATTGGCGACTTCGCGCCGCCCGACGATTTTCAGGATTTTGTGAATTACACCGTCGCCGTCGCCGAACGTTATAAAGGCCGGATTCGCTACTATCAAATCTGGAATGAGCCAAACGCCAATGGTGAATGGGGCAACCAACCTGTCAGCCCCGAAGGTTACACCGATTTGCTCTGCCGGACGTACACGGCGCTCAAGGCCGTTGACCCGGAAATTGTGGTCATCAGCGGGCCGCTCTCGCCCACCGTTTCGCTGACCGATCAGAATCTAAACGACTTTATTTTTTTGCAGCGCATGTACGATGCTGGGGCGGGCGCGTGTTTTGATGTCATGTCAGCGCAGGGCTATGGATTTTTCAGCAGCCCGACAGACCGCCGCCTGCGCCCGATGACGCTGACCTATGCGCGGCACATCTATATTCGCGACATCATGGTCGCCAACGGGGACTCGCAGAAGCCCATCTGGATCAGCGAGGCCGCCTGGAATTCGCAGCCCGAAGACCCGACGATCATTGGCTACGGCGCGTATGGCATCGTCACCGAAGATCAAGCCGCGCGTTACATGCCGCTGGCCTATCAACGGGCGCAAGAAGAATGGCCCTGGATCGGCAACATCAGCTATTGGTTTTTCAAACGTGCCGACGACAGCGAACGCAGCCAAGCATTCTATTATTTCCGCATGGTCGAGCCGGATTTCACGCCCTTGCCTGTGTATAAGGCGATGAAAAATTACATCACGTCGCAAACACCTGTGCTGTATGTTGGCGTGCATCAGGCGGAAAGTTGGGCAGTTGAATTAGACAACGATGCTCAAGTCATTGAAGTTGAGGGCGCGGAATTTGGAAAAGCTGTTCAAACTACACACTTTAAATTTGATTACTATGGCACGGATGTCCTGATTCGCTGGCAGGGTGATGCAGAGGGCAAGCGGGGTGTGGTCACGCTGCCGGATGGCTGGAATTTAACCGTTGCGCGTGGGCAATTACTGCCAACTGTCAGCACCTTTGAAACCGACCCTGGCGACACCTGGATGATCGACTCCATTACCGTCCTTGACCGCACCTTTGAAAATATCTATCCGCTGGCGGCAGGCGCGATCATTGCAGTTGGGATACTGTTGTGGGCGGTTATCAGCGGCGTGTGGGCGCGGCGGAAATGAGCCATCATGCAAACACCGTAGGGGCGCACAGCCGTGCGCCCCTACAAACACCCTTCTCCGCGTCTTTGCCCCTTCGCGCCTTTGCGTTAAGCCTTTGCATTTTGCTTTTAGCCACGCTTGTCCGATTTCACAATCTCGGCGCACAATCCCTCTGGAATGACGAGGGCAACAGCTACGTCCAGGCGACGCGCTCATTCGCCGACATCGCCGCCAACGCCGCCCGCGATATTCACCCACCCGGCTATTACTGGCTGTTAGCCATCTGGCGCGTACTGACTGGCGATTCCGAATTTTCGCTGCGTTCGCTGTCCGCGTTCGCCAGCATTTTGACCGTCGCCTTCACCTATGCGATTGGCAGGCGAATTTTCAGCCCGTTAGCAGGGTTGGCAGCGGCGCTTTTCGTCGCCCTCAACACCTTCAGCATTTATTACGCGCAGGAAGCCCGGATGTATGCGCTGCTGGCGATGTGGTCGGCGGCGGGGATGTGGGCGTTGGCGGGGTTTTTGCAGAGATCATTTGTAGGGGCGACCCGTCCCACAGGGATTTCCGTTGGTCACGGTGCGCCCCTATGGTGGTTGCTGGCACTCGCGCTGTTCAATGCGGCGGGATTGTGGACGCAATATGCCTATCCGTTCGTGATGTTGGTGCAGGGCGTTGTGTTTGTGGTGTGGTTGATTACAAATATTAGGGCGCACCGCCGTGCGCCCCTACAAAAATTATTTCGACCATTATTTTTTTACATCGCCACCAATTTGCTCACCATCGCGCTGTATCTGCCCTGGCTGCCGACGGCGCTGGAGCGGGTCACGTCCTGGCCGAATACCGGCGAACCGACACCGTTTAGCGCGGCGCTCGGCATGATTCTTGGTTGGTTTACGTTCGGCGTGACCTACACTATCAACGATGCCAGTTGGGTCGCTGTTGGCCTGTTTTTGCTGATTTTTGGCCTGCGGGCGCGGCGAAAAACGTGGCAGTCCGTTATTTTGCCGCTGACCTGGGCGGCGCTGCCTGTCGCGATTTTTTTAACGCTCGGCCTGTTCCGCGAAAGCAATCTCAAATTTTTGCTGCCGTCGCAAATTGGCTTTGCGCTGCTGATGGGGCGCGGCGTCTGGATGTTATGGACGTTAAAAATTTCGGCGCGCTCGGCACTCGCGAAAAATGCGCCGCGATTTGCCGCCATTGCTGGATTTTTAGGTCTTATCGCGACTCTATGGGCGGGCGTAACGCCGCTCTATCACCATCCCGATTTTCAGCGCGCGGATTATCGCGGAATCGCCAGCAGTATCAGCGCGAATGTGCAGCCGGACGACGCCGTGATTCTAGACGCGCCGAATCAGGAAGAAGTTTTTCGCTATTATTATCGCGGCGCAGCGCCGATTTATCCCTTACCACCCGGCTTAGGCGGCAACGACGACGAAACGCGCGCACTCGTTCGCGACATTATCGCCGATCACCGCCGGATATTCGTCCTGTTCTGGGGCGAAACTGAGCGCGATCCCAATCGCGTCGTCGAATCAACGCTGGATGGCGAATCCTATGAAGCTCGCAGCGATTGGTACGGCGATGTGCGGCTGGAGCGCTACGTGACGCCCATTGAACCGACCATTATTCGTGACTCCGACGCACGTTTTGGCGAGTCCATTACGCTGGAAAGCTATGCCCTGAGCGCGGATAGTGTCCAACCGGAGGACGTACTGCAACTCCGGCTCACCTGGCAGACGGATGCGCCGCTGGAAACACGCTACAAAGTGTTCGTGCAACTGCTCAACGCAAACGGCGTTCTCGTCGCCCAACGTGACAGCGAACCCGGCGGCGGTCTGGCGCTGACCACAACCTGGAAAACGGGCGAGTCGATCATCGACAACCACGCACTACTGCTTCCCGATAATTTATCCCCCGCTAACTACACGCTCATTATCGGCCTCTACAATATCGACAATCCGCAGCAGAGATTGCCCGTTGGAGATGTGGATTATCTGACATTGGGCGAAATTTCTGTAGGCCAAAATGCAAATTGAACCACTGAGACACAGAGGTCACGGAGAATACAAATCCTCTTAAGGAGAAACCATCATGCGTGTGATTATCACAGGTGGAACGGGTCAAATCGGCAGGCCGTTGATCGCTGATCTGCTGAAACAGGGCCACGAGGTTATCGTCCTCAGCCGCAGCCCAGCCGTTGTTGAAGGGCTGCCCAAAGAAGTGCAAATCGAAGGTTGGGACGCGCGCACCGCCAAGGGCTGGGGACATCTGGCTGACGGCGCAGGCGCGATTATCAACCTCGCGGGCGAAAATATCGCAGGTGAAGGATTTTTGCCCGCAAAGTGGACAGACGAACGCAAAAAACGCATCCTCGAAAGCCGTGTGAACGCGGGCAAAGCCGTGACAGAAGCCGTCGAGCAAGCGCTAAAAAAACCAGGTGCGGTGATTCAAGCCTCGGCGGTTGGCTACTATGGCCCGCGCGGGAGTGAAGAAATCACCGAAGAATCGCCGCCGGGGAGCGATTTTTTAGCGAAAGTGTGCCTCGATTGGGAAGCATCGACAGCGCCCGTCGAGCAAATGGGCGTTCGCCGCGCGGTGATCCGCACCGGGATTCCGCTGAGTTTTGAAGAAGGCGCATTGTCACGGATGGCGCTGCCGTTCAAATTGTTTGCAGGCGGGCCACTCGGCAGCGGCAAGCAGTATTTCCCCTGGATTCACCCCGCCGACGAAACTGGCGCGATTCGCTTTCTGGTCGAAAATTCTAACGCCAGCGGCGCATTTAACCTGACCGCGCCGAATCCGCTGACCAATGCACAGTTCAGCCACGTGCTGGGTAAGGTGATGCAGCGGCCCTCGTTTATCCCGACTCCAGCGTTCACCTTCGAGATGGCCTTTGGCGAAGTCGCATCACTGGTGCTGACCGGACAGCGCGCCGTGCCGAAACATCTGCTGGAAGCGGGCTACAAATTCCAATATACCGACGCGGAAGCCGCCCTGCGCGATCTATACCGCTAAACGGAATGGCGCTCCCGAAATTCTGAATATGCGTCACAATAGAGAGGCGTTATTCAAAATTAAAGGAGCGCTTTATGTTAAATTTTAATCCCTGGGACACCGAAAAACTGAAAAAACACAGCCTCGATTCGCGCCAGTTTATCGACTTCCGGCAATCGACGCTGCCCAATGGAATGCGTATTATCGAAGCCTACAATGGCAGCGGCTTAACGTTCACGGTGCTGCCGGATCGCGGGCTGGACATCTGGACGGCGCATTATAACGGGATTCCGCTAACCTGGATCAGCCAGGGGTCGCCCCACGCGCCAGATTTTGGGATGCTCTGGAAGCAGCAGTTCAACGGCGGCCTGCTGACGACCTGCGGCCTGACCCACGTTGGCCCGCCGGAAAACGACGATCTGACAGGCGAGTGGCGCGATATTCATGGCCTGTACAGCCGCTTGCGCGCTTACAACGTCAGCGTCACGGGCGAAGACGATAATCTGACGCTGAATTTAAGCGGCACGGTCAGCGAAAATGTGCTGTTTGGCGAACAGCTTCGGCTGACGCGCAATATCCGCATCACCCTCGGCAAGCCACAGATCGAAATTTCGGATACCGTCGCGAACATGGGCGATGAGCCGTCGCCGCTTATGATTCTGTATCATTGCAATCTCGGTTATCCGCTGGTTTCCGACCACACACGGCTGCACACGGCGGATCAAGGCGTTTACCCCCGTGATGACGCCGCGCGTCCTGGCTACGGCACGTGGCCTGATTACGCCGCTGCTGTCCCCCGCTATGCCGAGCAGGTTTTTTATCATCACGTCAAACACGCCGGAAAAGACGCTGCCGGACGCGAACTTTCTACCGCCGCGCTGCTGCAAGAGCGCTGGGGGTTAAAATTTGAATGGGACACGCGGACGCTGCCCTATTTGTGCCAGTGGAAAAACACCCGTGAGGGCATTTACATTTCAGGGATCGAACCCGGCAACTGCGTCCCCGAAGGCCGCAACGCCTCGCGCCAGAATGATCGGCTGGTGATGCTCGAACCGGGTCAGCAGCACGATTTTTATCTTCGTCTCACGGTGCTGGACGGTGTGGAAGCCGTCGAAAACTTGAAGCAGCAAGTGAGCCAATTGCAGAGCAGCGGGAGTCCGGTTGCGGCCTGCCGTCTGGACGATTACGCGCGTTAAGACTACAATCGGCGGCGATTTATTGTTAGCAAAGGGTTGTTTTATGCGCCAATGGATCGCCGTCTTTTCACTTTTACTGTTATGTTTGTCTGGAATCGCTGTTCTCGCCCAGGATACGGGTTTGATCGCCGATGGCACAACCGTCGTCAGTCAACTGGATGCTTATGGGCAGGAAATCAAGATCGTGAAGGGGGTTCTCATCAACCAGGGTGAGACTTCATTTAACAATATCAGCCTGACCGCCCAGGTCTATGATGCCAATAATGAGGTCATCGGCGAGGGTTTTGGCTTTCCGGTCAAAGCCTGTGGCGAAGCCCTCCTGCCAGAGTTCACGATGCGACCCGGAATGACCGAATTTTTTACCGTCCCGCTGGATATTTTCGAGCCGGATGCCGCGATTGACCGCGTCGAAATTACCCCTCAGGCGGTCTCGACGGAAACTGATGAATCAGCTTCTCAGCCCGCATTTCAATCTGGCATCACCGTCGTCACCGAGCGCGAGGTCGTCGCGGTAGAGTGGCTAGACAACGAAAATTTACTTTTTAGCTCCGGCTGCTGGCGTGACGTTTTCAGCAATCGAAGCTGGTTTGAGTACAACGTGCGCTCCGGCATCCAGCAGCCCACCGAACACCCCAGAGCCGTCGAAATCACTGATGCCTTACGAAACACCATTGATCTGACTGACTCGCTGTTCTTTAACCGCTCATTTTTCACCTTCGCGCCTGGGCAGCGCCGCGCCGTTTATCAGACTGATCTCAATACCCTGGTGACGGCGGAAGCAGACGGCTCATTCCCGCGTGTACTCTATGACCGCCTCTATAATATTTCGCTTCAGGGCATCAACTTTGTGCAGGATGGTGTTTTTCTGGCCTATTATCATGGTGGGTATGGCGATAACGTGCTGTATCTCACCGCGAATGCCAACGGTCAGCAGCTCAGTCAGCACCCTGCCATCAGCCTACCATCCATGATTGTGCCGGGAGTCGCGCCGAACGGTCAGCGCATCATCATCGCCGCCGAAATTGATGGTATAACCGGCTATTACCTGCGCGCGACCAACACGGAATTTAGCGAACTGCTGTTTGAAGCCGAGCCGCCGGGGAACAACTGGCCTGCGCCACTCTACAACATCACCCAGGATGCCAAACGGTCTATTTACATCGCGCGCCCTGTTGATGGCGAAGCGCGGTTGCAATGTTTTAACCCCGACTCGCGCAATCTGCATGATCTGACCTCGCTCCCGCTGAACCTGGAAACCGACGAGCGTGGCTGGATGTGGCTGTCGCCGGATGGAAGCAAAATTGCGCTGGCGGCAAACGGGCTGCACGGCGGTCTGTGGCTGATTGACCTGAACGAGTTTGCAGCGTGCGATTAAAGACTTCCAGCCTTCTCGAAGCGGCGGCGCTTGTGTTGATTTTGCTGCTGGCAGCGGCGCTGCGCTTCGGCTGGTCGGGGGTTAATTCGTTCGCATTTGACGAGGCGCGTCTCAGTTTAATCTCGCTGGAGATGGCGCGCGGCGGAAAATTCGCCGATTTGGGAATGCCGTCGTCCGTCGGCGTTCCTAATTTACCCGCTGCCGCCTGGATTTACGCGATCCCTTATTTTTTTTCGCCCAATCCGCTCATCGCCACGCAATTTACGGGCTTATTGAGCTTGGGCGCGGTGTTCGGCGTGTGGCTGCTGGCACGGCGCGGTTGGGGCGCATGGGCAGGGCTGGCGGCGGCGCTCTACATGGCGGCCTCGCCCTACAGTGTTCTCTATTCGCGGAGCATCTGGGCGCAAAATTTGCTGCCCGTGCTGACATTAGCCTGGGGATGGGCAGGATTTTTAGGCGTGTCGCGGAAAAATCGGCTCGCGATTGCCGCCAATATTTTTCTCGCGGGCTTTATTTTTCAAGTCCACTTCGCCGGAGCTGCGTTGGCGCTCGGCTCGCTCTATCTGATCGCGCGCTACGGCTGGTGGCGGCGACCAGCACCTATTTTGATCGGCGGCGGGCTGGCGCTGCTGGCACTTCTGCCGTTTGTTACACGAGTCCTATGCTGTGCGCCGGAAGTAGTTGACCAATTTCGTAATGCGCTTGGCGGGTCGCCGCAAATCGACGGAATCGGCTTTCAGGAAACGGCACGTCTGGCCTATGGTTCTGATTGGCAATATTTGTCCAGTGGCACACGCATCATCGATTTCTCGCCTGACCTAACCGGGTTGGTCGGCATCTGTGTGGCAATTGGTTTGATCGTGGGGGTGATCGCGATTTTTCGGATGTTGACCACGATTGTAGGGGTGCAGCGCGCTGCGCCCCTACGCGAAAACGATTTAAACAATAATTCCTCCTTGATTCTCGCCGAAATCACGCTGATATGGCTCATCGCATCGCCGCTGTTTTTCGCGCGCCATACCACGCCTGTGTTTATCCATTACCAACTGGCATCGCTGCCTGCGATTGCATTGGTGATTGGCGCGGGGACGGCGCTTATTAAACGGCGCTGGTGGCCTCCGCTGATTACGCTTTTAATCATCATAGCGGCCTACCAATGGAGCATGGAAATCCGCGCCAGCCTGAATCATGCTGAAAATTTCGCCACGCCGGACGGCCTGGGGACGCCGCTGGAGATCACGCAAAAAGCCGCCAACAGCGTGCCGGAAAATACGCCCATTTTATTTTTCACGCACGGCGACGACACAAATGTCAACGGCGAAGCGGCGGTTTTTGACGTGCTGTGGTGGGGGCGCGATCATCGCATCTTCAACGGCGAATCGCTGCTGATTTTGCCGCCCAATCCGGCCTATCTGATGGCGACCCTCGCGCCCTTCCAGGCCTGGGAAGAAATCGAAGCCGCGAATCTGGCGCAAAATATTCAAATGGTTGATCGCCGTGAAGATGAAGGGCCGGGTTTTGTCGCCACATTTTATGACGGCGAATCCGTTCCAGCGGGCTTCACATCGATTCAACCAATTTTGTTTGCCGATGGCGCACAGCTTGAAGGCTGGAAGGCGCGCATGGTCGGGCCACGTTTGCGTATCTCGACCCTATGGCGCGTGTTAGAATCTCCACCAGCCGGAACGTATCAACAATTTCACCATCTGCGCAGCGCCGAATCGCTCGAAGGCGAACCGTTGAGGATTTCGGATGTGCCAATTTCGACTCACGATTGGCAGATTGGGGACAGGCTGATCGTTATGGGCGATTTTTTTGTCGATCAGCAAGCCGAATTCTGGGTCGATATCGGGCATTATACGCTGCCGGATGTGACCCGCATCCCACGCGCAGACGGCACGAGTGACAGCGCGCGTTTAGGCCCATTTAACCTCTCGTAGAAAGTTTCAGTATGTCGAACCTCGCATTTGGCCTCGTCATGGCCTCCGCTTTCACTCACGCAATCTGGAATTGGCTGGCAAAACGCGCTGGCGGCGGCACCGCCTTCATGTGGCTGTTCAGCACGCTCTCATCGCTGATTTATTTCCCGCTGGTGGTCATTCTCCTGCTGCGAGATCATCCGATTATTGGCTCGGATCAAATTATTTTTCTGATCGGGACGTGTGTGCTGCATCTGGCATACTACACGCTGCTCACGCGCGGCTATCAGGTGGGTGATTTATCGCTGGTGTATCCGCTTTCGCGCGGCACTGGGCCGATGATCTCGACGATTGGCGCGATTTTTTTGCTCGGTGAACGCCCTACAATTGTTGCCGTGATCGGCGCAGTGATGGTCACGGTAGGCGTATTTATCCTCACAGGCAACCCCTTTGCTCTCGCCAAACGGCAAAATTTACCCGCCGTAATTTATGGACTGCTGACAGGCTTAACCATCGCCGCTTATACGCTCTGGGATAAACAGGCAGTGAGCGCGGTGATGATTCCGCCGCTGATCTTAACGTGGGTCAGCGGGCTTTCACGGGTGCTCATGCTCATGCCCTTCGCGTATCGGCATCGCGATGAAGTATATACAGCCTGGAAAAATCATCGTCGTGAGGCTTTTGGGATCGGCATCCTCGACGCTTTATCCTATATTTTATTTTTGATCGCCCTGGTTTTCAGCCCGGTCAGCTATATGGGGCCAGCCCGTCAGGTCAGCATTTTATTTGGTGCGCTCTTAGGGACTCAGTTATTGGCTGAAGGCGATGCCCGCCGCCGTTTGATCGCCGTTGCCGTCATGATGGTCGGGCTGATCTCGCTGGCGTTGGGATGATCGCCCAAAAATTCCGGCGATTATCCCTTTATTGCAGGTTCGGGCGACTCGGCGAGTCGCCCCTACACAGGCGGGATAATCCACAAAATTCTCCAAATGCTCATTTGCATCGGCTCTCCATGCTCCCTATAATCATTTTGAGTAGGTAACGGCGAGAGAAATAATAAAGTTAATGGCTGATCGTTTTAACGTCTCCGATGTTTTTATCTCGTACTCGCGTAAGGATGCCGAATTTGTTCGCCGTCTCACCGACGCGCTAAAAGCCCAGCAGCGCGAAGTCTGGGTTGATTGGGAGGACATCCCGCCGAGTGTCGATTGGTGGTCAGAAGTCCGGGCCGGAATCGAAGCGGCGGATACGTTTGTTTTTGTCATTTCGCCGGATTCCGTCATTTCTGACATCTGCCGGAACGAAATCGACCACGCGCTCCAGAATAACAAACGCTTTGTGCCGATCCTGCTGCGCGATGTTGTTGACCCCGAACAGCAGGCCAAAGTTCACCCCGCCATCAGCTCCCACAATTGGATTTTTTTCCGCGAGGCCGATGGCTTCGAAAACTCGTTCGCGCGGCTGATTAAATCACTGGAAACCGACCTCAATCACGTGCGCGAACACACGCGGCTGCTCATCCGTGCGCGGGAATGGGACTCGCGAAAACGGGAAGTCAGTTTTTTGCTTGGCGGCACAGAAGTGCAGGAGGCCGAAGTCTGGTTGGCTGAGAGCGGTTCGAAAGCCCCCAAAGCCACCAATCTGCACACCGAATATATTCTGGCAAGCCGTCGAGCGCTGATCCAACGGCAGCGTCGTTGGTTTATGGCAGTCAGCGTTGCCCTGGTTGTCTCGGTGGCGCTGGTGATTTTGTCGCTATTCCTTGCGAATCAAGCCTCCACACAGGCGTCGATTGCGCTCAATAACGCGATGACCGCCACGATTGCCCAGGGGCAAGCTGAAATTGAAGCTAATCGCGCTGCCACTCAAGCCGATATTGCCGTCAATAACGCGGTGACAGCGACCATTGCGCAAGGGCAGGCTGAAATTGAGGCCAACCGCGCCGCCACCCAGGCCGCTATCGCCCAAAATGCCGCGACGGCTGAATCGAATGCCCGTGCCACCAGCGTCGCCAACGAGCAGCTTGCCTTGAATAACGCCGCCACCGCCGTAATTGCGCAGGAGCAGGCGGAAATTGAAGCCAACCGCGCCGCAACCGCTGCTGCTAATGCGCAAATCGCAGCGACGGCTGAAGCGAATGCCCGCGCCACCAGTATCGGCAACGAACAGCTTGCGCTCAATAATGCTGCGACTGCTACAATTGCCCAGGGACAGGCTGAAATTGAAGCCAATCGCGCCGCGACCCAGGCGGCCATCGCGCTCAATAACGCGGCAACCGCGACAATTGCGCAGGGGCAAGCTGAAATTGAGGCCAACCGTGCCGCGACCCAGGCCGCTATTGCTGTCAATAACGCAGCGACGGCGACCATTGCGCAGGGACAGGCACTTTTTGAAGCAGACCGTGCGGCAACCGCAGCCGCTAAAGCTCAAATCGCCGCTACTGCTGAATCAAATGCCCGCGCCACCAGTGTCATCAACGAGCAGCTTGCCCTCGACAACGCCGCCACCGCCACCATTGCGCAGGGCTTGGCGGTGGTGGAAGCAGACCGCGCGGCGACCCAGGCAGCATTGGCGATCCAGAATGCGGCTACAGCCACGATTGCGCAGGGGCAGGCCATCAACGAAGCGGCTACCGCTGAATCTGCGCAGGCAACCGCGATCCACAACGAAGCGCTGGCACGCGCCCAGGCACTTGCCGTCAACGCCGACCAATTATTTGACGCCGGGAATCCTGATCTGGCGATTGCCTTAGCGCTGGAAGCCAGCAAGCTCAATCCCGAACTGACGCAGGCGCAGCGTTTATTAAATCGCGCCACGCCGTTCAGCGCCCGCTTGAATCTGCCGGGGTCGAGCGCCAATCTGAATCGATTCAGCCCGGACGGGCGCTATTTTGTCGCGCTGTCTGATCCG
>Ga0268299_1002522_pt1 | contig 21407 bp, 16 predicted proteins | sample NOBtaG_FD_193484 | JGI IMG/M metagenome (GOLD analysis project Ga0268299, IMG submission 193484) | Activated sludge microbial communities from bioreactor in Nijmegen, Gelderland, Netherland - NOB reactor | ecosystem: Engineered > Bioreactor > Aerobic > Activated sludge | place: Netherlands... | reverse complement strand
CGGTCCACCGCCCTGGTGAGCGTGGGGCTGCAGCTGAGCCGCGCCGGGGTGGAGGTCTGGGCCGTGGGACCGCCGGGCTCACCGCTCGGCTCCTTTTCCGATGCCCATCGCAGCATCGTGGGCGGCGCGCCAGTGGTGGCCGCCGGTTTGGCCGAGCTGGTGGACGCCGACGACGGCACGCCCCGGTTCCTCCTGGTCGACGACATCGACCTACTGGAAGGGCCGGTGCTCGACGCCGCCCTCGGGCCGCTCCTGGCGGGGGGCCAGCGGTGGGCGGCATCGACCGCCACACTGCGTGGCTACAGCACGAACCCGATGATCATGGAGATGAAGAAGGCGCGCACCGTGCTGTATCTCCAGCCCCCCGGGTCCCGCGAGGTCCAGGAGGTGACCGGCGTGAACCCCCGCCTTCGGCCAGGGCTCGTCGCCATCCCCGGCCGTGCTGTGCTCGTCGCCGGCCGTGTCCCCCGCGTCGTCCAGATCGCCCGACCCCCCGGCGAGCGCCCGGACGGATGGGCGTAGCACCTAGCCCGGCGGCGGGACGGGACCGGCGGGCCTCCGCACGGCACCCGCGGACCTGGAGCCGAGGTCGCCCCGCTCGGCCCCAGATCCACAGTACGGGTGTCATCGACTCCCGGCCTGAGGTGGCCCTGGCGCGGAGTGAGGGGCTCCGGTTGGGGGATCAGCGCCGGAGGTCGAACCTCCCGGGGAACCGCACGACGATTGGGGTCGACACGGCGGTCACTGATCCTGCAGCAGCGGCCCACATCCTGTCCGTGTCCCCCGACACGTTCGCCCGTTGTGATTCGGTGACGAAAAAGCCGGTGCAGTCGCCGGGCCCGGCTCGCCGTCCGGCCGCAACCGTGCCCGCTACTGGATGCCGTGGTCGAGGGCGTAGCGAACGAGCTCCTGGCGGCGGTTCAGGTGGAGCTTGCCCAGGATGTTGCGCACATGGTTCTCCACCGTCTTGGGTGAGATGAACAGCGTCTCGCCGATCTCGCGGTAGGAGTGGCCCCGGGCGACGTGCTGGAGCACCTCCCGTTCCCGGTCCGACAGCGGCTCGGCGCCACCGGCGGCCCGGGCCACCCGGCGGAACTCGCCCAACACCAGGCTGGCCAGGGTGGGGGAGAAGACCGGCTCACCCTGGGCCGCCCGCCACAGGGCGGCCCGCAGCTCGTCGGGCGGGGTCGACTTGATCAGGTAGCCGCTGGCTCCGGCGGCCACCGCATCGAGCAGGTCACGCTCGGCCTCCGACACGGTGAGCATCACGATCGTGGTCTGCTCCCCGCACTCCCGGGCCACCCGGATCCCGCCCCCGTTGGGCATGTGGAGGTCGCACACCACCAGGTCGGGCGACGTCTCCCGGATCACCCGCACCGCGGTGTCGGCGTCGCCCGCCTCGCCCACCACCTGGAAGTTCTCCCCGAGGTCGGCCCGCACGCCGGAGCGCCAGATCGGATGGTCGTCGACCAGCACCACCTTGACGTGGCTCAGCCACCGCCGCCCGTCGCCGCCCGCGGTCATCGCCATCCCCCGTCGCCGAAAGGTATAGACACGGCCCCATCATGCCAGACCCCACCCACTCCAACTTTTCATCCAGGACACCGCCGGTGACGGCCACGATGAAGAGTCGACGACCCGACCCGACTTTTCATCCACACCGCCGCCGGTGACGGCCCGGGTGAAAAAGTTGGCGGAGCGGTCAGACGTACAGGCGGATCTCGGCCCCCCGGCCGGGTCGGCTGTCGACCTCCACCCGGCCCCCCACCTCGGCCATCCGGCCGCGGATCGACCGGGTCAGGCCCTGGCCCTCGATGGCGGTGGCGGGGTCGAACCCGCTGCCGTCGTCCTTGACCGACACGAACAGGCCGCCCTCGTCGGTCGGTTCGGCGTAGACGGTGGCCTTCGAGGCCGAGCCGTGCTTCACCGCGTTGGTGAGGGCCTCGCCCACGGCAGCGGCCACCCGGGCCGCCACGCCATCGGGGGTCGACGGGGGCAGGTCGGGGGCCAGCACCACCTGGACCGCCAGGCCGTAGCGCTGCTCGGCCCGGCGGGCCGCCGCCCGCAACCCGGCCCCCAGGTCGTCGGCGGCGCCGTCGGCGGCACCCGAACCGGCACCCGCACCAGGCCCGAAGCCGGGGCCGGCGGCCGATGCCGGGCTGCCGAACAGGTAGTCCCGCAGCTCTCGCTCCTGGGAGCGGGCCAGGCCCACGAGCTCGGCGTCGCCCGAGCGACGCTGGATCACGGCCAGGGTCTGGAGCACGCCGTCGTGCAGGGTCCGGGCCACCTCCTCCCGGGCCCGGTAGGCCGAGATCGACCGGTCGGCCTCGGCCAGGCGGTGCAGCAGGTAGCCCATCACCCACCCGCTGAGCGACAGCAGGATGACGGTCGAGAGCCCGGTGAAGGTGGCCCGGCCCCAGCTGGCGTAGGGGAGCAGGCCCACCAGGCGGGCCAGCCCCATCCCGGCCCCGGCGACCACCGCGGCCCGCCGGCCGCCGGCCACGGCCACGGCCCCCACGGCCCCCACCACCCAGATCGAGGGCAGGGTGTTGGGGTGGTCGACCGAGCCGTGCACCCAGTTGTCGGCCAGGAGCATCAGGGTGCCCAACCCGATCTCGGCCAGCACCACCACCGGCCGCACCAGCCCCTCGGGGCGGCGGCGGTAGGCCAGGCTGAGCCCGGCGGTGAACGCCACCGCCGACCCCACCAGCAGGTAGCCGATCAGCGGCCGGGCCACGGCGTCGGGCTGGCCCCGGCGGGTGAGGTGAACCCCGGCGAACACGGCCCCCGCCCACGCCACCGTCAACCACCGGTAGGCCAGGAGCCCCTTGAGCAGGCTACGCCGCGTCGGCGGCGACACCCGGGCCGCCGTGAGCCGCAACCATCCCCCGGCGGTCACGGCCCGGCCGGGCTCAGGCGGTGGCGGCGGCGGCCACCGAGTCCAGCAGGTGCTGGGCGGTGTCGGCCAGGGCGCGGCTGGCCCGGTTGTCCGACACCGACAGGATCTCGGCCCGTGCCCGCTCCACGAACCCGCCCGCCACCTCGAGGGCCCGGGGCACGGCCGGGCTCTGGCGCACCAGCTCGATGGCGGTGAGCCGGTCGGCCTCGGTGAGCCCATCGAGCAGGAGCTCCCGCAGCTTCACCCCCAGCGGGGTGGACAGGGTGTAGATCACGGGCAGCGAGTACACGCCCTCCAGCATGTCCTTGCCCGCCGGCTTGCCCAGCTGCTCGTCGGTGGCGATCACGTCGAGGATGTCGTCGACGATCTGGAACGCCATCCCGTACAGCTTGCCGAACTCGGTGAGCCGGTCGATCGTGGCCCGGTCCCGCCCGGCCACGATGCCTCCGATCCGTGTGGCGGCCGAGAACAGGCTGGCGGTCTTGCCTGCGATCGACGGGTAGTACTGGTCTTCGGTGCGGTTCACGTCGTACAGGGTCTGCAGCTCGGCCACCTGGCCCCGGCACAGGTCGCCGATCGTGCGGGCCAGCAGCCCGGCCACCTCGTTGCCCAGGCTGGCGGCGATCTCCGACGCCTTGGCCAGCAGGAAGTCTCCCGCCAGGATGGCCCGCAGGTTGCCCCAGCGGGCGTTGACGCTGATCACCTGGCGCCGCATCTGGGCCTCGTCCATCACGTCGTCGTGGTAGAGCGAGCCCACCTGCACCAGCTCCACGGCCACGCCGCCCCGCACCACGTCGTCGTGCACCGGCTCGCCGTCGGGCAGTCCGGTGGCCGCCGCCGCCACCGTGAACAGGGGACGCTGGCGCTTGCCGCCCGCCTTGATGAGGTGGGAGGCGATCTCGGACAGGTACTCGTCACCCTCGATGCTGACGGTCTCCAGCAGGCAGGCTTCGATCCGTTCCGAGTCGGCCGCCGCCGTGGGCAGCGTGGAAAGGGGTGTCGTGGCCACGGCTACAAGGTAGGCCACCAGGCAGGCAATGGGGCCAACCCCGGGACGCAACGGCCCGATCCGGTGTGAACGTCACGTGAAACGGCGCCGCCGCGATGGCGTGCCCCGACCCGGTCCGGTCTAGGTTGGACCCAATGGCCCCGGAGTCGGCCGGTATGCGGGCCGGTCGGGCGAGGGGGCCCCGGTAGGAGGTGCACCAGCACACAGATGGTTCGACAATCCCGCCAGAGTCGAACGCCACAGGCGCTCAGCATTCGCGGCCAATCTGCCGACCATGTGACGGTTGGCCGCAACCCCTTTTGGCAACCCCCCGAAATACAACCCAGGTCGCTCCGAGTAGGCTGATAGCAACTCTCCTACCCACCCTTACGGGAGGAATCAATGTTCGAACGCTTTACGGATCGTGCACGGCGGGTCGTCGTGCTGGCGCAAGAAGAAGCACGGCTGCTCAACCACAACTACATCGGCACCGAGCACATCCTTCTGGGCCTGATCCACGAGGGCGAAGGCGTCGCGGCCAAGGCGCTGGAGTCACTCTCCATCTCGCTGGAGGCGGTACGCAGCCAGGTGGAGGACATCATCGGCCAGGGAGGCTCGTCACCGTCGGGCCACATCCCCTTCACCCCCCGGGCCAAGAAGGTCCTCGAGCTGTCCCTGCGGGAAGCCCTGCAGCTCGGCCACAACTACATCGGCACCGAGCACATCCTCCTCGGCCTCATCCGTGAGGGCGAGGGCGTGGCCGCCCAGGTGCTGGTGAAGCTGGGGGCCGACCTGTCCCGGGTTCGCCAGCAGGTCATCCAGCTCCTGTCGGGCTACTCCGGGCCCACCGGCTCGTCGTCCACCCCGCCCGAGGGCGGCTCGGGCAAGGCCAGCAGCACCACCGGCGGCTCGGGCCAGGACGCCCCGTCCGGCTCGCTCATCCTCGACCAGTTCGGGCGCAACCTCACCCAGCTGGCCCGGGAGAAGAAGCTCGATCCGGTGATCGGCCGGGCCCGGGAAGCGGAGCGGGTCATGCAGGTGCTGAGCCGGCGCACCAAGAACAACCCGGTGCTGATCGGCGAGCCTGGCGTGGGCAAGACGGCGATCGTGGAGGGCCTGGCCCAGCAGATCGCCAACGACGACGTGCCCGACACCCTGCGGGGCAAGCAGCTCTACACCCTCGACCTCGGGGCCCTGGTGGCCGGCAGCCGCTACCGGGGCGATTTCGAGGAGCGCCTCAAGAAGGTGCTCAAGGAGATCAAGACCCGGGGCGACATCATCCTGTTCATCGACGAGCTCCACACCCTGGTGGGGGCCGGTGCCGCCGAGGGCGCCATCGACGCCGCCTCGATCCTCAAGCCCATGCTGGCCCGGGGCGAGCTGCAGACGATCGGTGCCACCACGCTCGACGAGTACCGCAAGCACCTGGAGAAGGACGCCGCCCTCGAGCGGCGGTTCCAGCCCATCAAGGTCGAGGAGCCCACGGTCGAGCACACGATCGAGATCCTCAAGGGCCTGCGGGACCGGTACGAGGCCCATCACCGGGTCACGATCACCGACCAGGCCCTGGTGGCGGCGGCCAACCTGGCCGACCGGTACATCTCCGATCGGCACCTGCCCGACAAGGCGATCGACCTGATCGACGAGGCCGGCTCCCGGCTCCGCATCAAGCGCATGGCCACCCCGCCGGCGTTCAAGGAGCTGGAGAACGAGCTGGCCGGCGTCGTGGCCAAGAAGAAGGAGGCCGTCGAGGCCCAGAACTTCGAGGAGGCCGGCCGCCTGCGAGACACCGAAAAGGAGCTCCTGGGCAAGCGGGAGGCGATGGAGACCGAGATCCGGGCCTCCGGGGTCGACCTGTTCGACGAGGTCAATGAGGAGTCGATAGCGGAGGTCCTCTCCATCTGGACCGGCATCCCGGTGTACAAGCTCACCGAAGAGGAGACCGAGAAGCTCCTCCGTATGGAAGACGAGCTGCACAAGCGGGTCATCGGCCAGAAGGACGCCATCCGGGCCGTCTCCCAGTCGATCCGGCGCACCCGGGCCGGCCTGAAGGACCCGAAGCGTCCCTCGGGGTCGTTCATCTTCCTCGGCCCCACCGGTGTGGGCAAGACCGAGCTGGCCAAGACGCTGAGCGAGTTCCTGTTCGGCGACGACTCGGCCCTGATCACGCTCGACATGTCGGAGTACATGGAGAAGCACACCGTGTCCCGCCTCGTCGGCTCGCCTCCCGGCTACGTCGGTTACGAGGAGGGCGGCCAGCTCACCGAGGCCGTGCGGCGCAAGCCGTTCTCGGTGGTGCTGTTCGACGAGATCGAGAAGGCCCACCCCGACGTGTTCAACGCCCTGCTCCAGATCCTGGAGGAAGGCCGCCTCACCGACAGCCAGGGCCGCACCGTCGATTTCCGCAACACCGTGCTGATCATGACCTCCAACCTCGGCACCCAGGACCTGCGCAAGGCCACCCTGGGCTTCACCCGGGGCGACGAGGCCGTCAGCTACGAGCGGATGAAGGAGAAGGTGAACGACGCGCTCAAGGTGCACTTCCGTCCCGAGTTCCTGAACCGGATCGACGAGACGATCGTGTTCCACGAGCTGAGCCGGGAGGAGGTGACCGAGATCGTCGACCTGATGATCAAGCGCACCGCCGACCAGCTCGAAGGCCAGGGCCTGGGGCTCGAGCTCACCGTCGACGCCAAGCACTTCCTGGCCGACAAGGGCTACGACCCCACGATGGGCGCCCGCCCGCTGCGCCGGGCGATCCAGCGCTCCATCGAGGACGTGCTGTCCGAGAAGCTGCTCTACAAGGAGTTCCGCGCCGGCCAGATCATCGTGGTCGACGTGGGCACCAACGAAGACGGCGTGCGGGACCTCACGTTCACCGCTCACGAGGGCTTCCAGCCTCCGCCAACCCCGGAGCTGGCGTCCACCGGCGAGTGATCCGACCCCGGTCCGTTCTGACGAGGCCCGTCCCCTCTCGAGGGGGCGGGCCTCCGCCGTTCTCGGGCCGGTGTCCAGAGCAATCCGCTTGACGGGCCGGCAGGCCATCCATAGCGTCGGATGGAGAGCGGTGTGCAGTCGTGCGGTTCGGGGCAACGTGGACGATGGCCCGTCCAGGGTCGGGAACACCCGTCCCCCGGCTGCCTCGGGACCTCCGTCGCCGGCGACCGTTGCCGGTCGTGGTGGTGCTGGTGCTGCTGGTGCTGGCGGCCGAGCTGACCGGCCTGCTTGCGGCGGCACCGGCCGGAGCCCAGGAGGTCGGGGCTCCGGTGACGGTGGACGGACCCGGCCCGTGCCGCCGGATCGGGGGCGACTGGCTGGAGCCCGGCTACTGCGAGCTCACGGCCCCGCTCGTGGTGGGGCCGGACGATCACCTCGTGCTGGCCGTCGGGGCGTTCGTGCTCGGCCCGGTGGAGGTCGAAGGCCGGCTGGAGGTGCGGGGCGGGACCAGCCTCGTGTTCTTCTTCGGGGAGCTGGTCGTTCGAGGCCTGCTGGCGGTGACCGACGGTGGGGTGGCCTACGTGGCCGGCGGGGCCGAGAGCCCGGGCGGGGTGGGGTTGTCGGGCGGCGGCCGGATGGAGATCCTGAGCGACGGCGGATCGGTGAGGACCACCGGCCGCTTCGACGTGGCCGCCGACGGCCGGCTCGACGTGTACGGCGTGTTCGACAACCAGGGTGACCTGACGAACCTCGGTGTCCTGGCGGTGTGGTGCAGCGGCGTCCTGTCGGGATCGGCGCCGAGGGAGGTAGCGGCCCAGGTCCAGGACTGCCAGCCGCCCGAGATGTCGCTGGTGAGCCGCACGCCCACCGACCGCACCGGCTGGAACCGGGGGTCGGTCACGGTGGTCTGGGCCTGCGTCGACCAGGGGTCGGGCGTGGTGGCGGAGCGGGTCACGGTGGTGATCGGCGGCGACGGGGCCGGCCAGTCGGCGTTCGGGGTGTGCACGGACCTGGCCGGCAACACGGCCACCGCGGTGGTGACCGGGATCAACATCGAGCGGCCGGCGCCCCGGACCCGCCGTCAGCCCACGCCTCCGGTGGTCGTTCATCTCCCGCCGGCGGCGGCCCCGCCGGCCCCGCCCGCCCCGCCCGCCCCGTCGCCCACGGTGCCGGCCTTGCCCTCGCCGACGGCGCCGGGCTCGGCGCCGCCGGCAGGCTCACCCGGGGCAGCCTCGCCGACCGGCATCCCCGACGCCCTGCTCCCCGGCCCTTCGATCACCGACCCCGTCTCCAGCCCCGATCCGGCGCCGCCCGCACCGGACACCACGGCGGCTCCACCGGCGACATCGGCCGTCGTTCCGGCCCCGTCCGCCCCGACCGCCCCGGCCGTGACCGCCCCGTCTACAGCCGCCACGGCTGCTCCGTCCACCGCCGGTTCCGTCCCGCCCCCGGCCTCGGGGGCCACCGTCACCGCACCGTCGAGCCCGACGGTCACCGCCCCGGCGGCGGGGTCGGCGCCGCCCGCCGCGGCGTCGACCGTCCTCGCCACCCCGTCGGACCCCGCCCCCACAGCGACCGCCGGGTCGTCCACCAGCTCTGTCGCTCCGGCCGTCACCGGGGCGATGGTGGGAGCGGCTACCACCACCACCCAGGCGATCACGTCGATCGCCTCGCCCCCCGCATCCGGCACCGGAGGGGGTGGTCCGCCGGGATAGGGTTGCCAGGTGCTGCTGATCCGACGGATCACCAGGGGGAGGGCGGCAACCCTGACCCTGGCTCTCTTCGCCCTGCTCACGCTGGCCGGCTGCCGGGCCAGCGTCGACGTGGTGGCCCGGGTGGCCGAGGACGGGTCGGGCACCGTGGAGGCCACCGCCACGCTCGATGCCGAGGCGGCGGCCGCCCTGCTCGACCTCGGCCTCGACTCGAGCGGCATGCCGCTGGGCGACCTCTCCCAGGCTGGCTGGGTGGTGCAGCCGCCGGAGGTCGACGGGGCCGGGAACACCGTGATCAAGGCGACCAAGGAGTTCGGCACGCCCGAGCAGTTCGCCCAGGTGATGGGTGAGCTCAACGGCCCGGACGGCGTCTACCGGGACTTCACGCTCACCCGCACCCGCCGCTTCGCCCGGGTCGACTACGAGCTGGCCGGCCAGCTCGACACGAGCCGGGGGCTGGAGTCGTTCTCCGACCCCGAGCTCGACGCCGCCCTCGGCCGCTCGGCCAGCGCCATCGCCGTCGATGACTACGAGGTCGATCCCGGCGCCATCACGCTCAGCTTCGACGTGGTCGTCCCCGGCGCCATCCAGACGTCGACCCCCGGGGGCGTGGTGCGGGAGGGCGAAGACACCACCGAGGTGTCGTGGCAGGCCACGCTGGCCGACGGCGAGGCCACCGGCGTTGGGCTGCTGTCGGTGACCCGCCAGGTGGTTCCCCGAGCCCTGCGGGGCCTGGCCGTGCTCACCGGGGTGCTGGCCGTGCTGATCGTGTTCGCCCGGATCCTGCGCATCGTGCTCCCCGACCGCCGCCGCCGGCCGCCCCGCCGTCACACCAGCTCGATCCGCCCCCTCGATCCCCGGGCCGCCAACCTCAACCGGGAGCCGCCGGTGCAGCTCCCTCCACCGGGTGAGGACGGCCACGGCTGGGTGGTGGTGGACGGCATGGGCGTGCTGTTCCGGGAGACCGACCCGGTGGAGAACCTGCTGATCCCGTTCGCCCGCCAGATGGGCAGCCCCCGGACCGACGTGGAGATCCTGGCCCGGGCCCGCGCCCTGCGGCTGGGCCGGATGACCACCGGTGAGCTGTGGGCCTCGCTCGGCGTCGCCGGCGACCCCGAGGAGCTCGACGCCGCCTACCTGGCCCAGCACCAGTTGTCGCCGGGGGTGATCCGCTATCTGCGCAGCCTGCGGGAGCAGGGTGTGCGGCTGGCCTGCATCACCGACGACGCGGCCACCTGGAACACGAGGCTCCGGGTCAGCCACAGCCTGGAGACCCTGATCGAGCTGTGGGTGGTGAGCGGCTCCGTGGGGGCGGTCAAACCCGACCGGTCCCTCTACGAGGTGCTGCGCCGCTTCGCCCAGGAGCCCCCGTCCCGCATCCTGGTGATCGACGACGACCGCACGATGCTCGATGCGGCCCGGGCCATGGGCTACGCCACCGCCTGGTTCACCAGCACCGGCACCCGCGACGAGGCCGGCGACCATCAGGTGATCCGCAGCTTCGAAGGGGCCGCCGACGACCTCGTCGACGACCGCCTGTGAACGCGGCGGGGATGGAGCCCCTCGTCGTCGCGATGAGGTCTTGACCGGACCCCGTACTGTCACAGGGCTTCGTTAGGGTCGTCGCATGGCTCGACCGAAGCGAACGTACCGGTGCCGCAGTTGCGGCGCGTCCCCCACCACCTGGGCCGGGCAGTGCCCAGCCTGCAACGAGTGGGCCACGGTGGAGGAGGTGACGGGGGCCGAGGCCCGGATGGTGGCCCTGGCCGGGTCGGGGGGCGCCGGCGGGGCATCGGTGCGGGCCCTGGCCGATGTGGGAACCGGCGCCGTGTTCCCGGCCCCCACCGGGGTCGACGAGATAGACCGGGTGCTGGGCGGCGGGCTCACCCCGGGATCGGTGTCGCTGCTCGGCGGTGAGCCCGGCGTCGGCAAGTCCACCCTCACCCTCCAGCTGGCGGTCTCGGTGGCGGCCCAGGGGGCGTCGGTGCTGCTGGTGGCGGGGGAGGAGGCACCGGCCCAGGTGGCGGCCCGGGCCGCCCGGCTGGGGCCCCTGCCCCCCACCCTGGCCGTCCTCGACGACACGTCGGTGCCGGCGGTGGTGGCCGCCCTGGAGGCCGTGCGCCCCCAGGTGGCGATCGTCGACTCGATCCAGATGGTCCGGGCCGACGACGTCGACGGGCCTCCGGGCTCGGTGAGCCAACTCAAGGCGTCCACCGAGGCCCTGATCGCAGCGGCCAAGCAGCTCGGCGTGTCGGTGATCCTGGTGGGGCATCTCACCAAGGACGGATCCCTGGCCGGCCCCCGGGTGATCGAGCACCTGGTGGACACCGTGCTCACTTTCGAGGGCGATCGGGCCGGCCAGCTCCGCTACCTGCGCACGGTGAAGCACCGGTTCGGGCCCACCACCGAGGTCGGCCTGTTCGAGATGACGGGCGGCGGGTTGGCCGCCGTGGCCGATCCGGCCGGGCGGTTCCTGGCCGACCGTCAGGCCGGTCTGGCCGGCTCGGTGGTGGTGCCGGTGCTGGAGGGCCGCCGGCCCATCCTGGTGGAGGTGCAGGCGCTGGCGGTGGAGGTGTCGAACCCGCCGGGCCGGGTGGCCGTGCAGGGGGTCGACAGCCGCCGCCTGGCCATGCTGTCGGCCGTCATGGTGCGCCGTATGGGGATCCCGGTGAACCGCCAGGACGTGTTCGTGTCGTGCGCCGGCGGAGCGGTGGCCAAGGAGCCCGGGGCCGATCTCGGCCTGGTCCTGGCGCTGGCGTCGTCCATGCTGAACCGGCCCTTGCCTCCCGATCTCGTGGTGTGCGGGGAGGTGGGCCTGGGGGGCGAGCTACGGGCCGTGCCCCAGCTCGACCTGCGTCTCCAGGAGGCGTACCGCCTCGGTTTCCGTTCGGCCGTCGTACCCTCGTCGGCCGGCCGGGGTCCCACCGGTATGGCCCTCACCCGGGCCGCCACCGTGGCCGACGCCGTGGCCACCATCCGGTTCGGCGCCAGCCCCCTGTAGGCCCTGGCCAGCGCAGGTAGGGGCCGCGGCCCGGCCGGTGGTAGAGACGCCCACGCGTGCGTCGGCACGTGTCGTCTACCATGCATCCATGGATAGTCGGGTCGACGGGGCGCTGCTCAGGGCGATGGCGCAGGTCGCGCCAGGTTCGCCGCTGCGGGCCGGGCTCGATCGGATCCTCCAGTCGGGCCGGGGGGCACTGATCGTGATCGGCGACGGGCCCGAGGTGCTCAACATCTGCTCCGGGGGCTTCCTGCTCGACGCCGCCTTCACCCCCCAGCGGCTGTCCGAGCTGGCCAAGATGGACGGCGCCATCATCCTCGCCGCCGACGCCAGCCGGATCGCCCGGGCCAACGTCCACCTGGTTCCCAACCCCAACGTGCAGACCTCGGAGACCGGCACCCGGCACCGGACGGCCGAGCGGGTGGCCCGGTCGCTCAACATCCCCACCGTGGCGGTGTCGGAGTCCCGCCAGGAGATCCAGGTCTACGTGGGCGACCAGATGCACCACCTCTCGTCGGCCAGCCGCCTTCTGGAGCGCTCCAACCAGGCCATCCAGACCCTGGAGCGGTACCGGGCCCGGCTCGAGCTGGTGTCGCAGAACCTGTCCGCCCTGGAGGTGGAGAACCTGGTGACGGTCCGGGACGTGCTGGAGGTGCTGCAGCGGGCCGAGATGGTGGTACGGATCTCGATCGAGATCGAGCGCAACCTGGTGGAGCTCGGCTCCGACGGCCGTCTGGTCCGCCTCCAGATGGAGGAGCTGATGGTGGGCGTGGCCGACGACCGTCGCCTGCTGCTGATGGACTACGTGGAGCCCGAGCTCCTGAGCGACATCGACACGGCCATGGACACGCTGACCTCGCTCGACGACGACGACCTGTTCGACGACGAGGTGCTGGCCAAGATGCTCCACATCGGTGGCTCCGACCTCGACGCCAACGTGGAGGCCCGGGGTTTTCGGCTCCTGTCCAAGCTGCCCCGGGTCAACGAGACCGTGGTGGCCCGGGTGATCGACCGGTTCGGCACCCTGGCCCGGGTGCTGCGGGCCACCACCTCCGAGCTGGAGGCGGTGGAAGGGGTGGGCCCGGGCCGGGCCAAGGCCCTCAAGGAGGGCGCCGGCCGCCTGGCCGAGTCGTCGATCCTGAACCGTATCTGAGGGTTCCCGAACCCGCAGGGTTCCCGCTAGCGGGACCGGAGCTCCAGCTGGGCCCGGTCGAGGATGTGGTAGCGCCGGTCGCGCTGCTCGATCCAGCCCAGGCGCACGAACGAGGCGATGGCCTTGTTGACCCGCTCCCGGCTGGCCCCCACGATGCCGGCCAGCTCCTCCTGGGTGACCGGCAGCGAGAAGTCGTCGGCCTCGCCGGCGATCTCCAGCAGGCGCTTGGCCGTGCGCCCGGTGACGTCGAGGAACACCGAGTCGGCCAGGACCCCGTCCATGTTGCGCAGGCGCTGGGTCAGTAGGCCCACCACCCGCCACAGCTGGGCCGGCTGCTCGGCGTAGAGGCGGCGCAGCGGGGCGTAGGGGATGGCGATCACCTCGGACGGCTCGAGGGCCCGCCCGTCGGTGGACCGGTTCTGCCCGTCGAACAGGGGCATCTCCCCGAACAGGTCGCCCTCCTCCATCAGGGCCACCACCGACTCCCGCCCGTCGATCGAGCGGTTGACCATGGCCAGGCGGCCGCTCACCACCACGAACAGCTCGGTGGGCTCGTCGTTCTCGTTGAACAGGAGGTCGCCCCGGGCCAGGCGCCGTTGGGTGCTGGCCGCCGCCAGGTCGGCCAATGTCGCTGGGTCGAGATCCTGGAACAGCTCGACGGCTTTGATCTGCTCGACGTCAACCATTGGCGCAACGGTAGACGAAGCGGCGCCCAGTTCCCCGACCGTCGGGTGGCGAAAGTCACGCAACCGCCAACCGGACCGGGCCGCTCCCGCCGGGCTGCAGGCGCCGGGGCCCGGCCCGGTAGGGTCTGGGGCGATGGACCTGTGGGGCGTGGTGGTGGCCGGCGGCGGAGGAAGCCGCTACGGCGGGCTGAAGCAGTTCGAGCTGCTGGCCGGCCGCCGCGTGCTGGACTGGTCGATCGCCGCCCTGGCCCCGGTGTGCCGGGGCGTGGTGGTGGTCGTCCCGGCGTCGGTCCTGGCCGGGCCGCTCCACCTGCCGCCGCAGGCGACCGCCGTGGCGGGAGGTGACACCCGTTCCGGCTCGGTCCGGGCCGGGCTCGACGCCCTGCCGCCCGCCGCCTCCCATGTGCTGGTGCACGACGCGGCCCGCCCCCTGGTGACGGCGGCCGTCGTGGTCCGGGTGCGCGACGCCCTGGCCGCCGGCGCCGTGGCCGCCGTGCCGGTGGTACCGGTGACCGACAGCCTGCGGACGGTGGACGGGCGTCCGGTGGATCGCGGCGGGCTGGTGGCGGTACAGACCCCCCAGGGATTCCAGGTCGACGTGTTGCGGTCGGCCCACGGTGCGGGCGACACCGCCACCGACGACGCCAGCCTGGTGGACAGGTTGGGCCTCACCGTCGTCCATGTCGAGGGAGACCCCGCCAACATGAAGATCACCGACCCCCACGACCTGCGGATAGCAGAGGTGTTGCTGCATGACCGTTGAGCCGGCTCCCCCCACCGGCCTGTCACCCGAGTCACCACCGCCTTCCGCCCCCGCCGCCCCGCCCCCGCTGGGTCTGCGCGTGGGCCAGGGCTTCGACGTGCACCCGTGGTCCGACAACCCGGCCCGCCCGCTCGTGCTGGGCGGCCGGGTGTTCGACGGCTACCCGGGCCTGGCCGGGCACAGCGACGCCGACGTGATCGCCCACGCCTGCACCGACGCCCTGCTGGGAGCGAGCGGCCTGGGCGACATCGGCAGCCTGTTCCCCGACGACGACCCGGCGCTGGCCGGCGCCGACAGCGTGGTCCTGCTGAGCCGGGTGGTGGCCCATCTGGCCGGCCGGGGCTGGGCGCCGGTGAACATCGACTGCACCGTGGTGCTCGACGAGCCCAAGATCGCCCCCCACCGCCACGAGATCGAGGCCCGGCTGACCGCTGCGGTGGGGGCCCCGGTGACGGTGAAGGGCAAACGGACCGAGCAGCTGCCGGGGCTGGCCGGAGGCGTCCAGTGCTACGCCGTGGCGCTGGTCATACAGGACCGGATGGAGCAAGGATGGTGAGGGTATGAGCGCCGCTCGCAACAGCCGGGCCGGGTCGGGCCGATCCGGTGGATCGGGTCGACCCTCCGGGTCGGGTCGACCCGCTGGCCGGCCGGCCCCGGGCCGGGCCGCCGGCACCCGCGGCGCGGCCGCTGGTGGATCGGGGGCCCGCGGGTCGACCGCCGCCCGTGGGGGCGGAGGCCGGGGTACAGCCGGCCGGGGCGCTTCGGCCGGCAGGCGGTCGGCCGCCCAGTCCCGGGGCCTGGGCGGGGAGCAGGTGGAGGGCCGCCACGCCGTACGGGAGCTGCTGCTCGCCGGCAACCGCCGCGTCCGGGAGGTGCTGGTGGCCGACGACAACGAGCCGGCCCCGATCTTGGACGACATCGCGGAGCTGGCCCGCGAGCTGAACGTCCCCCTGCGGCCGGTGACGCGGCGCCGGCTGGAGTCCGAGGCCGCCACCGCCGCGCCCCAGGGCGTGCTGGCCCGGGCGGCCGCCCTGCCCGAGCACGACCTCGATGAGCTGGCCGCCGGGCCGGCCCCGTTCCTGCTGGTGCTCGACGGCATCACCGACCCCGGCAACCTCGGCGCCCTCCTACGGACGGCCGAATGCGCCGGGGTGACCGGCGTGGTGCTGCCCAGCCACCGGTCGGCCCACATCACCCCGGCCGTCACCAAGGCGGCGGCGGGGGCGGTGGAGCATCTCCCCCTGGCCCTGGTGGGCGGCGTCCCGGCCGCGCTCAGCCGGCTGTCCGACGCCGGCGTGACCACCGTGGGTCTCGACGCCGGGGGCGACCGGTCGCTGTTCGACCTGCCCGACCACGCCGCCGGGCCGATCGCCCTCGTCCTGGGAGCCGAGGGGCGGGGGCTGGCGAAACTGACCCGTCATAGAGTCGACATGCTTGTTGCGATACCGTTGTTGGGGCGTCTCAACAGCTTGAACGTAGCTGCTGCGGCCGCCATCGCATGTTTCGAGATCGTTCGACGCCGGCAGGGTACGCCCGCCGGTCCGAGGTCGATGGGCGAGCCTGACCCGACCGGTTGATTGGGGAAACGAGTGAGTGAGGCCAGCTACACCGCCTGGGACGACAACCTCTATGCGTGGCCGCCGCCGGAAGGGTGGTACCAGGCCTCGGACGGCCGCTGGTGGCCCGCCGGGTACGGCCCGGCCGAGCGGTCGTCGGCGCCCGAGGGCCCGGCCCCGGCGGCCGAGGCGGCGGCGGTGCCCGGCGCGGATGGCCCCGATCCCTACGATCAGCGCACCTCGGCCATCCCTGCCGGCGGCCTGGCGGCGGCCGCTGCCCCGGGACCGGTCGAACGGGCCGAGGCCGAGACCCGGCGACGGGTCTTCGACGAGCTGCCCCCGATCGACGACGTGTTCGGCGGCATCGATCCCTACGCCGACGACGAGGAGGCGATGCCGCCCACCCCGCCGACGGACGCCTCGGACGACGGTGAGCTGCCGGCCGCCGAGGGCGGCCCTCCGGGCCTCGCCGGCAACGGCTCGCTGATCAGCCCGCCCGTCGTGCCGCCGTCTCCGTCGTCCCTGCTGGGCGGTACTGGCATCGGCAACGGCTCGGCCCCGCCCGCCGACTCTCCCGCCTTCGACGAGGCCGTCACGGTGTTCGCTCCGTCGTCGTCGTCGCTGTCGCCTCCATCTCATCCCGAGCCGGTCGACGACGATCCCACCGGGCCCATGGCTGGCAGCCCGGCCACCACGCCCGACCCGTCTCCTGCCCGGCCGGCGTCCGGCGCCGGCCCGGCTCGGCCGCCGGTGGAGGAGTGGGCCGCCGCCACCACGATCCTGCCCCGGGGCGACGACAGTGCCACCACCCAGCTCGACCTCGACGCCCTGGCGGAGGCGGACCGGGCTGCGTCCGGCGCCGGGGCCTCTCCGGTGGTCCAGGCCGGTCAGCGCGCCGGCGGCTGGGGGGCCGATGCTGACTGGCCCGACGACGAGGACCGGGCACCTCGGCCCTTCCCGGCGGAACGGCCGGCGGCGGCCGGCGGCGGGGCGGCCGCCTTCCATCGTGAGCAGGGCGGTCCCGACGACGGGCCGGCGGATCGTGCCGGCGGTTACGGTGACGTCGGGCTCGGGGACGCCCCCGCTCCCCGCCGGTGGTGGCCCCTGGTGGCCATCGGCCTGGCCGTGCTGGTGGCGGCGGCCTCGATCGGGGGGTACTTCCTGCTCAGGGACGACAGCCAGAGTGCCGCCACCAACGGCGGCGACCCGGCGGGCGAGGGCGGCCCTCCCGGATCGTTCGCCAGTCCCTACCCGTTCGGCAAGGTGGTGGTCGTCTACTACAACGACGAGGCCACCGGCGAGCAGCGCCGGTGGGTGATCCAGGTCCTGGCTCCGGTGGCCGACGCCACCGAGCAGCTGGTGGGTGCCGGCACCGCCTCGGCCCCCGGTCAGGGCGAGGTGCTGGCGCTGGCCCGGGTGCGCATCACCTACCAGTCGGGCCCTGAGCCGGGCTCCCTGTCCGACCTGCGGTTCAAGGCGGTGGGTGGCGCTCCGGGCACGGTGTTCGACGCCGCCGCGGCCTGCCCCGCCGGCATCCCGCTCGACGAGGCGGCCCAGGTGGAGGTCCTCGCCTCGGCCGAGGGCGAGCTGTGCTGGCGGGTCCCTCAGGCGGAGCTGGCCACCCTCAAGCTGGCGGTGGAGGCCGAGGCGGCCGACGGGACGGTGCACATGGAGCTCAACGCCCCCGCCGGCGGGTGACGGTTCCGCCGTCGGGAGCCGAGACGAGCCCGAAGTCGGATTCGAACCGACGACATCTGCTTTACAAGAGCAGCGCTCTGGCCAACTGAGCTATTCGGGCCTGGCCCCACCATCAGGTGGTTCACCGCTAGTGTACGAGCCGAGCATCTCGTCGTGGCGCCGGGGCGCCGCGGGGGTGCGTCCCTCGGTCGAGGGTCCCCTTCGCAGCACTCCGTTGTCCCTAGTCTTGAGAGCCAGGAACCGGATCACGTGAAGCCCGCATCGCAGGGAGCTGAGCATGCACGCAGGTGAACAACTCGGGCTCGACGATGGCTCGCTGGCCGGTCGGGTCGGGCTGGTCCGGGCCCTGGTGCTGATCGGCGTGGCCCTCGTCATCGGAGGCCTCCTGGTGTTCCGGGGCCTGGACTCCGGCACCGGCACCGTGGCGGCCGGCCCCGACGCCTCCACCGCGGCCGACGATGGCGCCGGGTCCGACGAGGGCAGCGTCGACGACGTGGGCGCCACCCCGGGCGACGACACCGGCGGCGAGGAGAGCCCGGCCGCCCTGTCCACCGCCTCCACCGCCTCCACCGCCCCGGCGACCACGGCGGCCGCCGCGAGCGAGGCCACCCCCTCCACCACCGCCCCGGCCACCGCCAGCACCCCGTCCACCTCCGCCGCCCCGTCCACCACGGCCGCCGCCGGCGACGCGGCCGACACCACCGTGCTGGTGCTCAACGCGGCGTCGGGCAAGGGTGTGGCGGCAGCGGGAGCGCAGATCCTGAAGGACGCGGGATACACCGTGATGGCGCCGAAGAACGCCAACGGCCCGAGCAAGTCGAAGATCCTGTACACCAAGGGCAACGAGGCGGCGGCGGAAGCAGTGGCGGCGGTGTTCGATGTCGACCCCGCAGCGGTGGTCGGCCCGTTCGACCCGGCCAAGTCCCCCATCGCCTCGATCGGCGATGCAGACGTCATCGTCGTCATCGGGACCGATGGCGTCATCAAGACCTCGTAAGCGCCGCCCGTCGTCCCGCGATCCCATTCCCGAGGCGGAGGCGGCCGAGGAGGCCGGGGCACAGGGCGCGCCCCGGGTGGCGTTCGCCTTCGACAAGTTCCGGGGCACGGCCACCAGCGCCGAGCTGGCCGAGGCCGGCGCCGCAGTGGCCGAAGGCGCCGGGTGGCGGTCGGTGGCCGTGCCCCTGGCCGACGGGGGCGAGGGTTCGCTGGCCGCCCTGGGCGGCCCCAACCGGTTCACCACGGTGGCCGGCCCCCTGGGCGACCCGGTGGAGGCCGGGTGGCGGATGGAGGGCCGGGTGGCCTGGATCGAGATGGCCGCCGCCTCGGGGCTGCTGCTGGCGGGAGGGGCCGCCGGCAACGACGCCATGGCGGCCGACACCACCGGCACCGGCCAGCTCATCGCCAACGCCATCGAGGTGGGGGCCCGCACGATCTACGTGTTCCTCGGCGGGTCGGCCACCACCGACGGGGGCTGGGGGGCGGTGCGGGCCATGCCCCCGGCGGCCCGGATGAAGGAGATCGAGCTGATCGTGGCGTGCGACGTCCGCACCCGGTTCACCGACGCCGCCGACGTCTTCGGCCCCCAGAAGGGCGCCTCCCCCAGCCAGGTGGCTCTCCTCGGGCGCCGCCTCCAGCGCCTGGTGCAGGTGTACCGCGACACCTACGGGGTCGACGTGGAGGCGATCGACGGGGCAGGCGCCGCCGGTGGCCTGGCCGGCGGGCTGCTCGCCCTGGGCGGCCGGATCGAGCCCGGTTTCGACGTGGTGGCCGAATCGGTCGGCCTCGACGAGCACCTCCGCACCGCCGCCCTGGCCGTCACCGGTGAGGGCTACCTGGATGCCGAGTCGTTCAACGGCAAGGTGGTCGGTGGCGTGGCCGGGTGGGCGGCCGAGGTGGACGTGCCGGTGCTGGCGATCGTGGGCGACCGCGACCCCGACGTCGAGCCACCCCCGGGCATCGAGGTGGTGTGCCTGGCCGAGCGCTACGGGCTCGACCGGGCCCTGGCCGCTCCCGTGGCCCTGGTGGCCGAGATCCTGGCCGACTACCTGGACCCGCCGGGCTGACCGCTGGAGCCCGAAGGGCTCCCTCAGTCGGTCCCCGAACGGCCCCGGCGGCCCCGGATGTCGCCCCGGCGAAGGAGGAACAGCCCGATCACGCCCAGGCCGATGAAGGCCAGCAGGATCAGGGCCAGGTTCACCAGCCCGATCACGATGTGGATGGCCAGACGGGCGATGATCAGGGTCAGCACGGCCAGCCCGGTGCCGACCAGCAGGATCACCGGCAGGGGGACCCTCGAATCGGATTGCGGCGCCATCACCTCACCGTACCGCAGCGTGTGGACTTAGCACTCGCGCCGGTAGAGTGCTAACACGATTCTCGCGTCCCGCAGACGCGCTCTCGATCCACACCTGAACCGACACCTTGGAGGTCGTCACCTGATGGCGAAGACCATTACGTTCGAAGACAACGCCCGGCGCAAGCTGGAGGCCGGTATGAACACCCTGGCCGACGCCGTCCGGGTCACGCTCGGCCCGAAGGGGCGGAACGTGGTGCTGGCCAAGAAGTGGGGCTCCCCCACCATCACCAACGACGGTGTCTCGATCGCCAAGGAGATCGAGCTGGAGGATCCGCTGGAGCGGATCGGCGCCGAGCTGGTGAAGGAGGTGGCCAAGAAGACCGACGACGTCGCTGGCGACGGCACCACCACCGCCACCGTGCTGGCCTGGGCCATGGTGCGCGACGGCATGAAGAACGTGGCCGCCGGGGCCAACCCGATGAGCCTCAAGCGGGGCATCGAGGCCGGCGCCGCCGCCGCGGTGGACGCCATCCGGGGCATCGCGGTGGAGGTCGACGACAAGGAGCAGATCGCCCAGGTCGCCTCGATCTCGGCCAACGACCGCACGATCGGCGAGCTGATCTCCCAGGCCATCGACAAGGTGGGCAAGGACGGCGTGGTGACCGTCGAGGAGTCGAACACCTTCGGGATGGACCTCGAGTTCACCGAGGGCATGCGGTTCGACAAGGGCTACATCTCGCCCTACTTCATCAACGACACCGAGCGGATGGAGGCGTCGCTCGACGACCCCTACATCCTGTTCGTGGGTTCGAAGATCAGCTCGGTCCGTGACCTGGTGCCGATCCTGGAGAAGGTCATGCAGGCCGGCAAGCCGCTGGTGATCATCGCCGAGGACGTGGAGGGCGAGGCCCTGGCCACCCTGGTGGTCAACAAGATCCGGGGCACCCTCAACGCCGTGGCCGTCAAGGCCCCCGGGTTCGGCGACCGCCGCAAGGCGATGCTGCAGGACATGGCCATCCTCACCGGCGGCCAGGTGATCCTGGAGGAGGTGGGCCTCAAGCTCGACTCGATCGGGATCGATCTGCTGGGCCGGGCCCGCAAGGTCACGATCTCCAAGGACGAGACCACCATCGTCGACGGCGGCGGCGACGAGGCCGACGTGAAGGGCCGGATCGAGCAGATCAAGGCCGAGATCGACAACACCGACTCCGACTACGACCGGGAGAAGCTGCAGGAGCGCCTGGCCAAGCTGTCGGGCGGCGTGGCCGTGCTCAAGGTCGGCGCCGCCACCGAGGTGGAGCTGAAGGAGAAGAAGCACCGCATCGAAGACGCCGTCAGCACCACCAAGGCCGCCATCGAGGAGGGCATCGTGTGTGGTGGTGGGGTCACCCTGTTGCGGGCCCAGGAGGCGGTGTACGCCGCGGCCGAGAAGCTGGAGGGCGACGAGGCCACCGGTGCCCGCATCGTGGGCCGGGCCCTGCAGCAGCCGCTGCACCAGATCGCCATCAACGCCGGCGAGGACGGCGGCGTGGTGGTCGATGCCGTACGCAACCTGGAGGGGTGGAACGGCTACAACGCCGCCACCGCCACCTACGAGGACCTGAAGGCGGCCGGCGTGGTGGATGCGGCCAAGGTGACCCGGTCGGGCGTGCAGAACGCGGCGTCGATCGCGGCCCTGTTCCTGACCACCGAGGCCGTCGTGTCCGACGCCCCCGAGA
>Ga0268299_1002521_pt1 | contig 21415 bp, 24 predicted proteins | sample NOBtaG_FD_193484 | JGI IMG/M metagenome (GOLD analysis project Ga0268299, IMG submission 193484) | Activated sludge microbial communities from bioreactor in Nijmegen, Gelderland, Netherland - NOB reactor | ecosystem: Engineered > Bioreactor > Aerobic > Activated sludge | place: Netherlands... | reverse complement strand
ACCAATCCCGCGGTGGCGCGCGCGCAATGCGAGCGTCTCATCGATCAGGGCGCCCACGTCATCACGGGTTGCTTCGATTCGGGGCAGACGCTGGCCGCCGCCCAGGTGTGCGAGCAGAAGGGAATTCCGTTCGCCGTGGCGATCGCCGCGGCGCCGGCACTGACGGAGCAGGGCTACAAGACCGTGTTCCGGAATTTTCCCACCGGGCCGATGATCGTGACCGACTCGCTCAACCTGCAGAAGGAGCTGTTCAAGGTCACGGGCAAGACTCCGCAATCGATGGTGATGATCCACACCAACGACACCTACGGCACGAACACCAAGGACGCGTTCGTGCGCCTCTTTCCCACCTTCAACATGCCCTACAAAGTGCTGGAGACCATCGCCTACGATCCGGCCGCGCGCGACCTGTCGGCCGAGATCCGCAAGGCCAAGGCGACCGGCGCCGAGCTCGCGATGGTCCTCTCGCGCGTCAACGATGCGATCCTGCTGACGCAGGAGATGGTCAAGCAGCGCTGGCAGCCGATGGGCATCATCTCGGCCGGCCCCGGCTGGTACGAGAGCGTCTACATGACCACGCTCGGCAAGATCTCGGACGACGTGGTGAGCAGCGTGCCGTGGCACGATCCCAACAAGCCGATGGCCAAGCTGCTCGACAGCGTGTTCAAGAAGAAGTTCCCGGACCGCGAGCTCAACACCAACCACACCTATTCGTTCGAGGGGGTGCAGTTCGCGGTGGACGCGTTCAAGCGCGCGGGCTCCACCGAGCCGGGCAAGCTGATCGAGGCGCTGCGCAAGACCGACATCAAGGACAACGTCGTGACCGGGCCGGGCGTGCGCTTCGACGCCAAGGGGCAGAACCCCGACGTGAAGATGTCCGCGATCCAGAACCGCGGCGGCAAGAATCTGGTGATCCTGCCGCTCGCCGCCGCCCAGACCAAGCCCAACTGGCCGATGCGGGCCTGGAACGCGCGCGGTTGACCGCGGCCGACGCAACCGAACGCCCGGCCGCGACGGCGGCCGGGCGGGCCTTGTGTCGCCGGGCTCGGTGCCTAGACTGCGCCCGGCGTCGGCCGGGACGGTTCAGCGCGCGCCGACGGAACACGACATCGGGAGAGGCTCTATGACAACGACGAAATCGAATCGCCGCGGCGCGGCAATCGGCCGCCGCAAGGTGATGGCCGGCGCCGCCGCGGGCGCCGTCGCCGCGGTGGTGCCGCTCCGGCTCGGCCGCGCGCAAGCTCAGAAGCTCAAGATCGGCGCCATCCTGCCGCGCTCGGGCATCCAGGCCAATTTCGGCCAAGACAGCGTGCGCGGCATCGAACTGGCCATGGAAGTGCTGCCGGGCAAGGGCTACGCCGCCGTCGAGGTCGTCCACGCCGACAACGAGACCAAGGTCGACGTCGGCCGCGCCCAGGCCGAGAAGCTCATCGACCAGGGCTGCAACCTGATCTTCGGCTGCTACGATTCCGGCATCACCGCCGCGGTCGCACAGGTCTGCGAGCAGAAATCGATTCCGCTGGTCGTCAACGTGGCGGCCGCGCCGCAGATCACCGACGGCCGCTTCAAGACCGTGTTCCGCAACTTCCCGACCGGGCCGATGATCGCCTCCGACGCCTTCCTGCTGCAGAAGGAAGTGTACGGAATCGCGGGCAAGGCGCCGAGCTCGGCCGTGATGCTGCACGCCAACGACACCTTCGGCTCGACGCAGAAGGACGCGAGCGTGCGCCTGATCGAGCGTTTCGGCATGCCGTACAAATTCACCGACGTGATCAGCTACGATCCCACGACGCGCGACCTCTCGGCCGAGGTGCGCAAGGCCAAGAGCACCAATGCCGAACTCGTCTGGATCATCACGCGCCTCAACGACGCGATCATGATCGTGCAGGAGATGGTGAAGCAGCGCTGGGAGCCGATGGGCATCGTCTCGACCGGCCCCGGCCCTTACGACGACCCCTTCCTGAAGCAGCTCGGCAAGCTCTCCGACGACATCATCAACATGGTGCCGTGGTTCGATCCCAACAAGGCGATGTCGAAGCTGATGATCGCGGCGTGGGACAAGAAGTTCCCCGACCGCACGCTCAACACCTCGGTCTCGCACAGCTTCGAGGCGACCCTGATCGCCCTCGACGCCCACAAGCGCGCGGGCTCGGCCGAGCCGGCGAAGCTGCTCGAGGCGCTGCGCACGACCAACATCGCCGACAACGTCACCGTCGGCCCCGCCATCACCTTCAACGCCAACGGCCAGAACGAGAAGACCCGCAATTCCGCGATCCAGAATCGCGGCGGCAAGCTGGTGTCGGTGGCGCCGGCGTCCGCGGCGGTCGCCAAGCCGATCTGGCCGATGCGCGCCTGGAACGCGCGCTGAGGCCGCGACTTTAGCCGAGGGGCCGCGTCCGGCAAGGGTTCGGGCGCGGCCCGCGGCGCACCGCCGCTTCCGGGGGGAAAGTGGACAGCGTCACCATCATCAACGCGCTCGTGAGCGGGCTCCTGACCGGGCTGGTCTATGGGCTCAGCGCGCTCGGCCTCTCGGTCATCTTCGGCGTCATCCGCATCGTCAATTTCGCGCATGGCGAGCTGATGGTGCTCGGCATGTACCTGGCGCTGATGCTGTTCCGCTGGTTCGGGCTCGATCCGCTGTGGTCGGTGCCGATCGGCGCCGCCGCGCTGTTCGTCGTCGGCTACGCGCTGCAGCACTTCGTCGTCCGCCGCGTCGCCTATCTGCCGGACCACATGCAGTTCCTGCTGCTGGCCGGCATCGCCATCATGCTGGTCAGCGGCTGCCTGGTGGTGTTCGGGCCCGATGCGCAGGGCGTGCAGCTGCCCTATGCGCTCGATTCCTTCGCCATCGGCAGCCTCATCATCGACAAGGTGCGGCTCTACGCGGCGCTCGCAGCGATCGCGGTCGCCTCGGCGCTGCTACTGTTCTTCAAGTATTCGTCCACCGGCCGCGCCATCCGCGCCTGCGCCGACAACTACCTCGGCGCCAAGGTGGTAGGCCTCAATGTCGACCGGCTCTACGCGCTCACCTTCGGCATCGGCGCCGCGTGCATCGGCGCGGCCGGCTGCATCATCCTGCTGCTGGTGCAGGTGCATCCGTATCTGGCGCCGGCCTACACGCTGCTCGCCTTCGTCGTCGTCATCGTCGGCGGCATGGGCAGCCTGTTCGGGGCGCTGCTCGGCGGCATCCTCATCGGCGTTTCCGAGGAAATGGCGTCGGTGGTGCTGCAGCCCTCGCTCAAGACGGCGTTCAGCTTCGGCCTCTTGATCGTCGTGCTGCTGCTCAGGCCCCAAGGGCTGCTCGGCCGGGTCGTGCGATGAACGATCTCACCGTTTCGGGCCGCTTCGCGCTGGTCGTCCTCGTCGCCGTCCTCTTGGCGCTGCCGCAGTTCGCATCCGGCTACGTGCTGTCGGTCACGATCATCTGCCTCTATCTCTCCTTCGTGGGCCAGGCGTGGAACATGATGCTCGGCTTCGCCGGGCTGCTCTCGATCGGCCACGCGCTCTTCGTCGGCCTCGGCGCCTACACCAGCGGATATCTCTTCACCAAGCACGGCGTGCCGCCGGTGATCGGCGTGGTGGCGGCGGTGGCGATCGCGATGATCATGGGCTCGATCATCGGCTATCTCGGCTTCCGCTTCGCCATCGGCGGGGTCTATTTCGCGCTGCTCACCATCGCCTTCTCGGAATTCGTGCGTATCCTGCTCGATCACGCCAAGTTCCTGGGCGGCACCGAGGGCCTGTTCCTGCCGGTGACGCAGGAGAGCCGCCGCGGCGTGGATCTCGTCAACCTGCGCGGCGCGCCGCAGATGTACTACTACGTGATCCTGGCGCTCGCGGGCGGCGCTTTCCTCGCGTGCCGCGCGCTGCTGCACGGCCGCATCGGCTACTACTGGCGCGCGATCCGCGACAATCCCGAAGCGGCCGAAGCGGTCGGCGTCCACATCTTCCGCTTCCGCATGTACGCCGTCGTGCTCTCGTCCGGCATGGCCGGCATCGCCGGCGTCTTCTACGCCTTCTACTACAACAATCTCTTCCCCGAGCAGGTGCTCGGGATCGAGCGCTCGATCGAGATCACGCTGGCGCCCATCGTCGGCGGCGTCGGCACGCTGTTCGGTCCCATCTTCGGCGCCTTCATCCTGACCCCGCTCGGCGAATTCCTCACCTACGCCGTGGACGGCTTGAAGGAGAGCGGCATCATCGCCAAGAACGTCAAGACCGACGGCGTGAAGCTGATGTTCTGGGGCCTCGCGGTGGCGCTCATCGTGCTGTTGCAGCCCAAGGGTCTGTGGCCGTGGGTGTGCAAGCTGCTCGGCCTCGTCAAGCCGCCCGGCGAGCGGGGCTGAAGCCATGGCCGCCATGCTCGAAGTCCAGGGCCTGTCGAAAAGCTTCCGCGGCTTGCGCGCCGTGGCGGACGTCACGTTCAGCGTGCCCGAGAAGGGCATCATCGCGCTGATCGGCCCCAACGGCGCCGGCAAGACCACGTGCTTCAACCTCATCGCCGGCGCGATGAAGCCCGATGCTGGCCGCGTCAGGCTCGCCGGCAAGGACATCACCGGCTTCCGCGCCGACATCGCCTGCGATGCCGGAATCGGCCGCACGTTCCAGCTCGTGAAGCCCTTCCAGGATTTGACCGTGCTCGAGAACGTCACCGTCGGCGCGCTCCACAAGCACGGCACGGTGGCGGCAGCGCGGCGCGAGTCGGCCGGCTTTCTCGACATGCTCGAGCTCGGCGACAAGCGCCATATGCACGCCGCGAACCTCACGCTGCCGGACCGGAAGCGCCTCGAAGTCGCGCGCGCGCTCGCCACCCAGCCGCGCCTGCTGCTGCTCGACGAGGTGATGGCCGGCTTGAGGCCCACCGAAACCGACCGCATGGTGACGGTGCTGAAGCGGCTCCGCTCCGAGACCGGCCTCACGATCCTCTTGATCGAGCACGTGATGCGCGCCGTGATGGCGCTCTCGGACCGCGTGGTGGTGCTCCATCACGGCGAGAAGATCAGCGAGGGCACGCCCGAGCAGGTGACCAAGGATCCCGCCGTGCTCGAATGTTACCTCGGCGAGGGGGCCATATGATCCTCTCGGCCGAAGGCATCGATCTCTTCTACGGCGACGCCCAGGCGCTCGACGGCGTCTCGATCGCGGTGCGGGAAAAGGAGATCGTGGCCATCGTCGGCGCCAACGGCGCCGGCAAATCCTCGCTCATCCGCACCATCGCCGGCATGGAGCGGCCGCGCGCCGGCCGCGTCGCCTTCAAGGGCGCCGACATCACTGGCTGGCCGAGCCACAAGGTGTGCAATCTCGGCATCGGCCAGGTGGCCGAAGGCCGCCAGATCTTTCCGACGCTCACGGTCGACGAAAATCTCGAGGTCGGCGCCTATCTCCCGCGCGGCCGTGCCGCGAAAGCCTCGGCGCGCGAGAAGGTCTACACGATGTTCCCGCGCCTCGCCGAGCGCCGGGGCCAATATGCCGGCACCATGTCGGGCGGCGAACAGCAGATGCTGGCCATCGGCCGCTGCCTGATGGGCCAGCCCGAGCTCATCATGTTCGACGAGCCCTCGCTCGGTCTCGCGCCGACCGTGGTGCAGGAGGTCTTCCGCACCATCGAGCGCCTCAACCGCGAAGGGATCACGATCATCCTGGTCGAACAGAACGTGGCCGTGTCGCTCGCCCTCGCGCAGCAGGCCTATGTGCTCGAGAACGGCCGCGTCACCTTGAAGGGCACCGGCCGGGAACTGCTCGCCAACGACCAGGTGCGCCAGGCCTATATGGGCCTGTGACTTCCCGCCGCCGATTGCGGCATGGACAAGCCGGCGCCTTCATGCGGTGATGCGCTCGAAATCAGGCGGTGAGAGGCCGAATGCCGAGGCGCGTGCCGACCTCCGTGGTGCTCGAATCGCTTTTGGAGGATGCGCCGGGCGAACAAGTGACGCTCGCCTGGCTGCTCGAGCAGCTCAGCGAGCGGTCGTTCGGCATCGTGATGTTCCTGCTCGGCCTGTTGGCCATGATTCCGGGCGCTTCCGCCTTCATCGGCGTGCTGCTGGCCATACCCGCGATCCAGATGATGCTGGCGCGCCGCGCGCCGGCCTTCCCCGGCTTCGTCGCCCGCCGGCGCCTGCCCACGCGGCGGCTCGCCAAGCTGATCGCGCGCATCAACCCGGTTCTCCGCTGGCTCGAGCGCATCATCCGGCCGCGCTGGCCCACGCCGTTCGAGGCCACCAAGCGCGGCGTGGGCTTCGTCGTGCTGTTGCTCGGCGCCACGCTGCTGATGCCGATCCCGCTCAGCAACATCATCCCGGCGCTGGTGATCATGCTGCTCGCGTTCGCCTTCCTGGAGGAAGACGGGATCGTGCTATGCATCGCCTTGCTCGCGGCGGTCGTTTCGCTCTCGATCGCCGGCGCCACCGTGTGGGCCACCGTGCGCGGCATCGATTTCCTGGATCGGCTCTGACGCGGCGCCGTCAGGTTTGCGCCCGGGCCGGTTCGCGCCACGCCCACGTCACCGCCACGGCCATCAGCAGCAGCGTCGCGATCACCAGGACCACGACCCCGGACCAGCCCAAGGCGGCGTAAAGCGGGGCGGGGAGGATGCCGCCGACGCTGCCGCCGATGTAGTAGAAGAAGGCGAAGAGGCCGACGGCCGCCGAACGCCCGTGGGTGACGGACGTGGCGAGGAATCCGTTCGCCAAGGCGGCGATCACGAAGCCGCCCGCGGCCCCGAGCGCCAACCCGGCGATGATCGCCGGAAGCCACGGCACCAGGGTCAGCGCCGTCGAGGCGATCCACAGCGCCAGCGCCGCCACCGCCACCCTGCGCCGGCCGTGGCGCCCGACCATACGGCCGCTCATCGGCGTGACCACGACTCCGAGAAGATAGACGACGAAGATCGCGCCGAGCGCGCCGGGCGACAGCTCGAACGGCGGTGCGGCGAGATGGAAGTTCACGTAAGTGAACGCCGAGACGAACGCGAACAATATCCCGAAGCCGGCGGCGAACGTGGCGAGGAGACGCGGCGTGCGCAAATGCCGCCCCATCGCGCGGAACGAGGCAGCGAGGCCCGCGGTGGCCACGAACTTGGTCTCGCGCGGCAGGAACCGGAGGATCACGAGCGCCCCGGCGAGATCGATGGCGGCGAGGGTTCCGAATGCGGCCCGCCAGCCGAAATGATCGGCCACGATCCCGGCGACGAAGCGCCCGAGGAAGCCGCCGAACGCGCTGCCGGCAATGTAGAGCGCCACCACCGAGGGCACGTCGCCGGGCGGCCATTCCTCGCCGATATAGGCGACGGCGACGGTGAACACGGGCGGCAGCAGCAGGCCTTGGACGAAGCGCCACGCCACCAGCTCCCCGAGCGTGTCGCTGTTCGCGAGCATCAGCGTCGGGAAGACCAGCGCGAAGACCGCGGCGAGGATGATCCGCCGCCGTCCGAAGCGATCGGCGATGGCACCGGCAAACGGTGCCGCGAAAGCCACGGCCAAGGTGGTGGCGCTCACCAGTGCGCTGACCGCGGCCGGACCGACGCCGAACTCGGCCGCGAATGTCGGCAGCAGCGATTGCGGCGTGTAGAGCTGGAGGAAGGCGCAGAATCCCACCAGCGTCACGGCCAGCCGGCGCGGATCGTGCATGGGCGCGGTCTCCAAACCTCGTCGCTGACGCGCCGATCACCGTTAGCACGTATTCCCGTCCCGCGAACGGAAGACGGTGGCGTGGCGGCCGGCCGGCGCCATGCGTGTGCCTCATGGCTGGAGCCGAAGGCCGCCGCCCGCGGCCCCTTTACTCCGCCGCGCCGGCGGCGCAAATCGGGGACGGCCGCCTGGGAGGATTGCGTCATGCCCGTCGTCGACACCGAAACCGGAACGCGCGTCGATGAGATCGCGCCCGATATCTTCCGCATCAACACGCCGCTCGGCCATATCCCGGGCGGCTTCTCCTACAATCAATACCTCATCCGCGACGACGCCCCGCTGCTGTTCCACACGGGTCCGCGGCGCTTGTTCGCCTCCACCGCAAAAGCGGTGGCGACAGTCGTCCCGCTCGCGGCGCTGCGCTACGTCGGCCTCTCGCACTACGAGGCCGACGAGTGCGGCGCGCTCAACCAGTTCATCGCGGCGGCGCCCAACGTCACGCCGTTCTGCAGCAAGATCGCGGCCATGGTCGCGATCGGCGATCAGGCCGACCGCGAGCCCAAGCCGCTCGTGCACGGCGACACGATCGCGCTCGGCCGCCGGACGGTCTCCTGGGTGGACGCGCCGCATTTGCCGCATGGCTGGGAATGCGGCTACCTCTTCGAGACGACGAGCAAGACTCTGTTTTGCGGCGATCTCTTCACCCAGCCCGGCATCGGCGAGGTGCCATTGACCGGCGCCGACATTCTCGGGCCGAGCGAGGCTTTCCGGCACCGCTTCGACTACTTCTCCCACACGCGCAATCTCGACGCGCTGATCGAGCGACTTGCCGGGCTCGGCCCAAAGACGCTCGCCTGCATGCACGGCAGCGCCTGGGAGGGCGACGGCGCCGCGCTCATCCGGGCGCTGGGGAAATCGCTGGGCGATGAATCGGCGTAGGGTCGGGGAACCGCCCCAACGTATGCCGGGTTGCACGCGATCCGGCTAGAACTTCCCCGGCATGAACTGGCGCTCGCCGTTGGCCTTCTTTCCGGCCTTGCCTTCATGGCTGGCGGTGAAATTGAGCTCGATGAGGATGCCGTTGGGATCGCGCACGAAGAGCTGGACGATATCGGCCTCGGGCACGGCGAAGTGCCGCCAATCGACTTTGTGGCCTTCGAAACGGTCCACGAACTCGTCGTAGCCCTTGGCCGAGATGCTGATGTGGTCCACGCAGCCACCCACGGGACGGAATTTGCCCTCGGTGTCGTAGGCCGCGGCGCCGGCCAGCACGTGGATCATGGTCTGGCCGATCTGCAGCCAGCTTCCGGGAAATTCGAAGGGCGGGCGCTTGGCCAAGTTCATGCCGAGCACCTCGGTGTAGAACGAATTCGTCTTGTCGAGATCGAGCGTCCGGATCGCGACGTGGTTGATATCGACGAGGGGCATGGAACCGCTCCGTTCGGGCGACACTGAATGGCCTCGGATTAGAGCGAAACCGAGGGCGAAAGTCACCTGGGATGCGGCGCCGAATCCCGCGGCCGGCGACGCACGCCACGGCGCGAAACGCATCGCTCGCCTGTTGACGGGCCCGCGTCGCTGCGATTTCCTCTCGCGGTCGAGCATGCCGACCTGTCCGCCCAACCACGGACGCGACCCTGGCGTTACAACAAACGGCATCTCGCGACGGAGGAGTTGCCCATGTTCGCGTGTTTGCGCCCGGCGCTGGCCGGTCTCGCCGTTGCGCTTGCCGCGTCGGCGGCCGCCGCCCAAGAGAAACAGACTCTCACCATCGCCTCGGGCCAGGCCTCGACCGGCCTGCCGCTGCAGCAGCTGGTCACCAGCAGGTTCATCCCGGAGGCGACCCAGCGCCTCAAAGCGGCCGGCGTGGACGTCGCGTTCCGCGAGGCCTACGCGGGCTCGCTGCTCAAGCCGTTTCAGGTGCTCGACGGCATCAAGGACGGCATCGCCGATTTCGGCGTGGTGCCGGTGCTGCTGTTCGCCGACAAGCTGCCGCTCGAGAATCTCAATTTCGTCCTGCCGTTCGTCAGCAGCGATCCGGTGCTGATCGGGAAGGTGATGCGCAAGGTGCACGCCGCCCTCCCCGAAATGCCGGCGCAATACGATCGCTTCAATCAGGTGATCCTGGGCGGCACGGCGGGCGATTCCTACGAGCTGCTCACGACCTTCCCGGTGCGGAGCATCGACGATCTGAAGGGCCGCAAGATCGGATCGCCGCCCGGCATCCTGCCGTGGCTGCGCGGCACCGGCGCCACCGGAGTCCAAAGCAACATGATGGAGTATTACAACTCCACCAAGACCGGCGTGTACGACGGCTTCATCATGATCGCATCGTCCTTCCCCGGGATGAAATATCCCGAGGTGGCGCCGCACGTGACGCGAACCGGATTCGGCGCGATCTACACCGTGGCCCTCACCGTCAACAAGGGCGTCTATGCCAAGCTGCCCGATGCGGGGAAGAAGGCGCTGCACGAGGCGGGCGCCATCTGGGGCGAGGAGGCGGCCAAGGCCCAGGCGGCGGCCTATGCCGCGGGGATCGGGTCCGTACCCGGATTCAAAGGCCACGTTTACGACTTTCCGCGCCAAGAACAGATCCGCTGGGCCAAGGCGATGCCCAACATCGCCAAGCAATGGGCCGAAACCCTGGACAAGCGCGGCCTGCCGGCGTCCAAGGCGCTCGCCTTGTTCATGGACGAGATGCGCGCCGCGGGCGCCAAGCCGGCGCGCGATTGGGACAAGGAGTGAGCATGGACGGCAGGACCCTCGGCGAAACCCGCGATTCCTATCCGCTGACCGGCGCCGACATCGACGAATTCCGGCGCGACGGAATCGTCTGTCTGCGCGGCGTCTTCGATGCCGCAGAGGTAGAGGGCCTGCGCGCGGCCGTGGCCTGGACCATGGCCAATCCCGGCCCGTGGGCGATGAATTTCGTCGGCGACAAGACCAAGCCGGCCTTCTTCGGCGACGTGTTCGCCTGGACGCGCAACCCCGCCTATCGCGACCTCTGCATCAACCGCTACGCGGCCGAGATCGCGGGGCGGCTGATGGGCGCGAGGTCGGTGCGGTTCTATTTCGATCACCTCCTGGTCAAGGAGCCGGGCTCGGCGGCGCCCACGCCCTGGCACCAGGACGGGCCCTATTTCGCGATCAAGGGCGATCAATGCTGCTCGATCTGGATCGCGCTCGATCCGGTGACGCGCGAGACCGGCGCGGTCGAATATGTCCGCGGCTCGCACCGCTGGGGCAAGTTCTACGAGCCCGCCGGCTTCACCAATGACGGCCGACTCAAGAACGATGCGCTGGAAAAGGCGCCCGACATCGACGCCGAGCGTGGGCGCTACGACATCGCGTGCTGGGACATGGCGCCGGGCGACGTGACGGTGCACCACGTCCTCACGCTGCACGGGGCACCCGGCAATGTCAGCCAGGACCGGCGCCGGCGCGGGCTGTCGCTGCGCTTCATCGGCGAGGACATCGTCCACGATATGCGGCCCGGCATGCCGCACACCATGACCGAGGCGATGAAGCGTCTCGGCCCCCACATGAAGATCGGCGATCCCTTTTCGGGCGAGGCGTTTCCGCTGCTGTGGGAAAAGAGCGCCGGGCATTGATCACGCCCGCGTGACGCCCGCCCGGCGTACGCGGTGGTATCATGCTTCGACACAGCCCTTCGCCGGGAGCCCAGGGGCGCGGCCGCGGGCACGAAACATGCAGGTAGGTCTTGCCATGACACAGTCGATGAGAACGGCGTCCGCCGTCGCGATCGCTCTGGCGCTGCTCGCGGGCGCGGCGCCCGGTGCCGCCGCCGAAGCCGCGCGCTTCCAGGCCTTCACTCTTCCCGCGGGCGATTATCCGCACGATGTCTCGCCCGGGCCGAACGGCACGATCTATTACGCCGACCAGCGCCGCGGCGGGCTCGGCATCGTCGATCCCAAGACCGGCAAGGTCGAGAAGGTCGCATTGGGCCCGGGCTCCTCGCCGCACGGCGTCATCACCGGGCCGGGCGACACGGCGTGGCTCACCGATGGCGGCCAGAACGCCATCGTCAGCTACGATCCGGCGACCAAGAAGGTCACGATCTACAGGATTCCCGAGGATACGGGCTACACGAATCTCAACACCGCCGCCTTCGACCGCAAAGGCGATATCTGGTTCACCGGCCAGACCGGCATTTATGGCAAGGTCGATCTCAAGACCGGCAAGGTGAGCGTCTGGTCGTCGCCCAAAGGCCGCGGGCCCTATGGCATCACCGGCACCAAGAACGGCGACGTCTATTACGCGTCGCTCGCCGGTTCCTATGTCGGCCGCATCAATATCGAGACCGGCGAGGCGACCGTGCTGGAGCCGCCGACCAAGGGACAAGGCGCCCGCCGCGTCTGGGCCGATTCCAAGGACCGGATTTGGGTCAGCGAATGGATTTCGGGACAGATCAGCGTCTACGATCCGGCGAACTGGACGTGGAAGCAGTGGAAACTGCCCGGCAGCGGGCCCAAGGCCTACGCCGTCTATGTTGACGAACAAGACAAGGTCTGGATCGCCGATTGGGGCGGGAACGCGCTGGTGAAGTTCGATCCCGTCACGGAAAAATTCGAGGTGTTTCCGCTCCCGCGCGAGAACGCAAATGTCCGCCAGATTCATGGGCGGCCGGGCGAGATATTGCTGCCCGAGTCGGGCCCGCGAATCGTTTCGATCTTCAAGAAGTGAAGGCCGCCGCTGTCGCGGCGCTCTGCGCCGCGCTTTTGTTTCCGCCGCCGGCGTCGGCCGAGGAGGCCGATGCCGGCGCGCGCGCATTCCAGAAATGCATTTCGTGCCATGGCCTCGACCGCGCCGAGACCGATCTTTCCGGCCCGACGCTCGCCGGAATCGTCGGCCGGCGCGCCGCCGCGGTTGCGGGCTTCGGCTATTCGCCCGCGATGCGCCGGGCCGGGGCAGAGGGGCTCGTTTGGACCGCGGACGCGCTCCATCGCTATCTCACCGATCCGCTCGGCATCATGCCGGACACCACGATGAGCTTCGCCGGCGTGCGCGATGCCGGCGAGCGCCGCGCTTTGATCGAGTATTTGCGCCGCTTCGAGTGAGCGCGCGCCGCCGCCTCTCACATCTTGAGCTCCGGCGAGCCGGTATCGTCGATCTCCGAGCGCAGGGTGTCGCGCCCGCGCTTGGCCAGATCGAGATAGCGCCGGCGGATGATCTCGAGTTCCGTGTCGGTCAGCTCCTCGAGTTCCATCAGCGCATTGTGGGCGCCCTGGGTGGCGCGGATCAGCTCGTCCAGCTTGATCTGAAGCGCGTGCGTGTCGCGGTTCTGGGTGCTCTGGATCAGGAACACCATCAGGAACGTGACGATCGTGGTACTGGTGTTGATCACGAGCTGCCACGTATCGCTGAACCCGAACATCGGCCCCAAGGCGGCCCAGATGACGATCGTGGCCGCGGCGCCGGCAAAGGTGAGGGGATGGCCGGAGGCGTTGGCCACCGCGCGCGACAGGCGCGCGAACAGGCCGGACCGGCGCGATCCGGTGATTTCGGGTGCATGGGGCATCTTCGGCTCCTCTGGTGGTCGACGCCGACATTCTGAAACGAATGTGGCGAAGGCGCATTAGCGGCGCCGATCATCCCGCGGCATCGTCGGCGCAAGGCCGGGCTTGCCCCAGGACGAGCTGTTTGGTATATTAACTCAAGTTTAGCCAGCAAACTTTCTCGAAACCCGCGAGAGGCGGAGCGAGGACGCGCATGGACCACAATCCGCTGCTGAAGCCCTGGATCCGCCCGAAGCCCGAGGATGCCGCGGGAAAGGGCTGGATCGAACGCCCCGCCGAGGTCGCCAACGTCGTCTGGCAGACTCGCGCGGCGCCTCCCACGGAATACGAGAACAAGCTCGGCGATGCGCTGGTGGCGTGCTTCGGCGCGGGCATCGTCGAACTGAATTCACTGGTGGCGCGCCTCAACGAGATGGGCGTGCTGGCGCCGGACGGCGCGCGTTGGACGCCGGCCGCCTTCGAGCGCGAAATGGCGCGCCTCGGCGGCTGAGGCGGGCGGGAGAGGGAGCGATGACGGTGAGCGAACACGCGGCGGCGGAAGCGCGGCTCAACAAGGGCCTGCTGGATTTTTGGTACCCGGTCGTGCCGAGCTGGGCGGTGCATGGCGCGCCCGTCGGCATCACGCGGCTCTCGCAGAACATCGTGCTGTGGCGCGACGCCGAGGGCGTCGTCCGCGCCACCGAGGACCGTTGCCCGCACCGCGGCGCGCGCCTCTCCATGGGCTGGAATCTCGGCGACCGAATTGCGTGCTGGTATCACGGCGTGCAGGTGCGCGGCGACGGTGTGGTGGCCGAGGTCCCGGCGGTCGCCGATTGCAAGATGAAGGGCGCCAAGCGCGTGCGCACCTATCCGGTGGAAGAGCGCGCGGGCGCCATCTTCGTTTGGTTCGGCGCCGATCCCGACGCCGCCGCGCCGCCGCTCGATCTGCCCGAAGAACTGGTCTCCGACGAGTGGAGCCACATGCTCTGCACCGCGCATTGGAAGTGCAACTACCGCTACGCGATCGACAACGTCATGGACCCGATGCACGGCGCCTATCTCCACAGTGCCTCGCACTCCATGGCCGAGGGCGACAAGAGCGCCGAGATGACCCTGCGCAAGACCGACACCGGTTTCGTGTTCGAGAAAGTGGGCCAGCGCGACGTCAATTTCGATTGGGTGGAGTTCGGCGAAAGCAATTGCCTCTGGCTCCGCCTCGCGATCCCCTACCAGAAGAAATACGGCCCCGGCGGCTCGTTCGGCATCGTCGGCTTCGCGACTCCGGTGGACGAGGATCACTGCCGTGTCTTCTTTTGGAGGACGCGCAAGGTCCAAGGCTGGCAGCGCGGCGTCTGGCGCTTCCTCTACCGCAACCGCCTCGAAGGCCTGCACTGGGACGTGCTCGAGCAGGACCGGCTGATCCTCGAGGACATGGCGCCCGATGCGCGCGGCCGCGAATTCCTCTACGAGCATGACCAGGGCATGGCGCGCGTCCGCCGGGTGCTCGAGAAGCGCGCGCGCGATCAGGTGCGCGCCGCGGCCGCGGTCGCCGCCGGCTCGCTTGCCGCGGCCGCCGCCGAATAGCGCCGGCCATGATCCGTCTCCAATTCGATCGCGTCACCAAGCGCTTCCCGCCCTCGCGGCGCGGGGGCGAGGGCGTCACCGCCATCGCCGACGTCGACGTGCGCGTCGCCGAGGGCGAGGTGGTGGCGCTGATCGGCCCCTCGGGCTGCGGCAAGAGCACGCTGCTCAACCTGGCTTCCGGGCTCGATCTTCCGAGCCGCGGTCGCGTCTTCGTCGACGGCGCGGAAGTCACCGGCCCCAACAGCCACGTCGCCTTCATGCTCCAGCGCGATCTGCTGCTGCCGTGGCGCTCGATCCTCGACAACGTCACCTTCGGCCAGGAGATACAAGGGGTCGAGAAGGCGCGTCGGCGCGCGATCGCGACCAAGCTGCTCGACAAGTATCACCTCGGCGAGTTCGTCAACCACTATCCGCACCAGCTTTCGGGCGGCATGCGCCAGCGCGCGGCGCTCGCGCGCACCATGGCGATGGACCCCGCCGTGCTGCTGCTCGACGAGCCGTTCTCGGCGCTCGACGCCCAGACCAAGATGGTGCTCCAGCAGGATCTCGCGCGCACGCTTTGGGACGAGAAGAAGACCGCGTTCCTCATCACCCACGATCTCGTCGAGGCGATCGCGCTGGCCGACCGCGTGCTGGTCATGTCGCGCCGGCCGGGCCGCATCGTGCGCGAGATTCCGGTGACCATCCCGGGCCGCCAGGATCCGCTGGTCCGCCGCCAGCATCCCGATATGGGCAGGCTCATGGCCGAGCTGATGTCGTTGCTCGACATTGGCCACGCCGAAAAGCTCGACGGGTAGGACCATGGCCGAAGGCACCTCCGTCGTCGCCGCCAACGCCGCAGTTCCGCCGGCCGCGGCCTCGCTGGCCGAGCGCATTCCGGCGCCGCCGAGCTTCTTCCGCGCCTATCGCGTGCCGATTCTCAGCGTCATGGTGTTTCTCGTGTTCGCCGCGGTCTGGGAGTGGGGCTTCCGCGCGGTGGGCGTGCCGCAATATTTCATCCCGACCTTGAGCGAGATCGGCCGCGAATTCGTGCGCGCCTACGAGCGCATGGACCTGCTGCACCACACCTTCGTCACCTCGTTCGAGGTGCTGCTGGGCTTCGCGCTCGGCAGCGTGCTCGGCATCGCGATGGGCTTCGTGCTCGGCATGTCGCCGACCACGGAGAAGGTGCTTTCGCCCTACATCCTCGCGCTCCAGATCGCGCCCAAGGTGGCGTTCGCGCCGCTGTTCATCCTGTGGTTCGGCTTCTCGGTCGAGGCCAAGATGTCGGTCGCGATCCTGGTGGCCGTGCTCGTCGTCTTCTTCCCGATCATGGTCAACGTCTTGGGCTCGGTGCGCGCGGTCGATCCGGCGATGATCAATCTCGCGCGCACCTTCAACGCCACCCGCTGGCAGATCTTCTGGAAGATCGAGTTTCCGGCCTCGATGCCGGCGCTGTTCTCGGGTCTGCGCATCGGCTCCACGCTCGCCGTGATCGGCGTCACGGTCGGCGAGCTGGTCGGCGGCATCAACCGCGGCATCGGCTTCCTGCTGCTGAGCGGCGAGACGATGGGGGCGCCGCTCGTCTTTCTCGCCATCATCATGCTGACGCTGATCGGCATCGTCGCCTACTGCGCCGTCATCCTGTTGGAACGCCGCATCCTGCACTACATGCCGCGCCGCGATTTCGGCGGCACGAACGGACAAGGAGGAAAGTGACCATGGACTCGCCCTCGACCTCGCGCGCCGCCTCGGCCGCCGCGACCGACACTGCCGCTTCCAAGAAGAAGCTGGCCGATCTCATGACCACGCGCATCGCGCGCTACGAGACGCGCACCTACGATTGGCACGCGCTCAAATTCCAGGCCGACTACGATCCCAAGTACCGCCGCGCCCAGATGCGCTACATGGGCACCGGCGGCACCGGCGTCGAGGCCGACGGCAATGCGGTGCCCTCCGAGCACTTCACCTTCTCCACCATGGTGCTGCCGCCGGGTTGCGAGGGCCCGCTGCACGTGCATCACGACGTGGAGGAGGTCTTCTTCATGCTGCGCGGCAAGGTGAAGCTGTTCTTCGAAAAGGACGGCGACAAATGGGAGACCGTGCTCGGCGAGCGCGATCTCATCTCGGTGCCGCCCGGCATCTATCGCGGCCTCGTCAACGAGCACGACGAAGAGGCGCTGATGTGCGTGATGCTCGGCGCCGCCAAGCCGACGATCCCGACCTATCCGCCCGATCATCCGCTCGCCAAGATCGACCGCAGCAAGAAGAAGTGACGGCGACTTGTGGGCCAGCTCGACGGCAAGATCATCGTCGTCACCGGCGCGGGCCGGGGCCTGGGGCGTGCATTCGCGCTGGGGGCCGCGGCCGCCGGCGCCGCGGCCGTGGTGATCGCGGAGCTGGTCGCCGATTGGGGCCGCGCCACCGCCGAGGCGGTCGAGAAATCCGGCCATCGCGCGCTGTTCGTGGCGCTCGATCTGGCCGACCCGGCGAGCGTCTCGGCCATGGCCGAGACCGTGGGGAAAGCCTTCGGCCGCATCGACGGGCTGGTCAACAACGGCGCCATCGCCACCGGCATCGGCGGCAAGACGTTCGAGGAGATCGACATCGACACCTGGGACCGTGTGATGCGCGTCAACGTCCGCGGCACCTGGCTCGCGACCAAGGCTTGCGCGCCCTGGCTGCGCAAGGGCGCCAACGGCGCCCGCGTCGTGAACATCGCATCCGACACGGCGCTCTGGGGCGCGCCGCGGCTCCTGCACTACGTCGCGAGCAAGGGCGCGGTGATCGCCATGACGCGCTCGCTGGCGCGCGAGATGGGCCCCGACCGCATCTCGGTCAACGCGGTGGCGCCCGGGCTGACGCGCGTCGAGGCGACCGAATACGTGCCCGCCGACCGGCACAAGCTTTACGAGGACGGCCGCGCCATTCCGCGCGCGCAGATGCCGGAGGACGTCGTCGGCACCGTGCTCCATCTCCTGTCCGACGGCGCCGCGTTCGTCACCGGCCAGCTGCTGCCGATCAACGGCGGCTTCGTGATGCATTGAGGGCGACGGCATGACCGATTTTCCGCTCAAGACCGCCAAAATGTCTTCCGGCTTCGCCATCGGCTACCGCGAGGCCGGCACGGGCCCGGCCGTCGTCTTCCTGCACGGGATCGGTTCCAGCTCGGAAGGCTGGGAGGCGCAGCTCGCGCATTTCGGCAAGACCCACCGGGCGATCGCCTGGGATGCGCCAGGCTATGGCGGCTCGGGCGATCTCGCCCCGCTGGCGCCGGCGGCCGCCGACTACGCCGATGCGCTGGCCGAGCTGCTCGATGCGCTCGGCATCGAGCGCGCGGCGCTGGTTGGCAATTCGCTCGGCGCCCTCATGAGCGCGGCCTTCGCCAAGCGCCATCCGGCGCGGGTGAGCGCGCTGGTCCTGTCCGACGCCGCTTCGGGCCACGCGCGCCTCGACGAAGAGGAGCGCAACGAGAAGCTGATGCAGCGCCTCGACGACGTCGCCGAACTCGGCGCCGCCGGCATGGCCGAGAAGCGCGCCGGCAAGCTCATCGGCCCGGCGGCGGCACCCGGCACCCGCAACAAGGTCGTGCGCGTCATGAGCAAGATCCGGCCCAAAGGCTACGGCCAGGCGGCGCGGATGCTGTCGCTTGCCGACATCTTCGCCGAGCTGCAGGGCTGCCGGGCGCCGACGCTCGTCGTGTGCGGCGCCGAAGACACGGTGACGCCGCCCGAGACCAACCGGCGCATGGCCGCCGCCGTTCCCGGCGCCCGGTTCGAGTTGATCGAGGGCGCCGGTCATCTCCCCTATGTCGAAATGCCGGAGCGCTTCAACGCGCTCGTCGGCGCCTTCCTCGCAACCGTCGCGGTGCGCGCATGAACGATCTTCCGCCAAGCGTCGTCGCGGCACCGCAGCTCGACGAGCGCTATCTCGTGCCGGCCTTGGCGCGCGGGCTGGCGCTGCTGGAATGTTTCGGCTCGGGCCGCGAGGAGCTGTCGCTGGTCGAATTGGCGCGCGGCGTCGGCATGACGCGCTCGGCTGCCTATCGCCTCGTCTACACGCTGGCGGAACTCGGCTTTCTCGTCCGCCATCCCGAGCGCAAGAGCTATCGCCTCGGCCCGCGCGTGCTCAGCCTCGGCTTCGCCTATCTCGCCTCGCAGGAGCTGGCCGAGATGGCGCGCCCGCATTTGGAAGCGCTCCGCGACCGCACGGATTGCTCCGCGCACCTCGCCGTGCTCGACGGCACCGAGATCGTCTACATCGCGCGCTTCGCCGACAAGAAGGCGCTCACCTCGCGCATCACCGTCGGCACGCGATTCCCCGCGCACGCCACCAGCATGGGGCGCGCGATCCTGGCACAGCTGACCGCCGAGGAAGTCCGCCGCCGCTACGACGGGCGCACGCTCGCGCGCTTCAGCACCACGACGCCGACCACGCTGAAGGCCCTCCAGGGCGTGCTCGAGGCGGACCGGGCGCGGGGCTACGTGCTGAGCCGCTCGGGCTTCGAGGCGGGCATCGCCAGCGTGGCGGCGCCGGTGTTCGACGCCGACGGCATCGCGGTCGCCGCCATCAACATCTCGACGCCGGAATCGACCCTTTCCGGCAACGCGATCGAGACCACCATCAAGGATCAGGTCGTGCAGACGGCGAAGACGATCTCGGAATGGCTCGGCCATCGCCGCAGGCCCGCGGCCGAGCGGAGGAGAAGCGGTTCATGAGCAACGCACGCGTCAGCCGCCTGCGCGGCATCGCGCTCGGCGCGCCCAACGCCACGGCGGCGGCGGGCTGGTTCGCCGATGCCTGGGGCCTCGCCAAGGTCGCCGAGGCCAAGGGTGCCGTCTATCTCCGGGGCAGCGGCCCCGAGCAATATATCTTCGCGCTCGAGGACCGGCCCCAGCGCGGCATCGCCTATCTCAATTTCGCGGCGCAGGACGAGGCGGGGCTGAAGGCGCTGCACATCAAGCTAGCGGGCCGCGGCGTCAAGATCGCGGCGCCGATGCGGGCGCTCGACACGCCCGGCGGCGGGGTCGGATTCGACGTGGTCGATCCGGACAACCGGCTGCTGCGCATCTCGTGCGGCGTCGAGCACTACCCGGATACGCCCGACCGCCTCGATGCGCCGCGCAAGATCACGCACGTGGTGCTCAACACGCCGCAGCTCGAGAAGTGCCTGCATTTCTACGAGGAGGCGCTGGGCTTCCGCATCAGCGATTGGTCCGAGCACCAGATGGTGTTCATCCGCTGCAATTCGGACCATCACTCGATCTCGTTCAACCGCGCCGATCACGCCTCGCTCAACCACATCGCCTTCGAGATGCCGAGCGTGGACGCGCTGATGCGCGGCGTGGGGCGCCTGAAGAGCAAGGGGAAGCCCGTCGGCTGGGGCATCGGCCGCCACGGGCCGGGCAACAACGTCTTCGCTTATTTCACCGACCCCAACGATTTCGTCGTGGAATACACGACCGAGATTCAGCAGGTGGACGAGGCGACGCACGAACCGCAGGTGTGGAAGCGCGTGCCGCATCTGATGGACCGCTGGGGCACCGCGGGCCCGCCGCCGCCCGAATTCCGCGCCTACATGGCCGGCAAGCCCGATCCCGGCTGGCAGGGCTGAGCGCGCAGCGATGGATCTCGGCCTCAAAGGCTTGCGCGCTGCCGTGACCGGCGGCTCGAGCGGCATCGGCCTCGCCACGGCGAAGCTGCTGCTCGGCGAGGGCTGCAAGGTGGCGCTGTGCGGGCGCGATGCCGGGCGCCTGGAGCAGGCGGCGGCGCCGCTGCGCGCGCAATTCGGCGACGCTGTGCTGGCCGAGCGCTGCGATGTGCTCGACAAGGCCGCGGTCGCGAAACTCGCGGAAACGGTCGCGGCGCGTTTCGGCGGGCTCGACATCCTCGTCAACAATGCCGGGCAGGGGCGGCTCAGCACCTTCGCCGACACGGCTGACGAGGCCTGGAGCGAGGAATTCCGCCTCAAATTCTTCAGCGTCATCTATCCGACGCGCGCGATGCTGCCGCTGCTCGAGCGCTCGAAGCAAGCGGCCGTCGTGGTCGTGAATTCGCTGCTCGCGCGCCAGCCCGAGCCGCACATGGTGGCGACCTCGGCGCTGCGCGCGGGCGTGCAGAACCTCGTCAAATCGATGAGCGTCGAGTTCGCGCCGAAGCGCGTGCGCGTCAACGCCATCCTGCTCGGCGTCGTCGATTCCGGCCAATGGCAGCGCCGCTACGAGACGCGGAGCCAGCCCGGCGAATCGAAAGAGCAATGGATGGCGCGGCTCGCGGCCGAGAAGGGCATCCTCGCCGGCCGCTTCGGCAAGCCCGAGGAGGCCGCCGCCGCCATCGTTTTCCTGGCCTCGCCCGCGGCAGGCTTCATCACCGGCGCGTCGCTCGAAGTCGCCGGCGGAGTATCGCGCTTTGCCTGAGCAACAGACAGTCGGGGACCTCGTCGCCGCGTTTCTCGAGGAAGCGGGCGTTTCGACCGCGTTCGGCGTGATCTCGATCCACAACATGCCGATTCTCGACGCCTTCGCGCGCCGCAACCGCATCCGCTTCGTGCCGGCGCGCGGCGAAGCCGGCGCCCTCAACATGGCCGACGCCTATGCGCGGGTTTCGGGCGGGCTCGGCGTCGGCATCACCTCCACCGGCGTCGCTGCCGGCAATGCCGCCGGCAGCCTCGTCGAGGCGCTGACCGCGGGCACGCCCGTCCTCCATCTCACC
>Ga0268299_1002520_pt1 | contig 21430 bp, 20 predicted proteins | sample NOBtaG_FD_193484 | JGI IMG/M metagenome (GOLD analysis project Ga0268299, IMG submission 193484) | Activated sludge microbial communities from bioreactor in Nijmegen, Gelderland, Netherland - NOB reactor | ecosystem: Engineered > Bioreactor > Aerobic > Activated sludge | place: Netherlands... | reverse complement strand
ACACGGAGATGACGGTTGAGTTGATCAACCCGATCGCGATGGATGAGGGTCTGCGGTTCGCCATTCGTGAGGGTGGTCGTACCGTGGGCGCCGGCCGCGTCACCAAGATCATCAAGTAACCCCAGCCGCTCTCTCCGTCAGAGGCGCCCGCCCGCCCCGGGGGGCGCCTCTGACGCGCCCGGACCTGGTGCCGGCGCGGAACCGGTTGCGCCACCCCGCCCGGCGTCGGATACTCGGGGCCATGTACAGCGCCAACACCGAGCAGTTCCGCTTCTCCGACGAGCTCCGGGCCGGCTTCGAGGGCCAACGGGTGCTGATCACGGGCTCGGGCAAGGACGGCGGCATCGGCCAGGCCTTCGCCCTCACCGCCGGGCTCAATGGCGCCGCCTCGGTCGGGGTCCACTTCCACCGCAGCTACGAGGACGGCTTCGACCTGGTGGAGCGGCTCCAGGCCGAGGGCGTCAACGCGTTCCCCCTCCAGGCCGACGTGACCAACCTGCGCGACCTGTGGGCCACCCGGAGCTACGTGATCGAGCAGATGGGCGGTTTGCCGCCGTCGATGGTGATCTGCAACTCCGGGCTGTCGGAGAAGGGCTACTCGTTCGGCCGGGCGCTGCGCACCATCGAGGACGAGCCCAACGCCATCCGCCGGGCCCGGGTCCGCCAGCACTTCATCGACAACCTGGAGGAATCCCGCTCGGTGCTCGACACCAAGATCGACGGCTTCCTGGCCACCACCCACCTGTGGGCAGGCGAGGCCATCTACCACGAGCAGGACGTCCAGTTCGTGTACGTGTCGTCCCGCCAGGCCATCGATCCCGGGCCCTCGGTGCCGGGCTACGCCATCGCCAACTGGGCCGTGCTCCAGCTGCCCGAGGTGCTCCAGGCCAACCTGGGCAAGGCGTCGTCGCGCGTGTCGAGCCTGAGCGTGCTGTTCCCCTTCATCCGAACCGGGATGACGCACGAGTACACCGAGAACGAGCGGGTGTGGGGCCGGTGGCAGCCCCGCATGCTCGAGACCCACGAGTGCGCCGAGGCGTTCGCCCAGCTGGTGAACCGCCCCCGGGCCGAGACCGACCGGGGCGCCTTCGAGCTGCTGGTGGAGTCGGCCGCCGCCGACGGGGCGGCCGACTCCATCCGGGTCACCTGGAAGCAGGTGCGCATCGACATCGCCGAGGTGCCACTCGACTGGAGCGAGTCCGCCCCGCTCGTCTACTGACCGGACGCGTTCCGCCGGCTGGTTCGGATCAGCCCTCCAGCGGGTGATCCGGCCGATCCCGTCGGTCGGGTCACCCGGTGAGCCGCGCCACGGCCACCGATGCCACCGTGACCAGGCACTGGGCGGCGATCAGGGCCAGCCCCAGGCGGGTGTGGCGCCGACCGAGCACCGCTTCGAGCCGCTCGCCGGCGGCGTCGATCCGGGCCGCCAGGTCCCGGCGGAGGTGGGCCATCTCGGTGCGTACCTGGTGGGTCAGGCCGGCGACGTCGGCCCGGGAGACGGGCTCGGCGGCCGCCGACGGATCGGGGCCGTGTGCATTACCGGGCCGGGTTTCGGGGGTGGGGGAGTCCGCCATCGTGAACGTGGTCCTTTCGACATGAGGAGCTGGATCACGGTGGGGAAGCGCCGCCTCCCAGGACGGGGCGGCCCGTGGTGGAGATCGTAGGTCCACCCACTGACAGTGAAGGGCGGTGGGCAGGTTCGATCAGACCGGGTGCCGGGGTAACCTCATCGCCATAGGATCGTCACGTAACCTCCGAGCCCCTGTCGAGGTCTGAGTTGCTGGAATCGGCCGACGTCGATGAGCTGGTTGAACGGGCCAAGGCGGGCGACCATCTGGCTTTCGAGCAGCTTGTGCGTCTGACCTATACCGACACCTACACCTTGGCATATCGCCTGGTCGGCGATGAGGAGGACGCACGGGACGTGGTGCAGGAGACCTATCTTCGGGCCCACAAAGGGCTGAAGCGGTTTCGGGGTGACGCCCAGTTCTCCACGTGGCTGCACCGCATCACGGCCAACTGCGCGAACACCCATCTGGGCCGGCGGGGCCGTCACGTCCATGACCTGCTCCCGGACGACCCGGTGATCGCCGATCTCAACCCCCAGCGGGATCCCGAGCAGCGGGTGGGCCTGGGCGACCTGCGCGAACAGCTCAGCGCCGCCCTGCTGGAGCTGCCGCCCAAGCTGCGGGCCGTCGTGGTGCTGCGAGACATCTACGATCTGCCCCACGAGACCATCGCCGACGAGCTGGGCATCACCGAGTCGGCGGCCAAGGTACGGCTTCACCGGGCCCGCAAGCGGCTCCGGGAGCGCCTCTACCCCCTGGGCGAGGAAGAGGAAGCTCGTGCGGTGTGAGAGCGTGAGCCTCCAACTGGCGGAGATCGCCGACGGGCTGAACCGGCTCCCGCTCGACGCCGAACGGCACGTCGAGTCCTGCCTGCGCTGTCAGGCCGAGTTGGTGCAGTACCGGCGGCTGCTCCGGGCTCTCACCTCGCTGCGGGGCCAGTACCTGACGCCCGACGACTCCCTGCTGGAAGACATCCTCACCGCACTGCGCCCTCCGGCCACCGTCCACCGGCTGCACCGACGGAGCCGTAAGGCGGCGTACCTGGGCGGCATCGCCGCCGCGGCCACCGCCGGAGCGGCCGGCGCCATCGTGATCGCCTCCCGTCTGGCGGCCCGTCAGAGCCTGGCCAGCTGAGCCGTAACCGCGGCGGTTCCCGGCACATTCGCTGGTACCCTCGAATCCGGTCCAAGGGCAGTAGCTCAATTGGTAGAGCGCCGGTCTCCAAAACCGAAGGTTGGGGGTTCGATTCCCTCCTGCCCTGCACAGCATGCTGAAGAGACACGACGTGCGCCCACGACAGGCGTGATTACGAGGCACGACACATGGCGATGAACCGGGAACAGCGCCGGTACCTGCAGAAGCAGGGCCAGCTCGACGACGAAGGCAACCCGATTGCCTCTCGCGAGCCGCGCGCGGTCGCCCCGCCCCGGGAACGGGTCGGTCCCAAGCAGTACGTGTCCGAGGTGCGCTCGGAGATGCGCCGGGTCAGCTGGCCCACGCGCAACGAGGTGCTGAACTACACGATCATCGTGCTGTGCACCCTCGTGGTCATGACGGCCCTGATCGCCGCCTGCGACTACCTGTTCGGCGAGCTGATCATCCAGCTGCTGAGGCTGGGCTCGTGACCGATCAGCCCGATTTCGATGGCGCCGCCGAGGCGCCGCCCCAGGAGGCTCCAGTGAGCGAGGTCGACGCCGCCCCCCTGCTCGACGACGAGGCCGCCGAGGCTGTCGACGAGGCCGAGGCAGGTATCGAAGCCGAAGCCGACGCTGAGGTCACCACCGACACCGATGACGCTGAGGTCGACACCGAAGCCGACAGTGAGCCCGTCAGCGAGGCCGAGGGCGCCGTCGACGAGGACGCTGAACAGGACGTCGCGCCCGCTCCCCGCCGGGACTCGCCCTACGACCGGCCGGGCCGGTGGTATGTGCTCCACACCCAGTCGGGGTACGAGAACAAGGTGAAGTCCAACCTCGAGGCCCGCACCCAGTCCATGAACATGGAGGAGCGGATCTTCGAGATCGTCATCCCGCTGGAAGACGTCGTCGAGTTCAAGAACGGCAAGAAGGTCGTCGTCCAGAAGAAGGTGTTCCCCGGCTACCTGCTGGTGCGCATGCGCCTCGACGACGACTCCTGGTTCGTGGTCCGCAACACGCCGGGTGTCACCGGCTTCGTCGGTGCCGGCAACAAGCCGTCGCCCCTGCCCCGGCGGGACGTCGAGTCGTTCCTGTCCGTCAAGGTGGAGGGCGACGACGGCTCCCGCAAGGGCCGCCCCCGGCTGGAGTACAGCCTGGGCGAGACCGTGCGGGTCAAGGAAGGCCCCTTCGCCGACTTCCAGGGCGAGATCGTGGAGATCAACGAGGACCAGCTCAAGCTCAAGGTGCTGGTCAACATCTTCGGCCGGGAGACCCCGGTGGAGCTCGAGTTCTCGCAGGTCGCGAAAATCTAGAAACCAAGGCAGAATGGTCAGCTGCCGCTCGCCCGAACCGGCGCGGCCAGCCTCATCCGTCACGAAAGAACCCCGATGGCCAAGAAGCAGATCCTGTCCGTAGTGAAGATCCAGATCCCGGCCGGCGCCGCCACCCCCGCCCCGCCGGTGGGTACCGCGCTGGGCCCCTACGGCGTCGCCATCATGGACTTCTGCAAGGAGTACAACGCCCGCACCGAGGCCCAGCGGGGCCAGGTTGTGCCGGTGGAGATCACGATCTTCGAGGATCGCACGTTCTCCTTCGTGCTGAAGACGCCGCCCACCTCCGAGCTGATCAAGAAGGCGGCCCGCATCGAGAAGGGCGCTGCCGATCCCCTGCGCGACCGGGCCGGCACCATCACCGATGCCCAGCTCACCGAGATCGCCCAGACCAAGATGCCCGATCTCAACGCCAACGACATCGACGCCGCCAAGAAGCAGGTGGCCGGCACCGCCCGCCAGATGGGCGTCACCATCCGCGGCTGAAGTTCACACCCAACCGCCGACCGGGAGGACCTCGCCCGGCGGCCGAGACCACGAGGGAGCCGTCATGGCGAAAGGCAAGAAGTACAGCGAGGCGACCCGGCGCTACGACCGGGACCACCTCCACGGCCCGAGCGAGGCTGTCGACCTGGTGAAGAGCCTGTCGTCGGCCGGGTTCGACGAGTCGGTCGACGTCGCGTTCAACCTGGGCGTGGATCCCCGCAAGGCTGACCAGATCGTGCGGGGCACGGTGTCGCTGCCGTCGGGCACGGGCAAGACCGTCCGGGTCGCGGTGTTCGCCACCGGCGAGGCGGCCAACGCCGCCCGGGAGGCCGGGGCCGACATCGTGGGTGGCGAAGACCTGGTGGCCCAGGTGGAGGGCGGCATGCTCGATTTCGACCTGGCCATCGCCACCCCCGAGCTGATGCCCCAGGTGGGCAAGCTGGGCCGCGTGCTCGGTCCGCGGGGCCTGATGCCCAACCCCAAGACCGGCACCGTCACCCCCGATCCGGCCAAGGCCGTCACCGACTTCAAGGGTGGCACGGTGGAGTACCGGACCGACCGCTACGGCAACATCCACGTGTCGATCGGCAAGTCGAGCTTCGATGCCCAGGCCCTGCAGGTGAACCTCGCCACGGTGGTGGAGGAGCTGCAGCGGGCCAAGCCGGCGGCGGCCAAGGGCCGCTACTTCAAGAAGATCACGATCTCGTCGACCATGGGCCCCGGCGTCAAGGTCGACCCGCTCCGTCTGGAAGAGCTCGCCCGCCTGTAAGCTGGCCCGTTCAACAAACTCGAATCCCAGCTCGCCCGAGACCTCCGGTGGCGGGGTTCCCTCCGGGAACCGCGTGTAAATCCTGCGTGAGGCGATCGTTCTGGAACTCCGCTGCACCTCCCTGTGCCCGCACAGACGGTGTCGTCGGGTTGCGGTGATCGGCGATTGGGAGCCGAAAAACCCAACCCACAACACGACACAACGGAAGGAGGTGCAACTTGGAAACCGCACGGACAGAACCGCGTCCGGAGAAGGTCGCAATCGTGGCCGAGGTGCGTGAACGGCTCGAGCAGTCGTCGTCGGTGCTCGTCACCGAGTACCGGGGCCTGAGCGTGAAGGCGATGGCCGACCTCCGGCGTACGCTGCGACCGGCCGGCGGCACCTACAAGGTGTACAAGAACACCCTGGTCCGCCGGGCGGCCAACGAGGCCGGCCTCGATCTCGACGAGCATCTGGTGGGCCCCACGGCCCTCGCCTTCACCGGCACCACGCCCGACGGCTCGCCCGGCGACGTGGTCTCGGTGGCCAAGGTGCTCAAGGAGTTCGCCCGGACCAACCCGGCCCTGGTGGTGAAGGGTGGCCTGCTCGAGGGCACCACCCTGAACGCCGACGAGGTGCGCCGGCTGGCCGACATCGAGCCCCGCGAGGTCCTGCTGGCCAAGCTGGCCGGCCTCATGGCCGCCCCGATGACCCAGTTCGCCGGGCTGCTCCAGGCAGTGCCCCGCAACTTCGCCTACGGGCTCAAGGCCCTCATCGAACAGGGCGGCGCCGCCGGTGCCCCCGCCGCGCCGGCGCCAGCCGCCGAGGCGGCCCCTGCCGACGACACGGCCCCCGCAGACGACGCGGTCGACACGGTCTCCGACGAGGCCACCCCCGAGCCGGCCGAGGCGCCGGCCGACGACGCAGTCCAGAACGAGAACAACGAAGACGGAGACAACTGATCATGGCCACCCTTTCCAAGGACGACATCCTCGACGCCATCGCCAACATGTCGGTGCTGGAGCTGTCCGAGCTCCTGAAGGACTTCGAGGAGAAGTTCGGCGTCACCGCCGCCGCCCCCATGGCCGTCGCCGCCGTGGGCGCCCCCGCCGCCGCTGCCGAGGAGGTGGAGGAGAAGACGTCGTTCGACGTGGTCCTCACCTCGGCCGGCGACAAGAAGATCCAGGTCATCAAGGCCGTGCGCGAGCTCACCAACCTGGGCCTCAAGGAGGCCAAGGACCTGGTGGAGGGCGCCCCCAAGGCCGTCATCGAGGGTGCCAACAAGGACGACGCCGCCGCCGCCAAGGCCAAGCTGGAAGAGGCCGGCGGGGCGGTGGAGCTCAAGTAACCACCCTGTCTTCTGTCCACAGGGACTGAGAAAATTTCCCCAGACCCCTGGTGGGGGGCGACATGCCCCGCCACCAGGGGTCTCGGGCGTTTTCGGGCGGCTGGCGCAGGGGGTGTTTCCACAAAGAACCTTGACCTTGCGTCGGCGTTCTCGTACGATGCCCCCGCAAATCTGGTTGTTGGTGGACATCTCGCGGCATATGCTAGATAAGCCGTGCTTGCTCGCCCCGTCTGCCCCAGTTGTTTTCTGCCGCAGGATCGCCGCGCCCAGGCACGCTCCCAAGCTCATCGTGCTCATCCGGGTGGTGCCTCTTGCCTGCACGTACTGTCGCTCGCGACCGTTACTCCTTCGGCAACCTCCAGGAGGCGTTGCCGCTTCCTGATCTGATCGCGGTCCAGCGAGACTCGTTCCGGTGGTTCCTGGAGCAGGGTCTCTCCGAGGCCTTCAGGGACATCAGCCCGATTCGGGACTTCACCGAGACGCTCCAGCTGGAGCTGGAGTTCGACCCCCACGACGAGGACTTGAAGCCGTACCCCAAGTTCTCCGTCGAGGAGTGCAAAGAGAAGGACATGACGTACTCGGCCCCCATCTTCGTGAGGGCCCGGTTCATCAACGCCAGCACCGGTGAGATCAAGGAGCAGACGGTCTTCATGGGCGACTTCCCCATGATGACCGACAAGGGCACGTTCGTGATCAACGGCACCGAGCGCGTGGTGGTGTCGCAGCTCGTGCGGTCGCCCGGCGTGATCTTCCAGCCCGGCGAGCGGTTCCGCCTCCGGAACCTGGCCAAGCACCAGATGGTCACCGGCACCATCCACCCCTACCGGGGCGAGTGGATCGAGTTCGACGTCGAGCAGAAGCCGGGCAAGGACCCGACGGCCGGCGTGCGGGTGGCCCGCAAGCGGCGCCTGTCGATCTTCACCATGCTGCGGGCCCTCGGCTACGACGAGGAGAACGCCCCCGGCTTCCTCGAGGCGTTCGTCCGCCACTTCGACTTCCTCGAGGGCCAGTGGGAGAAGGACCGGGAGCTGTCGCCCACCCAGGACGAGGCCCTGATCGAGATCTACAAGCGGGCCCGGCCAGGGGAGCCCCCCACCCTGGAGGCGGCCCGCACCTACCTGCGCAACGCCTTCTTCGAGAACCGGCGCTACGACCTGTCCCGGGTCGGCCGCTACAAGCTCAACCGCAAGCTCGGCCCCGAGATCGAGAAGCTCGGCCGGCTGTTCCCCATGCTCGACCTGGACCGGCCGGAGATCGACCAGCCGGTGCTGGCCCGCTGCGAGGTCCTGGCCTCGGCCACCTACCTGCTCCACCTGATGATCGCCGAGCCGGGCTACCGCCTCGACGATCAGGACCACTTCGCCAACCGCCGGGTGCGCTCGGTGGGCGAGCTGATCCAGAACCAGGTGCGCATCGGTCTGTCCCGCATGGAGCGGGTGGTGCGCGAGCGCATGACCACCCAGGACGTGGAGGCCATCACCCCGCAGACCCTGATCAACATCCGCCCGGTGGTGGCGGCGATCAAGGAGTTCTTCGGCACCTCCCAGCTGAGCCAGTTCATGGACCAGGTGAACCCGCTGTCGGGCCTCACCCACCGCCGGCGCCTGTCGGCCCTCGGCCCGGGCGGCCTGTCCCGGGAGCGGGCCGGTTTCGAGGTGCGTGACGTGCACTTCAGCCACTACGGCCGGATGTGCCCGATCGAGACCCCCGAGGGTCCGAACATCGGCCTCATCGGCTACCTGTCGAGCTACGCCCGAGTCAACGACTTCGGCTTCCTCGAGACCCCCTACCGCAAGGTGGTCGACGGGCGGGTGACCGACGAGATCGTGTTCCTCACCGCCGATGAGGAGGAGGAGTACGTGGTGGCCCAGGCCAACGCCCGGGTCAATCCCGACGGCACCCTGGCCGACGAGCGGGTGCTGGCCCGGCGGTCGCCCCAGGCGGCGTCGCTGCGGGACCTCAAGCTCCAGCTGGAGCGCGACGTCTTCTTCGGCGCCACCACCGAGATCTCCCAGGTGCCGCGGGACGAGGTCCAGATGATGGACGTCTCGCCCAAGCAGATCGTGTCGATCGGCACCGGGCTGATCCCGTTCCTCGAGCACGACGACGCCAACCGGGCCCTGATGGGCGCGAACATGCAGCGCCAGGCCGTGCCGCTGGTGACCCCCGAGTCGCCCTACATCGGCACCGGCATCGAGCGCCGGGCCGCCTCCGACGCCGCCGACACCCTGGTGGCGCCGGACGACGGCATCGTGATCGAGGCCGACGGCCGGGTCATCACCGTGGAGTACGCCAAGCTGGGCAAGCGGATCCACCGCCTGCTCAAGTTCGCCCGCTCCAACCAGGACACCTGCATCAACCAGAAGCCGCGGGTGAAGGCCGGCGACCGGGTGCGCGAAGGCGACCTCCTGGCCGACGGGCCCTCCACCGACAACGGCGAGCTGGCCCTGGGCAAGAACCTGGTCGTGGCGTTCATGCCCTGGGAGGGCTACAACTTCGAAGACGCCATCATCCTGTCCGAGCGCCTGGTGAAGGACGACGTGCTCACGTCGATCCACATCAAGGAGCACGAGATCGATGCCCGGGACACCAAGCTCGGCCCGGAGGAGATCACCCGGGACATCCCGAACCTGTCCGACGACATCCTGGCCGACCTCGACGAGCGGGGCATCATCCGGGTGGGCGCCGAGGTGGGCGCCGGCGACGTGCTGGTGGGCAAGGTCACCCCCAAGGGCGAGACCGAGCTGACTCCGGAGGAGCGCCTGCTGCGGGCCATCTTCGGCGAGAAGGCCCGCGAGGTGCGCGACACCTCGCTCAAGGTGCCCCACGGCGAGGCGGGCAAGGTCATCGAGGTCAAGGTCTTCAACCGGGACGACAGCCACGAGCTGCCCCCCGGCGTGAACCAGCTGGTCCGGGTGTACGTGGCCCAGAAGCGCAAGATCAGCGTGGGCGACAAGCTGGCCGGCCGCCACGGCAACAAGGGTGTGATCTCCCGCATCCTGCCCCAGGAGGACATGCCCTACCTGGCCGACGGCACCCCGGTCGACATCATCCTCAACCCGCTCGGCGTGCCGAGCCGGATGAACGTGGGCCAGGTGCTCGAGTCGCACCTGGGCTACGCCGCCCGCTGGGGCTGGGAGGTCGACGGCGAGCGGGTGGGTGAGCCGCCCGTCCGGGGCACCGAGACCAAGACGCGGCCCTTCACCACCCCCTCCACCCTCGTCGCCACCCCGGTGTTCGACGGGGCCAAGTGGGACGAGAAGGAGATGGCGGGCTCGAAGCCCACCATCCAGAAGATCTTCGAGAACCTGAACCCGGAATCGGTCGACGGGGTCCGCCTCATCGGCTCCGACGGCAAGGCCACCCTGTACGACGGCCAGACCGGCCAGCCGTTCGACCGGCCGATCATGGTCGGGATCATGTACATCCTGAAGCTGTCCCACCTGGTGGACGACAAGATCCACGCCCGCTCCACCGGCCCCTACTCCATGATCACCCAGCAGCCGCTCGGCGGTAAGGCCCAGTTCGGTGGCCAGCGCTTCGGTGAGATGGAGGTGTGGGCGCTCGAGGCCTACGGCGCCGCCTACTGCCTCCAGGAGCTGCTGACGATCAAGTCCGACGACGTGCTGGGCCGGGTCAAGGTGTACGAAGCCATCGTCAAGGGCGAGAACATCCCCGAGCCGGGCATCCCCGAGAGCTTCAAGGTGCTCATCAAGGAGATGCAGGCCCTGTGCCTCAACGTCGAGGTGCTGGCCGAGGACGGGGCCGAGATCGAGATGCGGGAGCTCGACGACGAGCTGTTCCGAACGGCCGAGGAGCTCGGCATCGATCTGAGCCGCCCCGAGCGGGGCTCCGACGAAGACGACGCCGCCCGCGCCGCCGGCACCCCCCGCTAGCCGAAGTATTTGATCGAAGAAGGGTAGAGAGACAGACGCATGCTTGACGTTAATGACTTCGATCAGCTGAAGATCGGTCTGGCCACCGCGGACTCCATCCGCATGTGGTCAAATGGGGAGGTCAAGAAGCCGGAGACGATCAATTACCGCACGCTCAAGCCGGAGAAGGACGGCCTGTTCTGCGAGAAGATCTTCGGCCCCACCAAGGACTGGGAGTGCGCCTGCGGCAAGTACAAGCGCGTCCGGTTCAAGGGCATCATCTGCGAGCGCTGTGGCGTGGAGGTCACCCGTTCCAAGGTGCGCCGGGAGCGGATGGGCCACATCGAGCTGGCCGCCCCCTGCGTGCACATCTGGTACCTCCGCGGCACCCGCTCGTGGCTGGCCTACCTGCTGATGGGCACCGAGCCCCGCGAGGAGCTCAAGGCCAAGCAGCTGGAGAAGGTCATCTACTTCGCTGCCAACCTGGTCACCTGGGTCGACGAGGAGCGCCGCCACAACGAGCTGCCCAACCTCGAAGCCGAGGTCATCGGCGAGCGCGAGGCCATCATCAAGGAGATGGAGCTCCGGATGGCCGAGCAGCACTCGGACCTGGAGGCCGAGCTCAAGCAGATGGAGGCCGACGGAGCCAAGGACACCGAGCTCCGGGCCCGTCAGCGTTCCTTCGAAAAGGAGCTGGCCGCCACCCGCGAGCAGTACGAGATGGAGCTCGACGTGCTCGACCGGGCGTGGGACGAGTTCAAGGAGCTCTTCCCCCGCAAGATCATCGAGGACGAGCTGCTGTGGCGGGAGATGGCCGACCGCTTCGGCGACTACTTCCAGGGTGGTATGGGGGCCGACGCCATCGCCCAGCTGATCGAGCGGATCGACTTCGACGAAGAGGAGCTGAAGCTCCGGGCCGCCATCGAGCCCGAAGACGGCAACAAGCCTCTGTCGGCCCAGCGCAAGCAGAAGGCCATCAAGCGGCTCAAGATCGTTGCCGCCTTCAACCGGCGCGACGAGAACGGCCGGCGCCTCAACGACCCGCGGGCCATGATCCTCGACGTGGTGCCGGTGATCCCGCCCGAGCTGCGCCCCATGGTCCAGCTCGACGGCGGCCGCTTCGCCACCTCCGACCTCAACGACCTGTACCGCCGGGTCATCAACCGGAACAACCGGCTCAAGCGCCTCCTCGATCTCGGCGCCCCCGAGATCATCGTGAACAACGAGAAGCGCATGCTGCAGGAGGCCGTCGACGCCCTGTTCGACAACGGCCGCCGCGGCCGCCCGGTGACCGGGCCGGGCAACCGGCCGCTCAAGTCGCTGTCCGACATGCTCAAGGGCAAGCAGGGCCGGTTCCGTCAGAACCTGCTGGGCAAGCGGGTCGACTACTCGGGCCGTTCCGTGATCGTGGTGGGCCCGAACCTCAAGTTCCATCAGTGCGGCCTGCCCAAGATCATGGCCCTCGAGCTGTTCAAGCCGTTCGTGATGAAGCGCCTGGTGGACCAGGAGCTGGCCCAGAACATCAAGTCGGCCAAGCGGATGGTCGAGCGCCGGCGCCCCCAGGTGTGGGAGGTGCTGGAAGACGTCATCCAGGAGCATCCGGTGATGCTGAACCGGGCCCCCACCCTGCACCGTCTCGGCATCCAGGCCTTCGAGCCGGTGCTGGTGGAGGGCAAGGCGGTCCAGATCCACCCGCTGGTGTGCACCGCCTTCAACGCCGACTTCGACGGCGACCAGATGGCCGTCCACCTGCCCCTGTCGGCCGAGGCCCAGGCCGAGGCCCGGGTGCTGATGCTGTCGGCCAACAACGTGCTGTCGCCGGCCCACGGCCGCCCGCTGGTCACCCCCACCCAGGACATGGTGATCGGCTCGTACTACCTCACCGAGATGGTGGAGACCGAGCCCGGCGGCGGTGTCTACCGCCGGGTCGACGAGGTGGAGCGGGCCTACGAGTCGGGCGTGATCGGGCTCCACGCCCCGATCGAGTTCCGCACCCCGGCCCTGCTCAAGTCACCCGCCAACGGCCACGCCGCGGAGTACCACAAGACCACGGCTGGTCGCGTGCTGTTCAACGAGGCGCTGCCCGAGGGCTTCCGGTTCATCAACGAGCCGGTGAAGAAGCGGGACATCGGCGCCATCGTGGACGACCTGGCCGCCAACTATCCCAAGGCCGAGGTGGGCGCCAGCCTGGACCGCATCAAGTCTCTGGCGTTCAAGTTCGCTTCCCGCTCGGGCCTCACGGTGTCGATCGACGACGTGCGCACCCCGGCCGAGAAGAAGGCCATCCTCGACATGCACGAGGAGGAGGCGGAGAAGATCGAGACCCAGTTCCGGCGGGGCATCATCACCGACGGTGAGCGCCGCCAGAAGGAGGTGGAGATCTGGACCGCCGCCACCGACGAGGTGCGGGAGGCCATGGAGGTCTCGTTCCGCCAGCAGCAGTTCAACCCGATCGACATGATGGTCGGCTCCGGGGCCCGGGGGAACATGATGCAGGTCCGCCAGATCGCCGGCATGCGCGGCCTGGTGGCCAACCCCCGGGGCGACATGATCCCCCGGCCCATCAAGTCGAACTTCCGTGAAGGCCTCTCCATGCTGGAGTACTTCATCGCCACCCCGGGCGCCCGCAAGGGCCTGGTCGACACCGCCCTGCGGACCGCCGACTCGGGCTACCTGACCCGGCGTCTGGTCGACGTGGCCCAGGAGGTCATCATCAACGACCGGGACCCCTTCGAGGGCGGTCGTCCGGTGCGGGGCCTGTTCCTCGACGACATCAAGCCCGACGGCTACTACAACCGGTACACCGGTGAGCCCTCGGGCCCCGGCGACCCCGACGCCCGCCTGGTGCGGACGTACCTGGAGACCCGTCTCTACAGCCGGGTGCTGGCCGACGACGTCACGCTGAGCGACGGCACGGTCTATCCCCGGGGCACGATGATCCGGGAGCCGGAGATGATCGCCCTGCGCGACGATCCCGCCGTCACCCGGGTGCGGGTGCTGTCGCCCCTCACCGACGACTCGGCAGTGGGCATCACCGGCGCCAGCTACGGCATGTCGCTGGCGACCGGTATGGAGATCGAGGTGGGCGAGGCGGTGGGTGTGATCGCCGCTCAGTCCATCGGCGAGCCCGGCACCCAGCTGACCATGCGGACCTTCCACACCGGCGGCGTGGCCGGCGGCGCCGACATCGCCGGCGGTCTGCCCCGTGTGGTGGAGCTGTTCGAGGCCCGCAGCCCGAAGGGCAAGGCCACCATGGCCCGGATCTCGGGCACGGTGCGCATCGCCGAGGACGAGGGCAAGGGCAAGCAGATCACGATCATCGGGGAGGACGGCACGGAGGACGACTACCTCGTCCCCATGGCAGCCCGCCTCGAGGTGGTGGACGGCCAGGACATCACGGCCGGCGACGCCATCGTCGACGGTCCCCGTGACCCGAAGGAGCTGTTGGAGATCCGGGGCATCCGGGAGACCCAGCAGTACCTGGTGGAGGAGGTCCAGAAGGTCTACCGGGACCAGGGTGTGTCGATCCACGACAAGCACATCGAGCTGATCGTGCGGCAGATGACCCGGCGGGTGGCGATCCAGGAGCCGGGCGACAGCGACTTCCTCCCCGGGGAGCGCTGCGACCAGTGGCAGTTCGCCGACGTGAACCGCCGCCTCGTCACCGAGGGTCGCCGGCCGGCCGAGGGCCGCCCGGAGATCATGGGTATCACCAAGGCGTCGCTGGCCACCGATTCGTGGCTGTCGGCCGCTTCGTTCCAGGAGACCACCCGGGTGCTCACCGAGGCCGCCATCGAGGGCCGTTCGGACTCGATGATCGGTCTCAAGGAGAACATCATCATCGGGAAGCTGATCCCGGCCGGTACCGGCCTGATCCGGCACCGGGAGCTCGAGTCCCGGGCCCCCGACTACCAGCCGATGTCGTTCTATTCCTCCGAAGGCGAGGAGCAGGATCCGGCGCAGTGGCTGGCCTCGATCGGGGCCGAGGGTGGCAACGGCGACGTCACCGCCCTGCACACGGCCGCCCCCGACGAAATCGGGTAGCGAGCGCAGCGAGCTAGCGTGGAGACCCGGCCCCTTGGGGGGCCGGGTCTTGCGCGTCCGGCCGATCGACGACACGAGGTTTCCGCCATGGTCATGTCCCAGCAACCACCGCTCGGGCCGCCGCCGGCGGAGCCGTCGCTGGTAGAGGCGGCCCGCCCCCAGCGCAGCCAGGGCTCGTCGGTGCTCGCCGCCGTCCTCATCGCCCTGATCGGGCTGGCGGTGGTGGCCGGCCTGGTGATCGTGGTGGCCGGCGAGCGCCTGTTCGGCGAGATCGAGGCGCCCACGGCGGCCGCCGCCCCGGCGTCCACCGCTGCCAGCGGCGATCCGGCCAGCTCGCTGGCCGCCCCGGCCGGGGCCGCCACCGCCCCGGTGTCGGTGGAGGGCGCTGCGTTGGCCGCCATGCCCGACGTGGTGGTGACCGGCGAGGACGATCCGGCGGCGGGCTCGGTGGCCCCCACCCTGCAGGGCACGGACTTCGACGGCAACCCGGTGACGATCGGAGCCGATGGCCGGGCCAAGGTCATCTACTTCGTGGCCCACTGGTGCCCCCACTGCCAGGCCGAGGTGCCGCTGATCCAGCAGCTGATCGACGGCGGTCAGAAGCCGGACAACGTCGACATCTACGCCGTGTCCACCGCGGTGAGGCCCGAGGGTGGGAACTACCCGCCCGCCGCCTGGCTCGACCGGGTCGGGTTCAGCCCGGTCACCATGCGGGACGACGACGGCAGCTCGGCGGTGCTGGCCTACGGCGCCGGTGGATTCCCCTACGCCGTCTACCTCGACAGCCAGAACCGGGTGATCGCCCGGTCGGCCGGCGAGCTGGGTGTGGAGGGCATCGCCCAGATGTGGGCCGTCACGTCCGCCAACGCCGGCTGAGCGACCGCCAATCCGGGGCGCCCGAAGGGCACACGGGCGGCACCTTAACCCGGCTTTCGCCCTGGGCCGGTATCGTTCGGTCCCGATGGCCTACGAGCGCGAGACCCTCTTCTTCTCCATGCTGGGGCTCGCCCTCGGCGCGCTCGTGATCGGCCTGGTGTTGTCGCTGGTGATCGATCGCCGGGGCCGCCTGGGTCTGGTGAAGTTGGTTCAGCCGGTGGCGCTGGAGTTGGCTGCTCTGGTGGCCGTGGTGTGCGTGGCCGGCTCGCTGTTCATGTCCGAGGTGGCGAACTTCAATCCCTGCCGGCTGTGCTGGGTCCAGCGGGCGTTCATGTACCCGGCGGCGCTGGTGCTGATCGCGGCGCTGGTCACCAAGCGCCGGGCGGTGGCGGCGGCCGGCGGGGTGCTGGCCGTGCTCGGGCTGCCGGTGTCGATCTTCCACCGCGTCGAGGAGGCCACGGGTACGAGCATCGGCGGGGTGTGCGAGATCGCCAACCCCTGTTCCTACAAGTGGTTCGAGCATTTCGGGTTCGTCACCATCCCGACCCTTGCCGGGATCGGGTTCGTCGGAATCATTACGCTGGTGTCACTGCACCTGTTCGGGAGGACGTCATGACCACCACCGCCCCCAATCAATCGTCGAACAAGGGCTTCATCCTGCTGGTGGTGGGGGTGATCATCGCCGGCATCGCCGGTGTCGCCTTCCTCGCCACCGGGCGTGACTCCGCCATCAGCGGCGAGCCCATCGGCGAGGCGGTCACGGTCGCCGGCGACGCGTTGGCGCCCATGCCCCAGGACGTGGGCGTGTCCAACGGGAGCAACGACAGCGCCGTCGGCCAGGTGGCCCCGGACCTGGCCCTCACCGACTTCGACGGCAACCCGGTGTCGATCGCCAACGACGGCCGGGCCAAGGTCGTGTACTTCCTGGCCCACTGGTGCCCCCACTGCCAGGCCGAGGTGCCCCTGCTGCAGGAGCTGATCAGCGAAGGCAAGAAGCCGGACGACGTCGACATCTACGCCGTGTCCACCTCGGTGAACCCCGAGGCCGGCAACTACCCGCCTCAGGCCTGGCTCAAGAGCAAGGAGAAGCTCGACGCCATCCTGGCCGCCGACGACGAGGCCAACACGGCCCTCAAGACCTACGGCGGTGGCGGATTCCCCTTCGCCGTGTACCTCGACGGGGAGAACAAGGTGCTGTTCCGGACCTCCGGTGAGCTGGGCAAGGAAGGCATCGAGACGGCCTGGCAGCAGGTGGCGGCCACCGCCGCGGCCTCCAGGTAGGAGCGAGGCTCAGACCCCGGTCCAGGTGGCGCCGCTGGTGTAGCGGCGCAGCCCCAGGCGGAAGCTGAGCCAGCCGGCGCCGGCGAACGCCGCCGCACCGCCGGCCAGGAGCGCCATCCGGCCCAGTGACGGGTCCTGCACCAGCTGGGCCGGCACCGACCCGATCAGGGCGGCTGGCACCAGAGCGAACAGGGCCAGCCGCAGGGCGCCGCCGAACAGGTCGGTCGGGTACGACGAGAACACGATGATGGCGCTCAGCCCCAGCTCGCCGGACCCGGCCGAGCCGGGCAGGAACGCCAGGGAGCCGAGCAGCACCAGGAAGCCGGCCAGCACGGCGACGGCGGCGCCCGCCGCCACCACGAACAGCAGGGTTCGGGCCGGTGTCGGATGGCCGAGCGCCATGAACAGGCCGATCCCGAACACGATGTCCCCCACGCTGACCGGGCTCACCAGGCGCATCGCCAGGAAGCCCAGCGGATCCACCGGCAGGGCCAGGGCGCTGTCGAGGTCGCCGCTGGACACCAGCGGTCCGAGCATGCGGAGGTTGGCCAACGCCCCCAGTACCAGGCCGGCGGCCAGGGCAAGGACGGCGTAGAGCACCATCATGTCGTCGACCGTCCAGCCCCGGACCGAGCCGACCCGGTGGAAGAAGACCTGCCAGAAGAAGATCCAGACGAGGTCGTTCACCACCATCACGGTCATGTGGGCGACGAAGCTGCGCCGGTTGGCCAGGGCCTCGGCCCAGGCCGTGCGCCACACGGCGGCCAGCGCCCGGGCCGTGACCCGGAGGCCCGGCGGGTGTCGTTCCGTGCTCATGGCTCACCCCCGTCGCCGAGATGGCGCTCACCGGCTGCGAACACCCGAGCGGTGACGAGACCCAGCGCCGCCAACCAGGCGACCTGGATCAGCAGCCACCACGCTTCGAGGTGGCCCGAGGCCAGCCGGCCGGGGGCGTAGGACATGGCGGCGAACGGGGTGAGGCGGGCCACCTGCCCCAGATCGCCGGGCAGGACCTCGAGCGGCAGCACCAGGCCACCCAGGGTGAACTGGAGCTTCTGGTACAGAAACCAGCTGGCGCGCGAGTCGCGGAGCCAGAACGAGGCGGCGGCCAGGAGGTGCTGGGCCACGATGGTGAGGGCCACGCCGAGCAGGAGCGCAGGGACGGCCAGGGCCGCGGCGGCCGGCGACGCCGGTGCGCCGCCCACCCCCAGGGCCAGCCCGCAGCCGAGGCCGGCACACACCGCCGTACGGGGGAGGGAGGTGCCGATCTCGGCTGCCACCCGGATCCACAGGGCCGGTGCCGGCCGCAGCAGCTCGAGCTCGAAGCGGCCGGCGGCCACGTCGGCTCCGAACCGGTCGATGAGTCGCAGCGGGGGAGCGATGGCGGTGACCTCGGTGGCGACCAGGTACCAGACCAGGGCCCCGGCCTGGTAACCGACGATCGTGCCGCCGTTGCCGCTGGCGGCCCGGTTCCACAGCGAGGTGATGGCCACGGCCACGATCAGGTAGTGGATGCCGCCGTGGACCAGCGCCGCGGGCTGAGACCGGGCGGCCCCGGCGGCGGCCTGCGCCACCCGCAGGCAGGCTGCGCCGAGGTCCCGGACGGAACCGGTACCGCCGCCGGTCGTCATCGTCGCCGCCGTCATGGCGCGCTCCCTGGGCTCGGGTCGGTTCCGGTGGCCGGCCGGGCGTAGATCTCGCCGATCACGGCCTCCAGCGGCGGGTCGGTCACGGAGACGTCGGCCACCGCCAGCCGTTGCAGCACGCGGTCGAGCACGACCCCGATGGCCTGGTGGCGGGTGTCGACGTCGATGGCGATCCCGTCCACCGGTGTGGTGCCGTCGTCGTCCGGACCGGCCACCCCCAGCGGGTTCACCGGGCCGATGTCGGACCCCAGCGCAGCCCGCGCCCGGGCCACCGTCGACGGCCGGGCCAGGCCCACCTCGATCCGCTTCGTGGTCAGCAGGTTGCGCCGCAGGGCGGCGACGGGGGAGTCGTGGATCACGGTTCCGTGGTTGACGATGACGGCCCGGGCCGCCACGTGCTCGATGTCGGCCACGTCGTGGCTGGTGAGGAACACCGTGGTGCCGTGGCTGGCGTTGAGGCGCACCAGCACGTCCCGGAACCGCTGCTTGGCCAGCAGGTCGAGCCCGATCGTGGGCTCGTCGAGGAACAGGAGGTCGGGCCGGTGCAGGAGGGCGGCCGCCAGCTCACACCGCATGCGCTGGCCGAGCGACAGGGTGCGCACCGGCTGGTCCAGCAGATCGTCCGCCTCCAGGAGCTCGCCCAGCTCGGCGATACGCCGCCCCACCGGCGAGCGGTCGAGGCCGTGGATGGCACCCAATGTGGTCAGCGACCTCCGGGCCGACAGCTCGGCCCACAACAGCGACCGCTGCCCGAACACCGTGCCGATCCGCCGGCTGAGGGCCCGCCGCTGGTGCCACGGGTCCAGACCGAGCACCCGGGCCGAGCCGGCCGACGGGCGAAGGAGGCCCGTGAGCATCTTGATCGAGGTCGACTTCCCGGCCCCGTTGGGCCCGATGAACGCCAACCGCTCACCCGGCTCCACCGTGAAGGTCACACCCCGCACCGCCTCGATCGTGCGCCGGTTGCGGCGCCGGCCGGTGGTGAACGTGCGGTGCAGGTCCGCCACCGCGATGACAGCGGCACCGGCCCGGTCGGGGTCGGCGGCGCGCCGGAGGGATGACGAGGCGGAGGGTGAGGCCGTCATGGGCCCAGTATGACGACCCGATCGAGTGGGGGTGCCGGACTTTCCGCCTCCGCTGACGCCGTCCCGCCCGGTCGCCCCCCTCCCGAATTGCGCGACGGATTTCGCGCCCCCCGACCGAACTGCGCCGCGTTCTCCACGGAATCCGCAGAGAACGTGACGCAGTTCGTCGGCGGGGTGCGAAATCCGTCGCACGGTTGACGGGGACAGGGGCGGCGGGGGAGCCCTAGGCTCGGGGTCCATGCCCCGCATGACCACCGAGGACACCGAGGCGTTCCTGGCCGAGCCCCACGTGGGCGTCATCGCCAGCCTGCGCCGGGACGGCCGCCCCTACACCGTGCCCGTCTGGCACCTGTGGGACGGGACCCACGTGTGGATCTCGGGCACCCTGTCTCGGGTGTGGTGCCGCCAGATCATGGCCGATCCCCGCGTGTCGCTGTGCGTGGAGGCCATGGCCCCGGTGGCGGCCCACGTGGGCATCGACGGCACGGCTGAGGTGCTGGCCCCGCCCGAGTTCGACATCTGGCCGATGAGCCGGCGCCTAGCCGACAAGTACATCGGCCGCAACGACCCGGCCAACGCCGGGGCCGTCGACGCCTTCGTGGCCAACATGATGACCGAGCCCCGGCTGCTCATCCGCCTCACCCCCGAGGTGTGGCGGGCCATCGACATGCGGGTCTACCGCGGCAAGCGGGCCGACCGCGAGCACCAGGCCCGGGTCAACGGAACCGACTGAGCGTCAAGGGGTCCCCGAAGGGGACACTCAGTCCCGGCCGAAGAGGCCGCCGAGGGCGGCGCCACCCAAGGCCGCGCTCCCGGTGGAACCGGAGTTGCCGGTGCCCACCGCGGCCTGGATGAAGCCCAGGAACTCGGTGGGGTTGCGGGTCTGGACCAGCAGCCGCCCGGGCCCGGTGAAATCGAACACCAGGCCCTCGCCGCTCTTGAACGTCTGCACCAGCCCGCCCGTGACCTTGCGGATCTGCATGCCCATCCCCTCGGTGTAGGCCACCATGTGGCCGGTGTCGAGGGTGACGGTCTGGCCCGGCTGGAGGTCCCACGCCTCCACCGCCCCATAGGCCGACACGACCATCGGCCCCTGGCCCTCGGCCCGCAGGATGAACCCGCCCTCGGACCCGAACAGGTTCTTGAACCCGCCCCACTTGGTGTCGACGGTGACGCTCTCGGCGCTGGCCAGCCACGAGCCCTTCTGCACGAACCAGGCCTGGCCGGGCTGCACCTCCACCACGTTCAGGTCGCCGGGGAGGAAGGCGGCCACGTCGATCCAGCCGCCCTCGGGCGGGGCGGTGTAGCTGGTGACGAAGAACGACTCGCCACCCAGCGCCGCCCGCTTGAGCGACTTGAGGATGCCCCCTTCGGCCCGGGCCTCCACCGCAACAGTGGGGATCGTGGCCATCAGGGCGCCGGACTCGGCCCGGACCCTCTCGTTGGGGCCCATCATCAGCCGGGCCACGGCGAACGCTGGTTGCTGACGGATCGTAACTTCCATGAACCGAGGCTACCGGGCCTATCCACGGCGTAGCCGGCATCCCCCGGTGGACGAACCGTTCGGGCTGCGAGCAGGGGCCTGGCGCTTGTGGCAGAGTCGGGGACGCTCAGCGAAGAGTCACACACCTGGAATAGGAGCCACGATGCAAGTGGACATGACCGTCAACGGGCAGGGCCGCTCGGCTGACGTCGAAGCCCGGACCCTCCTCGTCTACTACCTGCGCGACGCGGTCGGGCTGACCGGCACGAACGTCGGGTGCGACACCTCCTCGTGCGGGGCCTGCACGGTCCTGCTGAACGGCGAGTCGGTGAAGTCGTGCACGATCCTGGCCGCCCAGGTGCGCGGCGGGGAGGTGACCACGATCGAGGGCCTGGCCGACGGCACCACCCTGCACCCCATGCAGCAGGCCTTCATGGAGTGCCACGGCCTCCAGTGCGGCTATTGCACGCCGGGCATGGTGATGGCGGCCACGTCGCTCCTGGCCGAGAACCCCTCGCCGACC
>Ga0268299_1002519_pt1 | contig 21430 bp, 11 predicted proteins | sample NOBtaG_FD_193484 | JGI IMG/M metagenome (GOLD analysis project Ga0268299, IMG submission 193484) | Activated sludge microbial communities from bioreactor in Nijmegen, Gelderland, Netherland - NOB reactor | ecosystem: Engineered > Bioreactor > Aerobic > Activated sludge | place: Netherlands... | reverse complement strand
AGCCCAATTCGTGCGGACACGTCGCAAGCCAAAAGCTGCCGCGCGCCGCACCATCATCTCTTCGTGCGTGATGGCATCATATAAAACAGGATGGCCTTCATCGGGAATAGCTGCCAGACTTTCCGCGACGGCCTGCCGAAGCTGCTCCGAGCCTTGCGTCAGTGCGAGTACCATTTCTTCGAGCGCCGCGTCTGTTCCAAGCGCGCCAAAGGCCATTGCTGCGGATAGCTGAACATCGACAATTTTGTCCGAAAGCAGCGGCACCAGGTCTTTAATCGCTTCCGGGTCGCCAACCGCGCCCATCCCCAGACAAGCCAAACGTCGCACATCGGCGTTGGCGTTGCGCGCGGCCTGCCGGAAAACAAAGATCGTATTTTTGTCGCGTGTGCCGATCAGCGCCGCCGCCGCGCGTTCACGAATGAGCGGATACTGATTGGGCGCGATCAATAAATTGCCCAACTGCTTGAGCAGCGCTCCACCCCAGGCGGCATTCGACCCGGCATATGACAGCCAGCGTGAAACCTCCAGAATATGATTATTTAGCACATCAGCGGGCGCATCCAAACGGGCGCGGACAGCGGATTCAATCGAGGTGTGCAGGCTGGCGTAGCCAATCGCTTGTGACCATGCCGGATTTGATGCTTTTGCTGCCATTGTCTCTGGCGAAGCATCACGCAGTGTCAGGCTGGCGAGATAGGCCGCTATGAAGGAATGGCGAAAGAGGTAGCGATTGCCGCGATAGTTGATAATCAGGCCGGAGTTGCGCAGCATCGAGAGCAGTCTGCCCTGCGCGCTGGCTTCTTCCTGGATTTTTCGCTCTTTTTCAATTTCTTCTTTCGATTTTTTGCCGGATTTCGCCGCAGGTTTAGCCGGCTCATCTGCCATCAGCGCGTCGAGCAGTTCATCGTCGGTTGCTGTCGAGCCACCGCGCGCCAGTGCTTCCAGTCGCGCCAGGGTGATAAAACCATGATCGAGCTGTACGGCTGCCGCTTGGGCTAACTGCGGCAATACCACGCCGATAGCCTGATCTTCAGGCAGATGTCGGACGACAAGCGCCCGCAGCCAGCCTTCAATTCCGGCGGCTTCGGTGTCGTTGGCATAGGTTGCCCAGATTTTGAGCGAAAGGTCGGTTGGCGACAAGGCTCGGTTATTCACCTGGGCGCGTTCGCGCAGCGCATCATCCGGCGGTGGTGCAACTTTGCGCTTTTTGCTGCCGATGTGCGACCACGCATCTGTCCAACGCTGAACGGCGCGCTGCTGCATATCGTCGTTCCAGGGGCGCATGAAAATGGGCGTAAATCCAATCTGTGTCAGTACACCATAGCCCTGTGCTGGCCCGGTGACGATGACAAAATTACCTTCGTACTCAGTGATGAGGGCGCGCACCCAGGCTAATTTTTCGGCACGCTCGGATTCAGGTAAATCATCATAGCCATCGATCAGCAGTAAAGCCTGCCCGTTGGCAAGACGTTTATAGAGATTGCGCGGGATACTTTTGGCGGTGACAGCGCCGACCTGGTGCTGAACAGCGCGCACCAACGGCTCTGCGGGGTCAATCTGTTCGCCATATTCGCTGGATCGCAGTTGGATATTTGCCAGATGGACGTAAACGGGCATGAGCTGGCTGAACGATGAGACTGTACCTGCGGATTGTGCCTCGTCCACGTTGACCGTGAAGTCAATGTCATGCTGTTCCTTGAGCTTTTCCCTGGCGAGTTCTTCAATTTTGTTGCGTTCTTTGATGCGCGCCGCGCGCTCTTTTTCAGAAAGCGCTGCTAATTCGGCATCCAAACGCTTCTGAATTTTGTCAATATTTTTCTCGAATCGCAGCTTGCCCAGACTGCGCAGCACGATGGACAGCAGCGCGGTGGTGCGTCCGCTGCCAGGAAGCCCAAGCAGGGCAATCGTGCGGCTGCCACCTGCAAGGTCATCAATCGACAGCGTTTCCGGGTTATAAACGGCATGAAGGTAGGGATAATCGGGAATCTGCGGCACAACGTGAAAAACATCACGCACCACATCATCATCCTGTGGCGCAACGAGTGCGGGGACTGGCAAAAATCGCGGCTCGATGACAATCTCTGAAAGTTTGGCGAAACGCCCAGCGAGATGCGCTGTTTCGCAAAGCTCGACCAGATCGTTGATATAACGGCTGTCGGCGCTGCGCGTGGCATAGCTCTGGGCGCTGGTGGCACGGTTACGGGTCGCGTCGATGCCGGAACCAATGACGCGGCGGAAGCGATAGATACCGTAGGCCGTCACCCAGCCCGTCACCAGCCCAACCCCAAAATTTTGCAGATCAAAGCCCATTTTTGCCACTCCTTGCTGTTAGCTGTTCGCTTTTAGCGGTTAGTCATTCGCTTTTAGCTTTTAGCGCAATCAAGATCATTTGAGAATATGATACGCCAGGTCTTGGCGAACAGATCGTTAATTCCGGTAAACCAGAATCCGCCCGCAGTTTTCGCAATAGACCAATTTTTGCCCCTGCCGCGCCTCACGTTCAATGGATCGGGTCTGGTCAACGCCGCACATGCTGCAACTGCTGCCGTTGAGAACCGCAATGGCATGATAATTTTTCTTGGGTTTGAGCGCATCATAAATCTTCAGATTTGCCGGCTCGACCTGTGTGAGCGCTGTCTTGCGCTGCTCCAAAAGCTGCGCGCCCTGCTGTTCAAGCGACTTTTTTTCATCCAGCAGTTCCTGGTGTTCACTTTCCCATTGCGTGGTGACTCCCGTCAATTCGGCTTCAGCTTCATGAAGCGCGGCCTCGGCTTCTTCGGCTGCCATCATGGTTTCCAGAAAATGCGTTTCTAGTTCGCCATGCCGTTTGTTCAGGGATTGAATTTCCTGCTGCATGTCCTGCATTTCTTTCGGGTTTTTCACTTGTCCGCTGTATAGATGCTTTTCGGTGTCGCGGGATTTTTGGGCGGTGGATTGAATTTCAAGGTCGAGATCGCGGGCTTTGGTTTGCAGAGGGGTCAGCGTTTTACGGGCATTATTGACTTGCGATTGAGCTGCCTGGACAGGTTCGCTGTTCGCCAATGCCGCCGCGATTTCCTGCAAGCGCCTGCGAGCGCGGAGGATGCCTAACTCGATTTCCTGAAGATGATAGAGCGATTCAGCTTGATTCATGAATGATACGGCCTCACTAGCGCGAGTTCTCAGGCGATGTAAAATGAGTGTAAATTCTCAAAAGCTGCCAAATGGTTTATCTTTAGATTATACACTGCGCCGGAATCGTCGAGCAAGCGATGTCCGAATACCGAAGGGTGGCAGAATGCAATCGGGTTACACCGCTCATATCACACCAGCAGAATGGCGCTGGGTGATTTTTGTCAGCGTAGGGCTGGTCTTGTTGGCCTTTACGCCTTTCTTATTAATGTTTTTGGGCAATGCTCCCGGCACGGATTGGCAGTTTATGGGAATATTGCATAATCACCGGGATGGCGCAACCTACCTGAGTAAAATGATGCTGGGTGCAGAAGGGGAGTGGATTGTCCATTTTCAGCACACCCCGGAAGATCACAGCGGCGCGTTCATCCAGGTCATTTATCCGATTCTGGGTCATGTCGCGCGCATCACCAATCTGCCGCTGGTTGTCCTGTTCCATGTGGCGCGGGTGGCGGCGTCGTTGTTTATGTATATGGCAACCTACCAGTTGGCGGCATCGATCTGGATGCGGCTGCGGACACGGCGAATATTTTTCATCGTCTTAGCCATTGGCTCCGGGCTGGGCTGGCTCTACGCCCCGTTAACCGGCGGGATGATTGATACGCCGGATTTATCTATTCCTGAAGCCTTTCCATTTTATAGCTCACTGGTGAACGTCCATTTCCCGCTAACATTAGCTTGTCTGGCGCTGCTGGCAAGTATCATCATTGAAGCCTTTCGCCCCGGAGTTGATGAAGAACCGGGTGTAAACAATGGCGGTTTGACCGCCGTGCTGCTCAGCCTTGCGCTGGCATTTTTATATCCGCAGGCACTCGTGCCGATTGGGGCGGGGTTGGCATTGTATATCGCGATCCGCTGGATTCGGGCGGGCTATCCGTCGATTCGTGAACTGCGCTGGCTGCTGGTGGTGGCGTTGCCAGCCGTGCCGATGGCAGCTTATTACCTGGCTGTGGTGATGTATAACCCGGCAATGGCGGAATGGAACAGCCAGAATGTGACCTCTGCGCCGTCGCCGATTGCGTTAGTGTTGGGCTTGGGTGTCCCCTTGTTAATGGCACTGCCAGGGATTTACCGCGCCCTGCGGCGGTTCGAAGCCGACGGCGACCAATTTATGATTATCTGGCTGCTGGTAATGCTGGTGATGATTTACTTGCCGACCAATATCCAGCGGCGTTTTGCGGTTGGCATGATGATTCCCGTTGTCTATTTCGCAACCCGTTCGCTGGAGGATTTCTGGTTTCAGCACGTGAATCGGCGCTGGCGCTATCGTTTGTTCGGGATTGTGATTCCGGTCATGATGTTTACGCAGATTTTTGTGCTGCTCACACCGCTCCTGCCGCTGGTGGTCAACAAACCAGAAGATTCACAGGGTTTATTTTTACAGCGCGATTATGTCGCGGCGTTCGAGTGGCTACGTGAACGGGCGCGGTTGGATGATGTTGTGCTGGCATCGGAGCATGTCAGCCTGTGGCTGCCGTCGTGGGCGGGGATGCGCGTGGTTTACGGGCATCCTTATGAAACGCTGGACGCCGAGGTGAAAGAACAGCAGGTGTTGGATTGGTTCGATAACGGCTCATCCGGCAACTGCGATGCACTTTTGGATCGCTATAACATCCGTTTTGTTGTCGTCGGGCCGCAGGAACGCGCGCTGGGCGAAACGGACTGCCCGAATCGTTTAACGGCTGTATTCAAGTATGGCAGTGTGACGATTTATGCGACCTAAGCTGGGCTTTATCGCGCTTGTGGCTGTTTTTCTGATCCTGGTTCGCTGGAATTTGCACGGCTTGCCCTTCATTCCAGAGTCAAAATATTCCGATGCTGCCACTTCGCATTGGCCTGCGGCGCTCTATTTTCGGCAGTCACTTGGTGAACGTGGTGAATTTCCACTCTGGCGTGAGACGATTATGGCGGGGCAGCCTTTTGCCGCTAATCCCCTGAACAAAACGACCTATCCGCTGCAATGGCTGGTGCTGATTTTTGAGCCTTTAGCCCATCTCAACCTGCTGATTCTGCTTCATGTTTTTCTGGCGGGCTGGGGGATGTGGCGTTGGGCGAGGCTGCTCGACATGCGCAAAGAGGCGGCGTTATTGAGTGCGCTGGCCTATGCCATTTCGCCCCGGTTGATCGCCCATCTCGGCGCGGGACATCTCGATCTGGTGTATGCGCTGGCGTGGTGGCCCTGGCTGATGGCGTCGGTGTTGACGATGATACATAGAGGCGATTCGCCAAGTAGGGGCGGGTCTGAGACCCGTCCCTATATCAGCAATATTTTAAGCATAGGAATTTTCGCGGCACTCTTATTCCTGGCGGACGTGCGTCTGAGCTTGTTCGCGTTGGTGCTGGCGGGCGCTTATGCGCTGTGGGAAATGTTTCGACTCAAGCGTTTGCAGATCAGCACTCGTTTTTTAGCCGCGCTCGGCGTGTTTTTGCTGCTGATTCTCTCGGTGATTGTCCCTCTTCTGGTGTGGCGTCCCTATTTAAGCCGCGCGGAATTGACTCCGGCAGACGCGGGATTATTTTCGCTGGAAGCTGGACACTTGATCGGCCTGGTGCTGCCCCCGCACAGCGGCAACCCGGAAACGATTGCTTATCTCGGCCTGCCCGTGCTGATTCTGGCAGGAATCGCTGCATTTTCCGCGCCGCGCAAATATGCGTTCTGGCTGGTGGCGGCGTTGGTCGCGGTTTTATATGCGCTGGGGGCGAACAGCGTTTTATGGTCGCTGCTGGTGGGGGTATTTCCATTTTTATTGTGGTTTCGCGTACCGTCGCGGGCGTGGCTGGTCGTGGTTTTGGTCGCCTGTTTGCTGGCGGGTTACGGCCTGCAAACGCTGATGACCGCCATCGAAAATTTGCGAAACGGAAACGCGATGCCGCGATTGGCGCTCAAACGGCTGGCGACAGCGGGATTCGCGGGGGCGTCGCTGTTTTGCGGCGGCTTTACTTTAGCCGTGCTGACCGATCTCGACGCGACCATCGGCATTGGCGTGATCGTGGTCGGCTTGACGCTTGGTGTGATTTTGATTCTGGCGCTCTACAGCAGGCTTTCGCCGCAAAATTTAGCGATTTTCTTGATTCTGCTGGTTTTTGTCGATCTGGCGTGGACGGGGCGTAGCTGGCTCGAATGGCGCGGGACGGATCAATGGCTGACACATCAGCAAGCGCTGGTGGACGTGTTGGTGAATGACGGCGCGACGCGCATTTATTCGCCGAATTACACGCTGGAACAGCAGGTCGCGGCTGGATATGGCTTGCAGATTTTCGGCGGCGTTGACCCGTTTCAGGTGCGCGGGGTGGTCGAAGCGGTTGCGCAGGGCAGCGGCATCACAGTGACGCAGTACAGCGTCATTTTGCCGCCGCTGAATGACGTGCAGACCGACGAGGACATTTTGACCGCCAATCGCGATGCTGTGCCGGATACGCAAATTTTAGCCGAGTGGGGCGTCAGCCACGTCGTCGCGACCTATCCGATTCAGAATGAACGGCTGCGGCGCGTTGATTTAGTTGACGGCGTTTACGTCTACGCCAATCAGGATTTTACAGGTTTATCCAATGGAAATATTCCATCATGGCCTGCGGACTGGCCGGATTTGCCGCCGGATGTGAACAGTTTGAATCAAATCACGGCTTTGAGCGCGTTTGTATCGGGATTGAGTTTTTTCGTATGTCTTGGCTTGCTTCTGTGGAGGAAGGTAAGAAAAAATGGCTGATCGCTTGCCTTCACGCCTGCCGCTGTTGATCGTGGCGGTGGCACTGATCGTCATATTTTATCGCTTACTTTTAGGCGAAGTCTTATTCTGGGGACTGCCTGCGCTGCAATTTTATCCCTGGCGCGAGTATGCCTTTGAGATGCTGCGCGGTGGGCAGCTTCCGCTGTGGAATCCGTATAACGGCGCGGGCGCACCGCTGATCGCCAATTATCAATCGGCCTTATTTTACCCGCTGAACTGGCTTGGCCTGATTTTGCCGCTGGGCTTTGCGATGAGCATCACGGCGGTGCTGCACCTGTTTATCGCCGCCTGGGGGATGTTTGCGTTTACGGGACGCCTGGGTGTGCCGAATTTAGGTCGCGGTGTGAGCGCGCTGGCGTTTGGGATGGGCAGTTTTCTCGTTGCTCGCTTAGGCACATACCCGATGATTTTCGCGATGGCCTGGATTCCCTGGGTGATGTGGGCGGCGCTCGGCGTTTTGATTCGATTCCGCACCCGCGATGTGGCAATGCTGGCATTTTTCGCCGCGCTGCAACTGCTGTCCGGTCACGCGCAGATGGCGTGGTACAGTATGCTGCTGGTCGGTTTCTTTACACTCTATTGGCTGCTCCGCGCGCGTCCGTCGGATGGGTGGCAGCGGTTAGGGCTGGTGATCGGCGGGCTGGCGTTGGGAGCAGGGATCGCGGCGGTTCAACTGCTGCCGACGGCTGAATTGTTGCGCTCGTCGCAGCGTTCCGGCGGCGTCGATTTTGAGTTCGCGATGAATTTTAGCTACAGTCCGGCGCGCACCCTCAATCTGCTTTCGCCCAACGTGTTCGGCAATCCGGGGGATGGCAGTTTCGTCACTGAGGGCGCGCATTTTGAGGACGCGGTTTATATCGGTTTGCTGCCGTTGTTCGCGGCGATTGTGGCGGTGATCGCCTGGATCGGGCGACTGTTCCGGCGCGGGTCAAAAACTCCGGACAGCGAGAGTCACGCCTATGACCCCGAAACCAGCGAGATTCAAGCGTTTGTGCGCGTCGAATCACCTCCCGATGGCTTGAACATTTTTGCAACCGTGCCGTTCTGGTTTGTGATTGTCATCGTCGCCTATATTTTCGGCCTGGGGCAGAACACGTCGATTTATCCGTTCCTGTTCAACAATGTGCCGACCTTTGACCTGTTCCAAGCGCCTGTCCGCTGGCATATCTGGATGGTTTTTGGCCTTGCAGTTCTGGCGGGCATCGGTACACAAGCTTGGGGGCGCGGCTACTGGCTGTTTTTCGGCACACGGCTTGCCATCGCGGGCGGCATCGGGGCGGCGATCTTAGCGATTTTTGTCGCGCCGCAATTTCTAGATATTGAAAGTAACGAAGGCGTTCAGGTGTTGATCGCCGCCGTCGCGCTGACCGGAATTTTTGGCGCTGTGGCGGGCGCGCTGACGCTTTTGCAGCCGGATCGCGACAGCAACCGTTATGCGTGGTGGGGGTTCGCCGTGCTGCTGTTCGTCGCGGTGGATTTGGTGCTGGCAGCACAGGGCTTGAATCCAACTATCCCCGCTGCATTTTATGATCGACTTCCGTCGGCTGATGCTACCACGCGCGGCTATTGGCCTGCCGAGGTCGAAGAATACGTCGATTTTGAAAAATATCTGCAATTTAAGGATTATCGCGTCGCCGTTGATAACTGGCAGGCGTTTCGTGCCAGCGGCGCGCCTAACCTGAACCTGTTAGATCGCCAATATTTGTTGAATAATTTTGACCCTCTGCGAGTCGGCCATTTTGCGGCTTACATCGACTTGATTGAGGCCAACCCCCAATCTCGTAACACCTTGCTCCAGGCGGCGGGGGTGGATGGCGTGTATAACCAGGACGAGTCGCGCGAATCGCTGAATCAGGAGGCGGTTCGCGCGTGGTTTGTCGAGTCGATCTGCTGGCATCCTGACGAAACAGCCCTCGTCGAAGGCCTGCTGAGTGCTGATTGGCAGCCTTTGCGTCAGGCGCATCTGATCGGGACGGCGGACTGTCCTGAATTATCGCCGGAAGCACATCCCCCCGGCAAAATTTTGACGTTACAAGATGATCGGAATTCCGTGACAATGGATGTTCAGACGGAAACGGGCGGCTTGCTGGTGCTGGCGGATACCGATTATCCTGGCTGGACGGCGATGGTTGACGGTAATCCAACGCGCATTTTGCGGGTCAACGGTACATTCCGCGCGGTAGAAGTGCCTGCCGGGGCAAGCCGCGTCGAATTTACCTATCGTCCGGGGTGGCTGCTGCCGGGGATCGTCGTGAGTGTTGTCTCGCTGCTGGTCATGTTGATGCTTTTCCGGCTGCAAAACCCGAATCGATCAAGAGGAATCGAATAATTTATGCTCTTTTCGCCTTCGCCGAAACGTCGGCGGATTCAATTGCAAATTTCAGAGCGTCGGCGTCTCTTGATGCTGGGCGATGTGCTGGTGGTGAGCGCGGCGGTGTTGATCGCGCTGCGCCTGTGGTCAATCGTCGGGCGCAGGCTGTTCACGTGGAATTTTATCCTCCAGCAGCTCTACTGGTTTCCGATCTTTATCGGCTTGTGGCTGGTGCTGGCGAGCGCCAACGATTTTTACGACCTGCGCGTGGTCGCCAACCGCCGCGAGTCGCTCCAGCGCTTGCTATTGATTTCGCTGCAAATGCTGGTGGTTTATCTGGTGATTTTCTTCTTCTCGCCGCGCGATGCCCTGCCGCGTTTATTTTCGATCTACTATGGCGTGGTTTCGTTTGTGCTGCTGGGCTTGTGGCGCATGATTTATCCGGCGCTGGCAGGCTGGGCGAGTGAGCCGCGCCGTGTGTTGATCGTCGGCACAGATTGGGCATCGGAATCGATCATTGGGGCGATTGGACGCTATGCTTACAAAGAATATCAAATTATCGGGATCATCGGTGAGCCGGACGAAGTGGGGACATCGATTTGTGACGTGCCAGTGATCGGCGTGGGCGCGGACTTGATGTCGCTGGCGCTGGGCGAACGAGTCAGCGAATTGGTCGTCACTTCGACGCGCGAATTGAACGGGCAAACGTTTCAGAGCGTGATGGATGCTTACGTTTGGGGACTCAACGTTGTACCGATGCCGCTGCTTTACGAGCGGATTACCGGGCGTGTGCCTGTCGAACACGTCAACAAAAATTGGGCGGTGGTGCTGCCGCTCGACGGCGCTTCAGCTTTTAACCCTTATCCGGCGATCAAGCGGCTGATCGAAATCATTCTGGCCTGTATCGGCATGGCGGTTTTTTTGATTTTGCTTGTGCCGCTGGCGATCATCATCAAGCTGGATTCGCCGGGGAGCATTTTTTATAGCCAGAAGCGCGTCGGGCTGAACGGTCACGTTTTTTCGATTTACAAATTCCGCACGATGGTGACAGATGCCGAGGCAAGGAGCGGAGCGGTTTTCAGCCGACAGGGCGACCCGCGTGTGACGCGCAGCGGGCGAATCATGCGCAAAACGCGGCTGGACGAACTGCCGCAGTTGGTTAATGTGTTACGCGGCGATATGAGCCTGATCGGGCCGCGCCCGGAACGCCCAGAACACGTCGAACGCCTGATGACCAAAATTCCGTTTTATCGGACGCGGTTGGTGATTCGCCCTGGCCTGACGGGATGGGCGCAGGTGCGCTATGGCTACGGCTCGGATGACGAGGATGCGCTGATGAAGCTGCAATATGACCTATACTATATCCGCCACCAATCGCTGCTGCTGGATTTGAATATCATGATCCGCACGGCGGGCAAAGTCGTCCGCATGAGCGGTGTCTAGAATAGCGAAAAAACGAACAGCCCGGTCATGATCCAGATGGTGCTGTTGCGGAGGACGCGAACGTTATGCTTCTGCGCGGCGTAGAGAATGACCGCGATTTGCAGGCCGACGATGAAGCGCAGGATGCCTAAAAATTCGCGATAAGTCGAAAAGGGGACAAAGGGCATGACGAGGGCATTGGCGAACAGGATGAATGTGAAAATTGTCCACTCGCCCGCGCGCCAATCGACCCAGGAACGATAAAATCCCCACAAGGCCGGCAGCAGGACAAAGGGCAGCAGCAGCGCGCCGAAAATCAGCAGCACGGTCAGGCGGACTTCCGGCGGCGATTCGGTGATGATGCGGGCGACGCCTGCAAACGGAACGATTTCGAAACTGGTAGCCTTTGCCCCACCCGAACCGATGCCAAATGTGCCGAGGCGGGCATAGAGAATCAACTGCCAGACGACGAACGGGGCGACAGATAAAATCGAAAATGGAATCGTGACTCGCCAGCGGCGTTGAAAAATCAGATACAGGCCGTAAGCGGCGGGAAAGACGAGTGTCGTTTCTTTTGCCAATGCCGCCAGCGCGAATAAAAATGCGCTCCACAGCCAGCGTTCGCGCCCTGCCAGCAGAATCCCGCCCAGGACAAGCGCGTAGGCCAGCGGCTCGGATAAACTGAGGCGCACCGAGCCGAAAATGCCGAGCATCAGGCCGTAGGTGAGTGCGTACCATCGGCTGACGTTGCGCTGGCGCAGAAGGGTTTCGAGAATCGCCGTGCCTGCCGCCAGTGAGACGATGTTGATGACCAGCAGCGCCCAGGGAATCAGCGATTCCTGACCGAGTGAAAGCAGCAGGCCGAGTGCTGGCAGCAAAATGCGCTGAAAACGATAAGCCGGAACGTCAATGTATTGGGCGGCGGTGTTTGGGTCGCGAATGATGTAATAATTAAATTGACCGTCATAGCCTTCTGTGCCGCCCTGCGCTTCGGGGATGCCCTGGCTGAACTGCGTCCCAATCGTCACCAGCGCCAACGGGTCGCCATTATTGCGAATGATGACGGCGGCGACGAAAATTAAACTCAGGATGGTGACGACGATCCAGGGGCGCAGAAATTTCATATCAAGCGGCTTTCTGATGAGATTTATCTTTCGATCATAGCATGAAGGATATTTGATGAGAAATACGGATTCAATCGCTCGTGCAGCGCTGGTGGTGCTGTTTGGCTATGCGCTGGCGCTGGGCGGCACATTTAATGGCTTGATCGAACCGCAGTTCCGGCTGGTTTCGCTGGTATTTTTTGCGATTTTCGCGGTGGGCTGGCTGTTTACACACTGGCGGCGCGGCTGGACGTGGCATCGGACGCCGCTCGATTGGGTATTTATCATCTGGGTAGCGGCCTTCGCGCTGTCGATTCTGGCGAATGGCGACACCTGGCGGCGGAGCGCAATGGGGTTATGGTTCATGGGCGCGTATATCGGCGTCTGGTACGGCCTGTACGATCTCATCGCCAACCGGGGCGTGAAGGGCGACACATTCGTCGATGGCGTGTTATTTAGCGGCCTGATCGTGCTGATTTTTGGCTACGTGCAGGTTTTTGTGTCACTTGCCAATGGTCAGGGCATCCCGCGTCCGGTCAGCACCCTCGGTAACGCCAACGCGCTGGCGGGCTATCTGGTCGTTCTCGCGCCGCTGGCGTTGGGGCGATTGATCGCCGTGCGTGCGACATTTGGGCGCATTGTCATCGGCGCATATGCCACATTCACGATTTTATTGCTGCTCATGACGGCCTCGCGTGGCGCATGGGCAGGGTTAGCGGTGGCGTTGGCAGTTGGCGGCGTGTTGTGGCTGGCGCATCATAATCTGTTATCGCTACCACGCCTGCGGGATACGTGGCGCAGCCTGAAAACACAATTCAAAATCGTGATTATTTTTGCATTTATTGGCGGCCTAATCGCTGCCGCTGGTCTCGGATTTTTGCTGATTCGTTCGCTGAATGAACCAGGGCGCGATGTTGGCAATCGGACGTATTTGTATAACGCCGCGATTCAACTTTTTACGCAAAAGCCCTTGACTGGACAGGGACTTTTTACGTTTGGCTATTATCTGCCGCTTTATAGCTCGATGCCGCCGGACAAGCCGCATAGCCACGCCCACGATGCACCGCTGCATATTGCTGCTGAACTCGGAATCATCGGGCTGGTGGCACTGGCAGCGACTCTGGTTGTGATGTTTTTTGCGATTCGCCGCAACTGGCGCGAAATGAAGGGGCGTGATCGGCTGTCGCTGATCGGGGCGATTGGCGCGGTGATCGGCTTTGGTGTTCATCATCTGGTTGATACCCCGGCAATGATGCCCGTGATCGCGCTGATGGGGTTACTGGCGCTGGTGCTGGCGATGAGTCCGGCGAATCCGATACCGCTGGCGGCGCGCTGGCGTGTCGCGAGGCACCCCTTCGCGATGGCTGGCCTGTGGGCGGCGCTGATCGTGAGCGGATTCTGGAGTACAAGCGTGTATGGTAATTATTTGACAGCGTTGCGGGATGCGGCAGAGAACGGAAATTTTCGAGAAGCAGCCGAAGATTTGCAGCCCGTGATTGATTCTGAGCCATCCCTGTCGCTTTACCGCGCGCAGCAGGCATTTTTGCTGGGTCTGGCAGCCAATGAAGGCGATTCGCAAGCCGCTCAGGACGCGATTGCCGCCTATGAGCGCGTCGTCCAGATGGAGCCGAATTACGCGCCATATTGGGCGAATTTGAGCGCGCTGTACTGGAATGCGGGCCAGATGGAGCAGGGATTCGAAGCGATGCAAAAAGCGGTGACAATCGCGCCGGAAGCATGGCAGTTGCAATATGATCTGGGTTTATATGCCGAGACATTGGGCGGGCGTGAAGATATAGCGCGTGAAGCCTATCAACAGGCCTTGATCGTCGAGCCGGACGCCGATCTTCACCCGGCCTGGGGACAGACCGCGCTGCAAACCGAGATCGACTCAGCGGAACATTCGACGTTGGGGTTGACGGTCACAATGATGGAAAATCTGCCGCTCAATGAAGCATCCGAACTGTGGGCGCGCGAACTCAGCCGTGTTCGTCTGACCAGCACCTATATTGTGCGCGAACTGCTGGCAATTGCTCAAAATGATCGCGAGGGTGCGGTGGAATGGATGACTGAGGCCGAAAAATTGGCGATTACGGCGGAGGATGTGGCCTGGGTGCATCTCGGCAGGGCGCGGCTGGCGCAGTTTGATGGCGATGCGACTTTGGCTGCCAGCGAATTGCAAGCGGCACGTGAATCGCTCGAACGCGGCTTGCTCGACGCCGACGATCCTGACGCCATCAGTGTTGCCTACGGTCAATTTTTGAGATCGGCGTTCCCGCGACAATTTTTGCCGCAGGTGTATTTCCCGATTGAGAATCCGGTGCTGATGCACTTGCTGGAAGGGACGTGAGTCGAGGGTAAAAAGCGATTGGAATCTGAGCAAAATGACCTGAAGCGCCGCTGGTTAAAAGCCGGGATAGGATGTTTAGTCTCATTCGCGTTCGTGACTATATCCATTTGGGCTTGCTGTTCACAACTTGTGTGGGCGTTAGATAAGACTTTTGATCCACCTCCAGAGTTTTGCACTTATGAGGATGAAATCTATCAAATGTTTGTGTTACATGGGCAGGAATGGATAGAAACTTTTCGCTCACGAAGTTGGGGCGAATCCGGCTCTAACTATATTCTTGTGTCAATGCCGAGCGGAAAGACAAAATATGTAAGTGCTGAGTGGAATTGGGAAAATAAGAAGGAAACACCTCAACTTCGAATTGTAGTCGATACATTCCGTGATATTTTACGGGAATATAGATACTCTCCAGATAAGCCAATTCAGTATCTGGAAAGCGAGAAATTCAAGTATCTTGACAATGGCGTGTATTGTATTGACTATACAGGGGCTTTTGATGATCGATAGATAAGGGCGCACAAGCCGTGCGCCCCTACAGAGAATGCGGAATGTGGGTATAAATTCTTACGCTTTGACCGCGCCGCTGGTGATACCGCGAATGTAGTAGCGCATCCCGAACATGAACAGAATTAACAGCGGGATAGTCGCGACGACGTAGGCCGCCATGCGTGGCCCCCAGTCGGTGACGCCGAACTGCGTGGTGAACTGCGTCAACCCTACTGAAACGACCTGCATTTCGGAACTACTGATGGTCAATAGCGGCCAGATGAAGTCATTATAGGTGCTGACGAGGTGCATGATCGCCAGTGTGACGATGATGGGCCACGACAGCGGGATGGCGATGCGATAGTAAAGCTGAAATTCAGTCGCGCCGTCCAGTCGTCCAGATTCGAATAGCTCCTGTGGCAGAGTCGCGAAGAAGCTGCGACAGAGCAAAATCCCAAAGACTTGACCGCCCGCTGTCCAGGGCAAGATGACTGCAAATGGCGTATTGAGAATCCCTAGCTGCTTGACCCATACGAATGATGGAATCAGGGTCAAAACACCGGGGATCATCAACAAAGCTAAGATAAGCACGTAAATCGAGTCTTTCATGGGAAAGCGGTGACGAGCGAAGACATAGCCCGTCAGCGATGACAGGATCACGACACCGACGACGGAGACGCTGGAATAGAGCAGGGTATTGTAGATGTAGGTGGACATCGCCGTGTAGCCCGATGAGTAGTTTTCCCATCGAACCGGATTTGGCATCCCCCAGAAACGTCCATAAATCTGCCCGTTGTCCTTGAGTGAGAAAAATATCATCAGGATAATGGGCACGAGCGTCAGCGCCAGGAGTACGAACAAACTGAGAAGGATCAAGAATTGACCGAACGCTTCACGCCGTCGCGCATCGCCGGATGCTATCCGGGGAACTTCGTTGGTTAGGGGTTTTGTGCGGGTAGTCGTTGCCATATTAGACGCTCCGGTTAAGCCTCATACTCGGTTTGCGAACGCACGTAGCGCAGATTGATGATTGTACCGCCCAAAATCACAATGAACAGCACCGTTCCCATCGCCGAAGCCAAGCCGTAATTATTAAATCGAGTCGCTTGATAATATAATTCGAGGGCAGGTGTATAAGTAACGCTACCTGGCCCGCCGCCCGTTGTGAGAAAGATACTTTGGAATTCCTGAACGCTGCCGATAAAGGCCAGAATCACCAGCAGCTTGATCTGGCTCATGAGCAGTGGCAGGTCAATACGCCAGAAGCGTGTCAACCATGTCGCCCCATCGACTTTGGCAGCATCAAATAATTCTTGAGGGATCGAGATCAGCCCACCGTAGAAGATCAGAAGGGCGAAGGGACTGACCCAGGGTAAGCCCATCGCAATAATGGCAGGCAGCGCGGTTGTTTTATCGCCCAACCAGGCGCGTGTGAGATTATCCAGCCCCAACAGCCGCAGGCTTTGATTGAGCAAGCCGATATTGGGATCGTAAATGTTGACCCACAGCAGAACGCCAACCACGCCGGGGACGACCAGTGGAACGATAAACATGGTGCGGATCGCATATTGCAGTGGGCCGCTGCGAATGTGAAAAATGAGTTCGGCGACCAGCAGGGGTACACACAGCTTGATAAAAGCCGACACCGCTAAAATCACCGCATTTTGGATGCCGATCCAAAAATACTGGCTGTTGAAGACACCCTGAAATTGTGTCAGGCCAACCCACTTTTCGCCGATTCCTGGTGTCCATTCCGTAAACGAATGGTAGAGGCCGGAAAACGCGGGATAATAATTGAAGATCAATAAGAGAATGATGGTCGGCGTGATCAGAATATATGATATGCGGCTGCGCCACGCGAGTCGAACGAATTCGCGGGGGCGACGCATACTCACCGCCCAGAAATTGCTTCCGCTGCTGGTGCGCTGTACCCATACCGTAAAGACGGCGGCAGCCAGCAGAAGCGCAATAGGGATACCAATAGTCAAGTTGCGCTGGCGCTCCTGGGCAGCGGCGAACTCGGCGGCTGCAACAGCGGTGTTGACCGAATTGACCACCCCCGTGCGCGTGCCAAACATCAGTGTTTGCCCATCCTGCGAAATGGAAACCGATGTGATCGGGGCTGCCGCATTCTGTGATTGTAAAACTTTGCCGTCAGCGCCGTCGAGTAGATAGACATCACCATTCAATGTGCCAACGAGAATTCGGCTGCCATCGGCATTGATAGCGACATTCACGCAGTTCGATTTGTCACGGGTGGTGCAGGCCACTGCGTTTGGAACATCGATGCGCCAGAGTGTGTCGCCATTTGCGCCGTTGATGAGCGTAATTTTGCCGTTAAGTGTACCTGCGACGATGTATTTACCATTGCTGTTGACATCGACGCTCAGCACACTGTCGTCTAGCTGCGTCGTCCAGAGCTGTTTACCATCTGGCCCAAAGAGGATAACCTGAGAATCGCGATTGCCGGCTACAGCGCGGATCGTCTTTGTGCCATAAATCGAGATGCGATCCGCAATATTTTGCAGCGTAGCCTGCCAGACAGGTTCTCCAGTTGTGCCATCCAAAAAATAGACGGTGCGACCATCGTCGCTGGCGAAAATACGTGAACCATCGGCTGAAACAGCGACATCCACAACGATGCGTGACGAGCGAAAAGCCCAAAGCTGCTCACCCTGCCCATTGAGCAGATAAACATTGCGGTCTTCGCTGGCAACAGCCGTTAATTGTCCATCCTGAGAGGTAGAAACACCCCAAACGGTGCTGTTCGGTTTAAATTCCCAGAGCAAATTGCCCTGAGCATCGTAGGCGGCGGCTCGATTATCGCGGCTGCCGACAACTTGAATACTGCCATCGCCGGAAAGCGCGGTGCTGTAGACCACATCACCAAGTTGCTGTTCCCATTGTCCGCTTTGTGCCAGGGTAGGGATAGATAACATCATCGCCCATATGACGAAGATGAGCGATAGCATAATATGCCTTAAGCGGGGCATATCTCGACTCCTTTAATTTTTTCGAGCCAGGGATGATGATTGTGGGGCATGGTAGACACCATGCCCCAACAATTGACTTAATTCTTAGGAATTCTCTGGCTTCTTGGTCGGGTCTTCGAGATCCTGTGGGGTAATGTTGCTATGTTCGAGGATTCCGTCGAAGTTATTCATCAGAGATTGTTCATAGCTCTCAAGGAATTGATCCAGCGTAATTTCGTTTGTGAAATACTGCTGCGCCAGGTCAACCCATTCGCGGACAGATGGTTGGAAGTCGTTGACGCCGCGCGAACGATAGGAGCCAGCCGTATCTTTTTCGGTGTTACCGATCAGGCGCAGACCTGCAAAGCGATCAGCCAATTCTGGAGGAAGCTGAGCGTCGCGAACTGCGGGCGGGCCGGCAATACCGCCATTTGGATTGTTCGGGTCAAGCTTGTTTTGCAGGTAGAGGCCGAAACCTTCTGGACTGGTCACAAACATGATGAAGTCCATTTCGAGGTCGTTCTGTGCCTGATCTTTCTTTGGCACACCCCAGAAACCGATGTTCACCTCAATCGTGCGCGCAGGAGAATCGACTTCAGGGCCTTCCATCGAAGGGTTATTGAATGTGCCGAGTTCAAACACAGTGGCTGCCTGATCGTCGGCTGATGGGGTAGGCGTGGGTGCGCCTTCCTCGCCAGCAGCGTAGGAATAGGTGCCTTCAGCCAGACTGCGAATATTCTTTTCGAAATTCGTCAACAGCCATGCACCGTCCAGACGGATAGCCGCTTTCTGAGTGAGGAACAGCGGGTAGGCATCTGTCGTACCAATCCAGCCATCGGGCGCGCAGCGATCACTGAATTGTTTGAAATTTTCGTACATGGCTCGCCATGCAGGCCCGCTCACCGATTGCACTCCATCGCGCAGAGCGATCATTTTGCGAACCGGATTGAAGGTGATGTCGGTATTGTCATCGTTAAATGGATCGGTGGGGTCGTATACCCATTGGTCATCGACGCCTTCACGGAAGCAGTAATCGCCAGCTTGGCAGCGGACGATTTCGGCCTCATCACGGGTGTATTGGTCAGCGTACATACGGGCGATCCAGCCGAAAGCACCTGCCCAGAACGAATTGTAATCACCTGAGATAGAAACCGGGGCATAACCAGCCGCTTTCAGCGCATCACACCAATTCAGGAATTGTTCCCAGGTCGGTTGATTGTTTGCAGTAGCAGCCACTGCTTCGGCATCTTCCAGAATCCCGGCTTTGGCGAATGCGTCCTTGTTGTAGAACCACAACACCTGTACGGTTTCCAGGTTAAGCACCGGGATTTCGCCCGTGAGCGGGTTGCGCATATTACCGAGAGCTGCCTCGTCCATATCCTCGCGCCAGGGCTTCCCGGTGTAGGGGCTGACCTTGTCGAGATAGGCGCTCATATCGAGGAATGCTTTGTCGTTAATCAAATCTGCGACGACGTTGGCGTTGACGAGCGAGAAGGTGGGTTCACCGCCCGCGAACTGGGCGCGGATAAATTCTTGATAACCCTCGCCAGGACGCAGTTCGACGACACAGCTCACATTGGGGTGCAGTTCTTGATAGGCCGCACACATGGATTCCCAGGTCTGGGTGTCGTTGCCCGCGAAACTGATCGTAATGGTGCCAGAAAGATCGGCTGCTTCGCCGCTGTCACTGCCCTCGATTTCGACGACATCAGCTTCTTCTGTGGCCTCGTCTTGCGCCAGGGTTAAGCTGCCAAATGAAGCGATCAGCATAATGCCGATCAGCGAAAGCGCCAATAAAAATCGTACTCGTTGAAGCATGTTTTTTCTCCCTAAAGGTTGTTTTTTGACCTAAACATATAAATGAGACGCGGTTGGTGTGTAAAGCTGCGTACCTCCTTAGTTTGCTGTCTGTTTTTTTAAGATTCAGTACAATAGGTTTACACGTGTCACTTACACGTGTACATTAACACGTAGTATAAGGCATGTCAACCTTTCCAGAAAGTGGATTTTATGAAGAGACCTACCCAAATTGATGTTGCCCGACTGGCAGGTGTCTCCCGCGCGACGGTATCTTACGTGGTCAACGGTCTGACCGAAGGGCCGATCTCGATTACCGATGAAACCCGTCGCCGCGTCCTTAAAGCGATTGATGAACTTGGCTATCAGCCGGATGCAATGGCGCAATCGCTGCGTTCCGGCACGACCAATACGATTGGACTGCTGATTCCCGATATGCACAACCCGCATTACTGGCAGATGGCTTCGGGAGTCGAGCAGGAAGCCCAGAGCGAAGGTTATGATTTGCTGCTCATCAGCACGTCGCTCGACCCAGATCGCGAACTTTACAGCGTCCGATCTTTGTCGCGTCGGCGTATTGACGGCCTGATTTTACTGCTCACCTTCGCGCATGATGTGAATGATGAGATCGAACAGTTGGTGCAGCGGCGCAAACCGCTCGTCATGATGAATCCGGGTATGGCGAATATCCCCGGCATTGATGTGGTGGAGACGAGCTATCACGAAGGCGCGACACAGTTGATGGATTATTTAATTTCACTCGGTCATCGGCGCATCGGTCTGATCTACGGTGTTGCGCATGATAAAATGGGGCTGGATCGCCTGAATGCTTATCAGGATACGCTGCACAAAGCGGGGTTCGAGGCTAGAGAGAGTTTGATCGAACCTTGCGGCACGACGCTTGAAGAAGGCTATCAAGCGGCTGGAAGATTATTAGATCGTTCCCCACGACCAACCGCATTGGTGGTCATCAATGATTTGCTGGCAATTGGCGCGCTGCGGGCGATTGCCGAACATGGGCTGCGCGTACCGGAAGATATTTCGATTGCCAGTTTTGACGACATCGATCTGGCAAGCTACGTCACGCCGCCGCTGACAACCGTGAGGATGGATGCCGAACAATTGGGACGGACATCGGCACGGCTGGTTTTTTCGCGGCTGGTGAACCCCAAACTTGCGCCGCAGGATATTCACATTGCCAGTCAGCTTGTCGTGCGCGCTTCGACTGGGCCTGCGCCGAATCAGTAATGGCTGAGCGGAAAAATTCAATTTTGTAACATAAAAATAAACATCTTTACGTTTTTTCGAATAGTTTTCGGGCATCATAGATAGAGCATTTAATGAAGAGAAATACCGCATTTATTTGAGGCATTAATTTTATGCGTCAATTGACGATTGAACGGGCTGCGGTCATCATTTTATTTTCGCTGCTGTTCGCGCTGGCAACCCGCATCCCAACCGACACCGATACCTGGTGGCATATCCGCAGCGGCGAATACACGCTGACCCAGGGAATGATTTACGCCGATCCGTTCTCGTTTACCAAAGCAGGCGAACCCTGGATTAACCATAGCTGGGGGGCGCAGATTATTTTGTATGCGGCGTGGCAGTTGGGCGGCAATTTCGGGCTGGCGATTTACACGGCGGCGCTGGCGACGGCGGGCATGTACCTCATTTATCGCATGTGCGCCGGGAATGTTTATCTGCGTGCGTTTGCACTTGTCGTTGGCGCAGCGACGGCGGCGGTATTCTGGTCGCCACGCCCACAAATGTTGTCATTTTTTCTCAGCACCGTCATCCTATATCTGCTGTTTTTGTACAAGCGCAAAAAAATTGACCGCCTCTGGCTGATTCCGGTCATTATGCTGGTGTGGGGGAATCTCCACGCCGGATTTTCGATTGGTTTTATTTTCCTGGGTGGCACGATTGCGGGCGAAGTCCTCGGCAATATTTTGAATCCAAAGGGCGAAAATCTTATTTCGTGGGCGCGGCTGCGCAAACTGGTGATCGTCTCGCTGGTTTCCGTCGCGGCGCTGGTCGTGAATCCCTATGGCCTGCAAATGCTGCAAGTGCCGTTCCAGACGGTGAGC
>Ga0268299_1002518_pt1 | contig 21437 bp, 13 predicted proteins | sample NOBtaG_FD_193484 | JGI IMG/M metagenome (GOLD analysis project Ga0268299, IMG submission 193484) | Activated sludge microbial communities from bioreactor in Nijmegen, Gelderland, Netherland - NOB reactor | ecosystem: Engineered > Bioreactor > Aerobic > Activated sludge | place: Netherlands... | reverse complement strand
GCGGACCTGGTTCCACTGGATGACGAGGCGCTGGGTCGGCCCGGCCCCGAGCACCTGGAAGAAGACGTTCGACGCGGCGGCCCCGCCGCCGGTGTGCAGGTCGTCCCAGAACGGGGCGATCGCCGCCAAGGCCGGGGACGTCGTCAGGTCGGCGTTCGTGAAGGTGCCGTCCGTACCGCCGAGGGTGATCAGGCCGTTGCTGCTGACGCCGAACGACGAGTGGCTCGCCCCGTAGAAGCCGAACGTGAACCCGGGCGTGATCGTCACGGCGGAGTCGTCCTGATTGGTCAGCCCGGCGATGACCGTCCCGGTCGCGCTGATGTCCTCGAACCCGAACGCTACCGCCGCCGCCGTGTAGCCGGCCGCGTCCGTCGTGCCGAGGACCGCCCCGCGCCTGGCGTGGGCCAGGGTCGTATCGAGGCCGAGAAACGACCCGCCGACGCCGTCGATGTTCTGGGCGGTCGCCGCCGTGTTGTTCGTGCCGGGGACGAGGCCCTCCGTCTCAAACGCCGCGTTGAGGATGACCTGGACCGTGTAACCGCCGACGGTGCCGCCCACGCCGGTGACATCGATCCGGTAGACGCCGCCGGTCGCGGCCGGCCGGGTCTGCATGCCGGTCACCTGGCCAGCCCCGGCGGACGCGAACCCCAGCGACGCGTTGGCCGGGTTGAACAGCTCGACGCGCGGCTGCAGGCCGGGCGACGTCGGCGTGACGATGACGCTGATCGTCTGGTTCGGGTCGACGTTCAGGGTGAAGCTGTCCGTGTCGCCGGCGAAGTTGACGATGCCGCTGATCGTCGGGTCGTAGATGAGTGACCCGAGCGGGTTCTTCGCGGCGAGCGGGACCGGGTAGGGGACCGTGCCGAAATCGACCTGATACGAGCCGTCGAACGCGGCCGGGTTCGGGTTGCCGAACGTGTCGGTGACCTTGCCGGCCCCGACGGTGATCGACAGGGCCATCTCGCTCGCGATGCCGCCGATCGTGTACGTCGCCTGGCCGAACCCGGTCTTCGTCGCGGCGATGACGGTGCCGGCGGACAGGGTCAGGTCGTCGAGGCTGACCGACCCGGCAGCGATGTCCTCGTTGAAGTTGACGACGTAGGCGAACGGCCCGGGCAGGGTGAACACGCCGTTCGGCGTCGCCGGCACGGTCGTGGTGACATCGAGGCTCAGCGCGTCGAAGCGGAACTGGCCGCTGAAGGCCGAGACCGGGACGAGGTTCGTCCCGGTGATCGCCCCGGCGGCGATCGCCATCGTGTTCAAGCCCTGCGAGGCGGGGCTGACGCTGTAGTTGAACCGCACCGTGTCGGAGTCGATCATCGTGTACGGCAGGTCCGCGACGATGCCGTTGACGGTGAAGTCCGCGTTGGCGAGGGTGCCGAAATCGATGTCGGAAGAGAAATTGACCGTGTATTGCGTCGGGGCGATGGCGACGGTGGAACCGACCGCCGGCGTCGTCGTCGTGACGGCGAACGTCGCCCCGATGGTGATCTTCTCGTAGAAGACGTTCGGATCCTGGCGCGGCGCGCCGCCGGGCAGGGCGGAGCGGTTGTCGGCCCAGACGACGTGGAAGGCGTCGTTCGTCGCCGTGGCGGTGTCGTAGTCGCCCATGTAGACGCCGTTGACGACGGCGTCCCGGCCGAACTCCGGCAGGGAGGCGACGTCGCTGACGGCGAAGCTCGTCCCGAAGGTCAGGGTCGGGCCGGTGATGGTGGCGATGCGGCCGTAGTACTTGAACAGGTTGTTGGCGGCGTCCTCCTCGCGGCTGTAGTAGAAGACGCCGAGCTTCGTGCCGTCCGGGGTGACGGCCAGGGTCGGCTGCCACTGGTCGTTCAGGGTGGCGTCGTCGTTGACGCGGATCGCCGCGCCCCACGTCGCCCCGCCGTCGGTCGAGGTCTTGACGAAGACGTCGGCCTTATCCGTCCCGGCCGGGTTGTCGGCGTAGACGACGTAGAGGTGGCCGCTGACCGGGTTGACGGCCGCGTGCGGGAAGGTGTTGCTGCGGAAGCCGGACGCCGTCGCCGTCCCGGCCCGGATGCCGGTCAGGGCGAGGTCGCCGTTGAAGCCGGCCGACGTGCCGAGCGAGGCGATGGTGACCGCGGGCCCGAACGTCACGCCGAAGTCGGTCGAGCGGCGGACCTTGATCGTCTCCGGGGCGGCGTTCTCGTCGAAGTAGAACGCGTAGACGGAGTGGTCCGACCCGACGGTGACGTAGGCCCCCTGGACGTTGACCGCCCCGCCGGCGGCGATGAGGGTGCCGCCGGTGGGGCCGAAGGTCGCCCCGCCGTCGGTCGAGCGGAACAGGTAGATGCCGTTCCCCGCGCCGAAGTCGCGGACGATCATGTAGACGTTGCCGTTGCCGGCCCCGGCGAAGTTATCGACCGCGTGCCACTGCTTGTCCTGGAAGCCGGTCTTACCCGGGGCGGCCTGGGTCGGGGCAGACCACGTCAGCCCGCCGTCGGTCGAGCGGAACATGGCGATGCCGGAGCCGGAGAACTGCAGCGTCGAGAAGTAGATCGTCCCGGTCGCGTCGTGGCGCGCCAGGACCGGGTCGCCGGCGTCGCCGTTCGGGTTCGTCGGCAGGGTGCCGCCGTCGGTGAAGGTGACGCCGCCGTCGGTCGAGCGCGACCAGCCGGTGAACTTGTTGGTCCCGCCGGCGTTCGACCCGGAGTCGTTGTAGCCGATGAGGACCGTGCTGCCGAACGTGAGGACCGACGTCTCGCTCTGGGTGAAGTTGGCGGTGCCGGAACTGCCGCCGTTGTTGTTCGTCAGGACGTCGGCCGTCGGCTGCTCGACCGGGCCGCTCTGGTCTTCGACCTTGCCGGCCGCCTCGCGCTCGAGGAAGACGTTGTAGTCGAACGTGCCGAAGTAATCCTCCGAGCGGATCTTCTTCGGGTTCTGCAAGCGGGGGACGTAGTCCGCCGGCGTGGCGTAGTACTCCTGGACGAAGACGAACCCGGTCACGTCGTCGAGCGTGTCGGTGAGTTCGGCCTGGGTGACGGTCGTCCGCGTCTGGAGGGCGAACGTCCCGGCGAGGTCGAGCGCCGCGACGACCTGGATGTCGTTGACGTTGACCCCGTGGTTGACGAGGTGCTTGAGGCCGGCCTCGGCCTGGGTGGCGAGATCCGCGCTGGGAGTGAGGCCGCCGAAGACGGCCATCCACAGGCCGGCGTCCATCAGGCTGCGGTCTTCCAGGATTTCGAGGACCGGTTGGGCGGCGAAACGAGTCCGCGCCGGGCGCGACGACGAGCGGGAACGACGGGAAGCCACGGGCAACTCTCCTTGCGATGGGGCCGGTTCTTACGGGCGGGCGAGTTCCGCCGCGCGACCGGATGTCACGTTGCCAGGTTGTCGAATCACCGATATCGGACGCACACGACGGGTGTGCGAAACGAAGTCAACGCGGGTGCTACCCCCCGCTCGGTGACCGAGGAGAGAAAGTCAACAGGCCGCGACGGCCTATGCGGCGCGTTGGAACGATCTCAAGGGCAGATACCGAGAGGGGGTTCTCTCGCGGAGGCTGCTTGACTTGGGAGCGATCCTGATTGCATCTCCACAACGGTCGGATTCACGGGATTTGAATCTCCCGTCGGACCCGATCCGACCGAGCCACAGGGCGGTCCCTCCCACGATGCTCGTCTACGGGGGTGTTAGGGTCGGGTTACGTTAAAGTCCTGCCCGAAAAGTGTCAACATTAAAGTCGGCCCAATTGTTATAATCACCGCAATCGGCACTCTTGTTGCAACCGATTCGTATATGTTTGGTTACGGACGTGTTGGGTTTTTGTCGCTGAAGGGCCGGCCGAGGGGTTGGGGACGGCGGACGAGGGGCGTGATTTGCTTCCGTAGGTCGATTCAGGCCGTGGCGGCGAGTTCGGGAACGGACCAGAAAGTCTCCCAGAGCCGGCCGCCACTGGCGTTCAGCGACACGGCCGGGCCGGCGCGCGAACGAGGCGAGCGCCACCGGGGCGGCGCTCGCCTGGCGAGGGTACCAACCGAGCCGGCTCAGCCGGCCGGTTTGCGTCGGCGGCAGGCGAGGCCGGCCCCGGCGAGGCCGAGCGCGAGCAGGGCGAGGCTCGCCGGCTCCGGCGTGATCCGGGCCGGGGTCGACCCGTTCGGGGCCCGGTCCCCCGGGAACGGGTTGTTGTCGAAGGCCATGTAGACCCCGTAGTTGAACACCCCGGGCGACCCGATCAGCCCCTCCGGGAACGTGAGCGTGAACCCGTTCGCCGCGAACGCGATCGGGATCTGGGCGACGAGGACGTTGTTCTGGTCGTACAGGCCGACGAGGCCGGGGCTGAACAGCTCGTCCCCCAGGGCGATGTAGTACTCGACGCCGAGGTCGATCGGCGGCCCGGCCAGCATGTTCGCCCCGATCGCGGCGTTGATCGACGACAGGCCGCCGGTCGCCGGGTTCGAGTCCGTGTCGAGGTCGATGTAGCCGTAGATGCTGTTCGCCGCCATCGCCGACGGCGGCGCGATCGGGGCGGCGAACGTCACGTTGAACGAGTAGTGCGACAGGTTCGGGAAGTCGCCGTAGTAGCTGACGATGTCCGGGTTCGCCCCGTTGAACACGTCGCCGGCCGGGTCGCCGAAGACGATCGGGGCCGCCCCGGCGGCCGGGACGAGGCAGACGCAGGCGAGGACGGGCAGGACGAATCGCAACGCGGTCATGGGAGTCGACTCCGCGGAAGGCCTACGGGAAGAGGTCCACCACCCCGGCGGCCGGGACGGGCCGCCGGGGGGAACGCCGGGTCAGATCTCTTCTCCCTCCTGGGCACCGTCCAGGGCCGGGTCGATCCCCGCGTCGGCGTCGGCGTCCGCCGACGAGCGGTCGAGCATCCGACTGGCGCGGCGGAAGAGCGTGTCGGCGGCCAGGGTCTGGGCCCGGCCGGCCAGGAGCAGGGCGTTCGCCGGCTGGAGGTCGTCGGTCGGCAGGGTGTCGGCCGGGTCGTCGTCGGCGTTGGCGACGGCGAGGTCGGCGACCGCCGGCCGCTCGGCCAGGGACGACAGCCAGGCCCGGTCGGCCAGGGCGGCGTCGGAGACGCGCGCCTCGACCGACCGGCCGGTGCGACGCGGGACGGCGGCGCGGGCCGGCTCGACCAGGGCCGTCTCGACCCGGGCCGCGCCGAGCGGGTCGGCACCCGCCGCGACGTCGAGGGTGCCGAGGGCGGCGAACGCCCGGCCGGCCGGGGCCGGGCCGACCGTCGTCGCGGTCGCGGCGAAGCGCGCCGCCGCGGCGGAGCCCGGCCCCTCCAGCGGCGGGTCGAACAGGGCGTCGGCGACGACGCGCCCGTTCGCGACGCCGGACAGGCGGACCGAGATGACCTTGTGGCCGGTCGTCGCCGGCGTGAAGACGTACAGGCGCTCCCAGGTCGTCGCCCCGACGACGGCGTCGTTCGGGGCGGCCTTCTGGTCGAGGACGACCGTGCCGATCAGGGTCGTCCCGTCGTAGATCGAGTACGTGGCGTTGCTGGCGTTGGCCGGGTCGGCGTCCCAGGTGACGTAGAACTCGTAGCTCGTCCCGGCGGTGAACGCCTGGCCGTAGCGCCACTCGGCGTACGTGGCGCTGGTGCCGTTGCCGGCGTGCCAGCGGGCGTTGGCGCCGTAGCCGCCGTCGCCGTCGTTGGGGTTGGTCAGGGTGTTCCACCCGGCCCCGAAGACGCGGAAGGCGACCGGGTTGGTGTTGTCGACCAGGACGGTCGGCGTCGGCGTCTTGAGCGCCTTGACCCCGACGAAGTACTCCCCGACCGTGCCGCCCTCGCCGCTGACCTGGACGAAGTAGGTCGCCCCGGCGGTCAGGCCGGAGACGCGGACGCGCTCGTTGCGGCCGTCGGCGAGGAGGGTGACCGCCCCGGTGATGTCGACCCCGCCGGCGTCGAAGACGCGGATCTTCGGGTTGAGGGCGTTGACGAACTGACCCGGGCCGTCGGCCGGGGTGCGCGTCTCGACCTCGATCACCGTCTCCCCCGCACCGAGCGTCACCTTGTACCAGTCCGCCGCCGGCGCGCCGACGAAGTCGAACCGGGTCATCAGGCCGTAGGCGACGCCGGTCGTCCCGACCGTCGCCGTGGCGTTGGTGGCGAAGACGCGCGACATGCCGGCGATGCCGCTCGACGCGTCGATGAACGCGGTGGTCGGCGAATTCCGCATCGTGATGTCGACGAGCAAGTCGCCGTTGGCCGGGTTGTAGTTGAACAGGTTCGCCACGTCCAGGACGATGTCGAACGGGTTCGGCGCGCCGGACCCGGTGCTCGAGATGGACATCAGCCCGTCGAAGACGGTGACGGCTCCCGCGCCGACGTTCGCCGCGAACGTCGCCGACGGGGCGGCGACCGTCGTCGCGGCGTAGCTGAGCGTGATCTTGACGTCGAGCGTCGTCGGGCCGAAGGTCGGCTGGCTGGCGTCCCGGCGGAACCGCAGCGTGTCGATCACGCCGCTCGCGGCGAACTGGCTCGCGGCGTAGATTTGCTGGTAGCGCATGCTCGGCACGGCGAACGGGGTGAGATGGAACGGGAACCCGTTGCCGGAGTTGGCCTCGGTCGACGCCAGGGTGTTCAGGACGACCTGGCTGCCGCCCGCCGCCGTGCCCATGTGGCCGAGCGCCCCCTGCGAGCCGGTCGCGTTCTGGGCGGTCGCCAGCGTGTCGTTCGCCTCGGCGTCGAAGACGGCGTCACGGGTGACGACCGCCTGGTAGGCCCCCGACCCGCCGGAGACGCGGAGGTAGTAGGTACCGGCGACCGGGGCGAGGTAGTTCAGCACCCGGTTCACGTTCGTGGAACCGGCGATCCCGGTGGCCAGCACCGCGCCGCTCCCGTCCTGCAACTCCAACACCAGCGGCGCGAAGCTGTTCAGCCGGAGCGACACCGTGTTGCTGGAGAAGTCGGCCGTGCTGACGTCCGGCCGCCCGTCGTTGTTGACGTCGGCCAGGGTGAGCCAGTTGGGCGAACCGCCCACGGCGAGGATGGTCCCGGCGGCCCCGAACGTCCCGGTGCCGGTGCCGAGCAGGACGGCGGTGCTGCCCGGGTTGGCGAAGCTCGACACCACCACGTCGCGGCGGCCGTCGCCGTTGACATCGGCCACGCCGAGGCCGCGGATGCCGCCCACCCCCGAGCTGAACGAACTCAGCGCCCCGAACGACCCGGTGCCGGTCCCCAGGCGGACGTCCACGACACTGCTGCCCTGGCTGGCCGCCAGCGCGTCGAGCCGGCCGTCGTTGTTCACGTCGGCGAGCCGGACCGTCCACGGGTTCGCGGACAGGGCGAAGGTCGTCGCCGGCCCGAAGGAGCCGGTCCCGGTCCCGAGAAGGACCGACATGCTCGCGCTGTTGAAGTTCGTCACGACGAGGTCGAGCCGGCCGTCGCCGTTCAGGTCGCCCAGAGCCGGCACCAGGGGGTTCGTCCCGAGGGTGGCAAAGTTGGTCGCCGCCCCGAGCGTCCCGCCCGCCTGGCCGAGCAGGACCGACACGTCGTTGGTGCCGAAATTGGCCACGACCACGTCGGCCCGGCCGTCGCCGTTCAGGTCGCCCGTCGTGACCCCGAACGGGGTGGCCCCCACGGCGTATGTGGTCGCCGCCTGGAGCGTCCCGTTGCCGTTGCCCAGCAGCAGCGAGACGTTGTTCGAAGCCTGGTTGCTGACGACGACGTCGAGCCGGCCGTCGCCGTTGGTGTCGCCGACGGCCAGGAAGCGCGCCCCGACCCCCAGGCCGGCGTAATTCACCAGCGCCCCGAACGTGCCGTCGCCGTTGCCGAGCCGGACGCCCACGTTGTTAGACGTGTTGTTGACGGCGATCATGTCGAGGTTGCCGTCCGCGTTCAGGTCCGCGTATTCCACGCCGGTCGGCCCGGTCCCCGAGGCCCAGTCCGTCCGGGCGGCGGGGTACAGGACCGACGCCGCCTCGGTCGTGATCCACAGGGCCGCCGAAACAGACTGGCCCGCGCCCAGGCTGAAGGAGTAGAAGTCGTCGTCCCCCGTCCCCACGCCCGAGACCGCGCCGCGGCTGGCGTGGGCCAGGGTCGTGTCGAGCTTGATGAACGAGCCGGTAAGATCCTGGGCCGTGGCCCGGGTGTTGTTCGTCGCCCCGGCGACCTTGCCCTCCAACTCGAACGCCGCGTTGAGGATGACCTGGACCGTGTACAGCCCCTGCGTCCCGGCCAGGCCACTGACCGCGATCCGGTACGTCCCGCCGGCCGTCGGGCCGTTCGTCTGGATGCCGGTCACCTGGCCGGGGCCTCCGGCCGACGCGAACCCGAGCGAGACGTTCCCCGGGTCGAAAAGCTCGACGCGCGGCTGCAGGCCCGGCGGGGTCGCCGTCGCCGTGGTCGGCGTGACGACGACGCTGATCGTCTGGCCCGGATCGACGTTCAGGGTGAAGCTGTCCACGTCGCCGGCGAAGGCGATCGTGCGGGTCTGCGTCGGGTCGTAGATCAGGCTGCCGAGCGGCGGCTTGGCGACCAGGGCCGGGTACGCCTCCGTCGCCAGGTCCATGTCGAAGCCGATGGCGAAGTTGCCGCCGGCGACGCCGTTGCCGGACGGGAACACCCCGGCGAACTCGCCGTCGAGCAGGTTGCCGACGACGTCGACGAAGGCGACCGAACTGCTGTTGAGCGTCAGGGTGTAGTCGTCGTCCGGCAGGCCGACGTAGTTCAGCGTCAGGACGGTGCCCGCCCCGTTGAACGAGAAGGACGACGGGGCGTAGTTGACGCCGACCGCCTGGCGGTAGTTGCCGTGCAGGGTGAAGTCGTCCGAGGTCAGGTTCGTCGTCCGCATCGGCTCGCTGAACGTCACCGTGTAGGTGAGGTTGCCCGGCGGCAGGACGCCGTTCGGCGCCACGGACGTCGCGACGACGCGCGGCGCGACGCCGTCGATGGTGAACGTCGCGGAGAACGCCTGGATCGGCGTCCCCTGGGCGTCGAGGATCGCGCCCGGGGCGATGGTGACGGTGTGGAGGCCGTTGGCCAGGGCCGGCATCGTGAAGGAGACCGTGTCGCCATCGACCACGGCGAACCCGGTGGCGGTGAGGCTGCCGTCGATCACCAGGTCCGTGGCTTGCAGCGACGCGACGAGGACGGCGTCGTTGAAATCGACGGTGTACGTCGCCGGCGCGACGAGGAGGTTCGCCCCGTTGACCGGGTTGGTGGCCGTCACCTGGAAGGCCGCCCCAGCCGTCGTGCCGGTGTTGCCGATGATCGAGACGAAGTAGTCGCCGTTGGTGCCGCCCTCGCCGAGGACGCGGACGCGGTACAGGCCGGTCGCCGTCGCCGTGTGGACGATCTGCTCGTTGCGGCCGTCGCCGAGGACCGTCCCGGAGGCGACCAGGACGTTCGACGGGTTGTACAGCTCGATCTTCGGGTTGAGGGGGTTGACCGCCTCGCCGGGGCCGTCGGCCGGCGTGTTGGTCGTCAGGGTGAGGACGTCGCCGGTGTTGACGGCGAAGGTGTGCCAATCGACGTTGCCCGGGACGCCCTTGGCGACCGTGTCGAACTGGTAGCCGTCGGTGAACGCCCGGAAGGCGATACCGCCCGACGTGAACGTCGTATCCGTGGCGGTGACGGTGTTGAGCAGGGTCGTCCCGTCGCTGGCGAAGAGCCGGCCGGTGATCACGCCGCCGGTCCCCCAGGCGACCTCCAAGCGATACCAGGTGTTGTTGGTGTAGGTCTGGCTCACCGACGCCAGGGTGGTGAACCCGAAGCCGCTGTTCAGCTGGAGCAAGAGCTGGCTGGTGTTCGGCCCGACGACGAGGCTGTAGGTGCCGGCGGCGCTCGCCCCGAACCCGAAGTAGGCGCGGCCGGTCACGCCGGCGGTGGGCCGAACCCAGACCGAGATGGTGTCGCCCTGGGCCAGCTGAACGGCAGCGTCGTTGCGGTAGAACCAGTCGCTGGTGCCGGTCGAGGTTTGCAGGCCGAACGCCCCGTCATGAGCCGCCGCGGCGGTCACCGTCGCGACCGGCGCGCCGAAGACGCCGGTGTATTCAGTGATGTTGCCGTCGTCGAAGCTCTCGATGGTCGCCGAACTCGTCCCGCCGACGACGTACCCGAGCGCCCCGTCCGCCGCACCGATGAACTGGCCGGCGGCGAACGAGTCGTTCGCCTCCCGGTCGAAGTCGGCGTTCTTGAGGACGACCAGGTTGTACGTCGTCCCGGTCGTCGTCGTCGTCACCAGGGCCCGGTAGCTGCCGGAGACCGGCGCGACGAGGTTGCTCAGCAGGCGGCTGACGTTCGCCGCCCCGCCGACCGCCTGGCCGAGCAGGTTGTTCGACGGGTCGAACAGCCGCACCTCGACCACGCCGCCGGACAGGGACTGCAGCGCCAGGGTGAGCGTATCCCCGGCCGTCACCGCGAACTGGTAGTAGTCGTTGTTGCCGACCGTCCCGGTGCCGAGGACCGCCCCGCGCGACTGGGTCGGGCCCAGGGTGACGAAGCTGCCGTTGATGTCCTCGGCGGTCGCGAAGGTGTCGTTCGCCGGGCCGTTGCGGCGCTCGTCCTCCTCGCGGGCGTTGAGGACGACGCCGAGCGTGTACGTCCCGGTCGTCCCCGACGCCCCGCTCACCTCGATCCGGTACGTCTGCGTCCCGGCCCCGGTGGCGACCGTCTGGATGACGGCGTCGAGCCCGGCCGCCCCGCTCGTCGTGGTGGCGAGCAGGACGTTCGAGCCGTCGAACAGGCGGATCGTCCCCTGGAGCGTCGCGGCCGGGTCGAGGAAGACGGTGATCTTCTGGTTCGGGTCGATGCTGATCGTGAAGTTGTCCGTGTCGCCCGGCGTGCCGATGGAGCCCGACACGGTCGGGTCGTAGACGAGCGAGCCGAGCGGGTTCTTCGCGGCCAGCGGCACCGGGTAGGCGGCCGTGCCCACGTCGATCTGGTAGGTGCCGATCGCCTGGGCGAGGTTCGCGTTGCCGAACGCGTCGAGGACCTGGCCGGCCGCCAGCGAGATGGTCACCGCCCCCTCGGCGGAGATGTTGCTGATCGTGTACTGGGCCGTGTCGGCGTCGATGACGGAGAAGCCGGTGACGGTCCCCTGGCTGAGGACGAGGTCGGCCGTGCCGATGCTGCCGGCCTGGACCGCCTCGTTGAAGTTCACCGTGTAGGTGAACGGCCCGGGCAGGGTGAACACGCCGCCGACCTGCGGCGGCGACGTGCTGACGACGGTCAGCGGGACGGCGTCCCAGCGGAACTGGCCGGAGAAGGCGAGGCTCGGCGAGCTGTCGCTCGCCTTGAGGACCGCCCCGGCGACCATGGCCATCGTCTGGAGGCCCTGCGTCACGACCGGGCTCGCCCCGTAGGTGAACGTCACCGTGTCGGCGTCGGTCAGCACGAACCCGGTCGCCGGGGTGCCGTTGACGGTGAAGTCGCTCGCCTGGATGCTCGCCACCTGGTAGGGGACGTTGAAGTTGACGACGAACGACGTCGGCGGGGCGGCGACCGTCGAGCCGACGGCGGGCGTCGTGCTCGTGACCTGGATCGGCCCCAGGGACGGCGGCATGTCGAAGGCCGTGGTGAGGACCGTCGACGACGAGCTGGCCGTCGAGGCGCTGAAGCCGAGGCCGCGGCGAGCGAAGGCGGTCCACAACTCGAACTGGTTCGCCCCGCCGTACAGGGCCATGTCCGCCTGGAGGATCGCGTCGCGGGCTTGCAGGAACGTCGGGTTATTCGACGTGTGGAGCTTCAGCCCGTTCAGGACCAGGTGCAGGGCCTTGATGTTGCCGGCCGGGCTGGTGCTGTCGTAGACGTTCGGGTTGTAGCCGTACTTCTGGATGAGCAGGTGGTTGATGTCCCACAGGACCGACGCCCAGCGGGTGCCGGCGGCGTGGACGGCCGAGTTGACGTTGTAGTTGATGAACGTCTCGAGGTTGACGTTCGTGATGTCCCAGTCGTAGCGGTAGTCGCGGATGCCGACCCCGGTCGTCGGCTGGCCCAGGGCGTAGGTGCCCATGCCGCGGCCGGCCGTCGTCTCGGCGGCGCTCTTCTGGGTGAACATCATCGACCACCAGTCGCTCCAGCCCTCGCCCATGCCGCGGGTCTGCAGGGCCGAAATGCCGGTCCCGGTCCCGGACAGGCGGTTCGACACGCCGTGGCCGTACTCGTGGATGATGATCTCGTTGTCGAAGTCGCCGTCCCGGTTCGGCGTCGTCGTCGTCCAGAGGTACATCTGCATGCGCGGCGCGGACCCGTCCGGCGGGGTGGCGAAGTTGGCGTTGTTGGTGCCGCCGCCGTCCTGGGCCTCGGCGAGGACGGCGTCGCCGCCGAGGCCGCCGCGGCCGTAGTTGTTCGTCTGGAAGTTGCGCGACGCCTCGTTGAAGCCGTACAGGTAGTGGATGTCGTGGTTGATGTTGTTCCAGTAGAACAGGTTCGTCACCGCCGCCGGGCGGTAGGTGCTCGGGGCCTGGGTCAGGTCGAGGGCGAAGTTGAAGTTGAGCCCGGGGCCGCCGTCCGGCTGCGAGCCGGCGTCCGGCAGGTTGTCGTTGTTCGTGTCGGTATAGGCGCTGACGTTGTTGCCGAGGGTCAGGGTGGACTCCGCCCCGGCGACGCCGTTCGTGTCGTGCCAGCCGAACGGCGACGGGACGACGGCCGGGGCCGGCGTGATGACGTGCGGGTCGCTGACGATCACCCGGCCGCCGTCGCTGGGGGAGCTCATCGGCTGCGGGAAGACGTTGTACGTCGCGTGGGTGTGGGCGTAGTCCTGCAGCGAGACGACCTCGCCGGTGGCCGTGGCGAGGTGCAGGTCGTACCAGTGCTCGCCATCGACCGTCTGGATGTCGAGGTTCCACGTCAGGTGGAGTTCCCCGTCCGGGGTGGCGATGTACTGGAGCTGGGCCTTGATGTCCTCACGGGAGACGCCCGCCGCGGACACCACGCTCGCCTGGTTCACGCCGGTCGGCGTCTCGACGTACCCCGCCCCGTCCGGGGCGACGTCCAGGAACTGGGCGGCGAGGGCGACCGCCTGGAGGGCGTCGATCTCGGGCTGAACGGAGGCGGTCGGGGCCGGGGCCGCGTTCCGGAACCGCGCGACGTCGTTGACGAACCCGCCGCCGGCGTTGAGGATCCGGCCGTCCGCGGCCACGTTGACGATGATGTTGGCGTTCTCGATCTCCAGCCCGTTGACCGTCTGCCGGAACGAGACGTGGGTGATCCCGGTCGACTCGGTGACGTAGCTCGAATAGACGAGGACGTTGTCGAAATCGGCCGCCGTCACCCCGAACTGGTCGGCGTTGGTCCGCAGGAAGTCGAGCGCGATATCGACCGCCGCGCCGGCCGTCGCCTCGGTCAGGTAGCCGGCGGGGTTGTAGAGGTAGTGCTGGTCGGGAAGGACCGGCTCGGTCGAAGGGCCGTGGTCCTCTTCGAACGGCAGGGTCGTGAAATACTCCCGGACCTGGAGGAACCCGGTCACGTCGCCGAGCAGTTCGGAAAGCGCCTCCTGGGAGACGGTGCTCCGCGTCTGGATAAGGAACGTGCCGGGCTGGTCGATCTCCTGGATGACCTGGGTGTCTCGCGTGTCGACGCCGGCCGCGTCGAGGAGGTCGCGGACGGCCTCGGCCTGCGGGGCCCGGTCGCCGTCGGGCACGCCGAACCTGTCCAGGCCGCCGAAGACGGCCATCCACAGGCCGGCGTCCATGACGCAGCGGTCTTCCAGCGTCTCGAGGACCGGCTGGGCGGTCAGGCGCTGGCGAGCGGGACGCGACGACGAGCGGGAGCGACGCGAAGCCACGGGCAACTCTCCTTGGGGATGGGGCCGGATCCTTCGGGCGGGTAGGGACCGCCGCGCTCGGATCTCTCGTTGCAAGGTTGTGTCGAACGTGCCAATGTCAGACGCCCACGCCGACGTTGGCCAAGCGAATCAAAACCAACGCCGGTGTGCTGCCCCGTCCAGTTACCCAGAAGGGGAAGTCAACAGGCAGCTACGACCTGTCTCGCGCGTTGGAACGATTTCAACAGGCAGAAACCGAGAGGGGGTTCTCTCGCGGAGGCTGCTCAAGTTGTGAGCGATCCTGAAGGCGTCTCCAAAGCGGTCGGTGTGACAGGAATGACCTTCCTGCCGGAACCAATCCGACCGAGGCTCAGGGCGGTCCCTCCCACGATGCGCGATGGGGGTGTTAGGGTCGGGTTACATTAAGATCCGGCCCCAATCGTGTCAAAGAAAAAGTCGCCCCATTCATCAGAATCGAGAAAGTTCAAATAATCGTTACAATAGATTGCCATGTGTGAATCTGTAAGTTCTTTGCCCTTCGCAACGCGGGTCTCCGTCCCCGGGTGAGGGCCGCCTGGCGAGGCGTCGCCCCGGCTGCGTTTGCCGGCCCGCCGTCGGCCTGGTAGCATGGCGGGAGAGGCCCGCCGGGGGAGACCGCACATGATCCGCATCCAGCGCATCCTATATCCGACCGATTTCTCGTCGTTCTCGAACCAGGCGTACTTCCACGCGATCGCCCTGGCCGCGGCCCACCGCGCCCGCCTGACCGTCCTGTTCGTCTACCACCCGGCGGCGTGCCCGCTCCCCGACGCGGCCGCCGGCCGCGAGCCGCTCGCCTACTGGCGCGAGCAGCTCGAACAGATCCGGCCGGTCGACCCGGCGATCAGCGTCGAGCACGTCCTGGTCGAAGGCGACCCGGCGGCGGAGATCGTCCGCCAGGCGCGCGAGGCGGGCGTCAACTTGATCGTCATGGGCACCCACGGCCGGACGGCGAAGGAGCGGCCGACGCTCGGCAGCGTCGCGGCGCGCGTCCTTCAAGAGGCGGATTGCTCCGTCCTCGTCGTCAAGATGCCGCGCCCGGCCGGCTAGGGCGCGACGCCGGCCCCCTTGCGGAAGAGTCCGGCCGCCACCCCGCCGCCCGGCACCTCGGCCGCCGGCACGACGTGGACGCCGCCGGTGTGTAGCAGGGTGTGGACCGCGGCGAAGTCGAGCAGGTCCTCGTCGTCCGGCTCCTGCGTCGGGTGGACGGCGACCTGGCCGGCCGCCGCGTCGAACGTGCCCCACACCTCACGGTCACTGGCGACGAAGAGCGCCTCCAGCCGGCCGCCGTGCGCGGCGCGGACGACCTCCGCGACGTCGGCCGTCGTCCGGCCGGTGCCGGCGAGCTGGTCGTAGCCGGCCGCCGCCCGCTGGCGCGCCTCGGCGAAGCGCGGCGCGACGACGGCGTGCGCCTTGTCGTGCAACTCGGCCGGGCTGAGCAGGTCCGGGTGGCCGGCGACGCCGGCGTCGAGCAGGTGCGGGTAGCGGTTCGCCGCCCGATAGATCGGCCAGAGGTACTCGACCGAGGCGAGGACGAGCGGGGCCCGCTCGTCGCGGAGCAGGTCGTGCAGGCCGCGGTCGATCTGCTGGAAGTAGGCGAGCAGGTCGTCCTTGTGGTCGTCGACGCCGACGCCGTGGCCGTGGAAGATCGCCGACCACCGGCCCCGGCCGCCCGGGGCCGGGATGCTGTGGAACTGGAGCGGCCCCTCCCCTTCCTTGAAGCGCAGCGCCTCGGCCAGGCTGTGCGGGATGCGCTCGACCGGCACCTCGCGCAGCCCGGTCGCCGTACCCTGGTAGACGCGGACGTGCTTCTGGCTCAGGCTCAGCAGGTAATAGCGCTCCGGGGAGAGGAGCGGCAACAGCGGCTTGAGGTGGAAGCGCTTCGCCGTGACGACGAGTTCCGGCAGGGCGACCGGCAGGCGGAACGTCTGGAGGAAGCCGGGGGCGACGAAGGCGGCGAGGCCGTCGCCCTGGCTGTGCCAGAACGGGTCGTTGTCGCGCAGCTGGCGGGCCGGCTCGAGCAGGTCGCGCGCCGCGGGGCCGCGCAGCCCGTTGGCGGTGAGGCGGTCCTCGGCCTGGCGGAGGAGGTTCTTCCAGCGGATGGCGTCCTGCTCGGAGCCGCCCCGCCGCGTCGGCAGGAAGACCGACACGCACGGCGGCCGTTCCCGGTCGAGCAGCTGCTTGAGTTCCCCTCGCGTGAACGAGTCCATGACCGTCCCTTTCATGACTGCGGAAGTGATGGACGGGATCGTGGGATTGGGGCCGACGGGATTGTACGGCGCGGCCGGCGAGGAGAGTAGACACGGAGGCACCCGGGGCGGGGCCGGCGGAGACGCCGGCGTTGGCACCGCCCGGTGCGACGCGCGCGTCAGCGGTCTTTCTTCGGCTCGACGAAGTCCTTGACCTGGACGGCGTAGATCGTGCCGCCCAGGGACTCCGGCACGAAGATCCAGAGGCTGAGCCGGTCGAGCTGGGCCCGGTCGGCCGCGAAGCCGACGACGACGCGGCCCTCCTTGGCGCGCTCCTCGCGCAGCGGGGCGGTCACCGGCGGGTTGTCGCCCTGGCCGACGCGCAGATCGACGCGGCTGTAGTTCTTCAGCGGCCCCTCGGCCTTGAACTCCAGCTCGACGCGGACCTGGTCGGGGCCGGCCGGCAGGAAGCGGACGTCGATGCCGAGGGCCTTCGCCACGTCGCGGGTGACGGGGGCGATCTCCCACAAGGCGGAGGCCTGGCTCGCGAAGACGAGGACGGCGGCCAGGGCCGCGAGGGTGAGGGTCGGCTTCATCCGGGACGCGCTCCTTTCGACGGGGCGTCGGTCGCGCACGGGCACGCTGCCCGCGCGGCCGAGCTACCTCTATAGACGACGCGGCGGGCCGCGCGTTCGGTCCCGATGCGGCCGCGTTCAAGCCCCCTCGCCGAGCTGCCGGCGACGGGCCGCCAGCATGTTGCAGAAGAGGACGCCCTGGCCGCGCGCGTCGTCGAGGGCGACGTGCGTGTGCGGCAGGTCGTCGAACCAATCCCGCGGCAGGTTCCGCTTGACCGACGCGCGGTACTCCGTGCCGAGCACCGCCATCGCGAACGTCTTGATGTCCAGGGCGGAGTGCGAGAACGGGCTCTCGCCGGCGAAGCGGATCAGGTACCAGTACACGAAGAGGAAGTCGTACGCCGCCGGGTAGGCGACGAAGACCGGCTTGCCCGGCAGGGCCTTCAGCCAGGCGACGTACTCGGGCATGACCACGGCCGGCTCGCGCGGGTCGGCCCGGCACGCCGCCCAGGCGTCCGGCTGGCCGCGCCACCAGTCCATCGTCTTCGGGTCGCCCTCCGCCCCCGGCAGGGTGACGAGGTTGGCGGAGAAGTTGCCCAGCTCGGTCTTGTCGGGGCGGAAGGCGACCGACGCGAAACTGAGCATCGAGTGCGGCCCGGGGATCGGGCCATCCGCCTCGATGTCGGTGCTGACGTAGACCTCGGGCATGGCGTCCTCCGGGACCGGCTCGCCTGGGACCGGCGCTGAGACACCCGGGGTCCGGAGCGGGTTCGCGGTAGGGCCGGCCGTCACGCTGTGGGCTGGCGGTCCGCCGCCCAGGCGACGGCCAGTGACCGGTTTCCGGCCCGGACGCCGAGGACGAGCACCGGGGCGGCCGCCCCCATCAGGACGAGCGTGAAGTCCCGGTAGGTGGCGAACCAGCGCCCGCCGGCGTCGAGGACGAACCAGCCGAGGGCCAGCCAGCCGAACGCCAGCGCCGCGGCGGCCCAGCCGACGGCGAGCTGGCGGAGCAGCGCCGCCCGGTAGCGCGGCCCGGCACCCCGCAGGTTGACGAGCGTGAACAACGACGGCAGGGCGACCGTGGCCAGCATCGCCCCGTAGACGGTCATCGCGTCGGCCAGGCTCATCGGCCTACTCCTTCCCCTTCGATTCGACCGGCACCAGCAGGTTGTGGTCGTCGCCGTCGTCGACCTTCGGGCCGACCTTGACGTTACGGCCATCGGCGGACACGCGTTCCGGGGCCGCCTTGACGCGGGCCTCGACCAGTCGGACGACCGCCACCGGGTCGGTCAGGACGCGGCCGGCCTGGTCGATCGCGACGCAGGTGGGGTCTCTGAACGGTACCGGCAAGAACGAAGAGGTGTGGAACGGCAACCGGGCGAACGGGTCCCCCTGCCGATCCGCCGGCGGGGCGGCGAGGAAGACGCAGTACGCGACCCGCTTGCCGGGCTGGTTCGGCGCGGGGCGGGTGAACAGCAGCACCCGGTGGCCGTCGCCGCCCGCGACGTGGCAGGGGAGGACCGCCCCCTCCTTCGGGCCGGCGTCGCCGACCTGCTTGATCACCCGGGCGACGCCCTTGACGCGGACCGTGGAGGCGGCCGGGTTGCCGGTGTACGGGCTCGGCACGACCGTCACCTCGACGATCGAGTCGCTCGCGTCCACAAGCCATTCCAGGGAGAAGTAGAAGTACGAGTACGTGTCGGCGACGGCCGCGGCCGGCAGGACGAAGCCGCAGGCGACCGCCAGAGCGAAGAACGTCCGCATCTCACCTCCAACGATATCCGCCCCTTCGGTCCGGTCGCCGCCCGGGGTCGGTGGCCCTACCCGGCGGTCCGCAGCACCAGCCCCGCCGAGCCGATCACCGCCGCGCTGCACGCCAGCACGACCGCCGCCCAGGTGCCGTGGTGGCGGACGCCCGGCGAACCGGCGAGCACCGCCGCGGCGAAGACGCCGGCCCACGAAGCCGGCAGCGCCAGCAGGGCGGCCCGCTCCGCCGCCGACCAGGGCACCCCGACCGCAAACCCGCCCAGGACGGCCCCACCGACGACGAGGGCGGCGAGGCCGCCGAGCCCGAGCAGGCGCCGCGAGCGCCGCAACAACGTCGCCGCACCCCACCAGAACCACGGCCGGTTCGCGGGAATAGGTTCGGCCATCTCATCACCTCCGCCCCGAAGGAAACAGGTCTGCCCACGCGCCGGTCCCGCCAGCCGCATCGGGCTCCGCTTGCGGCCCGCGGCCAAAGACGCCGCCCCATTTCACACCGCCCCGTTCCGATCCGAAAGGAGGAACGCGGCACTCGCCGCGGCGTTGGGTTCGAGGGGCCAGGTTCGCCGTTCGGGCCCCGCGCCGCGTCGGGGACCGCGTTCAGAGCCCGAGCAGTCGCGAAACCCGCCCCAACAACTCGGTGAGCAGCCCGCCGGAGGGAAACTGCTCGTAGCGCGCCCGCTGGTGGAGCCCGACGACCCGGCCCTGGGTGTCGAAGTAGATCTCGAACCGGGCGGCGTCGTCGCACCAGATCCGTTCGACCGAGCCGGGGGGCACACTGTACCCCTCGCACGTCATCATGGCCGAGCCGTAGGCATACCGGCCGTAGTTGCCCGGCGGGCCGCCCAGCAACTCCTCGACCTCGGTTAGGGACAGGCCGCCCCGGACCTGCGGGTAGTTCTCGACGCGAAGGCGCGCGCCCGCGGACGTGCCTACCCAGTACCACGCACCGACCGCGAGCGCGGCAAGCGCCAGCCCGATCCGGACGATCCGCCCCCTGGCCATACCGCGCCCTCCGCGTCGAAACGAACGCCGGCGGCATCTTACCCCGCGCCGGATCCGGACACAAGGACCGGCCTGCGATCACGGGGCCCGTCGTCGCCGGATCTCCCGGAGCACCTGCCCGGCGGAGGCGTGCCACAGCCAGGCGAGCAGCCCCGCGACGACGGCCCGGCCGGCCCAGACCAGTACGTCCGGCCACCCTTGCTGCCCGAGGATCGCGAACGACGCGACGAGCAGCAGCGCGAAGACGACGGTACAGAAGGCGAAGACCCGCCACAGGACGCCGGTAGCCAGGTCGTCCGGCGGCCTCCGCCGTTGCCGCGTCGAGCCGGCGCTGGTCGCGTCGCAACCCGACCAGGAGGATCGCCAGGCCGAGTGCGAACGTCGCCAGGACCGGCCAGAGGACGTGCCGGGGCAGGCCCTCCTTGGGCAGGCCGAGGACGGCCCCGGCGAGGAAGGCCACCCGCCGGCGGCGAACCAGAGGCCGGCCCCGAGGCAGACCAGCCGGCCCACCTCGACCCGGGCCGGCGGCGGCCCGCCCGACGCCAGCCCGACCTTCGGCACCCGCCACAGGCCGCGCTCCCCGCGCGGCAGCAGCGCCGCGGCGAGGAGGTACAGCCCGGTCGTCAGGCCGAGGGCCGCCGCGCTGAGCAGGACCAGCAGGTCGGAGCGGACGCCGACCCACAGCTGGGCCCAGCTCACGGCGAAGAGGGCGATCGCCGCGACCACCGCCATCCCGAAGACCGTTTGCACGACCGGCCTCCCAGAAAAGGGACGCGGACCCCGTCCTTCTTTATTCCGTATCCCTTCGGACTACTCCCAATACCAGACGGTGACGACGCCGGTTCCGAACAGGTCCGACCCGCCGTGGGAGTGCGAGATGCCGATGAGCCGATCGCGGCCGACCTCGGTCGCGAACGCGGCCGCCTCGGCGAACATCGCTTCCCAGCTCGCCGTGCTGCTGTTGAAGTGCTTGAACGTCACTCGCATGATGCGCCCTTTTGGCCCGGCCCACGCCACTTCGCCTTCTCGTCGTATTCGCGCGCCCTTCGAGCGCGTTCTCGCCCCGACCGATCGAGATCCTTCCGCCACTCTTCGCCGGTTGCCGGCGAGGTCGCTCCGAACCCTTCCAGGGACGCGGAGGTCACGGGGACCCCTCCGGGGGACAATTTCTCCCTGGACTCCCGAGTCCGTGGGAGGGTTCGGCGTCCTGCTCGGACACCACGAGCAACTGCCCCAGGTCGAAGATCGTGCGGTCCCGGGTGAAGTCGATCGGCCGTACCCGGCGGCGGGTTCTCGGCGGGAAACGCTCGTCGCCGCTACAGCAGACCAGGATCTCGACGGCCGGCTGGAGCCGGAGGGCGGCCGAGAGGAACTCGGCCAGCCGCCGCCGCGACTCCCGGCCGGGGGGCCAGTCGTCCTCGACGAGCTCGCCCTCGTCGTTGTACGCGTCGGAAAACGGGAACCCGCACCCGCAGCCGTCGTGCGATCCGGCGGCGTAGAGGTACGGCTGGGCGAAGTGCGCCCGCAGGGGGTTGCCCGGGGAGAAATACCCCTCCGTCGCGTCCTGGACGTGAAACGCGGGCTGGGCGTCGTCCCACGGCACCGTGGGGAGCGGATGGTCGGACGCGATGTAGATCGCCACGCACATTGCCGGTCCCCCCTCCAGACGACGAACGGAACGGCTCACCCGCGGCCGCCGCTCTGGGCGGCCGCAGGCGAGCCGGGTTCGGCCCCCCTCCCGGCGACAAGAACTACTTCCTCGCCTGTGCCGCCTCCAGCTTGTCGAGCCTGGTCTCGTGGCCGACCTTCTGCACGCTTTGCGCCTTGTCGTAGCTCTCGACCAGCGCGCGGTAGTGCGGCACGAGGTTGACCATGACCGCCGCGAAGTCCATCGCGTCGGGGCGGTTCCAGGTGCTCATCAGTTCGCCCAGGACGGCGAACGTGTCGATCGGCATCGCGCCGGCCTGGGCGACGCGGGCGAGCGTCAGGTCGGTGGCCATCTGGGAGTGGTTCCCCGAGGCGTCGATGACGCAGAACACCTTGTAGCCGGCCGCGACGGCTCTCAGCGCGGGGAACGCCATGCAGACGCTCGTCAGGGTGCCGGCGATGAGCAGCGTCTTGCGGCCGGTCTTCTCGATCGCCTCGACCCACGGCGGGTTGTCCCAGGCGTTGACCTGGCCGGT
>Ga0268299_1002517_pt1 | contig 21449 bp, 14 predicted proteins | sample NOBtaG_FD_193484 | JGI IMG/M metagenome (GOLD analysis project Ga0268299, IMG submission 193484) | Activated sludge microbial communities from bioreactor in Nijmegen, Gelderland, Netherland - NOB reactor | ecosystem: Engineered > Bioreactor > Aerobic > Activated sludge | place: Netherlands... | reverse complement strand
CTTCGAAGAACGGTTCGGTGGAGCGATATTTCTCGGGGTACGCGGACGAAAGGGGCTGCAGAGCAAGCAGATCGGCGATTGGAAGCTGGCCGCTGGCGACTGCCTGTTGCTGGCATCATCCCAAGACAAGTCCGGTTTCTTTCACAAACATTTTCCCGACCTGTTTGTGGTCAACCATTCCGATCATGCGGGCTTCTCCTCCAGAAATGCCTGGATCGCGGCAGCCTCAGTGATCTCGGTCATCGTGCTGGCTTCGCTCAATGTCATGCCGATTGTCACGGCTGCAATCGCCGGCTGCCTGGTGCTGGTGCTGAGCAAAGTGGTGTCGCCGGAAGAGGCGTACCGGAGCATCAGTTGGAAAGTAATTGTATTGCTGGCCGGCTCGCTCAGCCTGGGCGCGGCATTGGAGAAAACCGGCACCGCAAAATTGCTCGCCGAGCAGATTTACCACCTTGGTGGGACATTCGGTCCCGTTGTCGTGCTCAGTGCATTGTATCTCATTGCCACCCTACTGACAGAAGCCATGTCGAACAATGCCGCAGTAGTCCTGTTGGCACCCATTGTGATCGCGTTGGCGCAGTCCATGGGCGTATCACCCATGCCGTTTCTGATGGCCATCACGTTTGCGGCTTCCGCCAGTTTCATGACCCCTATCGGGTACCAGACCAATACGATGGTATACGCGGCGGGCAACTATACGTTCAAAGACTTTTTTCGAATCGGGGCGCCGCTCAACCTGCTCTTTTGGATATTGGCCAGCCTGCTCTTACCGATTTTTTTCCCTTTCTGAGCAGATTCGGTAATTGCGCTTCGTCCGACGACCAACTCGTCGGACGAAGCGTACTTCGCAAATCAGTTGTTCGGGGGGGCAGCATCTCCCTCGAACGCAGCAAAGTCGAACAGCAGGGAGAAGCGCAAGGTGTTGTCAAGCGGATTGCGCTGGTTGGTGGTAGGCACTAAGTAGGAAAAGTTGATGCCGAACACGTTGTATTTCACGCCGAGGCCGACGCTGAAATACTTGCGGTTGCCCTTGGAATAGTGTTCGAAGAAGTAGCCGGCACGCACGGCAAACTGGTCGTCGTACCAGTACTCGGCGCCGATGCCGGTGGTGATTTCCTTGAGTTCCTCGCTGAAGCCGCCCGGCGCATCGCCGAAGGATTTGAATATGGCGCGGATCGGCGAATACTGCTTGTAGTCGGGGATGCTGTCGCGATCTTCGTCAATATCCGGGCGCGGGGTGGGAACGAGCAGCTTGTTGAAGTCGGCCGTGATCGTGAACGTATTGAACTGGTCGAGGTTGATTTTCCAAGCCACGCCTACGCCAAGGTTGGCGGGGATGTAGTCCCGGTTGACGGAGTTGGTGTAGGTTATTTTGGAGCCGAGGTTGGTGATGGCGGCGCCGATGGTGAGTTCGCTGCCGCTTTTGAGGACTTTTAGCGGAGTTTTGTACGTGATGGACAGGTCGGCGGCGCCGGCGACGCCGGGCTTGATTTCATTGCCCTCCACAATCTGGCCGGTGGCAAGGTTGGAATAGATGAACTTGGCCCCGATGGCCGCCGAAAACTTGTTCGACAGTTTGCGGGCATAGGCGCCGGTGACCTCGAACTCGTTGGGGCGGCCTTGTCCGAGCGACCCGCCGTTTTCGTCCGTAAACTCGATGTCGCCCAAGGAAAAATAGCGCAGGCCAAGGCCGACCGTTTGGAACTTGTCAATCTGCATGTAGCCCGCCAGATAGGCCAAGTAAACGTCTTGCAGGCCCAAGTTGCGCATCCAGGGCGTATAGGTGGCGGAGAGGGCAATTTTTTTATCGCCGAACGCGAGTTTCGACTGGTTGTAGTGCATGCCGTTGGGGTCGGCGGAGGTGGCTATGCCCACATCGCCCATGGCGCCCCCGCGGGCGTCCGGCACGATGCGCAAGAACGGCACGGCCGTGGTGACGGCATTGGCGCAGCGTTCTCCGGTCGGGACTTGCTGGCCGGTGATCGGATTGTAGCTGAACCCTTGTCCGTCAATGCATCTGGGCTGTACTTGTTGGGCTTCGAGCACCGTTCCCGTGCAAACGAGCACGGCCAAATACAGGGCTTGTATCAGTGACTTCTTCATAATTGCTGGAGGAAAATTTAGTGGCAGAAAGTTTTGTTTGTCCAAACTGAAGCCGGTTGACTGCAAAAAGCGTGCAAAATACGCGATCCGCTTGGCTTTCCGACCAAAGATATTGCATGACGCGTTCGGAGGCGCTTGGGTTGTCCATGCCGGGTGGAATTACGGACAAGCCCCTGCCTTTTTTCACAAAAAAATTTTTTGTTTCAAAAACGACCTCTTTTCAAACAAACGGGCGGTAATTTTGGCGCCTCAAGCCAATCGCACAAATTCACGCAGCCCAAGTACCGGTACCATCATGGCGTACGACGAATTCGGTTTTGTGGAATCGGAGGCGGCACCTGCCGAGCCGCACATCCCGATGCGGGAGCAATTCCCGGAAGCGGGCGATGCCTATCTGGGCGGGCTTAGCGACGGGTGGGAGTATCGCAGCGCGTTTGCGGGAAGCACCTTGGCCCACTCCTATGCCATGGTGCGGCAATTTCTCCAGGAAGAAGGCTACGCTGATGTGCCGATCCCCATGAGCGTGGACGAACTGCGAATGTTTCGCCGTCCGCGGGCACGGCAACTGCAGTTGTTCGGGGAGCACGGCTATGTCCACAACCCGATCAAAATTTTGTTCCATAGTGACCCAAAAAAGCGCAACACGCTGATTTTGTGCGTGTACAATGAACAGGCGCCGGGTCATCTGCTGCGCTTTCATGGCGTGGCCAAGTGACGGATTTTTTGGGCCTTGCGCACACATTCAATTTCAATAAATGTGTTCGTCGGGGCGGAGGGCTATTGGCAGAGGACACCCGGGCGGCTTATTTTCGACACCTGAAATGTAGCCGATCGCCATGCATCCGCGCCAAATTCCTTTTCTCCGCCTTTTCCTTCCCTGGCTTGCCGGTATTGCCGCCGGCGCCAAACTGGGCCTCTGCATCCCGGGCGCCGAGTATGGCCTTGGGGTCGGTTTGTTTGTTCTGCTGTTTCTGGCGCCGCAGCGCTATGCCTACCGATTCCGATGGGTGTTCGGCTCCTGTGCATTTGCGCTGGTTTTCGGCATGGGCTATGTGCATGCGTACCGGCACGACGAACGGCGGCAGGAAGCCCACTTCAGCCATGCTTGCCCGGATGCGACGCTATTCACCGGTATTGTGTTCGATGCGCCGTCAACCGGCGCGAAAGTGAAAATACCAGTACGCGTCGAAGCGGCGGGGAATACGACCGATTCGTTGCAGGCTTGTACCGGCAATGTGCTGCTTTTCCTTCCCATTACCCCGGAAGCCGAGCGTTTGCGCTATGGCGACCGGCTGTGGGTGAAGGCTCCAATTCGGGCCACGGAGCCACTCCGGAATCCGCACGCCTTCGACTACGGACGGTACCTCCATTTTCAAAACATACACTTCCAGGCGTTCGTAAAGGAAGGCGACTTTGGTGTGGTTTCCGCCGGGCACGGTCATTTTCTCTGGCGGGCGGCCTTCCGATGGCGCGAGCGGCTGCTGGCGGTCCTGCGCGAACATTTCCCTGGGCAGGACGAGTATGCGGTCGCATCGGCGCTGTTGGTCGGCTACAAAGGAGACCTGTCGGAGGAGTTGCGCACCACCTACGCCGAAACCGGCTCCATGCACGCCTTGGCCGTGTCGGGCACGCACGTCGGGCTGATGTACGCCGCGTTTTTGTTTGTGCTGCAACGCATTCCCTGGCGCGGAAATGCCCGTCGCTGGGGAGAAACAGGTTTGGTACTGGTCGGCATCTGGGCCTTTACCTTGCTGACGGGAGCAACCGCCTCGGTGATGCGCGCTTCCGTCATGTTCACCTGCTACCTGCTGGGAAAAGCCATCCGGCGCACGGCATCCATCTGGAACATCCTGGGCGCCTCCGCTTTTGTGTTGCTTTGGTTGAACCCCTATTTTTTGTTCGATGCGGGGTTCCAATTGTCCTATTTCGCCGTGGCCGGTATCGTCACCTTTTATCCGATATTCCAAAAAGCGTGGCCAAGCCCGCACAAATGGGTGGAAACAGGCTGGAGCATCCTGCTCATCGGCATGGCGGCACAGCTGGGCACCTTGCCCCTGTCGCTGTATTATTTTCATCAGTTTCCGGTGTACTTCTGGCTTGCCGGCTGGGTGGTGGTGATCGGGGGAGCAATTTTTTTGTGGAGCGGCTCGGTGCTGGTGTTGCTCAGCGCGACAGTTCCCGTTCTTGCTGAGTGGTTGGGCTGGCTGCTGTACCAGATGCTGTGGGTCATGAACCGGATCATGCAGGGCATACAGCACCTGCCGGGGAGCGTGGTCTCCGGCGTATGGATTTCGAGTTGGGAGACATTTGTGTGGTACTTGTTCATCGTCTTTTTTACCGGAGCAATCCTGCTGCGTCATGCGCGCCTGCTCCTGGCATCGCTGACCGTATTGGCCGTACTGGGTTTTTGCAGACTGGGTCGGCAACTTGGACAAGCCCGGCAACGCCAGGTCGTCCTGTACCATCAAACCCGTCATTTCCTGTTCGATTTTTTCGATGGGACACACCACTACGCCTGGGCGGACTCGCTGGACGGGCGCCGGGAGCGGTTTTCCGCGCAAGCCAACCGATGGGCCCACGGCGTTCGCACTGAAACACGCCTGTCGCCGCCGTTCGAGTCGCCGTTCCAAAGCCGGAATTTGTTCGTCTGCCCACCGTTTGTTCAATTCCACGGCTTGCGGATGGTTGTTCTGGACCGAATGGAACAAACAACCCGCGCCTCCGCATCGCCTGTTCCGGTGGATGTACTCGTCCTTCGAAACAACCCAAAAACACGCCTTGCCGACTGCCAGAAGCAATTCGAATTCCACTTGGTCGTGTTCGATGCGACCAACGCTCCGTGGCGTGTGGAACGTTGGAAAGCCGAAGGCCGCGACCTTGGGCTGCCTTTCCACGACGTGCGCACCCATGGCGCATGGCAGCTGGATGTGGCAAAAATCGGGGCTGGAGGGTATCGCCCAAAAAAACGGGAATAGCGCAACTCGACTTTAATTATCAACCATCAACAATGTATAACCATGCTAAAGCACCTCATCCGACAGTTTCATTTTTCCAAAACCGAACGCTACGGGGCAGCGGCACTGCTGCTGCTGGTCGGCTGCTCTTACCTGGCGCCGGAAATATTCCAAGCGCTGCACACCTCCGGCAGCACCGATTTTTCTGAATTTGAAAAGCAAATAGCCGCTTTTCAGGAAGGTCGGGCGCATAAGGATGTGTCTTCGGAAGGAAACCAGGCAGCAGCACTTTTTTTCTTTGACCCGAACAAGGCGCCAGCCGAAGTGCTCACCCGATTAGGCATTCCCGAACGCGTGGCACGCACCATTGTCCGGTACCGGGAACGCGGGGGACGGTTTCGGTCGGTGGAGGACCTCGGGAAAATCTACACCTTGCCCGAAGAAATTTTCGAGCGCTTGCGGCCGTATGTGCGCATCGGGAACAGCAAGGCCCCCCCCGACCAGCAGCCGGTGGCCGAAGGGATGCCGGAGTATTTCCCGTTTGATCCCAATACCGCGTCGGAGGACGAGCTGTTGCGCCTCGGGTTGCCCAAGGCGCTGGCCGGGCGCCTGCTTCGCTATCGGGAAAAGGGCGGCGTTTTTTTGGAAAAGGCCGATTTCCGAAAACTGTACGGGCTTTCCGATGCCGACTTTGGGCGCTTGGAGCCTTTGATTTCCATTGCGCGTACGGAGGCAGCCGTGCGGCCGGCTGCATATTCCGGCGGGTACGGGAAAGCGACTGGACCGATCAGCCTCGACATCAACACCGCCATGCCGGAAGAATGGCAGCGGCTGCCGGGTATCGGCGCCGGACGGGCAAATCAGATCGTACGTTTTCGGGAAAAATTGGGAGGCTTCGTCCGGGTCGAACAGGTAGCGGAGACGTATGGTTTGCCCGACAGCGTGTTTCAGCAGATCAAAGCCTATCTAAAAATTGAAGCGCCGGCGATCCAAGCGATCAACCTGAACACGGCAACGGAAGATGCCCTGGCCGCTCATCCATATATCAACTTCAAACAGGCAAAAATGATGGTGGCCTATCGCGAGCAACATGGGGCGTATTCCCATCCGGAAGATATTCGCCGGATCGCAGCGTTCTCGGATGCAGGGTGGCTGGCGCAGGTGTTGCCATACCTAACTGTCCAGTAGGCTCAAAACAGTTGGGGCAAAATCCGATGATGTGAAACGAAACGTTACTGGCGCCTTTTTTTGATCGTGCAGCCAATGGCGCGGGTAAAATCGGGGTCGGGCCGCTCGCCACGGAGCAGGGACTCTACGGCGTTTTCTACATACCTGCGTTTGACCGCTACGGGCGTTTCCGGGTTGTCGTCAATGGCGCCGATATACCGCAAAACCAGGCTTTTGTCGAGCACGAACGCATGCGGCGTTCGGTTGGCGCCGAAAAGCGGGTACACCGTTTGAGTGGAGTCGAAAAGATACGCGAAGGGGTAGCGCTTTTGCCTGGCGCGGATGACCATTTCCTCATAGCTGTCTTCCTTGACGATCGAGGGGTCATTTGGGTTGATGGCAATGACAGGATATCCTTTGGGGCTGTACTTGCGGTGCAAATCAATGATGCGCTGCTCGTACAATTGGGCGTACGGGCAGTGGTTGCACGTGAAAACCAAAATGAACCCTTTGGCATCCGTGTAGTCGGAGAAAGACACCATTCGCCCGTCCACATTGCGCAGGGAGAAGTCCTCGGCTTTGTCGCCGACAACATAGTAGCTCGGCTCATAACCTGTGCTGCCGATGGAGAAGATACCGGCCAAAAAGAGCAGAAATCGGATGGGATGTTTCATAAATGACGGGAACGAAAGGATGAACAAGGTTTTATGTACTCGATTGCTGTTTGGTAATGGCTCTTGCTGTGGTGCATCGGACGGCTACCGTGCGCCCTTGTCACACACTTTTGGTGTTTTTTGAACCTTTCCCACAAAATCAAGCACGAACGACTCCAAGTCCACATACGATTCGAACTGTTTTTCGGCCAATGCGCGTTGCTCGCCACATACCACCACAGTTGCCGGAATGGCCCCTCCCCAATCTTGATGCACTTTGGGTATCCACTTGTCGCCGTCCTGATCGGCAAGCAAAACGATTTCTTGCTTGGGGGCCCATTTGTTCAGGAAGGGCAAGACCGCCGATTCGATTCGGCTTTTAAAATCAAGCGTAACCATGATGACCTGAAAATCGTCGTCGGCATGATTGCGGTACAATTCGTCAAAGCAGGGCAGCTCTTCCACGCAAGGGGCGCACCACGTAGCCCAAAAATTGATGACGAGCGTTTTAGTACTGCCTGATTGGCTAATACGCTCTTCCAGCTCGGAAAAGCTGTCGAGCACCTTCAACTCCTGCGCATGAAGCAGGCAAGGGAGCAGGAAAATCGGAAGAAGAGATACGTTAATTTTCCGCATGGCAGGAAACGCTAAAAATGTATCGTATTAAAAAAAGGCCATGCAAGAAACGAACACTTGCCGAAACGTCAAGCGCCTTTAACATTTTTTCCGACGAAATTTTGAGTCGGTACCCTTTTTAAAATACAAGTCCTTCGAACAAAACTATTCGAAGGACTCATATTCAAAATAAGTGCCAATTTTTATTTACGCCTGAACGGTAGATTCCGGATAGGCAATGGCCTGATCTACGAGAATGCGGCCGCAGTGCTCGCATGCGATGATTTTTTTGTGCAACCCTATCTCCAATTGCACTTGCGGGGGGACGTGATTAAAGCAACCGCCGCAGGAATTGCGCTCCACGGTGACCACCGCGAGGCCGTTGCGATAGGTGGTGCGGGTCTTGTCGTAGGCTTTCAGCAGGCGATCTTCGATTCCATCGCGCGCCTTGGTGCTCTTGTTGCGCAGCTTGTTCTCTTCCGCCTCGGTTTTTTCGATGATTCCCTGAAGCTCCACTTTTTTGGCATCCAGGTCTTTTTGTTTGGCCTCTTGCTTGGCCTCGGCCACGGCAAGGTTGTCTTTTTGTGCGTCCAGCTTCACTTTGGAATCGCGCATTTTTTTCTCCGACAACTGGATGTCCAGATTTGCCAGTTCGATCTCCTTCTGCAGGGCCTCGTATTCCCGGTTGTTTTTTACCTCGTCGAGTTGCTTCTGGTATCTTTTGATGTTGCTCTCAGCCTCTTTGGCCAAGGTCTGGATCTGGGCAATTTCTTGTTCTGCCTCCTTGACTCCCGCGCGAAGTTTTTTGCAACGGGTATCCAGCCCGGCAATTTCGTCTTCGAGGTCGGCTACCTCCATGGGCAATTCCCCTTTCAGAATGCCTATTTCATCCAGTTGGGAATCAACTTGTTGCAGGGTCCAAAGTTTTAGCAGTTTTTCGGTGATGGTTGCTTCTACTGTCATGGAGCGATTGAGTGATTGAGTGATTGAGTGATTGGCAAGAGCGTTTAGGAGGTATTGCCTTTGTCCGTAAATCTCGAGCCGAGCGGAGGGCATTTTACAGGTAAAAGACCGGATTTGTACGCACCTCCGTCAAATGGAGCGCAAAATTAGGGAATTTATCCCGTACAATGTCGCGTAAAAGTTCGATAGTAAACTGTTCGCTTTCAAAATGGCCCACATCGGCGATGACAAGCCTGCCTTCGGCATCGAAAAATTCGTGGTATTTGAAATCGGCTGTCACGAACGCATCGGCGCCGGCCCGCAGCGCATCCGGCAGCAGAAAACTGCCGCTGCCCCCGCACACGGCCACTCGATGCACGGCTTTCCCGCGCAGGGCGGTGTGCCGGACACACCCGCTGTGGAGCGCCGTTTTGACGTGGAACAAAAACTCGCGTTCGGGCATGGGAGTGTCCAACTCGCCCACAAGCCCTGCACCGATTTCATCAAGGCCGGGCTTTGGCAACAAAATCCGGGTGTCCCGCAGCCCGAGTTTTTCGGCGATCTTGGCGTTTACCCCCTGCCGATGAACGTTGTCAAGATTGGTGTGGATGGCGTACAGCGCTACGTCGTTTCGAATGGCCTGCATGACGGTTCGCTCGATATAGGTGGCGCCATTCAGGCGCTTCAGGCCGCGAAATACGATCGGATGGTGCGCCACAATCAGGTTGCACCCTTTGCGTTTGGCCTCCGACACCACTTCCTCAGTGGAGTCGAGGCAGAAAAGCACGCCGGAAAGCGCTCCCGAAGGGTCGCCCACGAGGAGACCGGCATTGTCGTACGATTCCTGCAAGTGTGGCGGGGCCACAGTTTCCAGCACGGTTATGATGTCTTGAATTTGCATGGCTGGCGAAAACCGGTTTTGGGTTAAATTGTTCGGATGGTTAGAATTTGACCGGCCACCCGTGTAACTTTGCGGGCGTTTTTCGGTCGAAATGCCGGTACAGATCAACCCCTTCCAACCGTCCCACTTTTTGATCTAAACATAACAGACATGGTATCCACTCTTCTTTTCCTCGGCAACATCGGCGCTACAGAACTGACGCTCATTTTTTTGGTCGTATTGCTGATGTTTGGCGGCAACAAAATCCCGGAACTGATGCGCGGTTTGGGCAAAGGTATCCGCGAGTTCAACAACGCCAAAAACTCCGTCGAGGACGAAATCCGCCAGGGCATACGCGAGGCGGACAAAAAGCCCATCGAAAAATAAGCCTCAAAACGGTATGTCTTCGTCGTTCATCCGCGAGGGCATCGTGATAGCGCTGGGGGTGAACGGCCCGCTGAGTGGATCGTGCAGCCCAGCGAACGCAGGGTCGTCGAGGTTGCTGAACTTGGCGAAATGATCCGTGAACTTGAGCTTCACCGTGTCTATGGCGCCGTGCCGGTTTTTGGAAATAATGAATTCGGCAACGCCCTTCAGCGACATGCCCTGCTCGTCTTCCAGAATGCCGTAGTACTCCGGGCGGTAGATGAAGGAAACGATGTCCGCATCCTGCTCGATGGCGCCCGAGTTGTGGCTTGCGATGCCGTTGGCCAGCCATGCGTTTGTTTCCGGTACGCTTAGTTCAAAAACGTCTTCTTCCCCCGCCATATCTACCGAAACAACGGTGTCCCAAAACAGGTCGCTCTCCGCCAAGGTAGCCAGAGTTTCGTCTTTCAGGATATCCGCATACCCTTGCAGTACTTTCCGCGACGGGGCAAAACTGAAATGCGCTGTGCCACCGTATTGTGTTTCTCGTAACGTCGCCATCCGTCGCTGGGAAATGCCTTGTTGACGCATTCCGCTTTTTACCAACTCAAATACCTCCTTTGGAATGGTATCTGTGTTGGTATTCGAATGTTTATCCGACAGATGGATAGCCAGAGCAGTGGCGGCGTTTTGCTTATCGCCAAAGGCTCCGATCTCCTGAAGGAACGTCATTTGAGCATTTTTTCCGGAAATATCCACCATAAACATAGGCCGGTATGTGCCCTGTTTCACGGTTCGGATGCGTGCCACAATCCCAAATCGAAGCAACAGACTTGCTACGTCCAAGGCCAAACGTCGGCTGTTGGTGGAAAATGCCACTCTGGAAGATGTCCTTGTCTTGGAGTTTTTAGGAACGAACAGCGTGCCGTCGGTAGCCCATAAATGGCGAAGGAAAAACGCGACCTGCTTGTTGTTCAGCCTGAAAATGTCGCCGGGCAAGTGTTTTTCGTGCGAGCGCTGGTCGAACAGGTTCAAGTCTCGAAGCCAGGCATTCATGCCCGCAGGTTTCCAGCGGTTGCCGTTGCCGCTGAACACCAACTGATGCCATTTCCCTTTGCCGGCGTGGCGGTTCACCTGCACGCCGAAGGCCCGCTCAGCGGCCCGCGACACGGCTGCGCTATTGGCTTCCGAGGCTGTCGTGTAACGCAGTGGTTGATGTTTGAGATAGCTACCGTCGCCCACAAGGTGAGCCAGCAGAAGCAGATGATCGTCGTCCCAGGTCAACGGTTGTTCCGGCTCGGGCAGGCGCCTTGCGATGGCGATCCGCTGTCCCGAAGTCAACTGGCTGGTCTCTGTCCAACCCTCGAATGTTCGGAGCCGGTGCTCAGCGGTCGTGCGAACGGAACGGCCACTGGCCAAGGACACCTCGTAAACCGGTCGCTTTCCTACCGGCCAGATCAAGCCGGACTGTGCAGCAATCAATTTTTGGTCGTCCGGGTTAATAGACCAGAGTACGGGTTCCTGCCCGACCAGATTTCGGATGGGTACCTGAGTGCCATCGGCAAGATAAACCAGGGTGTCGCCGGCGACGCATTCGCGCAGATCGCTCAACTGCGGCCTTTTACTCCCCCCCCGCACCTCCACCGCCCGGCTGAGCTGCGACAGCGCGATGACCGGCACGCTCAGTTCCTTGGCCATATTTTTCAGGGCGCGGGAGATGCCGGCGATTTCCTGCTCGCGGTTGGCGTTTCGGTTGTTTTCCGAGGCGCCGGTCATGAGCTGGAGGTAGTCAATGATCACCAGTTGGATGTCGTGCTGCATCTTCAGGCGGCGGCACTTGGCCCGGAGTTCGAAGATGTTGATGCCGGGCGTGTCGTCAATAAAAATGGGCACGTTGGACAGGCGTTCCACCGTGGTTTGCAGCTGCTGCCACTCGTAGTCTTCCAGTTTTCCGTTGCGCATCTTGGAGCCGGCGATTTCGGACTCCATCGAGATCAGGCGCTGCACGAGCTGGGTGCTGGCCATCTCGAGCGAGAAGAGGGCCACGCCCTTGCCGAAATCGCGTGCGGCGTTGAGGGCCATGGCCAGCACGCAGGAGGTTTTGCCCATGCCCGGTCGCGCGGCAAGAATGATGAGGTCGGAAGGCTGCCAGCCCGAGGTGATGCGGTCGAGATCGGTGAAACCGGAAGGCACGCCGGTGAGGCCGTCGGTTTTTTTGGAGAGCTCTTCCACCTGTTTCAACACCCGGCTGCTCAGGGTGCCCATACTTTCGAACGTGCGGCTGAGGTTGTTCTGCGTGATGGCGAACAGGCCTTTTTCGGCATCGTCCAGGAGGGTGAACACATCGGTGGTGTCCTCGTAAGCATCCTTGATGGTGCGGGTGCTGACGTGGATGAGCTCGCGCTGGATGTGTTTTTGGGCGATGATGCGGGCATGGTACTCGATGTTGGCGGCGGAGGCCACGCGGTTGGTCAGGTCCACGAGGTAGTAGCTGCCGCCGACGCGGTCGAGGTCGCCGCTTTTGCGCAGCTCCTCGGTCACGGTCAGGATGTCCACGGGGTTGGAGCGCTCGAACAGGCGCAAGGCTGCGCGGTAAATGCACTGGTGCGCCTCGTGGTAAAAACTCTCGGGGCGCAGGATGTCCATGACGATGGGCAGGGCTTCGCGCTCGAGCATCATCGCACCGAGGACGGCCTCTTCCAACGGAAGGGCCTGGGGCTGCAACTTGCCAAACACATAGTTGGACAGTCCCTCGCCACCCTTGGCATTGTTGCGTTGGGCCCCCCCCTTGGAGGGGTTGTTGCGGGCGTCTTTATTTTCGTTCCTGTCCGTCATGGCGTGCGCGGTAAAAAATGGAGGCAAACGTACCTTGAAAACATGTACACATCGTTTTACAAACAATCCGTATCGCACAAAATCTGTGGAAAACGGGGGGCGCGAATGTGGAGAACTGCGAAAACAAGGCAAGTTATCCACAACGGCTCGTCGTTTTCCACACCGCGCGCAGGGTGTACGAGGACGGGGGTGGCTTGGCGGCGGCGTGTTAAAATTGTGACTGGTAATTGCTTATGATTTCAGGTGCGGTTCCAGTAAAACAACGCTTCCACAACGACAGGTTAAGCCAGGATTATTTTTCCATTAAATGCATCCTGTGAAAAAAAAATTGGCCTGCTTTTCAGGCCCCCAAAGTTAACAGGTTTTGTTTTGAAAAGTAGTGTTTTCGTGTTTGGGTATTTTAGCGTTTTTGTGAAAAAAAGCATGGGCCATGCCTGTAATCTGGCATGGCCCCTGACATCGGTTTTCAGGAAATAGCGAACGCATGTTGTGAAACCGCACACGGGTGAACACGGATCGGACACGGATTTTTTCGGTGCAGACAATTAATCCGTGTCCGATCCGTGTTCATCCGTGTGCGATTGCATAATATAAGTGGCTAAAAACCAACGGAGAGAACTTACCGCTGTTCGTTTTCCACGTTGTCGCGGCGTTTCTGCGCTTGCTCCACGGAGCCACGCTGCCGTTCAATGTCCACCAGCGTGGTTTCCTGGTCTTTTTGGTTTTTCACGAGGTCTTCCTCGGCCTTTTTGAGTTTGGCCTTGTAGTCGGCGATATCGTCAATGAGGTTTTCATTGTCGCGTTTCAGCCGTTTCAGCCGGTTGTCGAGGTCTTTCATCTTGTCTTCTTCGGCCTTCACCTCCAGCGAGAGGGCGGCGCGGCGCACATCGTAATAAAACTTGGTGAGCAGGGATTTGACCTCCTCCACCCGGCCGGGTTCGTCGTTCCGGTTGAGGAAATAGGGGCCGATATCGAACCAGACATTGAGCTGGGCGCCGTCGCCTACTTTCTCAATGATGGAGTACAGGGTGAAATCGCCAGCGCTCACGCTGATGGAGCGGCAAGCGGCGGCCGTGCGTTCGTCCTTTTTGCCTTTTTTCAGCTTGCTTCCAAAGTTTTCCTTGACGAAGTCGGACCAAACATCCTCGACCAGACGCTTGTCGGTGTTGGTGAAGCCCACGGCAAACCCCGGACGGGTGCCGAAGGACATGGACTTTTCGACCTCGCTGGCCCGGTTGATCTGGGCAGAGAGGTCGGGAGCGGACATCAGGCCCCATGCGGCTACTAGTAAAAATGGAATACGCATACTTGTCTTTTTTGAGTGAACGGATGACCCCGAAGGAATACCTTCGGAGGGGGTAAGCAAAGGTAAGACGCAAGAATGGGGGGAAGACACAAGGGGGGCGGAAAAAATCCGGGCAGGCTGTTTTTGCGCCGGATGAACCACTTATTCTTTTTTCCGACCACCTGTTGTTTTTTGAAACCGGCAAAACGGTTTTTGTTGACCTTTGGCGCGTCTGTTTTTACCATGAATATGCACCATTACATTTGGTTGTTGGTCTTGCTCGCAGGATCGTTCGGATGCGGTACCGGGGAAAAGGAACTGCCCCAACTCGGTACCGGTGCGGCCGTTGATCTCGTAGATTCTGCGCTCGCTGCCCGACCCGAAGCACCGGTACGCATGGCTTTCGACCGGTTCACTACGGATGACGGCCTGTGCAGCAACGACATCAGCTGCATTTTTCAGGACAGCCGAGGCTTCCTTTGGTTGGGCACGGATGCCGGCCTAAACCGCTACGACGGCTATACGTTCAAGAAATACCAGCACGAGGCCAATAACCCGAGCTCCCTGCTGGAAAACAACGTGATGTCTATTGCCGAGGATAGCAAGGGGCGCATTTGGGTGCTTTCTGCGAACGGCCTCAGCGAATTGGACCCGTACTCAGGCAAGATTCACACCTACACCGACAGCCTTACAACTGGCCGCATCAATACGAACTCGCCCCAAATGGTGCTGGATCGTTACAATATGCTATGGATAGATGGAAACAAAGGTTTGACATTTGACATCTCAAAAAAGCGCTTCAACGTGCCGACCACGCCGTTCAAGGACATGAGCCTTGACTTCAAATATACCGTCAACGGCAACAAAGAGATATTCTGCATTACCGTGGTCAAAGTTGCCGAAGATGACGATCCTGATCTTCAGAGGAGCGTGGTCATGAAACAACGCTCAGGCGACCCACTTCAACTCGACCTAGTGTGCGATACCATCGCCCCAAATATGCGATTTGGCTTTAGCGGCAATGTGTTGTGCATGAACGGTGACCGCTACCTGCGGGTAGGAGACCAAGACGGTTTTTTAAAAGAATACGACCTGCAAACCAATGAATTTCGGGAAATGCAACCTCGGACCGGCACAATCAAGGGCATGGCCCTTTCCCCCAATGACCGGGTGCTTTGGGTGGCCGGCTGGGTCGGGTTGGGGCGGTATGACCTGAATCGTCCGCCTGCGTTTGCCGAACGGATATATTTCAACAACGATCGTGAACCTTTGGGACTCCCAGCCCGTACCGTAGTCAGCGTGCTGGAAGACCGGAACGGCAATATATGGGCCGGTGTCATGGGCGCAGGATTGTGCCGTTATTCTCCTTCAAAAAACAAGGCTGAACAGTATCGGTATGCATTTCCAGACACGGCCGGGCTGCCCGGTAGATCGGTGGAAGCGCTTTGTTTCGACAAACACGACCGCCTCTGGGTTGGTACGGACAAGGGCCTTTGCCGCCTGGATGACCGCAGGCGCGCGATTTTTCGCACGTTTCGGCAACCGCGCCCTGCACGCCCGGTGAGCAACTACGATGCCGTTCGGGCCATCTGCGAAGACCCCGGCACGGACCGTTTGTACATGGGCTATTGGGGGGTACCGCTCGACTATTTCGACATGAAAAAAGAGCGGTATTTCCCCTTGGAGATATCCAACACACTTGGAAACACCGGAAAACATTGGTTACAAACCTATAACGCTTTTGTGCGTTCGGTCAGAAGGAGCAGCGACGGCAATATTTATTACACCGATTTTGGTCATGCGTTGCATCAATACGAGCCTCGAAGCAAGCGACTGATAAATTACTGCGCAGGAGATGCCGAGAATCGGCAACACCTATACCAGCAAGGGTTAAGTCTCCTTTCCACCGCTCTGTGGCTGGAAAAACCGAACCAAATCTGGCTCGGAAATGCAGAAAACAGGGGCATCGTTCAACTTGACTTAACCCGCGGCGAGGTGTTTGGCCAACGGATCGGAAACACTGAACTGGAATCAGACTGCACTACACCGTTGATTGGGACGTTCACGAGTTTTCGCCCAGAGGAAAATGCCGCCGGCAAACTTCAAAGCGGGAGCGCCAACTGCTTCTTCGAGGACCGCCAAAAGCGCCTCTGGATCGGCACGGAGGCCGGCCTGCACTTGGTGAAGGCCCGCGAGCAGGGCGTTTTCGAGTGCTTCGCCGCAGAGGCGGGTTTCCCCAACGCAAATATCCAGGCCATTCTGGAAGACGACCACGGACGGCTCTGGGTGAGCACCTACGATGGCATCTGCTGCTTCGACCCCGAAACCAAACGCGTGACCGCCCACTACGATGCCGACGACGGGCTGCAAGGCAGCCAGTTCAGCCAAAATTCCGCAGCCAAAAATAGCCAGGGACTCATGGCCTTCGGCGGCCCCAACGGCTTCAACCTGTTTCACCCCGACAGTATTTTCCAGAATGTCCAAACGCCGACGGTAGCGCTCGCCCACTTTGAGGTAAACGGCATCCCGGCCCCCATTCCCCAACAGGGCGTGGAACTCGCCCACTCGGACAAAAACCTCACTTTCGAGCCTGCGGTCATGGACTTCAGCAACCCGAAGCGCAACCGCTACCAGTACTACCTCGAAGGCTACGACACCGGCTGGTGCGCCCCAACGCCCGTCCGCCAGGTGCGGTACACCAACCTCGCACCGGGCAAGTACACGTTCCGGGTCCGGGGCTGCAATGCCGATGGCATTTGGAGCCGGAACGATCTGGTTTTTCCGGTCACCATTCTCGCGCCGTGGTGGGCAACGTGGTGGTTCCGGGCATTGCTCGTTTTGGCAGCCCTCGGTGTCGTCGCCTTGCTCGTCCGCCGCCGGGAGGCCCGCCTGCGCCGAAAACTCGAGGAAGACGAACGCACCATCCGATACCTCCAGGTGCAGACCTTGCAGGCGCAGATGAACCCGCACTTCATTTTCAACGTGCTGGGCGTGATGCAGCACCAGATCATCAAAAGCAAGCCCCAGGAGGCCAACCGACAATTGGGCAACCTGTCCACGCTCATCCGCCGTTTCCTCGACTCGTCGGTCAGCAGCGCGCCGATGGTCAAGGGACTTAGCCAAAACGACATCCCGCTCGAAGAAGAAATCGAACTGCTTACCATGTACGCCGAATTTGAGGTGCTCCAGCGCCAGGAAAAATTTGAAGGCAAAGGCTTCAGCATCGAAGTGGACGACTCGGTCCATGTGTCCAACATGCGTATCCCGCCCATGATCATCCAGCCGTACATCGAAAACGCGGTCAAGCACGGCATCCGCTATTTGCCCGAAGGGCAGAAAGGATTTGTCCGTATCCGGTTTTCGCGGGAGGGCGACGCCTTGCGCTGCACTGTGGAAGACAACGGCGTGGGCCGCGAGGAGGCCGCCCGCATTCAGGCCCAGTCGCACAGCATCTACAAATCGCACGGGACGCGGCTCGTGAAGGAGCGCACCGAGATACTGAACAAAATCGAATATGACATTGCCATCGAAACACGCGACCGCCCCGGAGGCGGCACCATCGTCACCATCACCATCAAGGACTGAAATTATGATCAAAGCAATCATGGTCGAAGACATGCTCGCCAACCGCGAAGTGCTGCGCACGATGCTGGCGGAGGTGTGCCCGCAAGTGGAACTGCTCGGCGAGGCCGAAAACGTGGAGCAGGGCTACCAGCTGATCAAATCCGTGCAGCCGGACCTTGTTTTCCTCGACATCCAGCTCGACCGCGAAACTTCCTTCGACCTGCTCGACCGCCTGTACGCCGAGGACGCGATCGGGTTCGAGATCATTTTCATCACCGGCGTGGGCACCTTCGAAAACGTGACCCGGGCCATCGAGTTTTCCGCCCTGGATTTCATCCACAAGCCCATTTCGGAGGAAAAACTCGTGAAAGCGGTAGAAAAAGCGGCAAAACGCATCAATCGCCCGCAGTACAACCGCCAGATCGAGCTCCTGCTCGACATCCTCAACCACCCGGCGCAAAAAAGCCGCCGCATCGCTTTTCACCTGCTCAAGGGCATCATCGAGTTTGTACACGTGGACGACATCGTGCTGCTGGAGGCCGACGGCCCGGTCACGCACATCCGCCTGCGCGACGGCGCCCACCTGACCGCCATGAAAAACCTCGGCCACTACAGCCGCCTGCTCACCACCGAGTACAGCTTCTTCCAGATCAGCAACGACAAGGTCGTCAACCTCGACTACGTGAAACGCTACAACCACGCCGAGCTCACCCTCACGCTCGTGGACGGCACCCACGTCATCGCCGCCCGCCGGGGCGGACAGGACTTCCGCCGCTTCCTGTCGGAAAACAAGGAGTACAAAAACCTCGAAGGCGGAGGCGGGTTGCTGGGAATGCTAAAGGGGTTGCTGGGAAAGTAGTTCCGATTTGGGTTTCGGGTTAGGAGGTTTCGGGTTAAGAGGTTTCGGGTTAGGAGGTTTCGGGTTAGGAGGTTTCGGGTTAGAAGGTTTCGGGTTAGGAGGTTTCGGGTTAGAAGGTTTCGGGTTAGAAGGTTTCGGGTTAGGAGGTTTCGGGTTAGAAGGTTTCGGGTTAGGAGGTTTCGGGTTAGAAGGTTTCGGGTTGCTTAGAGGGTACCGCAAAATAATCCATACCCGAAACCCGAAACCTCCTAACCCGAAACCTTCTAACCCAAAACTCAAAACTGACAAGCCCTTGCGTGCTGCGATGCCGCAAGGGCTTGTTGTTTTCCGACCAGTTGTTCGGGATTTTGACCAGATGTTTCTTGGCAGTTGGGGGTGGAGCAATGTGCTTGCAGATTTGTACCATCAAGTACAAGCAAACAGCATTTTTTCACCACAATATCATAGCAACATGAAAAAGGTAAATTTCAAAATTGCAGCCCTGATCCTTGGTTTTCTTGCACACTTCGGAAGTGGACTTTGGGCCCAGGCGGTCAGCCGCCAGGAGGCGCAGCTTGTTGCCCGCAACTATCTGTTTGAAACCAACCGGGCAATTGCCAACCGCGCATCAATTCAGGTTGTGGATGTCCAAGCCGAGGTGTACCAATCCGATACCGTTTATTATATGTTGAACCTATTCCCCGAGGGGTGGGTCATTGTATCTGCTGATCGCCGGTCAGTGCCGGTATTGGGATCGTCTTCCGTCGGGAGGATAGATTTTGACAACCTGCCGCCCGCTTTTGAAACATTCATGCTGGGCTACAAGGATGAGATTAAATTGTCGAGGACACTCCTGCCGCCCGCATCGTTCGATGCACCTGATCAGGCTGCATGGCAAACGCTTTTGTCAAACGAATACATCCGGTCTACCCAGGTTTCGGACAGGGGGTTAACATCGGTAGGTCCCTTGCTCGGCCCCGATGGGTCTGGCATCCGGTGGTCACAATCGCCTCGGTACAACAACCACTGCCCGACACTGACACAATCAACCGGATGCACACCTTGCACAGGCAATGCGGTCACGGGCTGTGTCGCGACGGCCATGGGGCAAGCAATGCGGTATTTTAATCATCCGGCAACCGGACAAGGGTCGCACACTTACCAGGAACCAACCACTGGAGTCAATATTTTTGCCAATTTCGGCACCACCAATTACAGCTGGACAAACATGCCCAATATTCTGACCGCACAAAGCACAAATGCCCAGATCAATGCGGTGGCGCAGTTGCTGTTTCATTGCGGCGTATCCGTAAACATGGATTATGGACAAGAATCCGGGGCCAACACGCAAGATGCCGCACCCGCACTGAGAAATCATTTTAGATATGCCACCGAAACGACCTATCAGACGAGGGGCACAAATTCATCTACTTGGGCCTCCACATTGACAACGCAACTGAACAACAATACGCCGGTCATTTATCGCGGAAGCGGTACGAACGGCGGGCATGCCTGGGTGTGCGATGGCTGGCGGGACGTCAGCAATCCGGTTGTACGGGAGTTTCACATGAACTGGGGCTGGGAGGGAACCAGCAACGGCTGGTTCAATGTAACGACGAATACAGGCTCCCCACTTAGCAACTTTACTCAGTCGCAAGGTGCTGTGATCAATATTTCACCGCGCACGGCAATACCCACGGGCATCAATGCAAGTGATGGTGCTTACTCGGACAAAGTGGTCATCTCGTGGTCCAATGGTGGTACCGGATGGACAAATGCAACACAATACAAGGTCTTTCGTAATACGAGCAACAATACCAGCGGAGCCACGGCAATCTCCTCCTGGATATCCACGACCAGTTTCAACGACAACAACGCGGCAGTCGGCACCACCTACTACTATTTTGTAAAGGCTGCAAAAAACACCAGCGGGCTAAACGAATCGGAATGGAGCAGCAGCAACTCCGGGTATCGCGCAAACAACACGATCAATGTATCTCCGACCAGTACGGTAAATGTGGGTAGTGGATCAGGGTCAACCACATTTAGCGTGTCCGGCAATGTGAACTGGACAGCAAGCGACAATGCCACCTGGCTGACCATCAGCCCGAGCTCCGGCTATGCCAACACATCATACGCACTCACTGCCACATACTCTGCCAACACCAGCAGCACTACGCGAACCGCTACGCTGACCGTAACGGGTAGCGGTGTGACCGTGACCAGAACCATTGTGCAAGCCGGGACAAGCGGCGTGTCCAACGACAACCCCTGTAACGCTACCAACCTGAATGTAGGAAGTTCCTGTAGTTACACCAACTCAACAACCATAGGAGCAACGACGACCACCAACCCTGCGGCCAATAGCCTGTGCTACTCCGTGCCCTCCAAAGACGTGTGGTTCAAAGCGACCGTTCCTGCATCGGGTATTATGACCATCCGAACCATTGCCGGAACGCTTACCGATGCCGTCATGGCACTGTATGTCGGATCGTGTTCCTCTCTGACTTATACCAACATTTGCGAAGACGACAACAACAACGGCAACGGTTCGGCAATGCCTGTAATTAGCGTTTCCGGGCCAGCCGGTACCGTGGTATATATTCGGGTTTGGGGTTACAACGGAACAAGCGGCACGTTCCAGATATGCACCTTCAATTACCAATCCACCAACTTTACAGGCGGAGGCAGCGAACAAGAAATGGATGATATTATTCAAGAAGGCGGGCCGATAATTGCCCTCGAAGGGATATCTGCCACAAGCTCCACCATTTCTTCAAACGTAGAACCGGATTTTGCCCTTGCTTCTACTCCGGCGCTCATAGCCTATCCCAACCCGGCCAATACCACGCTGAATCTTGAACTTAGTGCCGTGAAGGAAATTGGAACATTCACGCTCGCCATCCTCGACAATCAAGGGAGAGTGCTTATAAATCGTGAAATCAAGGACGGTACGGCACAGTATTGGTCGCAGGCACTTGACGTTTCTCTTTTGCCGCCCGGTATTTATCTGATGCGACTGAATGGCCAGAACATTGGTCTGAATCAAAAAATCATCATCCAGCGGTAATGCCGCGAAAAGTCGGACAAATTAGTACTACACCACACCAACCCCGCGAGAACATGAGTCATCCCGAATTTTGAGCCAGACAAAAAAGCAGGCAATTTGAGATGGCCAAACGTAGGCGGTAGATCGGTATCGAAGCAATTCGGTACCGATTTCCTGTTCTATGGCACCAATATGAAA
>Ga0268299_1002515_pt1 | contig 21487 bp, 17 predicted proteins | sample NOBtaG_FD_193484 | JGI IMG/M metagenome (GOLD analysis project Ga0268299, IMG submission 193484) | Activated sludge microbial communities from bioreactor in Nijmegen, Gelderland, Netherland - NOB reactor | ecosystem: Engineered > Bioreactor > Aerobic > Activated sludge | place: Netherlands... | reverse complement strand
CGAGGTGCGGACGGGTGCGGACGGGTGCGGGCAGGTGCGGGCAGGTGCGAGGTGCGGGCAGGTGCGGGCAGGTGCGGGCAGGTGCGAGGTGCGGGCAGGTGCGGGCAGGTGCGCGGGCCTGCCGCGCCGACGCGCACTCACGGTTCAGGCGCGCCGAGGCGGAGGCGGGCCCAGGCGACGGCCTCTCGTACGACTGGCGTCGCCGCACTGTGCGCGGCGTTCGGGACACCGCGGCCCGGCCGATCGAGCACGGAGGCGAGCGACGGGTCGCCGGAGTTGCCGATGACGAGGGCGAGGTTGCGGCGGAGGCGGGACAGGGCCGTGTGCATCATCGCGCTCCCGCGCACGAAGCCGTGCAGCTCCTGATCGGTACGCTGCCATAACTCCGCGGCGGCGGCCCCGTCACGACGCACTACGCGACGCCACACGGGATCGCTGGTCGTGGGCGGCGCCAGGTTCCATGGGCACACCTCCTGGCAGATGTCGCAGCCGAAGAGATGATCGGCCACGGCGCCGCGCTGGGCCTCCGGCACGGCGCCATCGAGCTCGATCGTGAGGTAGGCAATGCACTGCCTGGCATCGAGCACGTGCGCATCCACGAGCGCGCCTGTGGGACACGAATCCAGGCACAACGTGCAGTCGCCGCAGTGATCGAAGCCGGCGGCATCCGGCTCCAGCGGCAGGTCCGTCGCCACGCCGGCCAGGAGGATCCACGATCCGATCTCCGGGTTGATCAGGCAGGTGTTCTTGCCGATCCACCCGAGCCCCGCATGTCGCGCGTACACCCGCTCCTGCACGTGGTGCTTGTCGACGAACGTCGCCGCGGCGAACGGTTCGGGATGGCGTGCGCGCATCCAAGTCACCAGCCGGGCCAGCCGCTCGGCCAGGACCAGGTGATAGTCCTCGCCGCGGGCGTATCGCGCGACACGGACGGTCCCGGCCGCGCGCGCCGTGTCCGGCGCCGGCTCGTTCGCGGTGTTGTACAGGGTGGCGGTCATGATGACCGCCTGGGCGCCCGGCAGGAACCGGCGGATGTCGGCGCGCGTGTCCGCCGACTTCTGCATGTAGACCATCTCGCCGGCGTAGCCGCGATCCAGCCAGCTGGCCAGCGCCGTCAGCTCCGGCAGGTCGGCGGCCGGCGCGATCCCGCACGCGTCGAACCCCAGCTCCCGCGCGCACCGCTTGACGTCGTCCGAGGTCAGCACTCTGTCAGCGTGTCACAAGACACCACGAAGGCACGATGGGCACGAAGATCGGCACGAAGAACCTCAAAGGGACTGACTACTCACTTCCGATGCAATGCTCCCCAAGGTGAACCTTCGTGCCGTCCTTCGTGCCCTTCGCGCCTTCGTGGTGTCTCTTCTCAGCTCTTCTTCACGAGCTGGCGCAGGACGTACGGGAGGATGCCGCCGTGCGAGAAGGCGGTCAGTTCCTCCGGTGTGTCGATGCGCACGGCCGCGGTGAACGACCGCACGGCGCCATCAGCGGCGGTGGCCCTCACGATCACCGTCGAGCGCGGCGCCAGGTCCGCCCCGGCGCCTTCGATCGCGAAGAGCTCCCGCCCCGTGAGGCCGTGCGTGGCCACCGTCTCGCCATTCACGAACTGCAGCGGCAGTACCCCCATGTTGACGAGGTTGCTGCGATGGATGCGTTCGAAGCTCTCGGCAATCACGGCCTTCACGCCGAGGAGCATCGTGCCCTTGGCCGCCCAGTCGCGCGACGAGCCCGACCCGTACTCCTTGCCGGCCAGGATGATGAGCGGCACACCAGCGTCCTGGTACTTCATCGCCGCGTCGTAGATTGGCATCACCTCGTCGCCCGGCAGGTAGACGGTCACGCCGCCCTCGACGCCGGGCACCATCTGGTTCTTGATGCGGACGTTGGCGAAGGTGCCGCGCATCATCACCTCGTGGTTGCCGCGGCGGGCGCCGTAGGAGTTGAACTCCTTCGGCGGCACGCCGTGCGCGACCAGGTATTTCCCGGCGGGGCTGTCCGCCTTGATGTTACCCGCGGGCGAGATGTGGTCGGTGGTGATGCTGTCGCCGAGCACCGCGAGAGCCCGGGCCCCCTTCAGGTCCGTGCGTGGCGCCGGGGTCAGCGAGAGGTGCTCGAGGAACGGCGGCTTCCGGATGTAGGTGGACTCGCCCTCCCAGGCGAAGCGGTCGCCGGTCGGCACCGGCAGCGTCTGCCACCGCTGATCGCCGTCGAAGACGCTGGCATACTGCCGGCGGAACGCATCGGCGGTCACGCTCGTCAGCATGGCCTGCTGAATCTCCTGCTCGGTCGGCCACAGGTCGTGCAGGAACACGGGGGCCCCGTCGCGCCCGGTACCGATCGGCTCGGTGGTGAGGTCGACGTTCATCGACCCGGCCAGGGCGTAGGCCACCACCAGCGGCGGCGACGCCAGGTAGTTCGCGCGCACGTCCTGCTGGATGCGGCCCTCGAAGTTCCGGTTGCCGCTCAGCACGGACGCGACCACGAGGCCGCGCTCGCGAATCTCGGCGGCGACCTCGTCGGGCAGCGGACCGCTGTTGCCGATGCAGGTGGTGCAGCCGTATCCCACCAGGTTGAACCCGAGCTGGTCGAGATAGGTGTCCAGGCCCGATCGCTTCAGGTAGTCGGTCACGACCTTCGAGCCGGGCGCGAGGCTGGTCTTCACCCACGGCTTGCGCGTCAGGCCCTTCTCGACGGCCTTCTTCGCGACGAGACCCGCCCCGATCATGACGCTCGGGTTCGACGTGTTCGTGCAGCTCGTGATCGCCGCGATGACGACGGACCCGTGCTCGAGCTGCGCGTCGGTGGCCACTGCCGCGCCGCCGCCGGCCTGCACCTTGACGCCCTTCTTGAGGTCGTCGAGCGACGAGGCAAACGACGACTTCGCGCGCGTGAGCGACACGCGATCCTGCGGGCGCCTGGGGCCTGCCAGGCTCGGCTCCACCGCCCCGAGATCGAGCTCCAGTGTCTCGGTGTAGGTCGCGTCGGGCGTGCTCTCCGTCCGGAACATCCCCTGCGCGCGGGCGTAGGCCTCGACGAGCGCCACCTGGGCGTCATCGCGACCCGTCAACCGCAGGTAGTCGAGCGTCATCTCGTCAATCGGGAAGATGGCCACCGTCGCGCCGTACTCCGGGCACATGTTGCCGAGCACCACGCGATCGGAGATCGTCAGGTGGGCCAGGCCGGGCCCGTAGAACTCCACGAACTTGCCGACGACCCCTTTCTTGCGGAGCGCTTCCGTGATGGTGAGCACCAGGTCCGTGGCCGTGACCCCCTTCGCCAGCCGGCCCGACAGCCGGACGCCCAGTACCGGCGGTATCAGCATCGAGCTGGGCTGGCCGAGCATGGCGGCCTCGGCCTCGATGCCACCGACGCCCCAGCCCACGACGCCAAGGCCATTGACCATCGTCGTGTGCGAGTCGGTCCCGAAGACGGTGTCCGGATAGGCAATCACGGCGCCGTCCTGCTGGTCGCGGCAGACCACGCGCGCCAGGTACTCGATGTTCACCTGGTGCACGATGCCGGTCTCCGGCGGCACGACGCGGAAGTTGCGGAAGGCCGTCTGTCCCCAGCGCAGGAACACGTAGCGCTCGCGGTTTCGGTGGTACTCCAGGCTCGCGTTGAGCTCCATCGCATTGGCCGTCCCGAAGTGGTCCACCTGCACCGAATGGTCGATCACCAGCTCCACCGGCTGCAGGGGATTCACCTTGTCGGGGTCGCCGCCGAGCGCGACGATGCCGTCACGCATGGCCGCGAGGTCCACCACGCAGGGGACGCCCGTGAAGTCCTGCAGCAGCACGCGCGCCGGCATGAAGGAGATTTCCTTCTCGCCCGGCGTGCGGGGGTCCCACGACGCCAGTGCACGGATGTCGTCGCCCTTGACGAAGGCAGCGTCCTCGCGGCGCAGCAGGTTCTCCAGCAGGATCTTGAGCGAGTACGGCAGCCGCTCGACCCCGGGGAACCCGGCCCCGGCAAGCGCGGCCAGGCTGTAGTAGTGAATGGTCTCGCCGCCCACGGTGAGGGCGGCGCGTGTCTTGAAGGAGTCGAGGCTGGTCATGGGTGTGATCCAGCGGATCATATCAAGGAGGGGGCTGCAGCCTGAAGCCCCGGCTCGACGGCCGCTCGCGGCTACTGGGTCTTCAGGAACTCGATGAGCGCCTCACGATCGGCGGCCGGCAGTTCCCGGCCGTAGAGGTGCCCTCCATTGCCATTGCCGCGGAGGGCGGTATCGAAGCGGACGCCGTCGCGCTCGGCCTCCGGTCCCTCGGCGACGAACCCCACGCGCTGCCAGTCATAGACGTCGTACGCGCGGTAGAACACCGCGGGGCGCTCCTCGGGGAACAGCAGCGCCCGGAGGGTGGGCACCGACCCGTTGTGCAGGTACGGCGCACGCAGCCAGACGCCATCGAGCGGCATGTTGGCGTAGCCGTCCGTCTTGCGGAAGCGGGAAAACTTCCACGGCGTGCCGGTGCCGAGCGTGTTCATCCTCGCCGCAAGCTCCGCCGTGAACGACCGCACGCGCTCCGGATCCGTGCCGATGTCGGGAAGCGGCGTCACCTGGCCGGTGCGGGGGCCGCCGAACGCGTGGCACTGGGCGCACGCCGCGCCGTACACGCGGCGCCCCTGCTCCACCCGCGTCTGGTCGATGCGGGCCGCCGGGAAGGCCGGCGGCTTCAGGTCGGCCACCCACGCCGCGATGCGGTCGAGCGACGCCAGGTCGATCGAATCGGGCGTCGCGCCGGCCCCGATGGCGGCGCTCTTGTTTCGCTCCTCCACCCGGTCGTTGTTTCCGTCCCAGTGCAGCCAGAGCCCCTCCCGGGGACGCTGGTTGAAGAGCGGCGGCAGGTCGGCCGTGCCGATGCTGGTGTCGGCCGCCATGTCGAACCCGAACAGCCGCTTGTACGGGTTGAAGGTATCGACGCGGCCGGGGCCCTGCGGAGGCCGCGCGTCGAACCAGGCGTTCTGCGCCGCGCGCTCGAGAATGCCGTCGCGCGTGCGCCTGATGATGAAGAACCGGTAGAGCAGGGACTGGAACCAGCTGAACTCCGGATCCTGCGCCCGCATCGCCTCGACGAGCGTCCCGGCCTCGAATCGGGGATCGCGCGCACACGCCGTGAGGAAATTGGCGTAGCCCTGCAGGTCCATCTGGTGCGCGGGCATGCCGAGGATGATCTGGCGTGGCGCCGACGGCGACTCGCGAACCGTGCCCACGTGGCACGTGGCGCAGTTGAGGCCCACGAGCGGCACACGATCCTCCACGTACGTGGTGCCGATGGCGACGCCGTGCGGCGCGCCGGGCTCCATCACGAACCCGAGTCGCTCGTAGCCCTGGCCGGGACGTGCCGGCAGCTTGTCGGCGAACACCACCGGCAGCACACGCCAGATCGGATACGGGACGCCGACGGTGACCTCGGTGCCGAACGAGCCGTACTTGAAGTGCGTGGTGATGTCGCCCTGCGCGTCCGCGGGCGTGCGGGAGCCGGCCGCGGCCGCCAGGAACACGAGGACGACGCCGAACGCCGCGCGTCGCATGTCGCCCCCTCAGGCAAACGGCGGTGGGGCGAACACCGCCATGATCTGGCGCACCATCTCGTCGCGTGTCGCGAACCGCGTCTCGTCGTAGCAGCCGAGCGGGTTCTCCACCACGTTCACCAGGCACTTGTTGCAGTAGGTGCACGGCCTGGCCGGACGGTCGGCCCCCGCTTCGAACTGCCGTACGAGATCGCGATTGGCCACGAGGGGCCGCGCGGCGCTCACCGCGTCGCAGTCCCCGCGCTCGATGGCCTGCCGGATGACCGAGGCCGTCTGGAACCCTCCGGTGCAGATGACCGGCACGGACACGGCCTGCCTGATCGCCCGCGCGTAGTGCAGGTTCGACCCTTCGATGTGGTTCCGGTCCCCTGCCGCATCGTTCCAGGCGCGCCGCGCGATCTCCCCCGTCACACCGCGGAAGAGCAGGTAGTTGAGGAACGTGCGCTCGCCGCTCGAGAGCAGCGAATCGTACGACTGCGCCAGGTCCTGGACCGGCAGGTCCGTCCCCTTCGGGTTCATCGGGTGCGGAAAGAAGCTCCCCACCGACACGTGGATGGCGTCCACACCGGCCTCCACGAGCCACTTGCACACCTGCACCGACTCGGCGAGCGTGTTCCCCGATGGTCCCCGCTTGAACAGCGCCAGCACATCGTCGTGGTCCTCGGCGCTGATCTTCATCTGCAGATGGAAGTCGGAGCCGACCCGGGCGCGGATGGCCTTCACGACCTCGATGACGAAGCGCGCCCGGTTCTCCAAGGGCCCGCCGTACTCGTCCTTCCGGTCGTTGATGGCGGAGCTGAGGAACTGCGTGATGAGATAGCCATTGGCGCCATGCAGTTCCACGCCATCCAGGCCGGCGGCGCGCGCGCGGCGCGCCCCCTCGGCAAACGCCTGCACGACCTCGCCGATCTGCGGGACGGTGAGGCGCTCGCACCGGAACCCGTGAATGGGATCCGCCTTGTCGGTGGCGCTCACGCCGACCGGGTACTCGATGCCATTGATGTCACGCTGGCGGCCGCCGTGACTCAGCTGGAGGATGAACTTGCAGTCGTGCGCATGCACCGCCTCGCCCACCTTCCGCCAGAACGGGATGCGCGAGTCGTGGTCGATCATCGCGTAGTTGGGCACGATGCGGCCCCGCAGGTGCACGGGCACGAACGACGAGACGATGGCCCCGACACCGCCGGCGGCGAACGAGCGCTCCCAGTTGATGCGGGCCTGGTTGCCCGAGCCGTCGTAGTTGTCGAAGCGGCCCGAGATGTTGGACCGGAGCACGCGGTTCTTGATGGTCAGGTTCCGGAACGCGAGTGGGCTGAACAGGACGTCCTGTGGCATGTCGGTCGCTCCGCGCCAGGTGGCGTCAGGCAACGACCGGGATGGTCGCCACTGGCGCCTCACCTCCTCGTGTGTCTACGCACCGCGCACCGGGGGAGCCGGTATGACACCACAAAAGCCCCCGCCGTGCACCAGGGAAATCAGGGCGGCTTGGCGCGGTCGCGTGCTACCTCGAGCGGAAGGCCCGGGGTGTGACGGCGTGCTGCACCCGGCCCAGCGTCCAGTCCACGGCCAGAGCGAGCAGCGCCGCCGGAATGGCGCCCGAGAGAATCATCCGGGTGTCCGACAGCGCGAGGCCGGCGACGATGGGGTCGCCCAGGCCGCCGGCACCGATGAGCGCGGCCAGGGTCGCCGTGCCGACGTTCAGCACGGCGGCGGTCCTCACACCGGACATGATCACGGGCGTGGCCAGCGGCACGCGCACCTGCCAGAGCACCTGTCGCGCCGTCATCCCGAGCGCGTCCGCCGCGCTGGCCGCTCCCCGGTCTGCCTCCTGCACGCCGGTCACCGTGTTCTGCACGATGGGATAGAGGGAATACAGGAACAGCGCGACGGCGGCCGGGACGAAGCCGATGCCGAGCAGCGGCAGGAGGAACGCCAGCAGCGCCAGCCCGGGGATGGTCTGCAGCCCGCCCACCGCGCGGACGAAGGTGGGCGCGAGGCGCGAGCGCGAGACGGCGAGGCCGAGGGAGACGCCGACCAGGACCGCCGCCAGCAGCGACGCTCCCGCAAGGAGGAGGTGCCGGGCCGTCAGGCGGGCGAGCTCTGCCCGCCTGGACCAGAGGTACATCCACAACGACGTGCCTCCGCCTTCACCACCGCCCGCGGCCGGGCCAGCCACGCGCGCCGCGTCGGCCAGCAGTCCCATCTCGATGAGGGCGTCGCGTGACACCCGCGCGGCCTCCTCACCGTTCACCTCGACACGTTCATTCCAGCGGCGCATCCGGACCACGTCGATCCGGCCGCTGAGCTCGCCGAGCGCGGCGACCACCGCCGGCTGCTCGCGCACGAGGGCGCCGCGCACCACCGCCGCCGCGTCGTAGGGCGGAAAGAACCGGCGGTCGTCCTCCAGCACCGTGATCGGATAGCGGCCGAGCAGCCCGTCCGTGGAGTACGCGTCGATGATGTCCACGGAGCCGGCCAGCAGCGCCTGGTACTTCACGGCAGGAGCCAGTGCGTTCACGGTGCCCGGGTCGAGACCGTACGCGGCGCGGAGCCCGGGCAGGCCGTCGGGCAGCCCGATGAAGTCGGCCGTGAAGCCGGCGCGCATGTCACGGCTGACGCGGGCGAAGTCGCTGATGGTCCGCATGCCCAGGCGGTCGGCCATCTCGGTCCGCACCGACATCGCATACGTGTTCTCGAAGCCCAGCGGCGGCAGCCATCGGACGTCGAACCGCGAGCGGAACTCCCGCGAGATGATGTCGAAGACCTTCACGGGGTCCGGCTCCGGCGGGGCCTTCAGGATCACCAGGAGGCCGGACCCCGTGTACTCCGGATAGAGGTCGATGTCGCCCTGCCGCAACGCGGGGAAGATGATCTCCGTGCCGCCCAGGCCGAAGCGTCGCGTGACCGCGTGGCCACGTGCCTCGAGGATCTGCGCAAACATCTCGGCCAGCAGGTAGCTCTCACCGAACGGCTTGGATCCGATCACCACAGGACGGCGGCCCACTGTGCCCGTCGGCGCCTCCCCCTGCGCGCCAGCTGCCGTGGCCGACGCCACCGCGATCAGCAGCACGGCGACCCCGCGCCAGCGCCGACCGCTCACGACACCCACTCCAGCCGCACGTGAGATCGCGTCAGCAGCTCGGCCACGTACGGCGTCGCGGGCCTGGTCACCACCTCACGCGGCGACGCGTCCTGCTCGATGCGCCCGGCACGCATCACCGCGATACGGTCGGCGATCAGGCACGCCTCGTGGAGATCGTGCGTCACCAGCAGGGCCGCGAAGCCGGTCCGGGCCCGGAGGGACGCGAAGACCTGCTGCAGGTCGCTGCGGGTAATCGCGTCCAGCGCGCCGAATGGCTCGTCGAGCAGGACGATGCGCGGGCTGGCGGCCAGCGCCCGGGCAATGGCCACGCGCTGACGCTGCCCGCCGGACAGCTGATGCGGCCAGCGCGCACCGAACTCCGCAGGGGAAAGGCCGACCAGTTCCAGCGCCCGGGACGCCACGGCCTCGACGTCCGGTTGCCCGAGCAGCGATGGCACCAGCGCGACATTCCGGAGGACCGTCCAGTGCGGCAGCAGGCCGCCGTCCTGCGGCACGTAGCCGATGTGCCGGCGGAGCCGGACGGCGTCTACCTGCCGCACATCGTCACCGGACACGCACACCGTTCCCGCATCCGGATCCGTCAGGCGGTTGAAGGCTCGGAGGAGCGTCGATTTGCCCGACCCGCTCTCTCCAACCAGCGCCACGCACTCCCCCGCCTGCACATCGAGAGACACGCCATCGAGCGCGGTGACGGCGCCATACCGTCGCACGACGCCGGCCGCCGACAGCGCCGGGGACGAGGGCATCAGAACTCCATGAACATGTGCAGCCCGAAGACCGGCGCGATCCTCGTCTGCCCCGCGAACTCCACGCCATCCACGCGCCAGAGTGCCCGACCGTCGGCGCGCAGGCCCACCGAGCGCCGTAGACCGTCACCGCCGCGCAGCCAGTAGCGCACGCCACCGCCCGCATAGTAGACGCTGCCGGTCTCGACCAGCGTCCGCTCGTCGTAGAGCTGACGGAGGTAGCCGCCCCCGGCGATCACGAATGGCCGGACGCGCCGCCCGAGGGTGATCCGCGGGAGCTGCCACACGGCGCCGATGTCGATGACGTACTGCGACAGGCGCTCCGCGTCGATGGTCACGGCGGCAATTTCGGCATCCTGTGACAACGACGTCGTGAGCCCGGGCCGCTGGTACGAGACGCCAACCTCCAGGGTGAGGCTGCGCGACATGGCGAAGCCGACGCGCGCCTCTGCCCCGGCGGCAGCATCGACGGACGACTCTGCCTGGAACAGCATGAACGGCGGCGGGTTGGAACCCACCGCATTGCCGCGGAGCTGTGCCGTGACATCGCCAATGGGATACCCGCCGGTCCAGATCACCCCACCCGCGAACGTGACGTGATGCGCCCGAAGCGATGGCCCCGCATCCACAGGCTGCGCGAACGCCCCGGAGGCGAGACCGACGCATGAGAGCAGGACGCCGGCCACCGTCGCCCCCCAGCGCGGGGACGTCACTTCGGGACCACCTGAATCTCGATCGCCGCCGACGACCCGCCCGCTGGCGCCACCACCATGCGTGGCGCGTAGGCCGCGCGGAAATCGACGTCCACGACGCCCGACAGGAAGCTCTCGACGTCCGCGTCGTCCAGTGGCTCGACCCGGACGATGTGCGGGCCCGGGTCCAGGCCCGCGATGACGAAGGTGCCGTCCGACGTCAGGGAGAAGCCGCCGACCATCCGCCCGGTCTCGGCGTTGAACGCGACGAGGTGTGCGCCAAAGACGCCCCGTCCGTCCTTGGTGACGCGGCCGGTGATGCTGCCGCTCGAGGCGCCGGAGGCATCGGCCGCATAGAGATCCTGCACGGCCGCCTCGTCGTCGTGCTGCAGCACCCGATCGGCGGTGGATCCCGCTGTCATCGCGATCGGGAACATCACGGCGCCGGATCCCAGCACGCGTCGGCCTCCCGTCGCGGTCCGCTCGGTCTCCCCGATGGCCGAGTGCCCGAGGCCGACGAAATGGCCGAGCTCGTGCAGGACCACGGACTCGAGGTCCACGCGGCCGGCCTCCCCCTGGGGAGCGACGGACCACTGGAAGCGGGTATTGAAGAAGATGTCGGCCTCCACCAGCGTGCCGGTGGAGGCGTCGAGCAGCAGGCTCGTGGCGCCCAGCACGCGATCGAGATCGGGGCGATCGAGGAACCCCAGCGTATTGCGCCCGTCGAGCCCCACCGGTGCCGCGGTCGTGAAGCCGAGATCCTCGAAGCGGAGCGACGCGCCTGGCACGGCCTGCCACGTCGCCGTCGCCCGGGCCACCGTCGCCCGGAAATCCGCCGCCGAGACCCCGGCGATGTCCCGCTCGTTGACGAAATAGCGAACCGGCGTCGTGGCCCACTTCACGTCCACCGTGTCCGATCCGATCCGGAACCCGAACTTGAGATACGCGTGCAGCGGCACGGGAGCGGTGAGTACCGCCGCAAGGACGAGCAGCACGGGCAGTGCGCGCCTCATCGTGCGGCCTCCGCCCGGCGGACGGCGTCGGCGAACGCCGCGAGCGCCAGCGGACGACGGGCCACGTCGCCGCGGGTGGTGGACGCCGACGCGCCCGGCTCGATCAGCGGGGGCACCACGAGCAGCGCACCCGATGCGCGGTCGGTCGTCACCCGATACACGCCCTGGGACGTGCCGGTGACGACAGGCACGGTGGGGCCGTTCACCTTGAGGAACAGCACCACCCGATCCCCTTCGACGAAGCGAGGGGCTCCGGGGATGATGTTCACGAACGTCCCCACCTGCCCGCCGGGAACACGCACGGTGACCGCCTCGCCGAGGCCGCCCTTCATGTAGTCGTATGCCTCGATGACCACGAGGCTTTCGATGCCGCGCCGGTCCGCGGTCCATTGGGGGCGTACGTCCGTCACACGGCCATGGACGACGGCCGCTGACTCGTGGACGAGCTCGGCGAACGACAACGGCTTCACCGTCAGCGCCGAGAGTGGCGCACCCAGGGCGAGGAGACACGCGGCGGCAAGGACTCGCATGTCCTTGAGTGTAGCGGAGTCGGCACGCCGAGGACGGCGCGGCTATCGTGCGCGTGCGCGCACCAGTTCGATCACGGCCTCGGCGGCGCGCGCGCTCGCACCAGGCCCCCCCAGGGCGGCGACCACGGTCTCGAGCGCACGTACCATCAAGTCCCGCTTCGTGCGATCCGTAAGCAGGGCCACGGCTTCCTCCGCCACCGCCTCCGGCGTGCAGTCCTCCTGGATGAGCTCCGGGACGACGCGGCGGCCCGCGATGAGGTTGACCATCGCATACATGTCGACGCGTGCCAGCGGCTTCCCCAGCGTGTAAGTGAGCGGCGACAGCCGATAGAGCACCACCATGGGCTTGCCGTGCATCGCCGTCTGCACGGTGGCCGTCCCAGACGCCGTCAAGACGAGGTCGCTCACGCTCAGGACATCATCCGTACGGCCCTCCACGACCGGGATTCGGACGCCGGCGCCAACCCCGAACGGCACGAACAGCGCATCGTCGAGGTGAGGCGCGCGGGCGACGACGAACTGCACCCCGCCGACGCGCCCGGCGATCTGCCGCGCCGCGGCCGCGAGCACCGGCGCCAGCCTCGCCAGCTCGTTCGGCCGGCTGCCCGGCAGCAGCGCCACGACCGGCCGCTCCGCGTCCAGCCCGAACTCCCGGCAGAGCGTGGCCCGATCCGCGCTGGGCGCCGTCAGCTCGAGCAGGGGATGGCCGACGAAGCGCACCTCCACGCCGGCACGCTGATAGAGCCCCTCCTCGAACGGGAAGATCACGAGCACGCGATCGACGATCGCCTTCATCGTCTTCATGCGGGCGGGCCGCCAGGCCCAGAGCTGCGGGCTGATGTAGTAGACGATGGGCACCCCGAGGGCCCTGACGGATCGCATCAGGCGGAAGTTGAAGTCCGGGTAGTCGACGAGCACCAGCACGTCCGGACGCTCGCGGCGCGCGGCGTCCACCAGCCGGCGATACGTGGCCCACGACTTCGGCAGCACGCGAAGGGCCTCGGTGAGACCGGTCACCGACAAGCCATGGAAGTCGGCCACGAGGCGTGCGCCGGCGTCGGCGAGCCGCTCACCGCCCAGCCCGAATGCCTCGAGGTCCGGCGCGCGCGCGCGGAGCGCACGAACGAGCGCGCCGGCGTAGAGATCGCCGGACGGCTCGCCGCACGACAGCATGACCTTCACTGCTTCTTGAGGTCGACCGACAGGACGTCCACCTGGTCGAGGGGGATGCGCTCGAACTCGCCGAAGCCCACGCCCTTCAGCGAGCCGACGAACTGGTCGGCGTTGCCCACCAGCACCACCGACAGCCGGTCGGGCCGGATGAAGAAGCGGGCGACACGCTGGATGTCGTCGGGCGAGACGCCGAGGACGCGGTCGCGATACTTCGGCAGCTCTTCCAGCGAGAGCTCGTAGAAGAGGGTGTTCAACACCTGCGTGGCGATCTGATCGGGCGTCTCGATGGTCAGCGGGAAGTGCCCGACCGCATAGTCCTGCGCCGCTTCGAGCTCGACCTCGTGCACGCGCTCGCGTTGCAGGCGGGAGAACTCCTCCACGACGACGCGCAAGGCCTCGGCCGTGTTCGCGGTCTGCGTATCGGTTTCCGCGACGATCGCGCCGGCGTGCTTGTACCCGTCCAGGTCGGCCGACGCGCCGTAGGTGAGCTGGCGCTGGCTGCGCAGGACCTGCTGGAGCCGGTTGGCCCCTTCCCCACCCAGGATCTTGACGGCCTGATCCAGCGTCTCGAAGTCGTCGTGCTTCCGTGGCACGCCGAGATGGCCGACGCGAATCTCGGTCTGGACCGCATCGGGGCGATCGATGACGATGACCCGCTTGGTCGGTTCGGGCGGGGCGGTGGGATCGAACGGAGGCAGGTCGCCGGCCGCCCAGTCGCCGAAGTACTTCTCGATGCCCGCCATGGCGTCGGCATGCGAGACGTCGCCGACCACGGCGACGAGCGCGTTGTTCGGCACGAAGTAGCGCGTGTGGAAATCCACGAAATCGGCCCGGGTGAGCGACTGGAGCGAGGCTTCCGTACCGCCGCCGGGCATGCCGTACGGGTGGAAGCCGAAGATGAGGCGGTCGATCACCATTCCGGCCACCGAGTCGGGATCCTCCGCCGACACCTTCAGCGCCGAGAGCGCCTGCTGGCGCTGCCGGTCGATCTCGGCCTGCAGGAACGACGGCCGCCGGACGACGTCGGACATGAGCGCCAGCCCCGCCGCGTAGTCGTCCTTCATCACCACCGCGTTGATGAAGCTGAGGTCGGTGCCGGCGCCCGTGCTGAGGATGCCGCCGATGTAGTCGATGTCGTCGGCGATCTGCTGCGCCGAGCGGCTCGCCGCGCCCTGATCCAGCAGCGTGGCCGTGAGCATCGCCAGGCCCAGCTTCCCCCTGGGGTCCTGCGCCGCGCCCGCGCGGACGATCATCCGGACGCTCACCGCCGGTTGTTCGTTCTGGCTGACCAGTACCACCGTGAGGCCATTGGCCAGCTTCTTGATTTCGAACGGCGGAAACGTCACGGGCCGTGGCTGCAGGGGCCGCGGCGGGAACTCGCGCGGCCAGGCCGGAGCGGGCTGCGCGGTCGCGGCTGGCTGGGCGGACGCGGCGGACACCCCGGCGAGGACGAGAGCGCAGGCGATCAGGGCGGCCCTCACTGGCGGACCTCCTGCCCGCGCGAGGCCGGGCCCTTGGGCATGATGTGAATGACCACGCGGCTTTCCGGCGTGAAGTACGTCTTCGACACGCGCTGCACGTCGGCCTGCGTGATGTTCTGGAAGATGTCGAACTCGCCGTCGGCGGTGGTGATGTCGGCGTGCAGCACCTCGGCGTGGGCCAGGTGCGAGGCCTTCTGCTGGACGGTCTCCCGGCCGAGGATGTAGTCGCGTGCGAACTGGTTCTTCGAGCGCTGCAGTTCGCGCGGTGTCACGCCCTCGGCCTTCATCCGGTCCAGTTCCGCGATGAGCGCCTTCTCCACGGCTGCCGGTGACTGCCCGGGATTCACGATCGCGACGGCGTAGAACAGGTTCGGATGCTCGATCAGGTTGGCCTGTCCGAACGCGGTGAGCGCCATGCCGGACTCGTACACCAGCTTGCGGTAGATGCGCGAGCTGTTGCCATCCGACAGCACCTTCGCGGCGATGTGCAGCGGATAGGCGTCCGGGTGCCCGTCATACGTGATGTGGTGCGCGACGACCACCGCGGGAAGCGGCACGGCTTCCTCCACCGTGACGCGCTTCTCCTGTTTCTGCGCCGGCTCCCTGGGAATGTCACGCGGGACCGGCTTCGCCGCCTTCGGGACGCGATCGAAGTACTGGTGAACCAGGTTCGTGGCTTCGGCCACGTCGAAGTCGCCGGCAATGACGACCGTGACGTTCGACGGGACGTAGTAGGTGGCATAGAAGTCCCGGACGTCGGCGAGCGTCGCCGCGCTCAGGTCCTCCATGCTGCCGATCACGGGGTGGCGGTAGGGATGCGTGGTGAACGCCTGCTCGTAGATGATCTCGTTCAGCCGGCCGTAGGGCTGGTTCTCGATTCGCATCCGGCGCTCTTCCTTGACCACCTCCCGCTCGCGGACGAAGGTGTCCTGGTCGATGCGGAGCGTGGCCATGCGGTCGGCTTCCATCCACAGCACGAGCGGCAGGAAGTGCGCCGGGACGGTCTGCCAGAACACCGTCGTGTCCTCGTTGGTGTACGCATTGGCCTGCCCGCCCACCGACGCGACGATCGAGGTGTGCTGCTCGGGCTCCACGTTCCGGGAACCCTTGAACATCAGGTGCTCGAAGAAATGGGCGAACCCGGTACGGCCCGGCTTTTCGTCCTTCGAGCCCACGTGATACCAGAGCTGCACGTTCACGATGGGCGTCGAGCGATCCTGGTGGAGGATGACCGTCAGGCCATTGGACAGCTGCAGCCGCTGGTACACGAACTTCGGCGGACGCGTCGCCGCCTCGGGGCTCGCGCTCCACACCAGGGCTGCCGCGACCAGCACGACACCAATCTTCAACGACGTCCGCATGCTGTACCTCTACGACGGCTCGATCGCGTCGAGGCGCCGTTCGAGCTCCTTGAGCCGTTTGCGCATCTCGGGCAGCCTCCGGAACACGGCCGACGCCTTGCGCCACGCCGTGTTCTCGATGGCCGGATAGCCCGAGACGAATGTGCCGGGATCCACCGAGTTGGTGATGCCCGACTGCCCTACCGCTTTGACGCCGTCACCGAGAGTGAGGTGGCCCCCCACCCCGACCTGGCCGCCGAGCACGACACCATCACCCACCCTGGTGCTTCCCGCAATGCCCACCTGAGCCGCCAGCAACACGTGCTTTCCCAGCACCACGCCATGGCCGATCTGCACGAGGTTGTCGATCTTCGTGCCGGCCCGGATCCGCGTCTCCCCGACCGCGGGGCGGTCGATCGTGGTGTTCGCCCCGATCTCCACATCGTCCTCGACAACGACCGGGGCCATCTGCGGGATCTTCACGTGAGTCCCGTCCCGCCGAGTCGCGAAGCCGTAGCCGTCACTGCCGATCACCGCACCGTTCTGCACGATGACCCGGTCGCCCAGCCGGCAGCGTTCCCGGATTGAGACGTGCGCGTGGAGGATGCAGTCGGCGCCGACGCTGGCGTCCGGCCCCACGACGACGTGCGGGTGGATCACCGTGCGGTCTCCGACCCGGGCGCGGGGGCCGATGACGGCAAAGGCTCCGATCGACGCCGACGGCGCGACATTGGCCGCGGCATCCACCGAGGCCAGGGGGTGCGCGCCCGCCGGCACGGGCTCGGCGGGGGCCAGCAGCGCCGCGGCCCGCGCGAGCGTGACATACGGTTCGTCACTGCGGATCACCGCGCACGGCGCGTCGTCCACACCCGGGGCAGCGATGACCGCGCTGGCGCGCGTGCCACCGAGCGCCCGTGCATACTTCAGGTTCGTCAGGAACGTCAGGTCGCCAGGGCCGGCCTGCTCGATCGTGGCTACCCGCACCAGGTTCAGGCTGCCGTCGCCTTCGAACGGGCAGCCCAGTGCGGCGGCCAGGTCGGCTAGCGTCACGGGGTCGAGAATATCACGCGGGTGGAGCGGCCATCCGCTCGACGAACCGGGCCAGATGGGCCAGCCTGAGGTGATCGGCAGCTTCGTGGATGAGTCGGTATCGCTCTGGCGGCGCGGTCCCGACGGCGCGCCCGATGACGGTGAGAGCCGGGTTCGACGTGACCGACCACTGCACGTCGTTCACACCCCGTTTCGCCCCGCGAAACGCCAGGAAGTGCCCGACGACGGTGAACGTGAAGAAGTAGCCGAAGACGTTCGGCCCCGGGACGATGACGAACGGCAGGGACGCCATCAGCCCCAGCGCGTGCACGCCGAGCAGTCGCAGATGCCGGTCAGCGTCCTTCTGGAGGCCCTGCCGCAACAGGCGCAGGCCCTCGGCCGGGGCCAGGTCCTCCGGTACGTGCAGCTGGGCGCCGTCTGCCTGGCGCAGGCGCCACAGCAGCCGTTGCTCGACCACGCGTTCCGCCACCCAGCCCATCACCCTCCGCTGGAGGCGGCCCAGGGCCGTGGCGGGCGCGCCGTGCCCGTGCTCGTGTCGCTGCCGCTCGGCGTCTCGCACCATCTGCGAGAACCGGGCGCTCATCCGCGCGAAGAACCCTCGTGACTCCGCCTCGCCCTCGGACACCTCGGGGCCCTCTTCCTGCTCGAAATACGGCTCGAACCGACCGGCGGCCAGTGGTACGAAGTAGACGTTCACACTACCTTGGACGACGAATGCGGCGGGGGGTTCTGGGAAGCTCGACGGGCACCGTCGGCCGGCCGGCCTGTTCCCAGGCACCGATGATGACGGAGGCCACGGCCGTGATCGACTGGTTGAGTCGCCGCTCGAGGACGGGCAGTTGCGCCGTGCCGAACGCCGCAAAGTACTGGTCGTCGTAGAACTCTCGACCCGCGGACGCCTGCGTGTCGGCCTCGAGGACCCCGCCGGCCAGGCGGTTCGAGGCCAGCAGCACGTCGAACATGAAATCGCGGGGCCGCGTCGCGGCGGTGGCCGCAGCCGGAGCGACGGTCACCCGCGCCTGGTTCCGCTCGAAGAGCTCGCTCTCCCATCGCCCATGCAGCCCGTGCTGGCTGGTGAGCTGCCCGTCGTAGTTCACCACGGCGTGGAGCGGCACGTGCCCATCGGACACGTAGTGCGCCAGGATCGCGGAGTAATAGACGACGTCGGTGAGGACATAGGCGGGCGTGTTCGGGCGCCCCAGCGATTCGAACGCGCGCTGCAGCCGGCCGTAGAACTCCTGCACCCGCCACGGCAGCAGGCCCTGCTCGTGGATGAACTCACGACCGAACTTCTGCACGGCCGCGTCGTACTCCCGCGGCAACCCCTCGAAGGGATAGGGACCGAACGCCTCGTGGTCGATGTCGAGGAAGTGATTGGGCGGCTCGCTCTCGAACCCGGCGTTGCGCCACATGTCCGGATCGACCGATCGCTCGACCAGGGTTGCGCGATGCTTCTCGAAAAGCGGTCGCAGCGCCTCGGGCAGCAGGGCGATGACGCGGTCGGCGATGACCTTGTGTGCGGCAAAGCCCCAGGCGAACGAGGGCGCTGGCAGGGCCAGGCCGATGGCCAGCAGGATCGCCAGACGCATCCTGAGATTGTACCCTGCCGGCCCCGACACCCACCCGATCGTCAATCGTCAAGCATCAATGCCATGCCGGCCCAGCCAACCCGGGCGGTGGCGTCGGAGTAGCGGTAGTCGTTGAGCCAGAGACGCGGCCGGCTCTGCGAGCGGTCCACCACCAGAAACGGGAAGCGGGACCACCGCATGAAGGCCTGTGCCCGCGGCGTCGCGAGCGCCGCGGCGGCGGCCGGCCCCGTCAGCCCTTTGTCGACGCCGTAGCCGGCGGGGCGGAAGTGGGGCGCCGGCTCGAACCAGAGGAAGCCCTTCTCATACCGGTCGCCGGTGTCCACGAGCACTTCGCGGCGGAACGGGTTCGCCGGGACGGGTGTCACCATGAACCGCGTGTCGGCGGGCTGGCCGGCACGGACGAGCCCATCGCGGACGGCCACGCGCGCCCACAGGTTCGACCCCAGCATCGCCAGCATATAGGTGACGGCCAGCACCAGCGCCGTCCGCGCCGGCCGTGTGTGACCCGGCGCGCCACGCCGGGCGGCCCTGGAGGCCAGCCAGACGCCGCCGCCGAGGATCAGGTACAGCCACGGGTCCACGATGTACAGCGCATCGCCGTAGAACCACCGGTCCGAGAACGGCATCAGCAGGCGGATGCCGTAGCTGTTCAGCCAATCCATGGCGATGTGTGAGTACAGGCCGATGAAGGAGAGGAGGAGTAACTGTCGGAAGTCGGTGCCGACAGGTGCTGGCGGGTGCTGATAGGTGCCGGCGGGTGCTGGTGCGGCGGGACGGGCAGGGGCGGCGGGTGCGGCGGCGGGTGCGGCGGGGGGTGCGGCGGGTACGGTGGGACGGACCGGTGCATCTGGTCCGCCGGGTGCGGGGGCTGCACCGGGTGCGGGACGGAGCGACGGGACTTCGGGCCCGTCGGCGTCGCCGGTTGGCCGCGCGCGACCGAGGAGCCATACCAACCCGGCCAATACGATCGGCAGCGTCACCTGCGCCAGCACACCGTGCGTCCAGCCGCGCCGAAAGGAGACGGGCAGCGTGTCGGTGAGGAACACGGCGACGTCCACGTCCGGCAGGTTGGCCGCGACCATCAGCGTCGCCATGCCGAAGCGCGTCCGTCGCGCCAGGCCCGCCTTGCCCAGCGCCGCTCCGGTCAGGGTGTGGCACAGGTTGTCCATTGATGATTGACGATTGAGTGACTGTTGAGTGATTGGGGGATTGCTCAGGATTGAGCGATTCGATTGAGCGATTGGCTGATGGGCGATTTATTGGGTGATTGGGTGATCGGTGATGTGACGAGACACGGTCTGCGCCGGCATCGCACGGTCTGCTCCGGCTCTGCGCCAATCACGCAATCCGCAATCCTAATTTGATTCGGCAATCACCCGATCACCCAATCACTCAAGCACCCCCCGATCATCAATCGGCAATCGGCAATGGAGGACGCCGTCAGCCGCGTTTCGCGGTGACGGCGTCCTCCCGGAGGTCCTTGCGCAGCACCTTGCCGACGGGCGATTTGGGCAGTTCCTCCCGGAAGATGACCAACTTCGGCACCTTGTAGGCCGTCAGCGACTGCCGGCAGTGCTCGCGAATCATCTCGACCGTCACGCCCCGGTCCTTGCGGATCACGTACGCGACGACCCACTCCCCGGTGTCTTCATCGGGCACGCCGACCACGGCACAGTCCTGCACGCCGGGATGGGTGGCAATCACCGCCTCCACTTCGTTCGGATAGACGTTGAAGCCACTCACGAGAATCATGTCCTTCTTCCGATCGACGATGAAGATGTAGCCTTCCTCGTCCATCTGGGCCACGTCCCCGGTGTAGAGCCAGCCATCCCGGATGGCGCGCGCCGTTTCGTCGGGACGCTGCCAGTACCCGGTCATCACCTGCGGCCCGCGCACGATCAGCTCGCCGGCCTCCCCCGCCGGCACGTCGTTCCCCTGGTCGTCCACGATGCGCACGTCGGTGCCCGGCAGGGGCACGCCGATCGACGCGCGCTTCACCCGGTGGAAGGGATTCAACGTGACCACCGGCGAGGTCTCCGTGAGCCCGTACCCCTGATAGATCGGCGTCTTCGTGACCTGCTCCCACCGCTCACCCACCGCCGGCACCAGGGCCATCCCGCCGGCGACCGACCCGCGGAACGTCCACGACGAACGCTGCAGGAACCAGTCCTCGTGCATCAGTCCGGCGAACAGCGTGTTCACCCCGGTGAACCACGTGATGGGCTCGGTCTCCAGCACCTTCCTCAGATTCGACAGCGGGCGTGGGCTGGGCGCCAGGATGTCACGCCCGCCCGTCGCGAAGAAGAGCATCAGGTTCGCCGTGAACGCGAAGATGTGGTACAGGGGCAGCGCCGTCAGCATCACCTCCTCGCCGACGCGGAGCCACGGGCGCCACGCCTGCAGGCTCTGCTCGATGTTCGCGAGCAGGTTCCCGTGCGTCAGCATCGCGCCCTTGGCCACACCGGTCGTGCCGCCGGTGTACTGCAGCGCCGCCAGCGAGTCCGCGGTGAGCGCCCGCTCGTAGACGCGGGGATCCGCGCCGCCATCGATGCGGGCCTGCCCATCCCGCAGGGCGCGGGCGAACGGCACGTGCGCGAAGCCGATCGCCGGGATCATCTTCTTCACATACTTCTGCACCGCCCACACCAGCAGCCGGTCGAACGTCGGCAGCAGATCCGAGATCGACACGACGACGACCGTGCGAATCGAGGTCCTGGGCAGCACCTCCTGCACCTTCTCCGCGAACAGATCGATGGTGACCAGACCCACCGAACCGCTGTCCGCAAACTGGTGGGCCATCTCGGGCGGCGTGTAGAGCGGGTTGGTGTTGACCATCACCAGGCCGGCCTTGAGCGCCGCAAACACCACCACCGGATACGGCAGGCAGTTCGGCATCTGGATCGAGATCCGATCCCCGGGCGCAAAGCCCGCGACCTCCCGGAGGTACACCGCGAACTGATCGGAGAGCCGGTCGACTTCCGCGAAGGTCAGGTTCCCCCTCGAGCCGGTCGGCAGCCCCAACGTGAAGGCAGGCTTGGCCCCGAACTGGGCAGCGGACGCGCGGATGAGCGCCGGCAGGTGGGGATGCGCCAACGGCGGAAGGTCTTTCGCCGTCTCGGGATGGTAAAAGGCAGTCCAGGGGCGGGGCGGCGGCACGAGCACAAATTACAGGGGACGCGAGGGTGGTGGGAAGAAAAAACCCCCGAACGGGTGCGGGGGTGCAGGGGTGCAGGGGTGCAGGGGT
>Ga0268299_1002514_pt1 | contig 21501 bp, 14 predicted proteins | sample NOBtaG_FD_193484 | JGI IMG/M metagenome (GOLD analysis project Ga0268299, IMG submission 193484) | Activated sludge microbial communities from bioreactor in Nijmegen, Gelderland, Netherland - NOB reactor | ecosystem: Engineered > Bioreactor > Aerobic > Activated sludge | place: Netherlands... | reverse complement strand
TTCGTCACAGGCCCCGGCGGCAAAGGCTCGAATCAGGCGGTGGCGGCGGCACGTCTGGGCGCGGATGTGACCTTCATCGGACGAGTAGGGAATGACGTTTTTGCCGATTCCGCGATGAATATCTGGAAGCAGGAAGGCATCTACACTCATTTCGTCACGCGCGATCCTGATTATGCGACTGGAGTCGCGCCGATTTGGGTCGATGAACAGGGTGAGAACAGCATTGTCGTGGTGCTGGGAGCGAATACAGCCGTCAGCGCCGCCGATATTGACCGCGCTGGTGAGGTGATCGCTCAGGCGGATATTCTCATCACGCAGCTCGAAATTAATTACGATGCCGCAGCCTATGCGCTCAAAGTCGCCAAAGAAAAGGGCATCCGCACGATTTTGAATCCTGCTCCCGCAGGCAAACTTGATCCAGACGTGCTGGCGCTGGCGGATTTTCTGACGCCGAACGAAACCGAACTCGAAGTGCTGACGGGAAAAACAGGTGTTTCTGTCGAAGAAGCCGCGCGCTCACTCCTCAGTCGTGAGGGGCAAACGGCAGTCGTCACGTTGGGCGCGCAGGGCGCACAGTGGGTTAACCAATCTGGTACGGGGCAGATTCCGACTTTTCCAGTCAAAGTGATTGATTCAACCGGTGCGGGCGATGCGTTTAACGCGGGGCTGGCTGTTGGGTTGGCGGAGGGGAAAAATCTTAACGACGCAATCACATTCGCTAATGCGACGGCAGGATTGTGTGTGACCAAGCCGGGAACGACGCTGAGTATGCCCCGCCGCGACGAAGTTGAAGCGCTTCTGAAACGCAACTAATCGCCCATGAAACTACAACTCGCGCTGGATGGCAATTTGCAGGATAGCCTCACGATTTTGGAAGCCGTATCGAACCTGATCGATATTGCCGAAATCGGGACGCCGCTGATTTTCCGCGAAGGCATGAATGCGGCTCGAATTTTGCGTCAGAAATTTCCGGCATTAACGCTGCTGGCTGATCTCAAAATTATGGATGCGGGCGAGGAAGAAGCGTCTATCGCTTTTGAGGCGGGCAGTGATCTGGTCACGGTGATGGGGGTCACGCAGGATTCGACGGTTCGCGGGGCGGTGGCGGCAGCACACCACTTTGGCAAAGAGATTGCTGCTGATCTGATGCAGGTGAACGATCCAGTGAGGCGTGGGCAGGAACTTTTACATCTCGGCTGTGATTATCTGTGTGTCCATACCGCCTATGATTTGCAAAAGACAGGACAGTCGCCACTGGCGACCTTAAAATCGCTGCGACGCGAACTCGGTCAGGCACGGCTGGCGGTGGCGGGCGGTATCAATCTGTCCACGATTGATGCAATTGTCGCCCTCCAGCCGGATATTTTAATTATCGGCGGCGCGATCACCCGTGCGTCGAATCCCCTGGAAGTGGTGTTAGCCCTGCGTGAGAGGATGTCATGAAGGATTATTCAGAACTCACTTCCGCGATTCTCAGCGAAATTGGGGGTTCAATGCGCTCGGTAGCGCCGGAATCGCTCGATATTTTGCGGCAGATGATTCGCGACGCTGGGCGGATTTATGTGGCAGGAAAGGGGCGTTCCGGCCTGTATATGCGGGCGTTCGCCATGCGGCTGATGCACCTCGGCTTGACCGTTTATGTGATCGATGATGTGACGACGCCGGGAATCCGCGAAGGTGATTTGCTCATCATCGGCTCTGGCTCTGGCGGGACGGCCTCGCTGGTGAATTATGCCGAAAAAGCGAAAAAAATGGGCGCTCAGTTAGCGTTGGTGACTGCCGCGCCGACCTCGCCAATTGGCGACAAAGCCGATCACATCATTTTTATTGCCGCGCCGACGCCGAAAACCCCCACTATCGATGGGCGAACGTCGATTCAGCCGATGGCGAATTTATTTGAGCAAACACTGGGGCTGCTGCTGGACGTGGTGACGATCCAGTTGATGGATGAACTCAACCTGAACAGTGAGCAGATGTTTACGCGCCATGCAAACTTAGAATGATTGAAAGATCAGAATAAGATTATGAAAAATTACATTCTTGCGCATGATTTAGGCACGACAGGCAACAAAGCGACGCTCTATGACCGCGATGGGGCACTCGTCGGCAGCGCGTTTTACGCTTATGACACGCAGTACGCACACACGGGCTGGGCGGAGCAGAATCCCGAAGATTGGTGGCAGGCGGTTTGCAATTCGACGCGCAAGCTGTTGAGTCAGATTCCCGGCCTGCGTACCGATGAGATTGCCTGCATCGTGTTTAGCGGGCAGATGATGGGTTGCGTGGCGCTCGATAAAAATGCGCGTCCACTGCGCAACGCAATTATCTGGGCGGATCAACGTGCAGTAGAGCAAGCGCGTTGGCTGGGAGAGCGAGTCTCGCCCGAAGAGGTTTATCATATCAGCGGGCATCGCCTGAGTGCATCCTATTCGCTGCCGAAAATGCTCTGGGTGCGCGATCACCAGCCAGATATTTACAATGCGACCTATAAATTTGCCCATGCGAAAGATGCGATGGTCGCGCGCCTGACCGGAAAATTCGTCACCGAGCCATCGGATGCTTCCGGCATGAATTTGTATGACCTTGAAAAAGGCGCTTGGTCGGAAAAAATCTTGCAGGCCGCCGATGTAAACCCGGCGCAGCTTCCCGAACTCAAGCGCTCAATTGACGTGGTGGGCGAATTGCTGCCGAGCGCTGCCGATGAGGTTGGGCTGGCGGCGGGAACACCTGTGGTCATCGGCGGCGGGGATGGGGCATGTGCGGCGGTGGGCGCGGGCGTCTGGCGCGAGGGTTCAGCTTACAATTACATTGGCTCATCGTCATGGATTGCGCTTTCGACTCCCAAGCCGATCTATGATCCTGACTACAAAACATTTACCTTCGGCCACATTGTCCCCGATATGTTCATGCCGACAGGCACGATGCAGGCGGCAGGAGCGTCGTATCAATGGACGCGCGACCAACTTTGCCCGCTGGAAGTCGAAGCCGCGCGGCAGCTTGGCGTGAGCAGTTATGAAATTATCAACCTGAGCGCTGAAAAATCGCCCGTCGGCGCGAACGGCCTGATTTATCTGCCTTACTTAATGGGTGAACGCAGCCCACGCTGGAATACCCGCGCGCGAGGTGCTTTGATTGGCTTGACGATTCGCCATACCCGTGCCGACATCGTGCGGGCGGTGCTGGAAGGCATTACCATGAATCTGCGCGTAATTCTCGACGCCTTCACCAAGCAGGGCGCGCAGATCGAGGCGATGCACGTCATTGGTGGCGGGGCGCGTGGACGCTTCTGGAATCGCATCATGGCGGATGTATATGGAATGCCCGTACATCGCCTCGCGATTCTGGAAGAAGCGACTTCGATGGGCGCGGCGGTGGCGGGCGGAGTCGGTGTTGGGCTGTACAAAGATTTTTCGATCAGCGAACAGATGAACCAGATCGCCGAAACGGTTCAGCCCAACCTCGCAGGGCAGGCTGCTTATGAAAAAATTTATCCGATTTTTGAAGCCAGTTATCATCAACTGGTGCCGATTTACGACATGATTGCCGAGGCCGAATGAACTTGCAGACTGTGACCGGCCCGATTCCGGTTGAAAACGTAAAACTCGCCGATGGACACGCGCATATCTGGATTAACCCACCGCCGGATGCTGATTTTGATGTGCCGATTCTGGACGATACGGACGCAATCCTGACCGAACTGCACGAAATCCAGGCGGCGGGTGTGACGACGGTGATCGACTGCCAGCCGGGGGGATGTGGGCGGGATGCGCGCATGTTGGTGCGGCTTTCGCAGGCAACCGGACTGCAAGTGGCTGCCGTGACCGGATTTCATCGGCAAAAATATTACCCGCCGAAAAGTTGGCTGTGGACAGCCCCGCCGGAACAGGCCGCTGATTATTTTATCGGCGAACTCGAAGATGGCATGAACGAAACCGGTGGGACGATTCCGGCGACGGTGGTGAAGGTTGGCTATGAGGGTGTGATTGATGGGCAGACGAAGGCCTTGATGGAAGCTGCCGCCGAAGCAGCCCGTCACACCGGATCAGCCATTCTGTTTCACACCGAAGCAGGCGCGAATGTCGAGGCACTGCTGCCATTTTTTACGGATTACAAAATCCCGTCCAACCGCCTCTATCTCTGCCACATGGACAAGCGGCCTGATTTTGGCTTACATCGCGAATTGGCTCAGGCGGGCGTTTTGCTGGGCTACGATACGTTTTTGCGGCCTCAATATGAGCCGGAGCAAAATGTGTGGCCTTTGCTCAAACAAATGGTGGACGCAGATTTAGGTGAGCAGGTTGCGCTTGGGCTAGATGCGGCGAAGACGACTATGTGGGCGCAGATGGGCGCGGAATTTGGCCTGCTGGCGCTGCCGCTTTTAATTCTGCCTCGTCTGCGCGATATGGGTATCGATGAGACGACGGTTGCGGACTTGACCGGACAAAATGTGGCGCGTTTCCTGGCATGGCGACCCGTCGCATGATTTTTGAGCCTTGCCGCGTTCCAACCTTTTATTTCGTCGGCGTTTCCACGTCGAAATCGTCCATCATGAAAGTGTTTCCTCAATGGGCTGAAATTTTAGGGCTGGATGCACAGCTTATCGGCGTTGATGTGCCGCTCGGTGCGCCTGCCGAAACGTATCGCGCGATTGTCAAGCATCTACGGGGTGATCCGATGGTGTGCGGCGCGCTGGTCACGACTCATAAAATTAATCTTTTCAATGCAGCATATGATTTATTCGATGAATTGGACACTTACGCGCAGTTGTGCGGCGAAATTTCGTGCATTGTCCGGCGTGAGGATCGGCTGCTTGGTTACGCTAAAGATATTATTTCCTCGGAATTGGCGTGGCGCGCATTTGTCCCCGAAAAACATTTTGAGCGTACAGGCTCAGAAATTTTGTGTTTCGGCTGTGGTGGGGCAGCCGTCGCGATGAGCGTTTTTCTGGCGGGTGCGCCGGATCACCCAAAACGCTTGACTCTGGTGGATGTAAGTTCCCAACGGCTTGACCACGCCCGCGAAATTCATAGCCATCTGCAAACCAACATCCAATTTGAGTACATTCTGAATGCAGAATCGGCGAAAAATGATGCTTTGCTGGCGGCACTCCCGCTGGGTTCGGTGGTCATCAACGCGACGGGCATGGGCAAGGATTTGCCGGGATCGCCGATTACCGACAGCGCGATCTTTCCGCAAAATGGCCTCGTGTGGGAGTTTAACTACCGGGGCGAATTGAATTTTTTGCATCAGGCGCGGCGGCAGGCTGAAACGCGAAATCTCAGGATCGAGGACGGCTGGGTCTATTTTCTTCACGGCTGGACGCAAGTGATCGCCGAAATCTGGCAGCTTGATCTGACGCCCGAATTGTTCGCACGACTCGATGAAGCCGCACGAACAATCCGGTAAAGCAGGCCGCTACTTTCGCGGGCCAACCTTGCTCATGTCAATCGGGACAAAGCCCAACGCCAGCGCAGGCGAATCTGGCGCTAACGTAAAATCACCCGCTTCGATATTTTTGAATTTGGGGTCTGCAATAACTGAATGGCGATCATAGCCGAGTCCCTGCCAGACTGACCACTCAAGACTGGGTTTGGCTTTGGGGGCATGATGCGTTCCGGTGTTTATCAGAACCGGGTCACCTGTGATGCTCCAGTACAAGTTCAGATCGCAAAACAGGTTGCCCATGCTGTAGTCGTTGCCATAGCCGCCCATCCACACGGGCTGGTCGCGGGTGAGCGTGATATTGCGCTCAAAGGTCAGCGCAATGCGTTCTTTTTCGATGCGGCTGATAGAGAGCTGCGCGTGTGCGCCAAACGCCCAGATATTGTTGCGAATGATATTTTCGCGCCCGTAATGCTGGTGGAAAGCCTGATGGCTGGTGTTATAGCCGATGTTGTTTTCGATGATGATGTGTGAACTGCCTTCGTCGGTATAAATTGACCAGCCGCCATAGGTGTCGCTGGTGATGTCGTGGACGAGGTTGCCGCGAATCACCGTCCCAGGCTGTACGCCGAGCGTGTAAATGCCGCCCATGTCGTCCAGCCACGCAAAGCCCAGGTCGTGGATGTGATTGTGTTCGATGTGGTTGTCACGGCTGACATTTTCGATGAAACCCCAGACCCAGCCGCAGGAAATGCCGCTGTAGAACAGGTGATGAATGTGGTTGTGTGCGATGGTATTTCCGAATGAGTGCCGTGCCAGGACGCCGACGCCGCTGTGGAAAACGAGGCCGGAGTCAAAAATCTCGTTGTCGGTGATCTGGTTGTTGCCTGTTTGCTGCGCGCGTGGGGAAGCTGCATCGCCGCCGCTGATTTTCAAACCACCTGCGCCCAAATCGGTAAAGGTGTTACCGACGATCCGGTTGCCCAGGCAGCCTTCGGCGATGTCCATGCCGTACCAGCCCGCGTGTTGAAACGTGCAGTTTTCAAACGAGCAGTAGTGCGCGAATTTCAGTTCAATCACGCCGGGGATGCCCACTGCGCCCTGCGGATAAGCCGCAAATTCCCAGTCAGGCAGGGCAAGGTACTCATGATCGGCTACGGTTTCGGGCAGCCAACCGCCTCTGGGCAGCGTCCATTCGCTGTGTTCAAAAATTAAGCCTTCAAAATTCAGATATTCCACCGGGCGCTCGGCAGTCCCGGTCAATTTCAGGAATTGAGTCAGGCGCGGCGCGAACACTTCGGCGGTTTCGGGTGTTTCGCCGGGGAGCGGGATGTAATAGAGTTTGCCTGTCGCGCGTTCCAGATACCATTCGCCCGGTTCAGTCAGGCCTTCGAAAACGTTATCGATGTAATAGCGTGAGCCATCGGGGTCAATCGGCGTTTCGGGTGTGCGCGTCAACGCCAGCCGGAACATGCTGCACCGCGACGAGGTTGCGAGGTTGGTTTCGGCGTCGAAACTGGTGATCGGCATCCGTTCCTCGATCCAACGGTGCAGCGCGACGACCTCGACATCCTCCAGATTTTTGAAGTTTTTGAGTTCGCCCGGTCTTGTATAGAACTGGAACGAACCAATTTGATAATCAGGAATTTTATTCCCCGGCACTTGATAAGCTGGCCCAGGGACGCCCGTGATCCGGTAAAAATCTTCCGGCTTCGAGTCGCGTGTGACTTTGGGCAGGCGGGCGCGTGTCCGGCGTTGACCGTTGACAAATAACTGGCGGAAATACCAACTGCCATTGGCGACTTCAGGGACAATGGTCGTCCAGGCCGATTTGCCGTTCACCGTTTCAGTTTTCCAGCCTGAAATCGCCGTGCCGCCGTCAATAATGGGCTGTTCGCCGGGGTAGGCCGTGTAGCGCACCGGGGCAGAGTCGTCGGGTCGAAAAGTGAGCGGATCAGTAAGCGGGTAGCGTCCGCCGCGAATCTGAAACGTGATTGTTCCGGCGATTTGACCTGTTTGCTTCAAGTAACGCACATGGTCGCGGGCTTTGATGATGGTCGCGAAGGGGCCGTCGGTTTTATCGGCGTTGGGTTCGGGCAATGTCCCTGACCAGCGATCATTTCCATTGGTCGCGACATAAAAAATCTGTTCACTCATCTACACAATCCTATTGAATATCTGCGCATGATGAGGATTATAGCCAGCGCGAATCACCCGCATAGGTTGATGTAAGACCAAACAGTTTATTCAAATATCAAGTGATTCGATATTAAATTTTATTCGCCTTTTGGAACTGTCATCTGCGTATCCGTTAAAAATCTGAGCCGTGCGGCTGCAAAATTGTTTTGATGCCGCTTTTGCTTTCGAATCCTTCAAATGCCTGCTGCCAATCGATCACGTCAAAGGTGTGCGTAATCAGCGGTTTGGTCTGCACCGCGCCGCTTTTAAGCAGTTGCAGCGCGCGAATCCACGATGGCGGTGTGCTGGCGTTGCTGCCCGTCATGACCAGTTCTTTGTAGCAAATCTGATCCATATCCCAGGCAATCGATTTTCCGAAAAGCCCAATCTGAACGTAGCGCCCGCGCCGCCGCACCAGTGTCAGCAGTTGAGCAGCCGCCGCGCCCGCGCCGGAGCATTCGTAGACAACATCTGCGCCTAAGCCTTCTGGCGTCAGATCGCGAATCAGGGTTTCAGGGTCATCGCGCTGGATGTTGACGGTGTAGTCTGCGCCCAGGCTGCGCGCCAGTTCGAGGCGATGTTCGTCGCCATCGGTACCGAGGATAACCACTGTAGCGCCCGCCGCTTTGACGACTTGCAGCGTGAGCAGGCCGATTGCGCCTGGGCCAGCGATGACGGCGACATCCCCCGGCGAAACCGTTGGTGTGCCAAGAACGCCATGCACGACGCAGGCCAGCGGCTCGGTCAGCGCGCCTGCATGAAAATCGACATTTTCCGGCAGCAGATGAATATTTTTCGCCGGGACGATGACGTAATTGGTGAAGCCGCCGTTAACTGCCGAGCCAATCGAGCGGCGATTCAGGCACAGATTGGTCTGCCCATTGCGACAGTATCGGCAAACGCCGCACGTCGAAAAATAGGTTTCCGTCGTCACCCGCGCGCCGACCTTTACCCCAGTTACGCCAACACCCAGGCCGACAATTTCGCCAGCGACCTCATGCCCCAGGACGACAGGCGGAAAAGAGCGAAATTCGTCTTTGTAGATGTGCAAATCTGTCCCGCAGATGCCCGCTGCCGCCACGCGGATTTTGACCTGACCGCTTTCCGGCGCTGGTTCGGGGATGTCGCGCAGTTCGACGTTGCCGACCCCGCGTGCGATTTTCATGACTGCTTTCACGTAAAATGCTCCTTCAGTCGTTGGTCTTTAGTCTTTAGCTTTTAGCTTGTAGTCGTTGGCCTATTCTCATGACGAAATCGCAAATTTTGAATAAAAGCTAACGACTATTGACTAGTAGCTATGGACTAGTACATAAATTGTTCGAGATAGCGCTTGGACTGCGTCAGCGCGCGTTTGCGATCATCGAGCGTTTCTTCGTAGGCGCGATCTTCGACCTCGATGCACACCGCGCCGCGATATTGGATGTCGGTCAGCGCGGAGTAAAATTTTCCCCAATTCACATCGCCTAGCCCCGGCAGCTTCGGCACATGCCATTGCAGCATCAGGATGCCTCGTTCATACAGCGCATCCGGCACGACTTTTTCATCTTTGGCGTGAACGTGAATAAATTTATGCCCAAACTCGTGAATGCAGCGCACGTAATCGATCTGCTGCCAGATCAGGTGCGAGGGGTCGAAATTCAGGCCAAAGTGATCGCTGGGGATCGCCTCGAACATGCGACGCCAGACCAGCGGCGAGATCGCTAGATTTTTTCCTCCAGGCCATTCGTCGAGGCTGAACAACATGGGGCAGTTTTCGATGCCCACTTTGACATTTTGCGACTCGGCAAAAGCGATGATCGGCTTCCACGTGGCCTCGAATTGCGGCCAGTTGTCCTCAATCGATTTCGATGGGTCGCGCCCGACAAACGTGTTCATGACATTGATGCCGAGCAGTGCCGAAGCCGCGATCACTTTTTTAATGTGTTCGACGTAAACCGCACTCTCATCGGGATCGGCAGCAAGGGGATTGGGATAATAGCCGAGGCCGGAAATTTTAACGCCATATTTTGCCTGTAAATCCTTGATATGTGTGGCGTCGGCAGCCGTGAAATTGCTCACGTCAATATGCGTCACCCCAGCGTAACGGCGTTCAGCCTTGCCCATCGGCCAACACATGACTTCCACACAGCCGAATCCCTGCTGCGCGGCAAAGGCTAAGACTTCTTCCAGTGATAAATCCGGCAAAATCGCGCTCACAAATCCAAGTTGCATGGTCTATTCTCCTGAAATATCTGCTTCAGCGGCGTTTTGATAGCTTACCTATCTGATCCGGCAGCGTCCCTATTCATTCAAAGATCAATCCAGCGGCGTTCCTGGTGGCTTTTTAAGATGCTCTCGCAGAGGGCGATTTCTTGATGCCCGTCCTCGAAGGTTGGGAATGGCTTGGGTTTGTCGAAATCGCCTGCTTGCAGATAGCCATAAATATCGCGGTAAAGCTGCTTGACGCTGTCCGGGTAGCCTTCTGCATGACCGCCGGGGAAGCTGGTATGCGCGCGGGCATCATCCCCAAAAAGTGACGGGTCTTTGACCAGAATCTGATTGGGTTGATCGCGGTAGCCAATCCACAAGTGATTCGGGTTTTCGCTGTCCCAGGCGAGTGAGCCTTCTGAGCCGGAAATTTCAAATGAGAGATAATTTTTGCGGCCTGGGTTGACCTGCGAGACGTTCATCGTGCCGCGCGCACCACCTGCGTAATGGAATAAAACTGCGCCGTAATCCTCGGTATCAATTTCGATTGGAATGTAGTCGCTTGGCGCAAGCGTTTCTTTGCCTTTGAACGTGGCGATGGCTTGCTTGGGTTTTTTGCGTATCGGGACGAAAGTTTGAAGATCAGCCAGCAGCGATTCGATGCGCAATCCCGTGACGAAGCTCATCAAATCCATCCAGTGTGTGCCGATGTTGCCAATCGCGCGCGTGTCGCCGCCTTCTGAGCGCAGGACACGCCAGTTGAAATCGGTGTCGTAGAGCAGCCAATCCTGAATGTAGCCGCCGCGAATCAGATAAATATCGCCAATTTCGCCGCGCTGTACCAGATCGCGCGCGTGATAAATCAGGGGATAGTAACGAATGTTGTAGTGAACGGCGCTGATGAGCGTCGGGTTTTCGCGGGCGATTTTCACCAGTTCGGACGTTTCGGCGGTGGTCATTGCCAGCGGTTTTTCACAAACGACATGCTTGCCTGCCAGCAGAGCGGCTTTTGCGGTTTCAAAATGGAAGCGGTTGGGGGTGGTCAGGTGGACAGCCGTCACCTGGGGATCATCCAGAATCGCTTGAAAATCGGGATAGCCGATCTCCAGGCCAAGCTGCTGGGCGGCCTGCTGGCTTTTTTCGGGCGTAGACCCCAGGACGCCGCGCACGGTGACGCCGATGCGACGCAGCGCCTCGACATGAACTGGCCCGATATAACCTGTTCCGGTTACAGCGACAACCGTCATTTTTAAATTCCTTTTGAAAAAAGTGCCGAATTTGTAATAGTTGAGCGAACCAATTATTGATTATATCGCTAATGTAATTGGTCTACGAAAATACGTTTGCGGTACAATGATGTAAGTTTTAGCAACAAAATCAGGAGCATGTGAATGAAAATCGTTGAAGTGCGTGGCATCCCCCTGTATGGTCGCATTCAGGAGGCCGGATGGGAGGATGACATCGCGCGCCAGGACAATATGCAGACGATTATCGAGATCGTGACGGACGAAGGCCTGCGCGGTTATGGCAGTTCGTATACGAGTCTCGCGTTAGTAGAGGGTTCGCTGCGGCTGCTGCGGCGCTGGATCGTCGGTCAATCGGTGATTGAGCCAGAAAGAATCTCTGAAACGCTGCACCAGAAAACATTCTGGCAGGGACGCGGCGGCGCGATCACCCACGCGATCAGCGGCATCGATATTGCGCTGTGGGATCTGTTCGGCAAAATTACCGGGCAGCCTGTGGCGCGTCTGCTCGGCGGCTACTATCGGGATCGCATCAAGCCCTACGGCTCGATTCTGTTCGATGAGCCGGATAAGCTGCGCGATAAGCTGCAAGCCGTCACAGGTCGCGGATTCCGAGCCATCAAAATGGGCTGGGGGCCGTTTGGTCGTGTAAACGGGAAATTGGATGAACTGCTGGTGCGGACGGCGCGCGAGACGGTTGGGCCGGATGTCGAATTGATGGTGGATGCTGGCGCAAGTGATGAATTCTGGCCTCACTCGCTCAAGTGGGCGCTGGAAACCGCGCGGATGCTTGCCGATTATGATATAACGTGGTTTGAAGAAGCGCTGCCACCAGATGATCTCGAAGATTTTGTGAAGCTGCGCGAACAATCGCCCGTGCGCATTACGGGTGGCGAAGTGCTGACACGCCGACAGAGCTATATCCCCTGGATGGAGCGCCGTGCATTTGACATTGTTCAGCCGGATTGCAGCAAAGTCGGTGGATTATCAGAAGCGCGCCGCATTGGGTGGATGGCTCAAGACCATCAGGTTTTGCTTGTGCCGCATGGGTGGAATAATGCTGTCGGTTTAGCCGCCGATTTACATCTGGTCGCTGCGATGCCAACGGCAGGCTGGGTGGAATATCTGACACCCTCACAATTTATCGAAGAGATTGTCGTCACGCCGTTTCAACTCGACGCGGACGGGATGCTGCCGATCCCCACAGGGCCAGGGTTAGGGATTGAACTGGATATACAGGCGTTAGATCGAATCGCACATTTGTTATAGTTAATATTTGTGAAAATCACGCAACAAGATTAGAATCGTCGCTTCCAAATGTTGTCAGTGGAGACCGAACATGGATGCTGTCGGCGGTCAGTCGATTGGAAATCGTTATCTCATTATGGATAAATTGGGCGAAGGCGGTATGGGTGCCGTCTATCGTGCCGTCGATGGCCTGACCGGGCAAACCATCGCGCTCAAACGGGTTGCAGTACCCGCGTCCTTTAACAGCCAGGGCGACGAAACAAACGGTATGCGATTGGCGCTAGCGCAGGAATTTCGAACGCTGGCGACGCTGCGCCACCCCCATGTGATCAGCGTGCTGGACTACGGGTTTGATGAGAATCGCCAACCATTTTTCACGATGGATTATCTAGACGGCGCACAAACGCTGCTGGATGCAGGACGACAGCTTCCGCTCGAAACCCGCGTTGAACTGGTTATTCAGATGCTCCAGGCGGTTGCCTATCTTCATCGGCGCGGCATTATTCATCGCGATCTGAAGCCTGCCAATGTTCTCGTCGCCGACGGTCAGGTCAAAGTCCTCGATTTTGGTCTTTCCGTTTTTTATGAGCAGGCTGAAACACCAGAAGATGAGATTGCCGGGACGCTGGCTTACCTTGCGCCAGAAGTGATACGCGGCGAACGTCCCACCGAAAGTGCTGATTTGTATGCGATTGGCGTCATGATCTATGAACTACTGACCGGACATCACCCTTTCGACAGCGGAAATGTCAACCAGCTCGTTTCAGACGTTCTGATGAGTCGTCCTGATCTTTCGCCACTTTATGGTCTCCTGCCAGCTTCCAAAGAAGATGACACTGCTTTCCTGGGCGATATTCAGCTTGGTGATGTCGATGTATCTGAATCGGACACGACAGATTTTATCATTCTGAATCCATTCGAAGCTGAATCGGAGCTGGATGACCCGCTGCCCATCGAAAATTCAAATTTATTCTGGGCAGATGATGGTGATAATCCATCGCTGGTCAATATTGTGGACCGGCTGCTTGCCAAAACTCCGGCTGCTCGCTACCTGACCGCCAACGAGGTCATTGAGCGCCTGTGCCTTGCGATTGGGCAGTCCGCTCCTGTCGAAAGTGCCGCGATTCGCGAGAGCTATTTGCAGGCGGCACGGTTTGTGGGGCGCGATGTTGAGCTTGAACAGCTTGATGAAGCCCTGGAAAAGGCTGTTCAAAGTAAAGGGAGTACCTGGTTAGTAGGTGGTGAAATTGGCGTTGGAAAATCACGCCTGCTCGATGAACTTCGAGTCCGGGCGCTTGTGGATGGCTGCCTGGTGCTGCGTGGACAGGGGGTTGAAGGCGGCGGTTTGCCTTATCAATTGTGGCGCGAGGCGCTGCGACGAATTTCGCTCACCGTACCTTTGAATGACCTTGACGCCGGTATTCTGAAGGATATTGTTCCCGATATTGAGCGGTTGCAGCGTCGTGAAATTATTGACGCGGCAGAACTGGAAGGCAGTGCCTATCAGCAGCGCCTGATGGGTACGATTGCATCGCTGTTTCAACAAATGCGCCAGCCAATTTTGGTGCTGCTGGAGGATTTACAGTGGGCGAAAGAAAGCCTCGATATTCTCAAGCACCTTAATGGCATGATTACCGATCTGCCGATGTTGATCGTGGGAACATATCGTGACGATGAGCGTCCGACATTGCCCGAATCGCTGCCTGGGATGCAGTTATTAAAACTGGAACGTTTGACGCCCAGCAGCATCGCAGCATTAAGCGTCTCGATGCTGGGTGAAGCTGGAGCGCAGCCTCATATTGTCAACTTTTTGCATCGCGAAACTGAAGGCAATGTCTACTTCATGGTCGAAGTGGTGCGTGTGCTGGCGGAAGAAGCGGGACGGCTTGGAAATGTGACCCGCTTCACGCTGCCGCAGCAGGTTGCCGTAGGGGGCATTCAGAGCGTAATGCAGCGCCGTCTGAACCGCGTTCCTGAAGAGGGATTACCACTGCTTCGTTTGGCAGCGGTTGCGGGGCGTGAATTGCAGTTGGAAATCCTTGAGCAAATTAAGGGCGATCAGGTTCTCGATGAATGGCTGACAACCTGTGCCAATTGTGCCGTTCTTGAGTTTCAGGAAGGGACGTGGCGTTTTTCACATGACAAACTTCGTGATGCGACGCTGGAGACCATTCCTGTCGAAACCGTGCCGCTGCTTCATAGGCAGATTGCCGAGGGGATCGAAGCTGTTTATGGTAATGATCCTGACCAGGCGGCGATATTGGCGCTGCATTGGCACAGCGCAGGCGATGCCCTTAAAGAGCGAATTTACTCTCGACAAGCGGGCGAACATGCGCTTTCGATCAGCGCATTTTCGGATGCTGTCTCCCATATTCAACGCGCCCTGGAACTTTTGCCCGCGACCACTTCCACTGACGAGGATGCTCGACCCATTCGCGCCCGACTGCTGCTTATCCTTGGCGAAGCGCTGAAATATATGGGTGAGTATGCTACCGCGACGACGCATCTTGAGGAGGCATTGAGCCTTCAGCGCGAGTTGGCTAATCAGGAAGGCATTGCCGAAGCATTGGTCGAACTCGGCGATCTGCTCAACTATCAGGGCGAATATGCTCGCGGCAGCCAGGTCTGCGAAGAAAGCCTCAAGATTTATCGCGAACTGAATCACGCTGCGGGCATGGCCTGGGCGCTTGACCGTGCGGGGTTGATCGTCTTTCAGCAGGGCGATTATGCAGGAGCGACGAAATTTTGCGAAGAAGCATTAGCCTTAAGCCGCTCGATCAACGATTCAAAAGGTATCGCCAGCGCAATTAACAACCTGGGAATGGCTGCTTTCGTGCAAGGCGATTACCCGACGGCGACAGGGTACTTCAGCGAAACGCTGGCGATTTCGCGCGGCAATGGTGAACGCCGCCGTGCCGCTGCTGCACTGCTCAATATCGGCAGCGCTGCCGGAGAACAGCGCGATTACGACGCTGCCAACCGCTGTTTTGAGGAATCATTATCCATTTTTCGCGGCATTGGTGAACGTCGTGGCGTAGGCTTGGCGCTTGAAAACCTCGGCGTTATTGCCCAATTTCAAGAAGATTATGACCGCGCGACATTTTATATGGAAGAAAGTTTAAGTGTTGCGCGTGCGATTGGCAATCGCGGCGGTATCGCCAATACGTTGGTCAATCTGGGGAACACAGCACGCACACAGGGACAGACTGAACATGCAAAGGACCTCTATCATCAGGCACTGTATTATGCGCAGGAAATTGAGGCCGTGTCGTTGATGTTGGAAATCCTGACGGAACTGGCAGGGCTGAATCATGATGATAATCAGGCGCTCAAGTGGCTGGGATTAATTCTGAATCACCCATCGGCGTTCGAACGTACTCGACAAGTTGCAACGCCTGTCCTCGATAAACTCAAACAGCGATTCACGTCCGAAGAAGTCGATGTACATCTGGAGCTTGGCAAAGCGCTGGATTTGAAAACGGTGATTGCCGATATTTTACGCGAATCGCCAGCCTCACCCGCATAAATCCGTACTGTATCAAACGAAACAAAAAGGGATAGCACATTGGCTACCCCTTTTGTTTTCCGTTAGAGACTCTGGCTAGGCTGAACCTCCACCTTCAGAAGTGTCGCAGACATCACCCACATTATTTCCATTGACATCAGACTGATCGGGATTCGCGACGATCACGCAGTTGTCAATTTCATCGACGATAGTATCGTTATCATCATCGGTGTCGCAAGCATTGCCCGCACCATCACTGTCACTGTCTGTCTGGTCACCATTTGGCACCGACTGGCAGTTATCCAGTGTATCAGCAATACTATCCGAGTCCGTGTCGCTTACAGGAGCGGGGAGGACATTCGTCGAGATGCTTGACTGGTTGTTGTTCGGGTTGCCCTTCGGCCCTTCCTGCGATGTGATGTAGGCAGTATTGGTGATTAAGCCAGCCTGGTTAGCCATGACATCAACCGACAGGATTGAGAACGCGCCGCCTGGAATGTCGCCGACGTTGCACGTAATGACGTTGCTGCTGTCAGCGGTGCAGATCGGTGGGAGCGAGACAATCGTCATATAGGACGGCAGGGGATCCGTGAGGACAACACCATACACTGTCGTCCGGCTTGGATTGCCAACACCCAGGTCATAACGGAAGGTCTGGCCCACCATAACTTCAGCGGGGCCGAACTTCGCAACACCTGCGTCCACACAGGACTGGTTGGGATCACTGCTGGCGGTTGCGAGGTTTCCATCCAGTTTCCAGGACAGGAGGTTGCCGTCGAAATCGACGTAGACCGTATCGAACTGGCGTCCCGGCAGGAAGGAGGTCGTTTGACCACGATTGGCGGGTTCCGGCTGGAAGCGGTTGTTAGCGCCGACAGGGATATTGACCGTGACGCCGTTCGGGTTGTCATAGCCGAAGTAAGCACGGTAAGTGCCGTTGCCGAAGTTGGTCACACATTCGGTGATCGGAATAATCTTTTGCAGCGCTGCGATAGTCGTCTGAACCGGCGCTGTCGTGTTGTTTGCAGGGACAGAGTCAGGCGTCGTGGATGTGACGGTAGCTGTGTTGCTGATCGTGCCTGGAGCAGCAGGGGCAGCAATAACCAGGTTGATGGTCACGACCTGACCCGGTGCGACACTTCCGAGATTACACACTGCTGCCACACACGAGCCTTGGCTTGTCGAGGCTGATTTGAAGGTTGTGCCTGCTGGCAGTGTGTCAGTAACCACAACATTATTGGCGATGCCTGGGCCATTATTGGTAACGGTCAGAACATATGCCACATCGCCACCCACGTTGACCGGATCGTTAACATCAGCTTTGGTCAGCGCAAGATCGGCAGTGACGACGAGAGGTTTGACGCAGTTTAAGACAGAAGCCGCTCCAGCACGTGAAACCGCGTTGGCTGCTTTGGGCGACGAAGCTGTCGTTAACGGCGGCAGCCCATTACCATAAGTACAGGCATCTGGATAAGTCAGCCACAGCGATGAAAGCATGGAGATAAAGGGCGCTGAGAACGACGTGCCTGCGCCCATACGGGTAGGTCTGCCGGAAGCATCAAAGGCGAATGGATAGCCAGCACCGGGGCCGATGACGTTGCCATCCTGTGACAGCACCCAGCGCGATCCGAAGTCGCCAAGCGTTGCTGCCGTAGCGATGCTTTCGGGGAAGATGGCGGGGGCAAGTGCGGTTGACCCAAAGAGATGTCGCGAATTACCGCTGGAAGCGACGGGGATCACCGCAAAAATGGTGTTAGGATTGCCGTCGGTATCTTCATTGTAAGTGCGCTGTAACAGGCTGCGAAGCAGAGGTTGCAACCCGGCGATTGGATCTTCTTCAAATGATGTCGCCAGATGTTCCATGTATTCGTCGATGAAATTTTCGGGAATATCCATCACAGTCAGCAGGTATTGGGTAATACCAAAACCGACTGGCACAACAGCGCCCAGCGTTGTCGGCGGGGTGATGCCCTTGCTGGCGCAGCTCAGATTGGGGCTGGAGCTGGCGGTAGCAGTCCGGGTTTTGTTGTCTGGCCCTTTGATGATCCAAGCCAAAGCAGAGCCATTGAAATCGACTTTGAACACAAATTTCTGACGACCCGGCCCGAAGATTTCGGGTTGACCACGATTTTGCGCGCCCGGAGAGAAGTAATTTTTCGCGCCGATGGGAATGCTCACCGACACGGGATTTTCACTTTGGTAACCAAAGTATGCCGTATACGACGTTGCGTTGTTCTTCTTCACGCATTCCAGTATTGGATTCACCGCTTTATTTGACGCACCCGGAGCGAGCATTTCATTGCGGCGGGTCTCGAAAGCGCTGTAATTGAAATCTCTGGTAACGTTTAGAGTCTGACCGGATTCACTGTCAACCAGCGTGACATCCTCCGTGCTGTCGCAGGGGATTACGCCGAAGCTCATGTTGATGACAAAGTGCTTGTAGCCTTGTCCAGCCAGAGCGTTGATCCGGTTGTTGATGCTTGATGCGATGCCAACCGTCTGGAAACCGATAACCGGGTCGCCAATATTGATATTTTCGAGCCGGATATTCGGGCTGCTGTTGACATTGCCATCATCGGCGAGATCAAGCGCGCGGTATAAATCATCAAATACTTTGCGCACTTCAGAGCCATGCCCATCAGGCCTGCTAAAATCGTCCACAATCAGCGCGACAGTCGGCGTTCCATTATAACCTGTCCCCCCAGCGACATCTGGCAGCAGCGATGTGAGCCATGCAGGTGTCACCGGATTATTAACGATGTCTGCGGCGATCTGTTCAGGGGTTTGACCCAGGCCCGTGATGTTAAGACCGAGTCCTGTAATCGATAGGCCGAGGCCGGTAATATTGAGGCCCAAACCTGTGATGTTGAGTCCCAGCCCTGTAATATTCAGGCCTTGACCGTCGAGTTTATCCGGTGTGATGACACAGCCGGTTTCAACACCCGTTGCCCGAACGATGGGGGAGGTATCAAAACGCGGTGCCAGGATTATGAATAAAAATAGAAGGATGGGGATCAATAATCCCCTTTTAAATAGGGCGCTGTGGTGGAGCATGACTCTTTCTCCGATGCTGTTTTGATTAAAATCTATAGGTTGGCTAGAATCGCCTTCTTTCCTAACTGTCGATTATCATCGGTATGGCCTAACAGCTTCCTAAATAAGTAAAGTATTTCGCGATAAAATTGGCCAACTTAAGTGAAATGTTATGAAATTAAAACCGATTTGTTGGTAATTACACTTGAAATGTACAAGCTAAAGGGCATGTATGACTAAACTTGGTATTAGCACCTATGCTTATGCCTGGGCAGTAGGGATTCCGGGCTATCCACCACAAAAGCCCCTGGATACGTTGTCGTTTATTCAACGCGCGGCGGCGCATGATGTGCATCTTGTTCAGATCGCTGATAATTTACCGCTGGATCGTCTTTCTGCTGCTGAGTTCGATTCGCTGGTTGACGAGATTCAACGTTTGGGCATTGCCGTTGAGGTCGGTACACGTGGAATTGCACACGATCATTTGCGAACTTATTTACAGATTGCGCTGCGTTTTCAATCGCCTATTCTCCGCGTAGTGATCGATACCAAAGATCATCAACCGAGTGTGGAAGAAATTATCAAAAACCTGAAATCGATTATGCCGGAATTTGAGCAAGCGAATGTCACATTGGCAGTTGAAAATCATGATCGTTTCAAAGCAAGCGCGCTGGCACAGATTATTGAGTCCATTGACAGCCGTTCTATCGGAATATGCCTGGACACGGTAAATTCATTAGGCGCTCTGGAAACGGCGGATAGGGTGGTGGATATTCTCGGCCCCTATGTGGTTAATCTGCATGTCAAGGATTTTGCGATCCGACGCGCGGATCATAATCTGGGTTTTGTCGTCGAAGGTACGCCAGCAGGGTGGGGAATGCTGAATATTCCAGAACTGCTGAAACGCTTAAAGGATTTTGGGCGCGATTTTAACGCTATTCTGGAACTCTGGCCCCAGCCTGAATCAACCATCCAGGCAACCATTGATAAGGAAGCAGCGTGGGTTAGCCAGAGTATTACCTATTTGCGAACACTTATAAAGGAATAAAGTTGATGGAAAAGCTGCGTTTTGCTATGTTGGGGGCTGGGTTCTGGTCGCAATATCAGCTTGCAGGATGGCTGGAAACGGGTGGGGTGGAGTGTGTGGCGATTTGCGATCCGATCCGCGAAAAGGCTGAAAAGCGCGCGAACCAGTATGGGGTTTCAAAAGTCTACGACAACCCTGAAGAAATGCTCGACAAAGAATCGGTTGATTTTGTCGATATTTGCACCAGCATCGAGACGCACACGGCGCTTACACGCATGATTGCAGGACGCAAACTCCCGGTTGTGTGTCAAAAACCGCTGGCGACTTCGCTCTCGGAAGCCGAAGCCATTGTTGCTTACTGTCAGGAAGCAGGCGTTCCTTTGTTTGTGAATGAAAATTGGCGCTGGCAGCACGCGATTCGTCAGTTCAAAGCCATGCTTGATTCAGGGAGTGTGGGTACACCGTTCCGGGGGCGTATCAATTTTTGCAATAATTATCCCGTTTTTGATAACCAGCCGACGCTCAAAAATCTCGAACGATTTATTTTAAGCGATATGGGCAGCCACATTCTGGATATGGCGCGCTTCCTGTTTGGCGAAGCACACAGCATTTACGCGCAAAATCAGCGTATTCACTCGGACATCAAGGGTGAGGATGTCTCAACAGTGATGATGACGATGGGGGAAAATCGCACGACGGTGATTTGCGAGATGAGCTTTGCCAGCCGTATGGAAAATGAGCGTTTTCCCGAAACCTATGCTTATGTCGAAGGTGATAAGGGGTTTTTGGAGCTTGGGCCGGACTTCTGGATTCGCCAAACGACAGACGATGGCACCTTGGCGAAACGTTATGCGCCGCCGCGTTATCCCTGGGCGAACCCCGATTATTCGGTTGTCCATTCCAGCATCGTCTCCTGCCATTCCAATTTTGTGGAGGCACTACAGGGGAAAGGCGAGGCCGAAACCACCGGTGCAGATAACCTCAAAACGATGCGGTTGATTTTTGACGCCTACGAAACCATTAGAACAGGTCAGGCGATTAAATATGATTAAATGCGCCTGACCAGGGGTACGCATCTGATGGGTTGAACTATTGGGTAGCAGTGATGCCGCCGTCCACATACAAAATCTGACCCGTGATGAAATCGGACGCGGGTGATACGAAAAACAGCACCGCGCTCATGATTTCTTCGGGTTCGGCGACGCGCCCCAGCGGAATACGCGCGGTCAAAGCATTATAAAAATTGGGGTCAGCCAGCATATCCGCGACGAGATCAGTGCGTGTGAAGGTCGGCGCGACAACGTTGACATTGATTTTGTGCGGTGCCCACTCGGCGGCAAGCTGCTTGCTCATCGTCCCCAGGCCGCCTTTGGCAGCGGTGTACGCGGCATAACCCCGACCACGCAGCGCGAGTAGGGTTCGCACCGAGCCAATTTGTACTTGTTTACCGCCACCCTGTTCAATCATGTATTTCGCCGAGCTTTGTGCCAGAAACAGTGCCGATTTCAGATTCGCCGTGTAGACGTAATCGAAATTTTCTTCGGTGACTTCGGTGGCTTTTTCTTCGCGGTTGAGGCCGACGCAGTTCACCAGAATGTCGATGCGGCCAAAGTGCTTGGCAACATCATCGGTCATGCTGCGGATTTCGGCGACAGAGGCGGCGTCAAACGTCGCGGCATAGGCGTCGAAACCTTCAC
>Ga0268299_1002513_pt1 | contig 21502 bp, 19 predicted proteins | sample NOBtaG_FD_193484 | JGI IMG/M metagenome (GOLD analysis project Ga0268299, IMG submission 193484) | Activated sludge microbial communities from bioreactor in Nijmegen, Gelderland, Netherland - NOB reactor | ecosystem: Engineered > Bioreactor > Aerobic > Activated sludge | place: Netherlands... | reverse complement strand
TGTTCGATGAGGCACTTCGGCTCTATCCGCCCGCCGTCGCCATTCAGCGCAAGACCACCATCCCCGTCGCCATCGGCGACATCGCGCTTCCCGCCGGGGCAATCGTGCTCGTGAGCGTCTATAACCTGCACCGGCATCCGGACTGTTGGCCGGAGGCCGAGCGGTTTCTGCCGGAACGTTGGTTGGGCGGCGAACGCCCGGAGGTTCGATACGCGTATCTGCCGTTCGGCGCGGGACCGCGAGCCTGCGTCGGGACCCAGTTCGCGACCGTCGAAGGGCCGCTGCTCCTCGCGCTGATCGGCCGTCGTTACGATCTCCACCTGGCTCAGGAGCGCGTCGAACCTGAACTCATGGTCACCTTGCGACCCAAGGGCGGCATCCGGATGACCCTTCACCCACGACACGACGTACCGGCCGGATCGCCGGGCTGAGGGCATCAGGCACGAGCCACGCGAGTGATGGCAATCACAAGGGCCGGGATTCGAACCACCGGCACAGGCGAGGCCGCGAGGAGAATACTCGAATAGCGTGGGGCCGAGCGGTCAGGCAGGCGGAATGACCTTCTCTTCGTCAATTGTCCGACCCACATATTCAAGCGCGGCAGAGACATCGAAGGCGGTCAATTCGGGGTATGCGTCAACAATCCTGGCCACGGTATAACCACCGGCCACCATCCCGACAATGTTCTTGACCATAATACGGGTGCCGCGAACCGTGGGCTGCCCACTGCAGATTTTGGAATCGACAACGATGCGATCATCCATGACAGTTCCTCGCTGACTATCCTGCGGCTCCCGCAAGGCTAGGGAGTGACACCGGCCCAGTCAAGATAGGCCAAGCAATCCCCCCAAATAGGCCGCCGGTGCGCGGGGTGGTGCAAGCTACCGACGCAGGGGAAGCAGCCTTAGCAATCGCGCCTCCCTCATTTGGAACGAACCCCTTCGTTGAAACCGCGAGGCAGGACACGCCGTTACCCTTATTCCAGTCATGCCCAGCTGACGACGCAACAAGCATCCGACGTGCTGACCGTCTCCAGACCGCGCCCCTGCGCGCTCTTTTGATGGAATTCGCACTCAACGACCTCTTCTAGGCCGATTGGAATATGGCGCGGAATTTCGAATCGGCTTGCCGTGCGCGGCGAGGAAAACCGGCGGCTGAACTCTCATCTCGCTCACTCGGAACATCCCCTCTGTGCAAAGACTGTATCAATTCAGATTCAGCGCAGCTGCCTGAAAAGATACAGTGAGTAGCACCGCATCCCGCCCGGAGCAGTCAAACCGCTTAATATATTGTTCCGCACAAAGGTGACGCACACTATGTTGATTTGTGTCATCAGCATACGGGCAGCTCACTGATGGCAAGGTTGTTGCTCCCATTCCGGCTACAACGTGGCACGTCAGGCCGAGACGGTACTAGGTCGTGATGTCGGCAACCAGCGTGACGGGCAATAACACCTCGTCCGAGATCGGTCATCTCTGCCAGAAGAATCTGGACACTACCGAAGCACGTCTCGATCTTGCCGACGCCGTTGTTGCTGCCAAGAAGGGAAGAAATCAGCCCAAATGCTTCGTATCGTATGGCCGCAGCGATGCGATTCTACTTTGAAGCACGCACAAGGCGGTAGAGCTCCAGCCCTCCCGCATTGTGCAAATACGTATCCCGCCCGCACGCAGGAGGGTCCGACATGCGTGGGTGGCACCGCTTTTTTGGTGGCGGCACTTCTAAGGTCGCGCACAACTTCCTTGATGCGTTTCAGCGAGCAGGCGTTGAGCTATGCCATCCGCAGCATCCTCCATCCGGACCCGGCCTAGTCATATTCCAAGACTGTGACCCCGATCTGCAGAACTTTCTACAAGATGCGCGGCAAGCTGGGCTTCACAGGATTATCGCCATCAGCCTTCTACCAGGAGGTTTGTCGCAATCAATTGTTTGGAAGCTCTTACGGGCTGGCGCCTGCGATGTCCTAGGCTGGGAGGATCCGGATCGGACTGCGCACGCAGTCGCGGCACGACTGGCGCGATGGAAAACTATCGATCAGCTGGTCACATCTTCAGAGGTTCGAGACACATTGGTATGCCGAAGCCCAGCAGCGTTGAACGTACTCCGGCAGCTGGTGGAGGCTGCATACTTCACCGATTCGACGATCCTCCTGACGGGAGAGAGCGGGACTGGGAAAGAACTTGCCGCGCGCCTCATTCATTCTCTGGACCAGCGCGCGAACAAAGGTGATTTGATTGTCCTCGATTGCACAACGATCGTCCCTGAGCTTTCAGGCAGTGAGTTCTTCGGCCATGAGCGAGGGGCGTTCACTGGAGCGATCACCGCGCGGGACGGCGCCTTTTCACGAGCCAATGGCGGCACCTTATTTTTGGACGAGGTGGGAGAGCTCCCGCTGGCCTTACAAGGGCAGTTGCTTCGCGCGATTCAAGAACATTCCTATAAGCGAGTGGGGGGCAACACCTGGCATCGAAGCGAGTTCCGTTTGATCTGCGCGACCAATCGGAACCTGAAGCAAGACATTGGGAAGGGTCGTTTCCGTAGTGATCTGTACTACCGGCTCGCGGGCGATCTGTTCACCATACCGCCGTTACGTGAGCGGGACGACGACATTCTTCCACTGGCTCGTCATTTCATACGGTCACTGGTGCCTGACCGGGATCCACCCGAGTTCGACGAGACGATGAAGGAATATCTCACGCTCCGGGCATATCCGGGCAACATACGGGAGTTGAAACAACTGACCATGAGAATCATGAGCCATTATGCGGGAGTTGGACCTATTTCGGCTGGCTGCCTACCGGAGGGGGAACGACCGGAGGCCGTTGAAGGACAGCGGGAATGGTCTAATCAAGAGTTCGAACGCTGCATTCGTAACGCCATCGCACGGGGGTTCGGCCTGAAGGACATCGGACGGATGGCAGAGAATGTTGCAGTACGCATTGCGATAGGAGACGAACAGGGCAGTCTGCAACGTGCCGCGGCTCGATTAAGGGTGACTGATCGCGCATTACAACTGCGCCAGGCTGCGGGCCGCTTTCCCAACGGGCAATTCCATTGCTGAAACAGATGCCGATGCCTCGTCTCAGCAACAAGGCACCTCTCGCTAGTCCTCGGAAGTCCAGCCATCTGGGTTGATTCACGGAAAACACTACACATCCGCCGTGAAGGGACTCCGCACCATAGACGAGCTGTTAGGCCTCGCTCACAGACGGGTGAGGGAGCTCGATCGTGTCGCCATAGGAGATGCCAGTGTAGTCCTTGATCTTGCAGAGAACGAGGTGGCTTGCATCACCGTGAGGTCAGCAGCAAGCAACTTGCTTACCGGCCCAAGGATCGTGGCGCTCGCTGAAGACGCCAGTTCCCACGACAGCACGGCCTGCGACACCGGGAGAGCGTACAGGATTCCTGCGGATGGATGAGATCAGTCTCAGAAAGTTGCGACTCAACATGAGGGATACTTCACTGTCAGGCAAACGCAGCGCGTAGATTTTGGCAAGCTCAACGCCGGGATGAAGCCAGGGCCCATCGGACCCGAACAGTACTTTTTTAGCGCCCGCTCGTTTCACGGCCTGCTCAAGCAAATCGAACCGCCGCACCCCGGCTGTGTCGGTATAGATATTGGGATGCCGGGCCAGATGATCGATCAATGCCGACTGCGCCCGCCAATCATCGGCGAAGCTACCGAGATGCGGAATGATGAAATTCACATCAGGGTATTCTTGCGCCAGTAGCTCGCAGACAGACACCTCGCCCATTGCGTCGTAGAGCACGGGCAGACGGAAGGCACGCGCCACCTCGCAGATTTCCCGCGTGATCCGGGCATCATGACGGTGGACCTTGATTCCGATAAACCCGAATCGATGCACTGCCTCATAGACCATCGAATGGATACGGCCACGGTCCCGCTCCGCATGCACGAAGGCGAAGGCATAGAAGCGCTCGGGACGGCTTGCGACAATGCGAGCCACTTCACGATTCGCCTGGCGATAATCGGAATGAAACGCCGCCAGCAGCGCAGCGCGGTTGATCCCAGCGCGAGCAGCCCGCCGCATATACGTTTCCAAGGGAGCGCGGGTATCCCAAGGACCGGTGAGACCATCTCCTTTACCAGCATGGCAGTGGCAGTCGATAATCATGTGCTCGGTATCCTATGCGGCGCATCCATTCCCTCCCGTAGCCGGTCACTATTCTTTCTCCAAGCGCCGGGATCCGGTCGAAGTGGTCGGGGCTCAATCGCTCACCGAAAAAATGGGATGCGCCCCTCATTTCCTCCCAACTGGTATGGATTCTGAGAAATCGTGGTCTGTCTCCGACACTGATCGATTACTCGGTCTCGACGGCCTGCAAACGTCTCGATGTTATGGGCAGCGTACATTGACCTTGGCTAAGTGACGGCAAAGGCCAAGTGTTCTAGCACAATCGTCAATGGCTTTCTTGGTGTTGAAAAACGTGTCGATGTCGATCACCCCGACCTTATAAGCACAGTGCAATATCTTCCAGACGTTGCCGGATTCTATGGCAGCCAAACATCCTGGCCCAGTGGGCGCCAGCCTCTTCAATCGCTCTACAATTACATTGAACCCCTTTTCACCTAGGCATCGAGCATAGTTCTTATTGCAATCGCGGAGTCGCCTTTCGAGTTCACGCTTGCACTCTTCGTCGTCGGTCGGGAGCGTCGGCCTTGGCAAGTCCGGGTATATCCAAGGGATATCTTTCATCCCTGGCAAAGGTTGTTGGACAGGTTGCTTTTGGGGTAGAGGCATGAGCGCCTTGGTGGACAGAAACACCTCTACTCTGCGATTTTCTGATCTTCCTTCTTCGGTCGCATTAGGAGCAATCGGATCCTTTGCCCCCTTGCTTAGAGTAAGGATAAGAACCTTGTAGCTCAGGTTCTTTTGCTTGCGTTCCAGCGCCTTCTGCAATGCCTTCCTCACCGCCAGAGCCCGATGGTTTCCGAGACCAATGTTGTACTGTGCTGGACCTTCCGAACTTGTGTGCCCTTTGACATAGACCGTGACGATGGGTAGGCCTGTTCTCCAACTCGCCTCAATCTGCTCAGCCGTCCTATCGATTTCACGCGCGTGGAAATCTTTAAGCTTGGCAGAGTTCTTATCGAACCGAGTGAGTCTCGCCGCCGCTGGCCTGATAATGTCCGTCGTGGGCGGGGTAATGACCTTCCCTGGTGGGGCACCACCTCCGGCTTTGATGATTGCTGCTTCGGTATTGGGTCTTACTATCCCATCCGCCACAAGTCCTTGTTTCTGCTGGAAGCTTCGGATGGCACTCCGGGTTTGTGGCCCCATGATGCCGTCCGCACGGAGGTTGAGCCCCATGATCTTATTCAAGGATTGTTGCACCCAACGGATGTAATCCTGCCTGGTTCGACTGATTTTGATTCTCTGCGCTCCTTCGGCGAATTCCATCTCGGATGTTTTACTGAGCCCATCGCTTTTCCATTCGCCTGATTCTATGGCCAACTCAAAGGGTTCGATACCCTCTTCTTGTGAAGAGAATGAGTGGGAAACATCTGCACGAGGACCAATTTTGAAATCCTCTTCCCATTCATGCCCACCACGGATTGTTTCCGGCAATAGGAGACTCGTCTCACGCACAGGAGCGCGACGCCCCCAGTTGCGCCATTCCTGGGGGATCGGCTTCCCGCTGTCGATGAAAAATCCGGCACCTCCGTCCTTGAGCCCGAGATTCTCTATCGCCCATTGGCCAATCTCGTACCAAATCTCCGGACCAGGATCGTTGGTGCGGGTCCCGCTCGACTGACGATGCGCGAGTATGTGTGTCAACCCAATTTCCTTGATGAGATGGCCGACCAGGAAGCGTCCAGCATCGATTTGGGCTTGTGTCAGGCTGTGACAACCAAATTTCCCGGCCTCCCAACATTTGCCCTTCGTGTTCGGAAAGTTTCCGGCAAACTCAACAGCCACGCTTCTGCGGTTGAATCCGTTGGAAGCCCAGAGGTAAGCGGAAATCGGATGAAGTTGAAGTATTTGTCCATCCGGCAAGATGGCGTAATGCGACGTTACCGTGTCGTATTTCCTAGAGGCATTGCCACGGCTAAACGCCATCTGATGCAGTACCAGAGCATACACCGTGCTTGGATCGCGATGCGCCTTACGTTGAGATTTTGGCGTCAAGTGAGTTCTGTCCTGAATGCGAGGTTGGACCCCGTATTCTTGTGATATCCCGGGAGATTCCCCCAAAAATGCAAATGGTTCCGGTCTAATACTAAATGTATTGCGCATGGAGCACCTCTAAGATCTAATACGGATGACACGCCTATCCACTATGGCTGGCTGGCGAGCCACCTACTGAATCTGCCTTCAATATTGTATGCCTGAATTTCATGAGGACTGCTTTTCATGGGGTTCGTCGCTTTGCCAGCCAGCCACCGTGCGAGAATAGTGAGGGCACTGGAACCGAAATAGCTGGTCAGAAAGCCTCTGATACCGAGGGCCTTGTATTGAGCCACATGGACGACCTCATGAATATAAGTTGCAATGTCTAAGGATCCCTCCACAAACACTGCGTTGTTTAGAGTTATGGCCTTCGCAGCTGACACCAAATTGAGGATCCAACCTCCCGAATAGAAGCGAGGGGAGCGCAGATATCCCGCAAACAGCACAGTTCCGTCTAACCAGTTCGACCTTGAGTATTCCTTCAATTTGCTCCCATAGTAGGAGGGAACCGAAATCCTCGAAGCCATCGCAACATTTGACAAGATCACAGTTTCAAACGGGGTTGCCACCAAGTCGAGGAATTCCGATTCTAGAGCTTCGCCGTTCTCCTGGTACCTATCGTCCGTGGCCTTACCAATTTCTGGATGCTCAGCATCGAGCTGAAGATTGTCCAACAGCAGCCGCCATGTCCGAGGGCCTAACAATCCGCTTTCCGATATTCCAGAAACACGCTGAAATGCTTTCACCGCGCGCTCGGTCTCATGACCGTACACACCGGTTTCGTGCAGGGACTCCGCAAGTTCAGATCCTGGCGGACTCCATCTATTTAGAAGCTGTTGAAGAGTCCAAACCCGCAGCCCTTCATCACCTGGCTTCAAAAGCGGCGGTCGCGACAGAGCTTTCCTGGTGGGCACCCGCACCCTGCGCAAGCATTCAGGGCAGTATTCTATTGCTCGGTCCATCGTCACACCTTTCGGAAAACTCCAAGGGGGAAAGCATCTTCCATATATCCCCGTGTCTCGAATGAGACTGTTTCAAAAGAATTTCTAAATGTCCTCCACAAAACCGGCTCCGCAAATCCTCTCCCTCCAATGATTGATCGGCACCCAGTTATGCCCTCGTGACGATTGCTGTACGACCACATTCGGCAGGTTCTTGGCTTGAAGTTTCTTGGACAACCGCTCGGTGCTGCGCAGGTAGTACACATACAGCCGTCTTCGTGGGTCTTGAGAAGCCCACCTCGCCCAGATGTCTGGATCGCCTCCGTTGTAGAAACAATCGAATCCCCAGCATTCACGGATATGAGGGGCATACCGTTGCGTACTGAGCGCTAGCCGGCGCATGGGACTCCCGCCGCCGGAATGGCAGGCCAGAATAATGTTCCCGATCCTTGGCGATTGGGGGATCCCCTTGTACGGCCCGTGGCTCATGAGGGCGAGCAAGACCTGATCGAGATAGCGATCTAAACCATTGGGTCCCACCAACCATCTTGCTTGAGATTTGGGACCCAACGTAGGGGCCACAAGAATGACATTTTCCCCGGCATCGTTCAGTCCCTCCCGAAGCGGAAAATAAGGCACGCGTGCGTTGTTCCAGTAGGAGTCGATGCTCATCCGTGAGTTGTAGCCATGCAACTTGTACCCGTGGAGGTAGAGAATCAGGTCCACCCGGGCCTGGGGTCGATATCCTGACGGTATGAAGATGCCAGTCATTGGCCGCGCCGGGCTTTCTGTGCCGAGCGAAATATTCACATACAAGGATTGCGTGGGAGGTTGCGTTTCCTGCTTGATCAAGCGCGGCGGGGACGTTTGGCTCGATGCTCCTTTGAATTCCCATTCCGTCGCTGCCGACACAGTAGGCAATGCCCTTGCTTCCCGTGCGAATTGTCCGCACTGACATCTCATGACGATCCTCGCTACGGTTGTCGACTAGGTGCGCGGCGCACGTGGCCCCTCACATGGGGTGCCCACAGGTCGGACAACTTCCTGTCTCCCAGGTTTCAAATGCCTCTCCAGCTGCTTCATCCTCATACAGTTCGGCCCCTCCCCATTCTTCTTCGTATGTCTCAGCCGCAAGCTCAGCTTCGCGTGTTGCCGGTGGGTTGTATTCCCAGTGCCACGGCTCGCGTTCGTATGGGTAGAAGCCAAACCGCTCGGCGTTCTTCATCAGCCAACGATAGGCCGGCAGATTTCTCATCCGTGCGGCATTCTTGCTCGAAATGGGGAGGCCGATATAGAAATCAATCGCCCTCCCGCTTTGATGTGCGCTGGTGCCAGGCGGTGCGACCCACTTGCGCGCTGCCTGTGGTGATCCGTATCTCACCAGGGCTTTGCGCCAAATTCGTTCTTGCCGCTTCGGATCCCGGTACCCTGACATCGGCAACAGGAGCGGCGCTGCGATCCCGTCGGCACGCGCCGCTGCGACCAGCGCGCGCCAGGCCTCGGCGGCCAGACGATGCAACGGAACCCGACGCTTCTGATACCCCGCGACAGTCACGACATCGGTGGGATTGGGAGCACGTTTATCCTTGATGCGGCCTCCGCCGCTGCTTTCCACAGGTGTCGGTGTGAATTGACCAACCTTCGGCTGAATCTCAAATGGCTCTGCTTCAAATGCGAGTGCATACCGCATGATTCACCTCATCGTTGTCTATCGACAGATGGTGTCATTGTCGTTGACATATCCGGATTGCGACCCGCCTATTACGTTGCCGTCCCTCCGCCGTCGCATCGGAGGCGACGGGTTGGCTACCGTGAAACGACCGGGTGACGGTCTCAATGTCCAAGCCGCGATCCGCGAGAAACTTCGCCACCGCCAGCGCGCGTTGAAGCGCCAGGGATCGCCTCGAGCCTTCTCCCGGCGATCCGTCCGTATGCCCTTCAATGGTCAGCACCAAGTCCGATGCCGGTGATCGCTTCAGACTGTCGGCTAAGCGCGCCAGCGCGGCGTGGTGGCTCGGTTGTAACTGTGCGCTGCCTGCTCCAAAGTTGTGTAGCACGGTAGGCGGCCGGCAGGTTTCCGCCGGTGCAGATGCGGCAGTATCGCCACCGGTTCCTCCGGTCGATGATGTGGGTTCCGGCGTTGGAGAGGCAGGTTCGGCAGATGCCTGATCTTCAGCCGGTGGCCATGGTGGTGTTCGCACGCCACGGAAAGGCGGGGGAAACACCACTACCGGCGGCCTCCGCCCGGGAGGCGTTGGCAGTTTCGAAGGCCACGGCCGCTTTGGGGTTTTCGCCCTTGGCGGACGAATCTTCAGGGGACGCCGTCCCACGGCAGGACGGCGCACCCTGGATCGTTCAAACTCACCCTCTTCCCCAATGACGCCAAACGGTTCAGCTTCAAATGCGAGTGACGGTCTCATATCGCGCTCCTTCTCCCGAGGTCCCGCCACCTTTCGGTGACCTCGTCCAACGGTGCCTCAGTCAAGACCGGGCGGCAACAGTCGCTCTCAACGCCGCCCGATTGAACCGGTCCTTGCAGGGCTAACTCACGCGCGAGCGCGGTATCGTCAGCGTGTTCTGCTCTTGCGGAGTCCGCGTCTGGCTCAGCAACCGATTACGCAGATGGATGGCCGGCAAGGTGATGTCCACCTTCCCCGCCACGTCGGTGCTGAGATCGACGCCTGTGACCGCACGGTACGCATGCACATAGCCCTGGACCTCGGCTCGCCAGAACCGTGCCCAATTCGCTGCCTGCTGGGGCTGGTACGCGTCAGCCCAGGCACCGTATCGAATGGACAGCAACACCTGCTCGCCAAACGTCGCCAGGTTCCGGAAATGCAGCACGTTGATGTCGGTCCAGCCCTGGAGCTTCTTCATAGCATCGACCCGGTCCATCCATGGTTCGGGATAGGCCACCATAGTGCGCGTCGGAAGAAACTGGAGGAACTCCGGACGTGCCAACATCCACTGCTGCATCAGCATCTCGATTCGCGCAGTAGCCGGCAAATCACCGAATTGATTGTGGGCGCCTTCCGACAACAAGAGATGCACATCTCTCAATGCATTGAGCACTGGGAAGCCGTCTGCGATGACGGTCGTGTCATCATCGCCCTTGTAGAACTTCGTGCAGAGATTCAGGAGATTGTGGAACGCTTCGATGAATTTCGAGCGACTATCCGCCGGACGAAATTCGGGGATGGCCTTTCCGAATATCCGCAATCCGTAGTGATGATCGTACTCATAGGCGCGGCGAACCACCGTGAGACGATGGATCTCGTCCTGGACGTAGCCCCATAAGAGATTATTCAGCGGACGCAGCGGATCGGTCTCCAGATTGGCCAGGGGATCTTGACCTGACGCGCTTCTCTTGTTCTGGAAACGCTGGGTAATGGCTCCCATCGTCTGCACCAACATGCCTTCTTCCTGCCAATAGGACCACATAAGCTCAAGTAGGCACGGCTCCTGGAGTTTCTTTCTGAGAAGCCCGTAGCACCTCGCACCCTCCTCTTTGATCTGGGCGGGTGAGCAGCCCAAGAAAATATCTTCCTTGAGAGCGATATCTGGAAATTTCTGCTGGATGATCTGGAAATAGGGGAGAAGCAGATCTGGGGTTCCATTCACATTTTTCAGATAGGCCTTCCAGATAGTTCCCAACTCCTGCCGTGAAACGCTGACCTCGACTCGTCTGAGCAATTCGGCGGTATCGTCTTGCGTGAAATCATAATCCCCAAGCGCCACCCCGCAGTTGGTCATCACAAAAGCTTCGGTGGCAACTTTAAGCAGGCGGTATGCATCCGAATCGGTAAAAGGGAGAAACCGTTTGCCCTTTAGATCGGCGTATGCATTCTTGGTGGCCTCCGGCCTCTTGGCCCCCGGAAACGGGACGCCACACAGTACCAGGTCCATGTGCTTCTTGTAATTGTCGAAGGATAACGCGTCGGAGCTTCCCTTGATCACCAGCCACAACGGCAGATCGTTGGAAACGATCTGCGCGGTTCGGCGCATCGTAACGGGCACACTATCCCCGTGAGAGAGACTTCGCGGTTTGATATTGACCGTTGGAGTATCCGTTTCTGGTGCATTTCCGTCGCCAGAAGAGTCCGTCGTAGGAGAAACGTTCACTATTGACTCTTGTGACCCTTGCTTGCTCGAGTGCACCTGTGCGGACGCAATACTATATAGCCCTGGACTTAAGTCGGTTGTGTCCCAGGGAACCACCAGAATATTCTCCTCCCAAGACAGTTCCCCAAGAGTAGGGACCACGCTTTGAAAGGGAGCCTTAAAAACGAGACTGAGGTTCGATGTCTGGCTTTTCAATTCCTGACTTAAACCAGCAATGTATAAATTGACGATCGTGCCCTCTTCCACCTCTGTCTGTTTGTTATCAACACTGATTGTTGATGATGTCGTCCCCGTTGATCGTTGCATCTTCGTCATGTGTGCGCTCCTCCCTTTAAGACAAATTCAGTGTAGGATTGGGACCCTCGGCCGCACCTTGTGGTCGCACGGCACGAGCGACCACAGCCCGCGTGTTAACGCCCAATGGTTCAAGAACTCACCGACCATGCGGCTCTCTCGGTCGGCCTCCAACAGTCCATCGACTTTCGCCTGGCCGAGCACCGCAAACACAAGCGACGGCCTGGCCCTCCGCATGTGCGCCGCCTCCGCCCGCCACACCTGCCACAGCCTTCGCAGTTGCGCCGGTTGCCGTTCGTTGACAGGCAAGGCTTCTTTCAATGAATTGCCTCGTAGTAACTTCGGTCGATGATTCACAAGAATATCGACGAAGCTCGGGATTGTGGATTCCAGAATCGCCAGGAGCCTTCGTCCGGCTGCTTCGAGGCCGGTCGTCGGATAGAATGCTTCCCACACCTTCGCGACACTATCCCACTGAGGGTCCGGATACAGGGCTCTCCCCATGGCACAGCTCAGCTTGACGCGAATCCAGGGAACAGGATGCGGATCGTTCAGCGCAACTCGAAAAACAAAGGAACGCGGCAGGCTGACCACACCCATCAACCCTAGCGACGACGAAATCCCGACCATCGCGACCGACCAGAGATCCGCGACGATTTCCGAGATCCAGCGTTCCCAGAGCGTCCACGCGAGGCGCATGGTTCCCCCTGTCCGTTGAAGGCCCTTGAGAATGATCTTCAGAGATGCGACGAGATCCAGCATGTTCGCCGCCTGGTGACCGACTTCATGCACGAGTGATGACGCAATGCCGCTGCCGACCATCCGCTCCCTCGGGACCCGAATAATGGCTACCGGATTCTCCCTCCCGCCCGGAAGTCTGGTGCGCGCTCGACGAATGGCGGCCCCCGGTCCGCGGTCCAAGTAACAGATGACAGGCGGAGACTTGTAGAATGCGCCTGGTATCGCCAACGCATCGGCCGCGAAGACATCCAGTCCTGCCAACAGCACTCCGAGCCCATGCTCGCTTCGCTGTGTCAACACATCCGCAAAAATATCGAAGTCCGACAGCAACGCATTGAACCGCATCCGGAGGAACACGAAACGCCGATTCATCTCGGCCGGCGGGACCAGGCGTCCCAGTGGACCACCGAGCCAGCGAATATAGGCTTGAATCATGCCCCGAAGTTGCCGGCGTCCTTCCGCCACGTATTTCTCGATCGCGCCATGCGCCTGAGGCGCGCCGGCTGCGGATACCATGGGCACGCTCAACGCGAACGGCCTGACGCGGTCCAGCCGGCCGAGCAGCCCCTGTGCTTCATGGAGTAACGTCGCCGCTGCCATCGCTTGAGGGACCATGGTCAGACTCCAAACAGAATGATGACGCCCCCGCGACGGATCCAACGCCCGCCTTTACCGCGGCGACCAGGCATCATCCTCGTCCCGGACGGCGTCGCGCCCTTCAGCATGCCCGGTGCATAACCTTGCGCGGCCGTCGCTACGGCGTTCTGGGCCACAGCCTGCGGAGGTGCGGCTGGAGAAGCCGTCGCGGCTTGACTCGTCGCGGCGCCGGCTAACCGTACTAACTGCCGTGCGGCTTCATACTCCTGGTCTTCTTGGCTCAGCCCTTCGAGCTCCAGGCCGAGCAGGCGGCCCGCCACTGGCGCCAGGCGATTGCCAAGAGCCGCGCCCGCCGGGCCACCGACGAGTCCGCCCAGCGCGCCGGCATAGGGCAACGCTTTCTTGATGGCTCCTTTGAGATACCCACCCAAGGCCTGGCCGACCGGACTTTTGATGAACCCTCCAACTTTCCTCGACGCTCGGCGAATGAGCTTTCCAAGGAACTGATCGAGTTCTCCTTCGCTGGTCACTTCCAGCAACTCGGCGGCAAACTCCATCTCCTCCTGTTCTTGAAAAGGACTCGCGGCCGCCGTCGCCATCTCATACGCCTCTCCGTACTCCGCCTCTCCCTCATAGGCGTCTCCGGTCTCTTGATACTCGAAGGCTTCACCTTCGAAGTATTCACTGTCCCCAGTTTCCATTTGCGTGCGATCGAGATCATGCATGGTGTACTCCCTCCTTGAATGGACGACCGGTGGTGGGCGTCTCAACATTGAATGCGTATTCGCTATCGCAAACCCAGTGCCACGTAATTCTTGGGGATTTGAAGGAGTCCTGCGAAGCCCACTTCGTTTTCTCGCGAAATGGAGCAACGTCAGGCGAAGGGGGATTCGCGCAATCAGTCAATCACTGTGGCGATGTGCATTTCGGGAAGATCACGTCTTACCGTTTCCACGTGATGTGGAGATGTAGGACACGGCTGATTATTCCGGCCGCGTATTGAGCGTCCATAGGCAGCCAGCTTGAGCTACCTGGCAATTCGGCTACGAGTCTCGATTTGAGAGGAGGCAGTGCGCTGAACCATCGTCTACGTGCAGCGTCAGTTCAGACAGTCGAGCATGCAGTTGGCTGATCCACCATTGGGTTAGGTGGTTCGTGCTTCATCCTGTGGCGTTGTGCCTAAAACCGTCGAAAACAGTCTCGACGGTTACACGTTTGGTTACACTGCACGTCCCGTTTTTACGGGGCGTGCAGCCTATTGGGGTCGGGTCCGCACGCGGATTCGAGAGCGGTCTACGATGATGAGAGACGTGGTGAGTTCAGCTTCCGTCACCTCACTGAGCAATCGTCCCAAAGCCTGTTCGGTTTCTTCGATCGTTGTCGGCCAAACCCGAAGGCGCACAATGCCATGGTGTCGCTGTGCTGGAAAGGAACGGCCATCGGCGAAGTCTTCATCGAAGGTCACCACGACAGCGCTCTGTTGTTGCGCCCAGGCGAAGACCTCTTCATCAGCCTTCCCAGACAATCCCACTTCGCCGGTGTGGAAGACGGCCCACGTCGGCTTTAACAGCTTCAGCCAAGAAACGACGGCTTGGGGAACATTTTGGTCGAGAAGGATGGTCAAGCGGTCAGGCACGCGGAATGACTTTCTCTTCGTCAATCACCTGGCTGGCATACTCAAGCGCGGCAGTGACATCGTTGTTGGTCAATTCGGGGTACGCCTCAATGATCCCAGCCATTGTATAGCCACCGGCCACCATGCCGAGAATGTTTTTAACCATAATGCGGGTGCCCCGAACCGTAGGCTTTCCGCTGCAGATGTTTGGATCGACAACGATACGATCATCCATGACGAGTTCCTCACTGACTAACCGGTTAGTCAGCCTAAGGCTAGGAGGTTCCAGGTGTCCTGTCAAGATAAGCCGCTCGATTCAAACAGCAGCAACCAAAAGCCGGACGCCCGTGCGCGGGGTGGCGCAAGCCACCCGCGCAGGGGAGCCGCGCCAGCGGCCGCTCCTAAACTTGACAGGAGGACATTTCTCGGCGAACACACTTGGCCTCACATCACACTACCTCCCGCTGGGAATGTCTGGTCCATCACGATTCATGATTTCGGAAAACAATGGGTCGAAATGTCTTGGGGAAGGTTAGACCCGGTCCAAGGCAAGAGAGGAGAGAAAGGCGCATCGCGAAATAGAAAGATGAACGAGGCTCGGGCACGAGGCCGGGCCAAAAGCACGATTCGGAAGAAATGCCTGACCATCGGAGCTGACCATCTCGTGACCTTGACCTATCGATCAAATGTGGAGGACCGAGAGCGTGTGTTACACGATCTGGAACGGTTACGGCGGGCACTCTCGCGATCGGGCTGCTCTATGCCCTATGTGGCGGTCCTGGAACGGCAGCAGCGTGGGGCGCTGCATCCTCATCTCGCAGTGAAAGGCTTTCAGGATGTCCGGCTCTTACGGCGATGCTGGTACAAGATCGTGGGAAACGGACAGGGGCAAGTGAACGTGAGAGGACCCCGTCCAGGCAGTTCGCCTGTGAAGCTTGCGCGCTATCTCTCGAAGTACATCAGTAAGGATTTCGACAATATGCCGCGAGAATTCGAAGAGCACCGATATTTCTGTTCACTAGGCGTCAAGGTGCCTACCGAAAAACATGAGTTTGTGCTGGACCGAAGGGCAAATAACGTTGAAAGGAAAATGTACAGCATAATCCGGCAAGAGGCGTTGCGTCGCGTCGGCGTGTGTTGCCGTCTGACGGAATGGATGGGTGGATCGGGCACCTATGGATGGATGGCTGGGTATGAAGATCGTTCGATACAATGGGTTACTGAAAAGCCTGAAGCGGTGCCGATTGCTCGGAGTTCGTGACTCACGCGCCGGCGATTGCTGGGACGCGGGCGCTCTTTGGGGGGATGGGGGTGTCGAAGACTCCCCCAGAACAGTCTGAAAAGCGCATATGTGAGGGTTACAAGTTCCAACGGAAGAATTCGACGTCGTCTTGCCTCCACGAAGCGGGCAAAGATGGGCACTGGATTGAGGCCTTCTGGCTGTTCTCACCGGCTGCAGACGGCCCAAAGCAGACGTACATGACCGACCGATACCAGAAGGGGGGCTTAGGCCGATCCGCATAAGAACCCGTAATAAATGGTCCACCGGCCGTAACTCATTGCACCACCGTCGATGATGAGATAATGTTCACGATCATTGAAGGTGTGTTACGCGGATAGAAAATGGCAGATCCGGTTCTAATATGGATCTGCCTAAACATTGTTAGGCGTCACAAGGCCCCCCCATGTCACACGTTGGCAAGGTCTTCATATCGCACTCCAGTGCCGACAAGAGATTCGTCGAACGCTTGGTTGCGGACTTGGCAGCACGCCAGATACCGGTCTGGTATGACAAACTCGACCTGCGAATCGGCGAAAGCATTCCCGGATCGATCAACAAAGGTCTCGCTGACTCGAAGTACTTCGCAATCGTCCTCAGCAAGGCTGCGATAGCTTCGAAATGGGTCCAAGAAGAGTTGAACGCGGCAACTATGACGCAGGTTGCACGGGGCGGAACTTTCTTGCTTCCGATCCTTATCGAGGATTGTCAGGTGCCGCCTCTCCTCGCACATCGCAAGTTCGCTGATTTCAGGAATGACTACGATTCGGCGCTTGCAGAACTTCTGTCGCTTTGGGGCAAGGATTCAGCAGCCTGCTCCGCTGCAGCCAAGACTTCGGTTTATCCCTGGCCCGATATCGAAATGCAGGACAGCGAGTTCATCTATCTTCATTCAACGCGATTCGACAAGTTCTTCAGGGCAAGTTGCTCGTTGAGCTGGACAGTCAACCACACAATTGACTATCTGACAAAGACACTCGACCTTCCATGGAACGTCGAAGTCGCCGCAGTCGGGATGAAGTGGTCCTTCAGCTACAGCATCAAGCTAGACGGCAAGAAGCTTTCGCTCCATGAGACTCTAGGAGCATCCGGAGTGCAGGTCGGATCCGTGGTGCAGATTGGTATTAGCGGACTCTACGAAGACCTATACGAGAAGGAGCTAAAGGAGGCATTCTCGGGCGAGCGCATGTATCTCGAAACAATGGAGCGCATGGAGCGCGAGAGGTGGCTTAGGCAGCAAGTAGCACAGCGCCGCTTATTGGGCCAAGAAGACCTCAAGAAGATTGCAGACTCCTGCTTCTCCCACGTGTGACGCCTAACAACGCGTTGCAGCCGACGCCCGACGATGGGCGCGGCTGAACGCGACCGTTGGGCGGCGCGTTGACAGCACTATTCTTCAGCGATGAACGCAGGACGCGATATTGAGCAGGAGATTACGGGTGGCCTAACGGAGCTCCGAGGCCTTCTAGGCGCTTGTTCTACCCACTCTGTCGCAGGGTGGTGCTTCTCGTACCACATGCGCACTGCGCATAGTGCTGATTCTGCGGACCGCCTCTCGTCTCCTGCCAAGCAGATTCCTTTTCTCTTGGCAGTTCTGCTCTCCGGACAAGAGCCAGAAAGCCCAGTTGACTTTGGTAAAGATGAATGGGAACGGGCGAAGTCCATTCTTGACAGGCTTTTCTACGCCTACATGTCCCTGTACATGCCCTCCAAGGAGGAGCTTGGAACTCTAGCCCCAGAGTGGCATCGAGTGCGGGAAGTGTCTATGTTGGCCTTTCTTCACTACTTCAACACCGGTTTGTTAGCTTCCGTTCATCAAGTTGTAGAACGCGTAAGAACCTACTTAGTACCGTTCGACGCCGAACTTTTAGCGGCCCTCGGAATCAGCGCAACCCAATCGCTCGCTATATGTCAGTGGATATCCGATCAACTTCAAAAGTCGCTCGACGACCTTCAAGCGTCGGGGCACGCGGAGCGCGAGGAGCGACTTAAGCTTCTCGACAAGGCGGAGAAGGAGAGGTGGTCGCTCGACGCCTTGAAAGACGCAGCTCGCGACCCATCGTACCTTGAAAAGGCCGAGAAGCTGCTTTCAGAGATGAACGACCTGGGACTTGTTTCACTCCCTAAGTTAGAGGCTGCCTTCCCTGGAATAGCTGGCGCTTTCTGGGGCCAATTCACGGTACAACGCGGAAAAGCCCCTGAGATCCGGTACCCAACAGAGCAAAGCATCTATGAAGCACGACCGTTGATTAGGATCAGCGGCACAGAGGCGTTCTGCCCATTGGTTAACGCGTTGTTTACTGCCCTACTTCTTGTGGGAGAGCGGACTCTCCTGCAGAGTCCCGCCCGCGACAAGTTCCTTCGCTCGCGGGACAAAGCGCTGGAAGACGAAGCACTCACAAAGATAAGAGCCTTCCTGAGCCCGATGGCGACTATCTGGTCTGAGGTATATGAGACGCCCGATTGCCAATACGAGCACGACGTTGTCGCGGTCGACGACGGCTTGTACCTCCTCATTGAGGCGAAGGCTGCGCCGCCAATCGAGCCCTTCCGGGATCCGGACAAAGCGTTTGTCCGCCTTCGAGACGCGTTCAGAGCCGATAAGGGAATTCAGAAGGCCTACGAACAAGGGAATCGTATCGTTCGGAAACTGAAGGCTGGTGACGTTGTGCCGCTCTACGATGCGCGTGGCCGCGAAGTTGGTCGTCTGTCCCCGGACCAGTCGAAGCTGCCTGTTGGCGTCTGCGTGACTCGTGACAACTTCGGGGCGCTCGCCACGAACCTAGCTCTTCTGCTCGAAAAGGACACGGATGACTCTTATCCCTGGGTAGTCAACATTATCGATCTCGGTAACCTTGCGGAAGCTTGGTCCTACTTCGGTTGGGGGCCAGCCGAGCTTCGAAAGTATCTAGAGCAACGCGTCCTGATCCACGGAAAGGTATTCTCCGATGATGAGCTCGATTACGCCGGGTATTTCATGAGACATGGCAGCTTTGATTCTGCGATCAAGGCTCGCGCTGACCTGCTGCAGCTGAATCCTGAGTACTCAAGCTTCTTTGACGATCTCTACAGGCATTTACACGCGGGGGGCCCACCAGTTACGCTTACCCAAACGGAGCCGGTGCTGATGGACTTCAAGCGCTCACTCGTCTCAGATCAACCCGTTTTCGTTGACGGTGAAGGACGCGCTCTTCCCCGCAGGAAGATCGGTCGGAACGAACCTTGTCCGTGCGGATCGGGGAAGAAGTACAAGCGATGCTGTGGAGCCAACCGCTAGAGTGTCCATGCGCCGCCCAACCAGTGGTTGCAGGGGACGCGGCGAAGTATACGTCAGAATAAGTAGATCAGAAAGGAGGGCGTTCTTGTGCAAACAGTCGTGAGAGCGAGGAGATCGCTTAGTTGTGCCCCAACGGTCCCTGATGTGGTTACGCAAATCTTGATAAGCAAGCGGCTGTGCGGATTGGGGTTAGCCGCCTGCACAGTCGCCCCAAGTTTCAATTGACTCCATATGGGTATAAGCGGGCCATGAGTATCTTCCCCCTATCTTTTCAGTGCTTTGATTTATTGACGGTGCAAGTCGAATTCTTGATTCACATGATTTGCAGAACTTACGGAACGACCCTTGACCAGCCTTTGTGGACGCCGACAAGCAGGTTAGGTAACTGACGACCCTCCCTAAGCAGACTCAGACCCAATCCAGCCAAGCGTAGCGTGAAGCGCGCACAATCTCTAATGAACGGCAGCTTTCCGACGCGGGGATTGCTTTAGCGACTGTCGCAAAGTGCCCGGTCCGTGTCGGTGACGGAACACCCCGAAACCGGCGATTGAATCTGATAAACACATTGCGAAAACTCCTATCTGGATACCACGGGGGCCTAGGTATGCCCCATTCTTCACCGCTACGCGGCAGACTTGACACACCTATAGCCATACGATATATGTTAATCTCTATAACGGGGGGCTATAAATGAGTCCGAAGCCTAAAAACACCCCGCATCGAGTCTTATTGTCATTACCCACGGATCTCTACAACACCATTTCTCGCGTATCTGCTGCTATGGATAAGCCACGAGCCGAAATCATTCGCGACCTATTAGCTGAACAGCAGCCGATACTTGAACATATGGCAACAATGCTTGAACAGGCGAAAGCCGGAAAACTCGACCAGGCCATGAAGGGCTGGCAGAAAATGACCGGGGAGGCCTTGAAAGGCTTAGGCGTGCTCATGTCTCCTCCGGACATCAAAAAAGCCAAGTCGAAGGCGTAAAAAGATACCTTCGCTGCAAACACCATTCTTCATATGAAAGGGGGTGAGAAAAATGTCAGAGCAAGTACTTAAACGACTGTATTCCGTGAGGGAGGCGGCTCGCTACCTGGGCGTGAGCCCTTGGTCGGTTCGCAATCTTCAGAAATTACGGACTTTGCCCTGTGTACGGCAAGGCCGACGAGTGCTGTTCGATATTCGTGATTTGGAACGGCACATCGAGAACCACAAAACGGAGGTCCATGATGGGCATGCTTTATCGCCGCAAGAAACGTGATCCGGCCACGGGCAAGCTGGAGGAACAAGGCCCCTACTGGATGAAGTATTACATCGAGGGCCGACCGATTCAGGAAAGCACGAAGGTTTTTGAGAAGGAGCAAGCCAAGAAAATTCTCAAGGTCAAAGAGGGAGAAGTCGCGGCTGGACTGTATCGAGGGCCGAGTATGGATCGAATCAGATTTGAAGACCTGGCGGCATTGGTCCAGCAGGACTATCAGATCAACCGGCGAAAAACGGTTCGACGGATCACAGAGTATCAAAAACACTTGAAACCGTATTTCCGTAAAGCCCGAGTGTCTTCCATGACCACGGAACGGATCAAAGCCTACATCATCAAACGACAGGAGCAAGGGGCGGCTAACGGAACGATCAACCGGGAAATCGGATTTCTCAAGCGGATGTTCCGCTTAGGCTACCAACAGACGCCCCAGCTCGTGGCTCGCGTGCCCCACATTCCCCAGCTCAAAGAGCACAACATACGGTCCGGCTTCTTCGAGCATGAGGATTTCCTCGCCTTGCGCGGTGCCCTCCCCGACTATGCCCAAGTTCCAGCTACCCTGGCCTACTACAGTGGCATGAGAATGGGAGAAGTCTACTCGCTCCAATGGAAGCAGATTAACTGGACAGAGGGAAAGCTCTTTCTGAAGGCCCAGGATACCAAAACGAACACACCACGGGTTCTCTATTTGACCGGAGACCTCTATCGGGTGTTATTGGCCTGGAAGACTCGCTGCGACAAGAAATGGCCGGCCTGTCAGTGGATCTGCCATCGAGGCGGCATTCGCCTGCAGAGCTTCAAACGCTCCTGGTGGGAAGCCTGTGAAGCCGTAGGATTAGGGCGCAGGGTGAAAGATGAGCGAAAGGGCCGGCTCGTGTGGGATGGGAAGAGGCCTCACGATTTCCGTCGTACAGCGGTGCGAAACATGATCCGGGCCGGAGTGCCGGAAAAGATCGCCATGGCCATTTCTGGCCACAAGACCAGAAGTGTCTTTGACCGGTACAACATCGTGAACGAACGGGACCTGGAACAGGCCGCACGATCTCTCACGGCCTATTTCGAAAAGCAGACGGTTACACTTGCGGTTACACTGGCAGAATTGAGGGGTGAGAGCAGCGGTGTCGCAAACCGCCAACAGGTTGATTCGTCGGGGATATTTCTGGAGCCGGCGAGTGGAA